>Ga0210410_10000292_pt1 | contig 61693 bp, 64 predicted proteins | sample IncBWC4MmetaG_FD_161058 | JGI IMG/M metagenome (GOLD analysis project Ga0210410, IMG submission 161058) | Forest soil microbial communities from Barre Woods Harvard Forest LTER site, Petersham, Massachusetts, United States - Inc-BW-C-4-M | ecosystem: Environmental > Terrestrial > Soil >... | reverse complement strand
CCGCCTGCGGATCACCTTCCAGCCTGCACTCCAACCTCTCCGCCAATTCCTGCAGCTTCATACCCACACTCCTTCACCGATTCCCAAACAGTCTGTGAGTCTCGCACAGCCGCGACAGGGAAGTACAGGTAGCCATTGCCAGGGGCCCTATTTCTAGTTTGCGCGGGCCAGATACCGGCACCAATATTTTCTTGACAATCTAGCTCACCCGACTCATTCTCGCGGAAAGTGGCTTAGCCGATCCCGCATAAGCTATCTCACCCTGGGACAATACACAGAACATCCAACGGAGGGGCCCTTATGGAGATCTCCTCGATTGAGAAACTCAGAACAAAGATGCGCGGCGCCGTCTTTTGCCCAGGGCAGGAGGGCTACGACAGAGCCCGTACGATCCCAAACGCCATGATCGACCGGCGCCCAGCCGTCATTGCGCGCTGCACCGGCGCCGCCGATGTAATCGCGTCCGTGCGGTTCGGGCGTGAACACGATCTTCTCGTTTCCGTCCGCGGCGGGGGTCACAGCGTCGCCGGAAAGTCGGTTTGTGATGGCGGTCTCATGATCGATCTGTCGGGGATGAAGGGTATGCGCGTCGATTTAGCGAAACGCACAGCTCGTGCGGAGCCGGGGCTCACGCTCGGTGAATTCGACAGCGAGACGCAAGCGTTTGGGCTGGCTACGACTCTAGGAACCGTGACAAAGACAGGCATCTCGGGTTTGACTCTCGGGGGCGGTTGGGGGCATTTGCATGCCAACTATGGGCTCGCCCTCGACAATTTGATCAGCGTGGATGTCGTCACCGCCGCTGGAGAATTGCTTACTGCAAGCGCTTCCGAAAATCCCGAACTCTTCTGGGGACTCCGTGGCAGCAGCGGCAACCTCGGAATCGTCACCTCTCTGGAATACCGTCTCCACCAGGTCGGTCACGTATTCGGCGGCGCGGTGTTTTATCCCGTCACGAAGACGCGCGAAGTGTTCCATTTCTTTCGTGAATTTGCAGGGAGCATCCCCGATGAACTGGTGATTCAAACGGCGGCGGTGAGCTTGCCAGACGGCACGCCGGTGTGCGCCGTCGTCGGATGCTACTCCGGCACTCTCGCTCATGCAGAAGAAGCATTGAAGCCTTTGCGGATGTTTGGCACTCCCATCGGGGACATCTTTGCCCCGATATCCTACGTACAAATGCAGAGCTTATTCGACCCGTTCTTTCCACCAGGCCGCTATACCTACGTCAAATCCAATTTTGTCCGCACCCTGAGCGATCAGGCCATCGAGACTATGGCGGAGTATGCCAACTCTCGTCCCTCGCCTTATTCCTTTGCGCCCGCTTTGGAACATTGGCATGGTGCCGCTGCGAGGGTTGCAGCCACGGACACGGCATTTCCCCACCGAAATCATTCCTATAACCTTATGGCATGGTCAAACTGGGCGGACCAGGCCGACTCCGAGAAGAACGTTCAATGGACGCGTGAATTTTGGCACGCGATGAAGCCGCACCTCGTGGAAGGCTCGTACGTAAACTATGTTTCGGATGAGGGCGAGCCGTCCGCGCGCGCGGCTTATGGACCCAACTACAATCGCCTGGTCGCATTGAAGAACAAATATGATCCCACAAACTTCTTCCGCATGAACCACAACATCAAGCCTGCAGTGGCCAAATCCGCGTAATCCCCGGGGACGCGGATCGCGTCATCCGCTGCAGCCCTAGATCAAGGTACATCTCCATGGGCTGCGGCGTTCGGCCCCGTTTTTTGCCTCTTCTCAAGCGCATTACTTTGCACTAGCATTCCCGATTCGGAGGTGCTCCATGCCTTGGAATATGATGACCCTTTCGAGAGTGGACATGCCGGTGAGCCTGGCCGAAGGGCTGAAAATTCTGGAACGCGATCAATTCTGTTGCAGGTACTGCGGACTCGATGGCAGGGCCAGCTTTGATAACGCGCTGGTGATGTCCGTTGATTTCGTCGTACCGCGCGCTCGAAGCGGCAAAAAGGATCCTGCCAACCTGGTAGCTTGCTGCCGTCCCTGCAACATGATCAAGGGTACGCGCGTTTACAAAAGCTTCGAGGATGCCAAGAAATACGTGCTGGCGCGGCGTGAGGAGATGCGCCAGGCGTGGGAATCCAAACGCGCCCGCCCGGCGGCAAGAGCGGCTTCCGCTTAATTCGTGGCGATTTATCGGCCGCTTAGAGAAGAGCGCCGCCAACCTCCGCACGGTCAGTCGGGCCACTAATGCTGCAAAATCGACCGACGCTCGCGCGACTTAGGCGAGTCTGCCGGAGTTTTGCCAGTTCAAAAACAGCTCAGTCTGAACACCCACTCGAAGGAAACGGCCCGGATTCAGCGACCTAGCGATGGGCGGCTGATGGACGGTCTGCTCTGTAAGCTTCGGTGTGCCGTGCCCCCCCTTCAGATAAGCAGGCTAACTGGCAAGGTAAACTTGCCAGTTAGCCTGTTGTGTGTATAAAATGAAATGGCCATGCCGCGAAAGACCTTCGAAATCGCCGTAATCGACCTTCTCCAGGCCATCGGGCTATTGGTGCGCCGCGTGCGCGCGGCGGCCGCCTCCCATGAGCTTTCTCTCACCGAGTCTGTTGTCCTGGCCCGGCTAGCGAATGACGGGCCCGCAACGACCGCCGATCTGGCGCGCGCGGAAGGGATGAAACCCCAGTCGATGGGAACAACCGTCGCGGCACTTGAAGAAATGGGTATGGTCGAGCGTAAGCCGCACCCGACCGACGGCCGCCAAATGAATATCGAGATCACCGCCAAAGGCGCCGCTGTGCGCAAGAGTAGCAAGGAAGCGAAGCGGACCTGGCTAGCGCAGGCCATCGACCAGCTTGACGAGCGGGAGCGCGAAACGCTGTTCAAGGCTGGCGAGATCATCAAGCGCCTGGCAGAAAAGTGACCAGCAACGACGGACGAACAAGGCTTCGGACCAAGCCCACTATCATTTCCGAGACACCGGAGACCTCTCTCGTCGGTTCGATCTCGCACGCATGGCGAGCGCTGCGCCACCGCAACTTCCAGCTCTTCTTTTTTGGTCAGAGCATTTCTCTGATTGGCACCTGGATGACCCGCCTGGCCACCACCTGGCTCGTCTATCGGCTGACCCACTCGGCGCTGCTGCTGGGCATCGTAACCTTCGCGGGACAGATCGTTTCGTTTGCGGTTGGGCCGTTCGCGGGCGTTTGGGTCGAGCGCCTCAATCGCCGCAAGCTGCTGGTGTGGACACAAGCCGCTGCTGCCTTTCAGTCGCTCGCCATGGCCGTGCTCACCCTGGCACATGTCATCAACCTCTGGGAAATCATTGCGCTCGCCACTTTGCAGGGCTTAATCAACGCCTTCGACATGCCTGCGCGCCAATCCTTTCACGTGCAGATGGTCGAAGATCGCGCCGACCTCAGTAACGCCATCGCCATCAACTCCTCGATGGCAAATGGGGCGCGTCTGATCGGCCCGGCCATCGCCGGTTTGGTGATCGCAGCCATTGGCGAAGGCGGGTGTTTCCTGATCGATGGCCTCAGCTACTTTGCCGTGATCGCATCCTTGCTACTGATGCGCATCAAGCCCGCCAATATCCCCAGGAACGCGACCCCGATGTTCGATCAAATTCTCGAGGGTTGGGACTATGTGCGTAACTTTCGACCCATCCGCACCATCCTCCTGCTGTTTTCGCTTGTCAGCCTGATGGGCTACTCCTGGTCCGTGATTTTGCCGATCTTTGCCGCCCAGTTGCTGCACGGCGGCGCAGCTACGCTCGGCTGGCTTACAGCGGCCTCAGGAATCGGTGCGCTTCTGTCGGCGCTTTCCCTCGCAGTCCGCAAGTCGGTCCTTGGGCTTACGCGTATGCTTCAGATCGCAACCGGGGTGCTGGGGAGCGCTCTCATTCTCTTCGGCAAGTCGCATACAATGTGGCTTTCGCTCGTGCTGATGGCCTTCGTTGGCTTCGGCATGATCCAGGCTGCGTCCGTAAGCAATACGATCATCCAGTCGTTGGTGCCGGAGGACAAACGCGCCCGGGTGATGAGCTACTACACCATGGCCTTTTTCGGTGCGGCGCCGTTCGGAAGCCTGCTGGCTGGCGCGTTGGCTCACCTGATAGGCGCACCGCACACAGTCATCATTACCGGCACCTTCTGCGTCGCAGGCTCGCTCTGGTTCACGTTCGAGCTGCCCAAAATCCGGGCGGTCATGCGGCCGATCTACCAGGAAATGGGTCTGTTGCCTGCGCGTGACATTGATCTGTTTTCCGACGTCCAGGAACCGGCGATTTGACCTTGCGATCAGTGCGATGTTGAGCGTTCGATTTGCAAAAAAGCAATCCCAATTAGCCGCCTGAGCGAAAGCTGCCGCAACATGCCACAACGGAAAGGAAAAACCGTGCCTCTCACAAAACTCGATCCCACGCCTGCCCTGGTCGTGATTGACCTGCAAAAAGGCATTGTCGGTTTGCCGACCGTGCACCCCAGTCGTGAGATTATCGGCCGCGTTGCCCAGCTCGCGCGCGCTTTCCGCGAGCGGCATCTGCCAGTGGTTCTCGTCAACGTGACTGGCGCGCCTCCGGGACGCACGGACGCCGTACGGCCGAAGTTATCGCTTCCTCCCGATTGGACTCGCCTGGTTCCTGAATTGGAGGAGCATTCCAGCGATCACGTGGTGAGCAAGCAACGATGGGGCGCGTTCATCGGCACATCATTGGATGATTACTTGCGTCAGCGTGGCGTAACCCAAGTCTTCTTGATGGGGGTTGCGACCAGCGCTGGCGTGGAATCGACGGCGCGCGGCGCGTACGATCACGGCTACAATGTCGTGCTGGTCGTGGATGCGATGACGGACCGGGACGCTGATGCGCATCGACATACTGTCCAGAAGGTTTTCCCCCGGCTCGGTGAGACGGACACCACCGAAAACGTGCTGAAGGTGTTGAAGAATCCGGCTCATTGACCTAGCCCTAACGGAGAATTGCCGAACGGCAGGCTAATCGGAAGCGGCCTGTGTCTACTATTCGTTGAAGAGGCGAGGCTGGGCCGCAGCGGCAGGTGCGGGCTTGCGCCGCGCAACTCCCACAACGCCGAGCACCGTCAGTTCGGCAATGGCAGGGCGGGGAACATAGATGCGATCGGTGTTGGAATTGAAGTCGGGCGGCGAGAGGTGCAGGCCATTGTCGAGGAACGTCAGCAAGTCGTTGGGGATTACGCCTTCCAGGGTGGCATCGTCACGGAACCGCACCTTCACCCACAACCCATCTAGTTTCGGCCGGCTCAAAAACGCCTTGCGCTCCGGCGCAAACTCCTCGTGCAGGTCCCGCACGAAATAGACCGCCCGCACCTGCGACACGGCCACCTCTTCGTGCTCGCCTTCCGGCGTCAAAAGGTCCAGGGTCTCGGCGCCAGCCAGACGTGCCGGATTCAGGAATCCGCGCAGGGCACTCCTGTCGTCCAGTTCAATCACAACTTTTTTGTGCGTCGAGGCTGGGGCCCGCGTTTTCAAAGGGAATCACCGCAGCTTGGGCAGGAAACAATTGCACAAGGCTGCAAATGTATGTTATGTTAAGCACGGTTTTCCTGTCAACTCATTGTTTTTATTGGAGTTAGGCCTCTGAGGGTCGGTCTTTGTCCGAAAAGAAGCAGATCCTAAAATCCGCCTCTATCATTTCGCTGGTCACCTTCGCTAGCCGCATCCTCGGCTACGTTCGAGACCAGCGCATTACTCTTCTCCTCGGCACCACTCTCAGCGCCGATTCCTTCGTTCTGGCTTACCGTATCCCTAATCTTTTCAGGCGCTTAGTGGGGGATGGCACCTTTTCGGCCACCTTCGTCCCCATTGTCACCACCTACATGCGCGAACGCTCGTCCGACGAGCTTTGGCAGTTCATCAACCGCCTTTTCTGGACGGTGGCCCTTGTCCTGGCCGTGGTGGTCATCTTTGGCGTTATCTTCTCGCCCCACGTCATCCACACGTTCACCTCTCCGCAGGATAAAGAGGCAGGCTGGGATGAAGCCATCGAACTCAATCGTATCATCTTCCCGTATCTGTTTTTTTTGGGTCTCGCCGCCATCGGCATCGGGGTTCTCAATTCGTTTCACTATTTTGCCGTTCCCGCCGCCACAACGGTCCTGCTAAACGTGGTCATCATCGTCTTTTCCACCGCTGCGGTCTGGCACTATTTCCGAAGTCCGGCGACGTCTCTCGCCGTAGGTGTGCTCGTCGGCGGGGCTTTGCAGTTTCTGATGTTGGTGCCGCAACTCGTGCGCTGCGGCATGCGCTTCGATTTTGGCCTCTCGTTCACGCATCCCGCGGTCCGCGATGTGGCTCGTGTGCTTTTCCCGCGTTTTTTCGGCCTCGGCATCTCACAAATCAATTTCTTCGTGGATACCTACTTCGCCAACTCCGTCCGCATGCCGCGCGGATCGCTCACAGCGCTCTATGTGGCGGACCGCGTGATGGAGTTGATGCTCGGCGGCTACGCCATCGCCGTTGCCACCGCGATTCTGCCGATCATGTCCCACCAGGCTGCGGCCAACAATTACGAAGGCCTCAAGAAAACGCTCACCTTCGCGGTGCGCATTGTGGCCTACATCACCGTCCCAGCCGCCATTGGCCTGATGGCCCTGCGCGAGCCGATTATCCGCATGCTCTTCCAGCACGGGCAGTTCGTCGCCGAATCCACGCGCCTGACCGCGCGGCCGCTGCTCTATTACGCCATCGGCCTGCCCGCGCTCGCCTGCGTCAAGCTGATCGTCCCGGCATTCTACTCCGCCAAAGACACCAAAACGCCGGTAATCGTCGCCCTGATCTCGTTTTTCCTGAACATTGCTCTCAACGTCCTGTTTCTCCAGAACTTTTACTTGTACCGGCGTTTTCAGAATGGTGGCCCGGCGCTCGCGACCGCCATCGCCACGCTGTTTGACTTTGTGATCCTTTTCGCCGTTTTCCGCCTGCGCTACGGCCCGCTCGGCAGCTTCGCGATCCTCCGCTCCCTGGGCAAAATCTCCGTCTGCAGCCTGATCATGGGTGCGGGATGCCTGGTCGCGAACTACTATGCAAACTTCACCCTCAACTCTGCCTTTTTCATCCAACTCGTGGTATTTATCGCCATGATCCTTGGTGCCACGCTGGTCTATATCGGCCTGACGTGGCTTTTCAAATGCCCCGAGATTGAAGAAGTTTACGGCATCGCCATGCGGCGGCCCGGCGCTGCGGAAGGATTGGCAGGTTCCTGATGGAAATCTCCGCGACCATCGCGTCGTTTCTCACCTACGTCCGCGTGGAAAAGGGATTGTCCGCGAACACGGTTTCGGCCTATCGGCGCGATCTGGTCAAGTTCGAAAGCTACGCCAAAAAGAAAAAACTGAGCCTTGAAGGCGTCACCCGCGACGATCTGGTGGATTTCCTCTCCAGCCTGTTCCGGCAGAAGCTGGAAAGCCGCACGGTCGCGCGGCATCTGGTCACGCTTCGCAATTTCTTTCGCTTCGCGCAGACACAGGACCTCATCAGCATCGACCCCTCGCTTAATCTGGAATCGCCCAAGATTCGCCGGTCGCTGCCCGGTTATCTTCGCCTGGAAGAGATCGAGCGCCTCCTGGCCCAGCCAGACGACAAAACTCCCATCGGCCTCCGCGACCGCGCCATGCTCGACGTGCTCTATTCCACCGGCCTGCGAGTCTCCGAGCTCATCAACCTTCGCGTGATGGATCTCGACCGCGCCGTCGGTTGCATCCGTTGCATCGGCAAAGGCGACAAGGAACGCATCGTTCCCATCGGCAGAAAGGCGCTGGCCCTCGTGGATCGCTACCTTCGTGACGCACGACCGAAACTCGTCCCGGCAGGGAAGCAGGTGAACTCGCCGACGCTCTTCATAAATCGCCGCGGCAGCACCCTCAGCCGTGTGGGAGTCTGGAAAATTCTCTCCGCGTACGGACGCCGCGCCGGATTGCGCGTCTCTTTAACGCCGCACATGTTGCGGCACAGTTTCGCCACGCATCTCCTGGAAGGCGGCGCCGACCTGCGCTCGGTCCAGTTGATGCTCGGGCATTCCGATATCTCCACGACGCAAATCTACACCCACGTCGTGGAAGAACGCCTGAAGCAGATTTATAAAGCGCATCACCCCCGAGCCTAGCGCGCGGGAACGGACTCATCGCGGGTATGGCATTCGCTGCGTGAATGCCAACTTTGAAGCGGAAGGAACGCAATGCCTGATTACATGTTTCTGTTGGAAAGCCGGCTCTCGCCGGAACAACGCGCGGCCATGCTGCGCGTGCAGGAGCTCGCCGCGGTCCTGGGCTTCAATGTTTATCTGACCGGCGGCACGGTTCGCGACCTGATCACCGGCGCCAACCTGCGTGATCTCGATTTCACCGTCGAAGGCAATCCTTCCAAGATGGCGCGCGAACTCGAAAAGGGTGGCGCGAAAGTTCTCTCCGAGGACGAAAAACTCCGGCATGTCGAACTTCTTTTCGCCGGCGACGTCGAGGGCAGTATTTCCGCCGCGCGTGATGAGCACTACGTCCGCCCCGGCACGCGCCCCGAACTCCGCTGGTCCACCATTATGGAAGACCTGCGCCGCCGCGACTTTTCTCTGAACGCGATCGCCATCTCCCTCAATCCCGCGTCCCGCGGCTTGCTCCTTGACCCGACCAACGGCCTCTCCGACATCGAACATGGCGAAGTCCGCGCGCTTTCCATCCACAGCTTTACCAATCAACCCGTGCGCCTGCTGCGTGCTCTGCGCCTTGCAGCTCGCATGGGTTTCAAACTCGAGTCGCGCACCCAAGAATGGTTCAATCTCGCCATTGAGCGCGAGTTGCAGCTCACGATCACTCCCGAAGATGCCGGCGAGGAAGTACGCAGCCTCAGCCGCGAAGAACGCCCGCATCTGATCCTTAAGGAATGGGAAGAGGCCGACCTGCTTGAGCGCGTTCACCCGATCATCGCCAAAAAACATCCCGGCTACGACGCGATCAATCGCCTCATTAAGGTCCGCGACGATCTCTACATGGCTGGATTCCGGCCGCGCCTGGCGACGCCGATGCTGCTGGCCATCCTGGGCCGCTTGAAGGACCGGGAATTAAGCAACGCTCTCTCCAAGCTCGGCTACCGCTCCGCCGAAATCGAGGCCATCGAAAAATTTCCGGAAAAGGCGCTGGAGATCCAGAAAGACCTCACCGGCAAAAAAACCAAAACGCCCATCGAGGCCTATCGCTACATCGAAAAGATTCCGATGGAATATGTCGCGCATCTACTCGCAGAATCCAGCAACTCCGCTGCGCTTTCAAAATTGAAAGCGTTCCTCCACAAATGGCGCCCGGTTCGCCAGGCTCTGCCCATCGTGGGCACAGAACTTGAAGCCCTCGGCATGCCGCGCGGCCCGAAATTCGACCAGATCGTCCAGGACGTTTTCGCGATCCAGTTGAACGGCCGCGCCAAAACCCCCGAGGAGCGGGTGAAAATCCTGCGCAAGCTCTCCGGAATTAAGGAACCTCCCAAGAAGAAAGAAAAAGAAAAGAAGCCTGCCAAAACCGAAAAGCACGTGGAAACGCCGGCCGAAAAGAAAGCCGCCGCCGCGGAAAAGCACGCTACACACGAGCGCCACAAAGCCGGCATGAAAGCCGCCGCGGCCAAACACAAATCCAAGAAATAACTTTTAAGTGCGGAAGCTCTGCTTCCGCTTTTACGGTTCCCGCCAAACCGGGCAGGGGTACGGTTCGCCGCCCTATCAAACCGCTTGTCATCTTGAGCGCGCTTTCTGCGCCTCAACTTCTCGTTCGCCCACGAACTACCTCCCGCGCGTCCGCCCCCTGTGCAAAACCCACAATCCCGTTCGCATTTCTCATCCCCGCGTTTTACAATCAACTTCCATGGGCAATCCGCAGTTTGTTCATCTCCACGTTCATACCGATTTCAGCCTTCTCGACGGCGCGTGCGAAACTTCCGAGCTTCTCGACGAAGCCTCCCGTCAGAAGATGCCCGCCGTTGCCATCACCGACCACGGCAATCTCTTCGCTGCCGCCAACTTCTTCTATGAAGCGAGCAAGCGGGACGTCAAGCCCATCATCGGCTGCGAAGTCTACGTCGCCAAGGGCAGCCGCCACGACCGCGGCGAAAAATCCGCTCCCGTCACCAACGGCGATCGCGGTGAAATCGAACCCGGTTCCCGCGGCAGCAACCATCTCGTTCTCCTCTGCGAAAATCTCGAGGGCTACCACAATCTCATCAAGCTCGTCTCCGCCGGATTCCTCGAAGGCTTCTATTACAAGCCGCGTATCGATCTCGATCTTCTCTCCAAGCACAGCAAAGGCCTGATCGCTCTCTCCGCCTGTCTCCGCGGTCCGGTCACAGAGCCGGTGGTCGATGAAAAATTCGACCTCGCCCGCGAAAACGCCTATCGACTGCGCGACATCTTCGGCAAAGGCAATTTCTTCCTCGAAATTCAGGACCAGGGCCTTGAAGTCGAACAGCGCATAAACAAAGACCTGGTCCGCCTCTCGAAAGAAACCGGCATCCCTCTCGTCGCCACCAATGATTGCCACTACCTCCACCACAGCGACGCGCATGCTCAGGAAGTCTTGCTCTGCATCCAGACCGGCAAGACCATGAGCGATACCAACCGCATGAAGTTCGCCACCGACCAGTTTTATTTCAAGACCGCCGAGGAGATGGCCAAGGTTTTCCGTGAACTTCCCGACGCGCTCAGCCGCACCGTCGATATCGCCGCGCGCTGCAACGTGAAAATCGAGCGCATCCCAAACGCGCTCCCCGAATTTAAAGTTCCCGAGGGCCTCACACCGGGCAGCTACTTTGAAAAAGTCGCCCGCGAAGGCTTCGCCCAGCGCGTGCCGTTCCTCGAACGCCTTTCACAGCAAGGCGCCCTTCGCCATCCGCTCGTCGAATACGAGCGCCGCCTTTCGTCTGAAATCGAAATGATCAAGAAGATGCACTATGAGGGCTACTTCCTGATCGTCTGGGATTTCATTCACTACGCCCGCGCCCAGGAAGTTCCCGTCGGCCCTGGCCGAGGCTCTGCCGCCGGCAGCCTCGTCAGCTACGCCCTGCGAATTACCGACGTCGATCCACTTCAGTACAATTTGCTCTTCGAACGCTTCTTGAACCCCGAACGCGTCTCGATGCCCGATATTGATATTGATTTCTGCATGCGGCGGCGCGGTGAACTGATCGACTACGTTACGCGCAAATACGGCCGCGAAAACGTTTCGCAGATCATCACGTTTGGCACCATGGCCGCGAAAGCCGCTGTCAAAGACGTCGGCCGCGCCATGGATATCCCTTACGGCGAAGTCGATCGCCTTGCCAAAATGATTCCCACGACGCTCGGCATCGAACTCAAAGACGCCCTCGAAGAGGCGCCGCAACTGAAATCCGCCGTGGACAGCGACGAAAAGTTGAAAGACCTGATGGCCGTTGCCCTGCGCCTCGAAGGCCTTGCGCGCCACGCGTCCACGCACGCCGCGGGCGTCGTCATTTCGCCGCAGCCCCTCACCGAACTCGTTCCCGTTTACAAGACCAACCGCGACGAAATCACCACGCAGTACGACATGAACGCGCTTGAGCGCATCGGCCTGCTGAAAATGGATTTCCTCGGCCTCACCACGCTCACCGTTCTCTACGACGCGGTGAAAATGGTCGAGCAGAACCGCGGCATCAAGCTCGACCTCGACAGTCTCACCCTCGACGACGAAGCCACTTACAAACTCTTCTCCCGCGGAGAAACCACCGCCATCTTCCAGTTTGAATCCCATGGCATGCGCGACATCCTCCGCCGTTACCAGCCCACCCGCATCGAAGACCTCACCGCTCTCAACGCGCTCTATCGCCCCGGCCCCATCCAGGGCGGCATGATCGACGACTTCATCAACCGCAAGCACGGCAAGACGAAAGTCGCCTATGAACTCCCTCAGCTCAAAGAGATTCTCGAGGAGACCTACGGCGTCATCCTCTACCAGGAACAGGTGATGCAGATCGCCAACCTTCTGGCCAGCTTTTCTCTCGGCGAAGCCGACCTTCTCCGCCGCGCCATGGGCAAAAAGAAAAAAGAGGAGATGGCCGCGCAGCGCGCCAAATTCCTCGCCGGCTGCGAGAAAAACAAAATTGCCGAAAAGAAAGCTGTCCGCATCTTCGACCTGATGGAAGAGTTCGCCGGCTACGGCTTCAACAAATCGCACTCCTGCGCCTACGCGTTGCTTGCCTATCAGACCGCCTATCTGAAAACGCACTATCCCGTCGAATTCATGGCCGCGCTGCTCACCTCGGAAACCGGCAACGCGGAAAAGCAAGTCAAGTACATCAACGAAGCCCGCGGCATGGGCATTTCCATCCTTCCGCCGGACGCCAACGAAAGCGATCTTTACTTCACGCCCGTCGGCGACTCCATCCGCTTCGGCTTTGCCGCCATCAAAAACGTCGGCGAAAACACCGCCAAGGCCATCCGCGAATCCCGCCTCAGCCAGGGCGAGTTCAAATCTCTCTATGAATTCTGCGAGCGCATCGAGTCGCGCTTTCTCAACAAGCGCGTGTTCGAGAGCCTCATCAAATCCGGCGCGATGGACTCGCTCGGCCCCCGCGAAGCTATGCTCGCATCCGTAGATGAAGCTATCAACGCGATCCAGCGTGCCGCCCGCGCTAAGGAATCAGGCCAGCACGGCCTCTTTTTCGGCGGCGCCGCTGCCGAACCGAAAGTCCATTTCGAATTGCGCGATGCCGCGCCGTGGAGCGAAGAAGAGCGCCTCACCAGCGAATACTCCATGCTCGGCTTCTACGTCTCCGGCCACCCGCTCGAAAAATACGCCTCGCGCCTCAAGGATCTGGGCGCACTCTCCCTCGACGAACTTGAAGGCCAGCGCAACGGGAAGGAAATCACTGTCGCCGCGCTGATTGTCGGCACGCGTCCGATGCGTTCGAAGAAAGGTGCGCGCTGGGCCATCTACACCATTCAGGACATGACTGGCGTTCAAGAACTCCTTGCATTTCCAGAGAGCTTCGGCCGCCTGGAAAATATTCTGAAGCCCGGTGCGCCGCTGCTCCTGAAAGCTCGCGTGCAGATCGAGGAAGCCGGTACCCGTCTCTCCCTTCAGGAAGCCCGCCGCCTCGAAGATGTCGCCGAACGCACCGGCCCCAGCGAGTTCCGCCTGCGCCTCGACATGAGCCTCCTCAATGATGAGACTTTGAACCAGCTGGAAAATTTATTTGCGAGCACGCCGGGCCCAACTGCGATAGTGTTTGAACTGGTCTCCCCCGACGGCTCCATGGCATCCCTGCAATCGCAGAAACGCATCCGCGTGAAGCCGGAGCTTGAGGAAGCCGTCCGCCGCATCTGCGGCCAGCAGGCGATTCAGAGGGTTGCGTAAATGTGCGCCGCGCAAAAAGAGAAAAAGGGTTCTTCCATAACAACGCTCGAGCGTCAGCGCGAAATCGAGCGCCTCGAGAAAGACGTCGAGGAACTCCGCCGGCTCGCTTCCACCGACGAGAGCGAGGAAGAAGTCGAGCGCCTGAAAAGGGAAGTGCTCGAACTCCGCCGCGAGTTTTACACGCACCTTGGTCCCTGGCAGCGCGCCCAGATTGCGCGCCACCCCCAGCGGCCTTACACTCTCGACTGGATCAATCTGATGTTCACTGACTTTGTCGAACTCCACGGCGACCGCGGCTTTGGCGACGATAAAGCTCTCATCACCGGCCTCGCAAAGTTTCGGGGGCGTCCCGTGGCCATCATCGGCCACCAAAAAGGGCGCGACACCAAGCAGCGCATCGACCGCAATTTCGGCCAGCCCAAGCCTGAAGGCTACCGCAAAGCGCTGCGCATCATGGAACTCGCCGCAAAATTCAGCCGCCCGGTTCTTACTTTTATCGATACGCCCGGCGCGTACCCCGGCATCGACGCCGAAGAGCGCGGCCAGGGTGAAGCCATCGCCCGCAACCTGCGCGAGATGGCGCGGCTGCCCGTTCCGATCATAGTCACGGTCACCGGCGAAGGCGGCTCCGGCGGCGCGCTGGCGATCGCCGTCGGCGACCGTGTCAACATCCTTGAAAACGGGTTTTACTCCGTGATTTCACCCGAAGGCTGCGCGTCCATCATCTGGCGCGATTCCACGAAAGCCGAAACCGCCGCCATCGCCATGAAGATCATGTCCACCGATCTCAAGGACCTCGGCATCGTCGACGAAATTATTCCCGAGCCCGACGGCGGCGCCCACAGCGACTACGAAGCCGCCGCCAAAATTTTCGGCGACGCCCTCGAACGCCAGCTCCTCATTCTCTCCAACCAGGGCATCAAGGAACTCCTTCAAGCCCGCTACAAGAAGTTCCGCCACATGTGCCAATTCTTCGACCTCGGCGGTTGACTCTTCTCGGTGGTAGCGCCGGCATCGTGCCGGCCCGTATTCCGGCCCCTTCGATCTGCGAGTCGGCATACCTCCCGATCTACGCTTCGCAGCAGGGGAAGTCTTCCATAACAAGTCAAGGCGTAAACGTTATTGACAAGCTCGCTTGACCCTGGCCACTTGGCGCGGATGGACCTTTCCCTTTGCAACCTCCGGGTACCCCGGAAAGGCTCCCGGGTCCCCCAACGCCCACGTTTATCAGAATGGTGTTGTTAAATGATGTAAACGTGCCTTCAAGAGAGATTGTCGGAGGCAGACCGGTCTCGTCCCCACCGACGGCGGTTCCGATGCCCACGGGCGAATATGGTGGAGGCAGAATCACCCTCTCATGAAAGCACCGGATTCTGCCGCTTCCGGCGGACAACACCGGCACCGGCGAGACCGATGCCCAGCAGCAAAAGCGTTGCCGGCTCCGGCACAGTGGAAGCGGTCCAGATAACATCGACAGTGTTGGACGATAGCGATGCGAGTCCCGAAGCACTGCCCGACAAGACGTCCGTACCCAGCCCGCCCGTGTTCACAACGACGTCGTTGATGGAAAAAGCGTTGCCCAATTCAAAAGATAGTAAGACATCGGTTGTAAGGGTCTGACCTGCATCGGGGCCAGAAACTACTGTGAGCGTGAACGTTTCTTGGCAGGAATCGCTCGGAAAGACGGGAATGCAAAGATCGAATCCGGAAGCTGGAAACGCGGCGTCAATGCTGGCCGAGGATCCTGCCGCCTGCGTCTGAGTGACAGGAGTCAAAGTTATTTGGTCTGCGCGAGCTGGCAACGAGCTGTAGCAAAAGAGTGCAAGAATCAAGAGGAACCGATTCATCGAACACCTCCACTTTTAATTTCAGACGAGAGACCATTGGTGCATGGAATCGCCGGAATCTAGCGCTTGCGACGGAAAACATTGACTCCCGCCAGTCCGATGCCCAGCAGCAAAAGCGTTGCCGGCTCCGGCGCGGGGGTCGTCGGATTCAAAGGCGTCGACGTCAGTGTAATGTCGTAAACGCCGGGGTCATTGGTAATCGTGATAAACGCAGGCCCGACGATATACTCTGTTTGTTGGCTTCCCGAGAAACCGTTTGAGACCAACGAATCGGTTTCCTCGGAGCAGGCGCCGACCGCACAGCCTCCCCCACCCACCGTTAGTAGCGAGAGTTGTGTGGATTGTCCCACAGCCAGGCCATTCAGCAGCGCCACGAACTGGCTGAACGTTCCCGCGACCGCGAAGCTCAACTGGCTTTGAATGCCACTCTCGCTGAAATCCAGCGTGTTATTCGTGATTGTCAAAAGCGTGTACGGTCCACCCGGGCCGATTAGATTTGCGGGCGCCACACCAAGGTTGTTGGAATTCGTCCAGATCGGCGAAATGGACTTTGGATTCGATGCGGGGAAGGGCACAACCGTGGAACCAAACTCCCAGAAAACCCCATTGTCAATGTTAAAACTCCCCAGGATGTTAACGCTGAACACAGTGCTTCCACTGACGTTCTTGCCGTCGGAGAGTCCCACCGAGTCGGCTTTGGCAGCGCCTGCTCCAAACGAGAAAAGACAAACCACTACTAGAAATGAGAAGAGAGAAAAACTGGTCAGTGAACGAGCGTTGGGCACAGGATTCCTCCTTGAGATTCTGAGGGCTGGAGCGCAAAACTCTCGGGGGCTAAAAGGGCGCACCAGTAAGGCCAGCGAGCCTGCCCAATGAGCAATCGAATTGGCAGACCCTGGTTTCATGCTAATGTAGGCGCTTCTCCGCGATATACAAGTGCCCAAAAAGGGTACCGGCCACGATCAGGTCTGACACAAGGAAGTGCCCATGCACATCCGGGCCCGCCCAATCCTGCCGAAAGACGTTCGAAAATGTGTCGAAATTGTGGCCGCACATCAGGTCCTAGGTCCTCGCTATGCCGAAACTCTGAAAGATTTACCGGAAGCGATGTTGTCGTTGATGGGCCGGGACGCCTTCACGGCCGTGGTGTTCGAAGAGGCGAACGGGACTTCCGTTCGCAACCTTGGGGCAGCCGTCGCGACTTTTGTTACCCAGGATTTTCTCCGAGAGGTGAAAACACCGCCGTTTTTTTGGGCGACGCCGGAGCTCCTTCGTCGCATGAAGCGGGGCGAGTCCCCGGTGTTGTCCGACAAACAGGTTCGTGAGGCGAACTCCACCGGCGGTCTGAGGTTGCATGTTTGGCACACCGGAGTAAGCCTTGAGGATAACAATCGCGCGGAAGTTCAATCGGCGCTGGTAGGCGAATTTGTCCGGCAATATCGGGGCTATCGGATTATGGAGCTTATACAGCAAGCGGAGAGCCTGGAGAATTTCCACGGAATGCGGATGGCCGGGGGAATGCGTGTCAGTCCCAAAGATGGACACTACGAAGACTACTGGGAAATCGGCCCGGTGGACGTGATTAAAGGCCCGCAGCTGGTTGGCCTGACCGCAGAGATGGCCCATCGCATGAAAGCGTCGTGGATCAGCACGCTGTTTAACTACGAGCCACCGCGCTTCGTGTTCACTCGAGGTGAACAGAGACTGCTGACCTGCGCGCTAGACGGGGGAACAGACGAAGAGATCTCCAATCAGTTGGGCATCTCTTTGTCCGCTGTCAAGAAAACATGGCGCAAGGTGTATCAGCGAGTGGAGTCCAATAGCACTGCCTTTGTTCCCACGAACGCAAAGAGGGCTGAGAGAGAAGGCAGACGCGGAAAGGAGAAAAAAACTCACCTCTTGGCATACTTACGCGAGCATCCCGAAGAACTCCGTCCGTTTTCGAGCCGAATGTTGAAGCGACTCGACGGCAGCCAATCCTCCGAAATACGCAAACTCCCTTAAGAGTGGCACACCCGGCGGTGCCCACAGCGACTACGAAGCCGCCGCCAAATCTCCGGTGACACCCTCGAACGCCAGCTCCTCATCTTTTCCAACCAGGGCATCAAGGAACTCCTCCACGCCCGCTAGCAGAAATTCCGCCACATGTGCCAATTCTTCGACCTCGGCACCTGAGTAGAGAACCTCAGGGACCTTCCGCCTGTCGGACAGAGGTTCACTTTGCGTCAACAGCACCAGTTTTATCCCGTGTACGGGAAGGCATTCTCAGGCAATATTTCACTACGGGGCTTTCCGATCCTTTTGAGACATTTCAAAGACGACCTGCGAGCTTTGGAGGCGTATCAATGACGTTTGCGAATTACAAAGTGGAGCGGATCGCATTCGGGTTGATACTGAGTATTGCCTTGCTGATGGCCTTTGAGCCGCTCGTTAGAATGCATGATCCTAATGGCTCCCGAGTCAGCGACGCTTTTGACCTCCCCGGCGGGATAACTCAACTGCAGTCCGAGCTCCGGATCGTCGCGCCCATAAAGTATTCTACTTATAGCGGCTCCTCCAGCCCTGCGACAGCAACACCTGCGACACCTGGACCCATGCCGATGCCTTTCAGCCTACGGACGGCGTCGGTTGTTCCATGGTTTGTCTTCGCCGCATTGGCTTTCTCTTTCTTGGCGCTGGTGGATCTTCTTTTCTTTCGAAAAGCGTTTGGGCTGCTCAGCCTGGCGGGAGGTTGTTTCGGTGCGATTGCTCTTCTGCACGCGCTGATTCTTGCCTCCGACGTGCAGTCCTGGACCGATACGTTGATGAGCATAACCGAACTCAGCTCGCCGGGCGATTCCGCGTTGGGGGCGCGGATTCTGATGGCCAATTCCTTTCTGGTAAGCCCGGGAGTTGGGTTGTACGTGCTGACCACCTGCCTGCTTTTGGTTCCTCTGCTTTCGTTTACCCGCACCATCCCGCGGCTCCGCGACGTTCTACGAAGTGACAGAAGAATCCGTACTTCGCAGACGATTCATATTCGGCCCATTAATTCGCAATACCCCGACGAAACTTGCACGAGTCTGGATTTATCACGAAGCGGTTTATACCTTGAGAGTCCGTCGAACCACTATTATGTCGGGATGGAAGTCTACTTGACCCGCAATGTTCCTGCGGGAGGCCCGGCGAACGATGACGAACATGGCCATGTGGTGCGGGTGGAAAAAGGGAAGAACGCCGGCTGCCGCTTTGCGATTCACATCATTCCAAAGGTTTAGTTAAAGACGCGCACGGCAGTTGGAGCCAAGGCAAGAAGGCCCTTTAGCACCCCGTACCGCTTTCGCTACGCCCGCCGCATCGTTTCGTTGTTCCTCACATTCCCGCGCACTAATCTGGATATGCACCGCACCACTACCAGCTCAGGGGACTCAGAGCCGCGTTGCAAGCTGTCAACAAAGGACAGAGCCATCATGTCGGAACCTTTCCGTCCGTATGAAAAACTGGTTGAGATCACCATCTTCGGCAAGAAGTTCCAGGTGCCGGAACGCAATTCCTTGCTGCGCTGCTTTCAGTTCATCAGCCCGGAAACCATCCCCTACGGGCGTTTCTGCTGGAACCAGGATTGCCAGTATTGCCGCGTCACCTGCCAGCTTCCCGATGACGACGAGCCGCGCGAAATGCTCTCCTGCAAATTCATCGTCATGCCCGCCATGGAAATCACCGAAATGAGCCAGGAGCTGAAGTGGTGCCTCCGCTCCAAGCTCCCCTCCGACGCCACCGTCTCCAAGTAGCACCAATTGGGCGCGTCCTACTGGTCAGATCGCTGCGCGCCACAACTGTCCGGCTGAGTTCCCTGCAAGCAGGAGGATGACGAGCCAGGGAGAGAACATTGAAAAAATACTTGGTACGCACCCTAATTTGGTTAGCTGTAGTGGTTTTTCTTTTTGCCGCGGGGCTGATGCTTTATGCAGCGCATCTACGTTCATCGGCCCGAGAACTGATTAACTCGACGAGCAAAGTTCAGTCGTCCGCTGATGTCGAGCGTGAAATTGGCATCTGGAAGAGTCAATCAGGTGTAAAGTTTTGGAAGGATGAGTCTGCACAGAACGGGGATCAGCTCTATGAGGTACGCATAGAGAACGGCCTGCTTTCGAGCTTGCGCATAGCGGTACCCACAATGCTGGGCAGGACGATAGCAATGCACGACGGAAATGTACGGTACGTCATACTTGTTATGTTCGTTGGGCGGCACCCTAGCACGACCTCTGGAGTTTGGCTGCAAGAGTGGTTCGCGTCCGGCTCGGAGAACAACTTTCACGTGAACGATAGCCGTAAGCCTTGGCAGGCAACGATTGATTTTTCATCAACGATTTCTGCAACCCAGCGGCAAAGGGCATTCTCAATTAATGCGAATTGTCTCGTGAGGCTGACGGGATGCAAGAATGCTGAAGAAATCCTTCCAGGGGTGTGGCAGCTCGCTACTCCGGCGAACGCTGGCATGTACTATCAAAAGTATCAGTAACTTAAAACATGCACGGCGCAGTTACCTTCAAGTGCGATCGCTTCGAGCTGCTTACAGGTACGCTCATTAATTCGCACTCGAAACCACGCAACTTCCTCTAACGGACAGGGTTCTAAGACTAACCAACGGTGCGGTTGCGCGGCAGTATTACCCCTAAACCATCCCGGCTTCGCAGCCGCCCCGCATCCCCCTACCACAACCGTAGTTTCGGCGCTGTACAGGGCCTATAACGGGGCAAGCTACCCACTCGGTGTATAACCAGGAAGTGACCAAGCGTGTTATCCACATCTCCGAAGCAGAAGCGGCGGGCGATTTCGCTTCGCTGATGGCCCGCGTCCGCTCTGGCGCTGAGGTCGTCATCGAAGACAACGCGCAGCCAGTTGCCGTCGTTCGACCCGTCGCCGAACCCTCCCTGCGACTGCTCTCGGAATCTCTGCGGCTCGCGCGCGAGCATGGCTCTACGGTGACGCTGGATGGAGACTTCGGGCGCGATCTCGAAGAGATTATCAGCAGTCATCGCGAACCGCTCAGTCCGCCCGCATCGGACTAATCCTCGACTCCAGCGTGGTTATCGCTGCCGAGCGCCGAGGGGAGACCGTCGAACGGCTGATTTTGCCAGTGATGCAACTTTAGCTACCGCACCAGTACTTTCGCCCATTTGCCTCGGCCACTGCCTTGCTCTACCATTTTTGTTATGGCTGTCCCCACACTTTTGCCTTGCGATGGTTGCGGCCAGCTCGCCTCTGCCGAGCACATCGCCCGCCGTCTACTGCGCCTTGAATGGGCCACGCGCTTCCGGCCCATCCACATCCAGGCGCTTCTCCTCGCGGCTTCTGCCCCCAAGGCTGATTCCGAGTTTCTCTACTCGCCCGAAACTGCGTTCACCGGCCTCGCCGGCGATCTCCTCTCCGCTCTCTCCGTCTCCACGGCAGGGAAGTCCTACGAAGAAGTTCTTGCCGACTTCCAAAAACGTGGACTATTCCTCGTCTATCTTCTCGAGTGCCCCGTCGCAACGGGTACCAGGCCCGCCGAGGCCGTCGATCTGTTGGACCGGCACCTCCCTCAAGCGGTCGCCAGGATCCGCCGCTCACTGAAGCCGAAACGGATCCTGGTTCTCTCGCAGGACCTCCAGCCATTTCTGCCGCAGCTCTCCGAATCCGCCCTAGGCTGCCCCGTTGTTTATGCCCCGCTGGCAGCTCCGGAAAGCGCCGTGCCCCCCTCGCCCAGCGAAATCGCCGCATTCCGCGCGGCCCTTCCAGCCCTCGCTGCGCAGGGGACTTAGGAGCAGCGCGTGACACGCATCACTGAGTTTTCGTAATGACCTAACCAACACTAGCTGTGGCACGTTGAAACTTCTCGGTGTGCTAAGATGTCCTTTGGAACGGTTCCCTTAGAGGTGCTTTGTGCAGAATCGGGCAAAATTTGGCGTGGGCATCGGGGTGATTGTAGTCGCCTTGGCGTTCCTCGCCTGGCTCGGCTACGGCGAGAGCAAGACTTACTATCACACCATCGCGGAATACCAGGCGTTGAATGCCTCCGAGCGCGCTCATCGGATGCGCCTCGCGGGAATCGTCGTCGAAGGCAGCATCAAGCCCGGCTCGGGTCGCGTGGATTTCACGTTGGAAGAGCAGGGGAAGACGCTTCCCATCACTTACGTTGGGAGCGATCCACTGCCCGACACGTTTAAGGACAAGTCTCAGGCTCTTGTCGAAGGACGTCCTGGCGCCGATGGCCGCTTCGTGGCCGAACATGTTCAGGCCAAGTGCGCATCCAAGTATGAAGCCGCTCCGGGTGGCGACAAGCCAACGCCTGCCGGCACCACCCAGCGAAGCAGCATGTAACGCGCCAGTCGAAAATCCCAGGGAGAGGCGGAAGCACTATGGATGTATTCGGTTCGTTTACGCTCCTGCTGGCTTTTGTCTGTGCCGTCTACGCGTTAGTCGGCGGCATCGCGGCGATCATCACCCGCCATCCGTTGCTGGTGAAAAGCACGCGCCAGGCCGGCATGGCCACCTGCGTTCTGATCTTCATCGCCACGTTCAGTCTCGAATATCTCCTCTTCACCGACAATTTCTCCCAGGCTTATGTCGTCTCCCACAGTAATCGCGATCTCTCCACTTTCTACAAAGTCGCCTCCCTCTGGTCCGGCCAGGAAGGTTCGCTTCTCTTCTGGAGCTTTCTGCTTTCGATTTACGTACTTTCGGTTCTCATCGCCTACCGCAACAAAAATGGCGAGCTCATGCCGTACGTCGGCGTGGTCCTCGCTGGTGTTCAGACCTTCTTCCTCATTCTGAATAACTTTGTCGAAAGCCCCTTCAAAACCCTTGCCACCGTCAACGCCAGCGGGGTGCTGGAGCCCTTCACCCGTTTGGACGGCAACGGCCTCAATCCTCTCCTGCAATATCCGGAAATGGTCATTCACCCGCCCAATCTCTATTCTGGCTACACGGGCTTCACCATTCCGTTCGCGTTTGCTCTCGCCGCGTTGCTGGCGCGCTATCCCGGCGAAAAATGGATTCACCTGACGCGCAAATGGACCATGATCGCCTGGTGCTTCCAGTCCGTCGGTATTCTGCTTGGCGCTCACTGGGCCTACGCCGTTCTCGGCTGGGGCGGGTATTGGGGTTGGGATCCTGTCGAAAATGCTTCGCTGCTACCCTGGCTCACCGGCACCGCGTTTCTGCACTCCGTAATGATGCAGGAAAAGCGCGGCATGATGAAGGTCTGGAACGTCTGGCTGGTCTTCTGCACCTTTATGCTCTGTATTCTCGGCACGTTCCTTACGCGCAGTGGCATCGTCAGTTCCGTGCACGCTTTTGCGAACTCGCACATCGGTCCCTGGTTCGTCGGCTTCCTTGGGCTCACGTTTGTCGTTTGCTTTGTTGCTTACGTCAAGAACCGCGATTACCTGAAGAGCGAGAATCAGCTCGATTCCATGATCTCGCGCGAATCCAGCTTCCTCTTCAACAACCTGCTCTTCCTCGTCGCCTGCATCGCCGTTCTCTCCGGTACGCTTTTCCCGGTCTTTTCCGAATGGTTCACCAGCAACCGCATCAGCGTCGGCGCGCCGTTCTTCAACAAAATTATGATTCCCGTGGGGCTCGCGATTCTTTTCCTCACCGGCGTCGGCCCGCTCCTTGCGTGGCGCAAAACCTCAGGCGACAGCCTGAAGCGCAACTTCGGGTGGCCGCTCATCGTCGGTCTGCTTTTCGGCGTCGCCGCGTACTTCCTGGGCTATCGCGATGTTTTCTCCATCATCTGCCTCGTTCTTTGTGGCTTCGTTTTCTGGACGATCGTCATGGAGTTCTACCGCGGCGCGAGAGTTATCTCCGCCCGCACCGGCATGAACATGATGGTGAGCGCGCACGAACTTGCCATGCGCAACACGCGGCGCTATGGCGGCTACGTCGTTCACTTCGGCATGGTGCTCATCTTCATCGGCCTCGCCGGCTCGGCGTTCAATTCCGACGTACAGCGCCCGATGAATCTCGGCGAATCCATGAAGCTTGGGCCGTACACGCTGGTGCTGCAAAGCACGGACACCAAAGCCGAAAAGAATTACACGGCGCAGCGCATGATCGTCGAAGTCCTTAAAGACAACAAGCAACTGATGATGCTCTATCCCGAAAAACGCCAGTTCCAGGGCACCGAACAGGCCTCCGGCACCATGGTCTCCATCTATTCCACGCTCCGCGAAGACGTTTACGTCGTTTTCGCCGGCATGGATCCGGACACGAATCTCCCTGTCATCCACGCCTTCCTGAATCCGCTCGTCAAATGGATCTGGCTCGGCGGCGTCTGGGTCGTGATGGGCACGCTCCTCGCTCTTATGCCTAATCGTCGCGCCGCGCTCGCCGTGGCTGCCGTGCCGCAAACCGTCGCTTCACCAATCGCGCAAGCTTTAAATCCCAGCGTCACTCTTCGTGAGGGTCATGACTAATCGCAGCCGCATCATCGTTCCACTACTTCTGATCGCTGCCTTCGCCGTGCTGCCACTCTTCGCCCAGCAGGAGGCCGACCGCGTAAAACAAATCGGTGGCAAATTCCAATGTATGTGCGGCTGCGGCCAGGTCCTCACGCAGTGCAATCACGTCGGCTGCACCATGTCCGCTTCCATGCTCAAGGAACTCGGCGGCATGGTGAAGCGCGGTGATTCCGAAGACAAAATCACGCAAACCTTTGTTCAGGAATTCGGCACCACGGTCTATGCCGAGCCGCCGAAATCCGGCTTCAGCCTCGTTGCGTGGCTGATGCCCGCCTTCTATTTCCTGGTGGGCGCCGCCATCGTCGTTTTCTTTATCAAGAAATGGCGCAAACAAGCGCCTGCCCCTGCCGCGGTCGCTCCCGCCGGTGTGCACATTTCAGCCGAGGCCTACGAACGCGCGCGTTCCCAGGCCGACCGGGATACTGAGGACTAGCGCATGCCATCTCTCGCTCTCGCCGCGTTTCTCGCCCTTCCCGCCGAATGGGCTATCATCGGCGCGTGCCTCGGCCTCGCCGCCGCGGTTTTTCTCTTCATCTTTTACATTCAACCCGACGCTTCCGATCTCGCTCCTCATCGCACCAAGCTCGACCAGCTTCTCGAGCGCCGCGACACCATCTACGACAATTTGCGCGACTTGAAATTCGAATACCGCGCCGGAAAATATTCCGAAAGCGATTACGAAACCATGAAAGTCACTCTCGAGAACGAGGCCGCCCTCATCCTCGCCGAAATCGAGCAGGTCACCGATTCGCAGATTCGCCGCCCGCGTCCCGCCGCCCGCCCGGCCGCCGGGGACACTGCCTCTGCGGGCGGGCGGAGCGCTCGATGAAGGCTTTCTGGCCGCGACTTCTTGCCACTGCCCTCACCACACTTTTCGCCGCCTCCGTATCGGTCGCCGGAACCGTTCACGGCTCGGTCGTCAATCGCACCACTGGCAAACCGATTCCCAACACGGATGTCGATCTGCTCAGCCCCGCTCAGGGCATGGCGCTCCTCGCCTCTGTCAAAACCGACGGGCAGGGCCAGTTCACCGCCACCAATGATGCCATCGGCATGGGACCCGTCCTCGTCCGCGCCACCTATCAAGGCGTCGGCTTCAACGCGTTTCTTCCGCCTGGGCGCCCGCAGGTGGATGTCGAAGTCTTCGACGTCACCAAGGATCCGAAGACCATCGTTCCCGCTTCGCACGTCATCATCTTTCAGCCGCGCGACGGCAAGCTGATCGGCGCCGAAGAGTACAACGTCAAAAATAGTTCCCAGCCGCCGGTCGCCTACTTCCGCACCGAAGGCAATTTTGAATTCGCGATTCCCGACAAGGCCACGCTCCAGAATGTCACCGCCACCGGTTCTCTCGGCATGGATGTGCGGCAAGCCTCCATCGACAAGGGCAAAGGCCTGTACGCCATCGCCTACGCGTTTCACCCCGGCGAAACGAACATTCGTCTCTCGTACGAGCTTCCGTACGCCGGGAATTCCGCGACGCTGAAACTTCCCGCTGTCTATGCGGGCATGCGCATGCTCCTTGTCGCCCCACCGGGCGTCACGCTCACGGGCGAAGGCATCAGCGCCGCCGGACAGGAACAGGGCATGAACGTGTTTCTCCACGAGCCGCTCGCCGCGAAAGGATCGCTCGCTATCTCTGTTTCCGGTGTCGGCTCGCCGCAAGCCGCCGATGCCTCAGACGGCCAGGGCCAGCAGCAGGGGCAGGAAGGGAACTCGCGCACGCAAGGCCAGCAGGTGGATGTCGCGCCGCCGCGCATTGACGATTTGAAGTGGCCGATGCTCTTCGGTCTTGTCGCGCTCTTCGCGCTCGGCGCCATTCTGCTTTCGCGCAAACAAATAGTCGTTACGCCCATCGCGGAGCAGGAAGATCCGGCCCCCGCGCCATCGAAAAAAGCGGCTAAAGCTGCGAAGCAGCAGGCCAGCGTCGAGGCGGTCAAGGAATCCGTCAACGCCAGCCTGGACTCGCTGAAGGAAGACGTCTTTCGCCTCGAACTGCGCAAGCAGGCAGGCACCATTTCCGAGGAGGAGTACGCCCGCGAAAAATCGCGCGTCGAAAAACTCCTCCGCGACCTCGTCCGCGGCTGACGCGGTGTTGCTGTTAGATAAGTTTGCAGGCCCCGCCTTCTGAGGCGGGCCGTTCTTACGACCTTACGGAAGCAGTTGCGCGTCCTTCCCCGCGCTCCCGCGGAGGCGCGCCAACAAAATTAATCGTGGCTCCATTCAAACTATCGCCAACTGGTCTCCGCTTCGAGAGCATCGACAAACGCTACGGCGGACTCTACGCTCTCCGCCGCGTTACGCTTGAGATCTCCCCGGGCGAATGCGCCGTCCTCGCCGGCCGCAACGGCTCCGGCAAGACCACGCTCCTCCGAATCGCGGGACAACTCGTCCGCCCCAGCACGGGAAAGCTTTCGTTCCCAGCGAGCGGCGCCGATTCCTCCGGCAATGTGCGCCCCGGTTACGTCGGCCATAGCACCATGGTCTACGACGAACTCACCGCCGAGGAAAATCTCCTCCTCTTCGCAAAATTGCAAAAAGTCGAATCGCCCATCGCCCGCGCCGAAGACCTTCTCCGCGAAGTCGGCCTTTACGAGCGCCGCGCATCGCTCGTCCGCACCTTTTCCCGCGGCATGCGCCAGCGCATCGCGATCGCCCGTGCCTTGATTCATGGACCATCCGTGCTCCTCCTCGACGAACCCGCCACGGGCCTTGATGGCCTCGGCATCAGCTGGCTCGCCAACTCTCTTCGCGAACTCAACCGCGCCGGCTGCACCATCGTCATGAGCCTCCACGGGGAATCCGAAATCTCTGCGCTTGCCACGCGCGCCGTCCGCCTGGAGGCCGGAACCGTCACTGCCGACACCGCAACCGGTGCTTCGCTCCACGACATCCTCACGTTTGGAGCCGCCTGAGCCGCCGCCATGAGCTTCTTTTCCAACACGGTGGTCCTCCTCAGCAAGGAACTTCGCACCGAATTCCGCTCTCGCGAACTGCTCACCACCACCGTTGTATTCATCCTCGTTGTACTCATCCTCTTCAGCTTCGCCATCAGCCCCACCACCGACGAGTCCCGCGAATTTGGCCCCGGCCTGCTCTGGTTGGCCATCCTCTTCGCCGCATCACTTATGTTGCAGCCCTGCTTCCTCCGCGAGCAGAGCAACGACACGCTCAGTTCCCTCCGCCTCGCTGTCAGTGATCCCTTTTCTATCTTTCTCGCCAAGCTAATCGCCAACACGCTCTTCCTGCTCCTCACCGAGCTGATCATGCTTCCGTTTTTCGCCCTCTTCTACAACGTCCCGATCCTTCCCGAACTCCCTTGGCTTATCCTCGTGCTCTTCCTCGGCAGCCTCGGGATCTCCGTCACCGGCACCGCGCTGTCCGCCATCTCCGCGCAAGCCCGCATGCGCGAACTCCTGCTCCCTTTGTTATTGCTGCCGCTGCTCACACCTGTGCTCGTCGTCAGCGCAACCGTCACTGTCAGCCTTTTCGAACGCGAACCCATCGTCAAGGGGAAGGGAATCGCCTTCCTCGCCGTTTTCGACGTCATCTTTTTGACGGCGCTATGGCTTTTCGGCGAATATCTTCTGGAGGAATAATTGGCATGACCAAACGCATCATTCTCGGCGGCGCTGCCATCCTGCTGGTGATTGCCTCCGCCTATGCGGCGTTCTTCATTGCGCCGGAAGAGCGCACCATGGGCCTCATCCAGCGCATCTTTTATTTCCATGTATCCAGCGCCTGGGCCGGTTTCACCGCCTTCTTTCTCTGCTTTATCGGCAATCTTCTCTACGTTTGGAAGCGCGATCAGAAATACGATTGGCTCGCCGTCTCCGGCGCGGAAGTCGGCCTCGCCTTCACCACAGTCGTGCTCATCACCGGCCCTATCTGGGCGCATCCTGTCTGGGGCATCTGGTGGACCTGGGACGCCCGCCTGACTTCCACGTTTGTCCTGTGGCTGCTCTACGTCTCTTATTTATTGCTGCGCTCGCTCGTCGACGAGCCTGACCGCCGCGCCCTGCTCAGCTCGCTCTTCGGCATCTTCGCTTTCCTCGACGTGCCGCTTGTCTTTGGCGCCATCCGCTGGTGGCGCACGCAGCACCCGCAGCCAGTCATCATGGGCGGCCAAGGCTCAGGTCTCGACCCCACCATGAAGTCTGTCTTTTTCTTTTCCGCCCTGGCCATGCACGTCTTCATGCTCTTCCTGGTTGCCGAGCGTTATGCGCTCGAAAAAATGCAGACCGAAACCGATTTTCTGGTTCGTGAAGTGGAGGCTTAATGAAAAATCTCAACAGTGTCTTCGCCGCCTACCTCATCGGTTGGGGTGTTTTCTTCGTGTTCTATCTGACCATCGCTAAACGCACTGCCAAGCTCCGCGCCGAACTCGAGCGTCTGAAAAGCTATTTACCGCGCGCGAAATAGAATCGCCTGTAGCGTTGGCTTTTATCCCAGTGCTCTTCCGGCTGATGCAGCGCCACTCAATCGTGCCCAAGAAAAGGATTCGCAACGAAAACGATGGCTCCCCAATCCAGAAAACGCGTTGGCATCGTCCTGTTCCAACTCGGCGGCCCCGACTCTCTCTCCACCGTCGAACCCTTTCTCCGCAATCTCTTCCTAGACCCCGACATCATCCCCCTCGGCCCGCTCAACTTCATCCGCGGCCCGCTAGCCCGCTATATCGCCAAGAAGCGCACTCCGCCCGTAGCCCAGCGCTACGGCCAGATCGGGCGCCGCTCGCCCATCGGCATCCTCACCGAACGGCAGCGCGCCAAGCTCGCCGCCGCCGTCAGTCCCTACCTCGATCCCGTGGCTGTCACCGCGATGCGCTATTGGAAACCGCTCACCGAAGACGCTGTCGCGGCCATCAAAAGAGCTAACCGCCTCGACGAACTCGTCCTTCTCCCGCTCTACCCGCACTATTCCTACGCCACCACCCTCAGCAGCCTGAAAGAATGGCGTCGCGTCTACGGCGAGCCTAGGGACACGCTCCCCGAGCGCACCATCGAACACTTTTTCGACCATCCGCTTTACATCCAGGCGCTGGTCACCAACATCGGAAAATGTCTCCGCCAGTTTCCCGACAGCTCGCGTATCCATCTCGTCTTCAGCGCTCACGGCCTGCCGATGAGCCTCGTTGAAAACGGCGACCCGTACCCGCGGCACATCCAGGAAACCGTTCGCCTCGTCTGCGAAAGCGGCGCTCAGAAATTCTCCAATTGGCCGCGCACGCGCATTCTTTGCTTCCAGTCCAAGGTCGGCCCTGCCAAGTGGCTGGAGCCTTCCTTCGTTGGCACCCTCCACAAGCTCGGCCACGAAGGCGTAAAGGAAATGCTCGTAGTGCCCATCTCCTTCGTCACCGAGCACATCGAAACCCTGCACGAAATCAACATCGAAGGCCGCGCCGACGCCAAAAAAGCCGGCATCGAGCGCTTCCGCATGATGCCCGCCGTGGGCGACTCCCCCCTCTTCATCGAATGCCTCAAACAACTAGTCCTGCGCGCCGCCGAAATCCACCCCGACCCCGGGCAATCCACCACGACCTCCGCCTGATTGCTCTCGCGTGTTTTTTCTCCTCAGCGCCCTCTGCGTCAAGTCCCCTCTTGCCTCTTTCTTTCCTTCCGTACTACACTCCCCGGCGGTTCAGGATTGGCTGTCCAAACATCGCTGCGGTCGGTGCGCTATAATCTGTATTTCGGGATGGGGCTCGAAATTCATGAAAGCGACGTATCACTCTGGTGTCCACAAATTTGCTCTGTTCGTAGTCGCCTGGGCGGTCCTCCTCCTCTGTGCCGGCGCGCTCGTTACCTCCGAAGATGCCGCCCTCGCGGTCCCCGATTGGCCTCTCTCTTACGGCAGCATCACTCCGCCCATGGTCGGCGGCATCGCTTACGAACACTCCCACCGCGTCATTGCCGCCATCCTCGGCCTGTTCATTGTCGCTCTCTCCATCGTCCTTTGGCGCAAAGATGAGCGCCCCTGGGTCAAATGGCTCGGCGTCGCTGCCGTCGGGGGGGTAATCCTCCAGGGCATCCTCGGCGGCCTCACGGTATTAAAACTGCTCCACTACTGGCTCCCCGTCATGCACGCCTGCCTGGCGCAAATCATGTTCGCCACGCTCGTCTCCATTGCCGTGGTCACCAGCCAGTGGTGGGTTTCCGATCGCCCGCAGTACGAAGACAAAGCGTCTCCCGCGATTCACACGGTTGTGATTCTCAACGCCGGCGCCATCTTTCTGCAAATCGCGCTCGGCGCCGCCTTCCGTCACAAATACAGTCCCGTCACGCCGCACGTCGTCTGGGCCATGGGAGTTCTTCTCATCGCTTCCTGGACCGCCGTGCAGCTACGCAAGCGCTTCTCGAATTCGGCGGAAATTTCCCGCATCCGCGCCCTTCTCCACGGCATCGTAGGGGTGCAGCTCCTCCTCGGCCTCGGCGCTCTCTGGACGCGGATGCGGTCGGTGGACGATCCGCAGCCCATGCCTGCCGTGGTGATTACCACGGTTGTTCACACGGTTTTCGGCGCGATCCTCTTCGCCACTTCGATCCTGGCCGTGTTGTTCTGCTATCGGCTGGTGCCGCGGAGAAGGGAAGTTGCGATTGCAACCACTAGAGATGAGGTGCCCGCCTGATGAGTGAAGTCCGCGCCACCGCTCTCCCGCAAACGAGCAAGCTCAGCGCCTACATCGCGCTCACGAAACCCGATGTTTCGTTCCTGGTGCTGATGACCACCGGCGCGGGCTATTACATGGGCGTGCGCGGCCCCATCGGCTGGTTGCACATGATCCACGTCATCGTCGCCACGATGATGATCGCCGCCGGCACGGCCGCGCTGAATCATTACATCGAGCGCGAATCCGACCGCTACATGCGCCGCACCGCGTCTCGCCCGCTTCCCACAGGCGTGCTCACACCAAACAACGCGCTGCGCTTCGGCATCATCCTTTCGCTCGCTGGCGCCATTGATCTCTATCTCACTGCCGGATTCTGGCCCTGCTTCCTCGGCGTCTTCACTTGCCTCAGCTATCTGCTCGCTTACACGCCGCTCAAGAAGCGCACCGTCTGGGCCACCTTCATTGGCGCCGTTCCCGGCGCCATACCGCCGATGATCGGCTGGACCGCCGCCACCGGTAAAGTGGACGCGGGCGCATGGCTGCTCTTCGCCATCCTCTTCGTCTGGCAATTTCCGCACTTCCACGCCATCGCGTGGATGTATCGCGAAGACTACGCCCGCGCCGGCATCCTAATGCTTCCCGTAGTGGACAGGGAAGGCCAGCGCACTTTCCGCCAGATCATTCTGTACGCCGCTGCGCTCGTTGCCGTCAGCCTGCTGCCCGCCATCATGGGCTTTGCCGGCGTTCTCTATTTCTTCGGCGCGCTCGTCACCTGCACCGGCCTCGTCCAGGTCTGCCTCTGGGCTGCCCACGCCAAAACCAACACCCGCGCCAAGTGGCTCATGCATGCGACGGTCCTCCACATTCCGATTCTTCTGGGTCTAATGATGTACGACAAGCTCCCACGCTAGCTGTATAGTGGCCGGTCTTCAGATCGGCTTTGGAGTGCCGCAACAAGGCTGCCGCTTTTGATCGGTAAGTGTTGCTCATTCACCAGAAAGGTCTCCGCCAAACCAATGCTCTCCCACCCCGCCATAAACGCCACCCTCAACGGCCTCGCCGCCATCCTCCTCGCCGGCGGCTACACCGCCATCCGTTCCGGCAAGGTCGAACTCCACAAAAAATTCATGGTCTCCGCCTTCATTGTCTCCAGCGTCTTCCTCGCTTCCTATCTCGTCTACCACTACCGCGTCCACCAAGTCGTCCTCTTCCAAGGACAGGGCTGGATTCGTCCCGTCTACTTCACGCTGCTCATCTCCCACACCATCCTCGCTGTCGTCATCGTCCCGCTCATCCTCATCACCCTCCGCCGCGCCTGGACCGAGCGCTTCGACAAGCACCGCCAAATCGCCCGCTGGACCCTCCCCCTGTGGTTCTACGTCAGCGTCACCGGCGTAATCGTCTATTTCATGGTCTACCAAATCTACGCCCCGTCAAATCGATAAGAAGATCGACCACAAAGTCCCAGCCAAACTTGTTGGTCCCGGAGCCCGGCTTTTCCCGGTTTAATCCTGCTGATAAGGCAATTCTCCAAAACTGTACAATCGGGGACAGCATCCCCTGCAAGACTCCGATATAACCTTCGCATCCGTCGAGCGTCCGTGGGGGATTGTGTTGCGTTCCGCAGGAGCCTTTGCCCAACGCAGTTTGAAGCAAACGAGGGAGGAAAAGGTATGTTCCACTTGCTCTGGTACGTTCTGATCGGGCTGATTTCGGGCGTGATCGCGAAATCTGTGATGCACGTCCACATGACGATTTTCTGGACGATTGTGCTCGGCGTCATCGGATCCATTATTGGCGGTGGCGTTAGCCACATGTTCTCGCGGCCGACAAACGAGAGATATCATCCAGCCGGCCTCATTTTGTCCACACTGGGCGCGATTCTGGTTTTGTACGTTTGCTTTAAGCTAAATATCCATTTCCCGCAGCTTAATCTCGCATCCCGATAGCCCCATCAGATTTCGGCTCCTTCGCGAACTGGTTTGGCAACCAGAAAGGCGAGGGCTTCAAATACCACATCTTGGCAATCGCGATTGCCCTCGTCATCATGATCAAAGGCTCAGGCACCCTCTCCCTCGATCGCGCGCTGTCAAAATCGTAGCCACCGATGCTCCGTATCCCCTTTGCAGCGGGGCTCGCTCTTAGAACAACGCGAGATTCATCCGCTGGCTCACTGTCCAAATTGCAATCACTCTTACCGTGGTTCAGCAAAGTTAGTCCCTGCCAATCTTCTATCGTTCGACCGGCCCTGTCTTTCGTGGCAAACTCTTTGCTTATGAAAATTCTCCTCTTCGGCGCAACGGGTTCTGCCGGCGCAGCCGTTCTCGATGCGTGCCTTGCCGCCTCCATTGTCGACGAAGTCCGTGCCATCGGTCGCCGGCCGCTCATGAACACCAGTCCCAAGCTGCGCACCTTCGTCCACCAGGATTTTCTGAACTACGCGACTGTCGAAGAAGCCTTCCGCTCCGTCGACGCCTGTCTCTTTTGCCTCGGCATCTCGGCCACGCAAGTTTCCCAGGAGGAATACCGCACCATCACCTACTCCTACACGCTCGCCGCCGCCAACATGTTCAAAGCCAAAAGCCCCGGCGCGGCCTTCCATTACATAAGCGGGCAGGGAACCAAGCCCGGCAGCCGCATGTTCTGGGCGCGTGTGAAAGCGCAAACCGAGCACGACCTCATCGAACTCGTGGACGCCGACTGTTGGCGGCCCGCCTTCATCGACGCCAAGCCCTCGCCAAGCCTGCCGAAACTCTACGCGCTGATCCAGCCCCTCGGCCGCCTCTTCAAACCTTTCCCGAACCTCTACGTCCACGGCCACGATCTCGGCCGCGCCATGCTGCAAGCCACCGTCGAAAAACTCCGCCGCCGCATCATCGAAAACGCCGAAATCCGCCGAATTGCCGCACAAGCCACGTTCTGACCCAAATTCTGACTTGGCGGCGGCGTGTAACCGTCCGCCGCGCCGTTGCGTCCAAACAGTAGAAGTTGTATAACGGCCAAACCGTAGCGGTCAGGAAGGCCATCATGAAATCCCTCAGCCGCTTTCTCGTTCTCGCCGCGATCTTTCTTGTCTCGGCCTCAGCACTTCGCGCGCAGCGTTTCGTCTCCGGAGGCTTTTCTTCCGGGTATTTTGGCGGCTATTCCGGGTATGGCGGTTACGGTGATTTCGGCTACGGCTGGGGCGGCGAATTTGGCGGATGGGGTTTTTATGACTCCGGCTTGCATCATCCCGAGGAGCACGCGCCGTTCAGCGTAGGCTTTGCCCACGGCGACTCCGATTTCCAGCAAAGCGAGTTTATGGACTTCGATCAGGCCGTCGTGTTGGGAAAGAAAATCCTCGCACAGCAAGCCGCGCCAAAGCCTTCCCTAGGGGACATCGTCCGCAGCATGCATCTCCACCCGAGCGTTTCACGCGCAAAGACCGGCACACTTATGCTTTTGCAGGATAATCAGGGAAAGCCGCTCGTGTGCCGCACCACCGATACGAACTGCCGCAATACCGTCTAGCGTAGCGGCCACTTTCAAGTGGCCCCTCTTGCATTTGCTTTTCTCTGTTATCCCGTCTGCCTGAGCGGAGCCGAAGGGACCGGAGGCCGCGCCTTTTGCGGGCCGTAGCGGAGGGACCGGGGCAACCACACAACCTTGCTTCAACTCGTCGTGTGGATTATCTACCGCCCGCTTTCCTCCCGCTTCTCCACCGCCGCGCCGGCAACGGCCTTCTTCAACTGGCCCACGTAATTCGTCAAATACTCGCGCGGAACGGAATGTACATATGGATTCACGATCCACGCAAAGATGGGCGGCACGCTGCGGCTCAATCCGAGGAATTCAATCTGAACATACACGCCGTCATCCGCCTCCACATACCGCGTATAAAGATCCAGGCGCCAGAGATAACCGCGATCGTTGCCCACCGGTCGTTCACTCTCGTCTTTTTCCCCGGGATTTCGCACCTCCGCAATGCGGATCGCCCTGGCGAAGGAATATTCGTGGGTCGGGTCGTTCTGCGTGAAATCGATGTCGAATTGAGTGTTGTAAACCGCGGTCACAATTGTTTTCCGGTAAAATCGGAAATACACATGAAAATGCTCTCCATCGCGGCTAAGCAATTCGGATCGCTGTACGTCAGGCTTGAAAAATTCGGCATGATGCGCGTAATCCTGACTCACTTGCAGCACTTGCTCCAGCCGGGCCTTGGGAATAAATCCGATCGCCAGCCAGTGATGAACCAACCCGTCGGGAATCTCGATTTTCCTGTCGTTCTCTTTCGTGTTGAGCGGCCGGATGTAAACCTGGCCGCTCTTCAGGCGGGAAATCCATTCTTGTCTTTGGGCCTCGGGAAGGGAATCGACGGCCAGGAACTGCCCTGGGGTGGAAAGTTCGGTTCGTATCCTCGCTTCAGTCAGCTCTTCGTAGTGTTCAAATCCCTTTACCGTGCGCGGTTTCAATTCCGATGCACTGGTTTCTCCAGCATTCAGCAGCGCAAGAAAAATTAAACTGAGGGGAAGGGCAATGCGGCTCCAAGCCATATACGCTCCTCTGAACGCGTTTGTCCTCAGGTTGGATGAGGGAGAAGAACTTTCAGCTACGTCTCAGGTTGCTCGACGCACACTATTCAAGCGTGCCAATCAAATCTGCAAAAGCGGCACTGTCTGGCCTTTGGGGTCTTGGCTACTCTCCCGCAGCGCGGACATCGATTTACCTCGATTTCGCCAGAGTGAGCCGCCATAATTCGCTCCGCAGTCCGTTGTAAAAAGCTTTCCGCACCATCTCGAGTAAGCTCCAATACTTCAGGATCGTCCGAAAGCAGGTTCCGAAGGTGAGAGCGGGAATTTCGGGCCTCCTCCTGAGCTGCTAAGTCCGTTCGTCCGTGCGTGGTTTTTGCAGCGGCAAGAAAATGCCGGTTCGCGAGTCTTTCGTTCGTGGTCATAAAGTGCGAATAGTAGCGGAAGACATAACGAACAAGATGCGGGTCCATACTCCGTCTCCCAACAAATGCAAGTGGATCAGGGCTACCCCTTCGGCAACGCCGCGATCACTGCGTCCGTAAACTCCTGCGTTCCCGCTTTTCCGCCCACGTCTTTCGTGACGTGTTTCCCCTCTTTGTAAACCTTGATCAGCGCCTTCTCGATCCGCTCCGCGGCGGATTGTTCGCCCAGGTGATTCAGCATCAGAATCGAACTCATCAACAGCGCTGTCGGATTCGCCAGCCCCTTGCCTGCGATATCCGGCGCTGTCCCATGCACCGCCTCAAAAATCGCGGCTTCCAGCCCGATATTTCCGCTCGGCACCACGCCCAATCCACCCACCAGCCCCGCCGCCAGGTCGCTCATCACGTCGCCATAAAGATTCGGCAGCAACAGGACGTCGAACTGATCGGGATTGATCACGATCTGCATGCAAGCGTTGTCAACGATCAATTCCTTATACTCGATGTCTTTATAATTCTCCGCGACCGCCCGCACCGAATGCAAAAACAGTCCGTCGCTCAGTTTCATGATGTTCGCTTTGTGAATTGCGTGGATCTTCTTCCGCCCCATTTTCCGAGCATATTCGAAAGCAAACTTCGCAATCCGTGTCGACGCTTTCTCGGTAATAATCTTCAGGCTCTCCACCACGCCCGGCACCACCTCGTGCTCCAGTCCCGAGTACAAATCCTCGGTGTTCTCCCGCACGATCACCACGTCCACGCCGTCGAAATGCGACTTGACGCCCGGCAGATTCTTCACCGGCCGCAGGTTCGCATACAAATCCAGGCTCTTCCGCAGCGCCACGTTTACGCTGCGCGCACCGCCCGCGATCGCCGTGGCCATTGGCCCTTTGAGCGCCACGCGATTCTGCCGCACGGACTCAATCGCCGCCGCATTCAGCACCTCCGCGCCGATCGTCTTTTTGTCAGTGTTTTCAGCCCGAGCGGCCAGAATTTCCCACTCGATCTTCACGCCCGAGGCGTCCAGCACGCGCTGGGTCGCGGCCGAAACCTCAGGTCCAATCCCTTCGCCAGGCAACAATGTAACGGTATGTTTCATAGGGCATCTATATTAAGGGAAGCGGCACAGGTTGTCGAAGTGCGCAGGTTTTAGGCGTCTTTTGCCTCCTGTTATCTGATCGTTGTTATCCGTTTCTTTTGATCGGATTGACGGTTTGGCGACAGGATGCACCGATTCGACACTCGATTTTGCGCCATTTCCACCTGTGCTATACTAAGCATGTAACTATCCTCGCGGAGGATTCTGCGAGTGGAGGCCATAAAAATTATGATTAATCTGACGCCCACTGCCGCCGTAAAAGTGAAGGAAATCATGTCCATGCAGACCCCCGTGCCGGTGGCGCTGCGTGTTGCCGTTGTCGGTGGCGGCTGTTCCGGATTCCAATACCACATGGCGTTTGAAAACCAGACCAACGACTCCGATGAAGTCGTGGATTTCAACGGCTTGAAGGTCGCCGTCGACCAGATGAGCTCCATGTATCTCGAAGGCGTGGAAATCGACTACGTCGAGACCCTCGAAGGCGCCGGCTTCAAGTTCAACAACCCCAACGTCAAGAGCACCTGCGGCTGCGGCAGCTCCTTCAGCGTCTAAGCTTTGTGGCACAGCCATTCCTGGCTGTGCGCTTTATGCCCGAATTTCTCCAGGCTCCTGGCCTCCAGGAGCCTTTTGTTCTCTGCGAACTCTCGGCTCTTCCTCTGCGACCTCTGCGTTAAGTCCCCCTCTTTCCTTATTCCAACCCACTTTACTTCCACCTCGACCCGGCTCACTATACGGCTCATGGAGGCTCCACCATGGATTCTAAACAAGTAGTCTTCATCACCGGCTCCAGCACCGGCTTCGGCCGTCTTTTCGCCGAAACCCTCGCGCGCCGCGGCCACACCGTCTTCGCCACCATGCGCGATCCCCAGGGCAAAAACGCCAAAAACGCCGCCGATCTCCTCGCCCTGGCCAAAAGGGAATCGCTGCCGATTTTCACGCTCGAATGCGACGTCACCAGCGACGCCTCGGTCGAACTCGCCGTCCGCTCCGCCATCGCGCAATCCGGCCGCATCGATGTCGCCATCAACAATGCCGGTTATGGCATCATGGGTCTCGCCGAAGCTGTCACCACCCAGCAAGCCCAGCAGATCATGGACACGAATTTCATGGGCTGCGTCCGCGTCAATCGCGCTGTTCTTCCGCACATGCGCCGCCACCGGAAAGGGTTGCTGATGCACATCAGCAGCGGCGCCGGCCGCGTGGTCATCCCGGCGTTCTCCCTCTATACCGCCAGCAAGTTCGCCATGGAAGCGCTCGCGGAAACCTATCGCTACGAGCTCGCCACCCAGGGCATCGAATCCGTGGTCGTCGAACCAGGCGCCTACCAGACTCCCGTCTTCGGCAATCTCGTTACCGCCGCCGACCAGTCCCGCACGGACACCTATGGCATCGCCAATCAAATCTCGGCCAAGATGAGTGCGCTTTTGTCCGGGACTGCTGGGAATCCTCAGGAGGTCGCTGACGCCGTTCTGCGGATCGTCGAAACTCCGGTAGGACAAAAGAAACTCCGTTATCGCGTCAGCGAGGCGGACCTCGGCGTCGACGAAATCAACGCCACCTGCGAACGCGTCCAATCGCGCCTCCTCGAAATGTTCCGCCTCAACGCCGAAACCTCCTTCTTCCAGCGCGATGCCGCCGGCGCCGATTAGAACTGTGGGCCTCGACATCAACCTGGAAGGCGAGAGAGGCGAAATTCTCGCAACGATAAGTGATCCAGAGAATTTACTACCTCGTGTTCTGCAATGGTGGAAGAACTGCACCTAGAAGAAATCGACTGGTACGGCGATACGGCCTTTAATCGTTTACAAATGCCCCGTTTCTTAGCGCAATGGCAAGCTGTGGTTCGTCATACCGAAACGCCGGAACAACTAAAGCTTGTGAGCGGCATAAGGGAATTTGCTGAACGTTGCCAGAGTGAGGTTCATCTCTACCTCCAATTTATCGGCGGCCGACTTGTGCCGATTCTTAACTGTCTGAATTTGCATTCTCCCCGCTCCCCACTTATCCTAATCTTCAGTCCGAATGAAGATAGCCCTCGCTCAATTCAATCCCACTGTCGGCGACTTTGAAGGCAACTCCTCGCGCATTCTCGACCTCGCGGAACAGGCCAAGCGCCGCGGCGCCGAACTCGCCGTCTTCTCCGAGCTCTGCATCTGCGGCTATCTTCCCCTCGACCTCCTTGAGCGCCCGGCCTTCATCCAGCGCAATCTCGACACCCTCAAAGACATTGCCTACCGCATGCCTCTCCCCGCCGTCGTGGGCTTCGCCGGCCGGGTCGATCATTCCCGCACCGGCCAGGCCATCGCCAACAAAGCCGCCCTCATCAAGGATGGCCGCGTCGTTTTCGAGCAGAGCAAAATGCTGCTTCCCACCTACGACGTCTTCGACGAATCGCGCTACTTCCAGCCCGGCGAAAAAGATTACGTCTACGGCCTCGGCCGTGAGCAGCTCGGCATCACCATCTGCGAGGACGTCTGGAACGACAAGAATTTCTGGGCCAAGCCGCGCTACGCCCGTGACCCTGTCACCGAGCTTGTCCAGCAGGGAACTAGCATCCTTCTCAACATCTCCGCCTCGCCCTACACCATCGACAAGCGCTCCCTGCGCATCGAAATGCTCCGCTCCATCGCGCAGCAGCACCGCCGCCCGATCATCTACGTCAACCAGGTCGGCGGCGACGATTCGCTCATCTTCGATGGCGCCAGCATGGCACTCACCCCCGACGGCCACATCGCCGCGCAAGCCAAAGCCTTCGAGGAAGACCTCGTCCTGTTCGACACCGTGACCGGCAAAGGCGACATTCACCCGCAATCCAAGGAAGAAATCGCCTACGCCTATCAGGCGATCATCACCGGCACCCGGGACTACGTCCGCAAATGCAATTTCAGCAAAACGATCGTCGGCCTCAGCGGGGGAGTGGACTCCGCCGTCGTCGCTGCCATCGCCGTTGACGCCCTCGGCAAGGAAAACGTCCTCGGCGTCTCCATGCCCGGCCCCTATTCTTCCGAAGGCAGCCAGACCGATGCCAAGTGCCTAGCCCACAATCTGGGCATCGAATTCCTCACCATCCCTATCAGTTCTGCCTTCGACTCGTACATTCAAAACCTCAAGCCGGTCTTTGGCAATCGTCCCGTGGACGCCACCGAAGAAAACATCCAGGCGCGCATCCGCGGCAATTACCTGATGGCCCTTTCAAATAAGTTTGGGTCCATGGTCCTTAGCACCGGGAACAAATCCGAAATTGCGGTGGGTTACTGCACCCTCTACGGCGACATGGCCGGCGGCCTCGCGGTCATCTCCGACGTCCCCAAGCTTATGGTTTACGAGCTTGCCGAATACATTAACCGCGAAAGGGAACTGATCCCCCGCTCAACCATCGAGAAACCTCCCAGCGCCGAGCTGCGTCCAAATCAAAAGGACTCGGACTCTCTGCCGCCCTACGAAGTGCTGGACCGCATTCTGAAAGCCTATATCGAAGAAGTGAAAACGCCGGTGGAGATTGCCGAGGACTTTGGCTACGATCTGCAGCTCGTTCGAAACATCGCCATGCTCGTCGACCGCAATGAATACAAGCGCAAACAAGCCGCTCCCGGCCTCAAAATCACCTCGCGCGCCTTCGGCTTTGGCCGTCCATTTCCCATCGCCCAGCGCTTCGTCCCATGATCCAAATGAGCCTGCCGCAACTATTCTTAGAAAGTGCAGCGCGCCCTGTGGCTTGTTATTCTTCGGACATCCGACAAGGATGTCCGAAGAACCCCAACTTCAAATAAAGGACCACCATCGCGTGAAAAACAAACTCCGCCCACTCGCACTTCTGCTCGCCTCCATGTTCGCTACGTCAGTCGCGCACGCGCAACAACCCGCCGCTACACAATCTCCGTTGCAAAAAAATATTGAGAACTATCTCCGCCGCACCTTTGCCCTCGGCCCCGATGTCCAGATCACCGTCGCCGCGCCCACCGAAATAGGGAACTCCGGCCTGCTTGAAGCCAACATCGACGTCAAAACCGACCAGGGCTCCGACAAGGTCAAAATGTACATCACCAAAGACGGCCGCTACCTCCTCCGCGGCGAGCTTGCCGATCTCTCCAAAGATCCCCTCGCCGAAAACACATCCAAGCTCGACCTCTCCAAATCCCCGGTCCTCGGCGATCCCAAAGCCACCGTAACCATCGTCGAGTTCGCCGACTTCGAATGCCCCGTCTGTCGCAACCTCCACGACGCTCTCCGCGGCCTCCTGCCCAACTACCCGCAGGTCAAGCTCATCTTCAAGGATTTCCCCATTGACCAGATTCATCCCTGGGCACGCACCGCCTCGCTCGCCGGGCGCTGCACCTACCAGCAGGACCCCGCCGCCTTCTGGAAGTTCTACGATTTCATCTACGATAAGCAGGACCTGGTCTCCGCTGCCAACGTCTATGACAAAGTCCTCGACTTCGCCGCCCAGGCCAACCTGAACCAGGACGCCTTCAAGGCCTGTCTTGCCTCGCCCCAGGCCACCGCCGACGTCGACGCCAGCCTCGCCAATGGCAACCTCCTCGAAGTCCGAAGCACCCCAACCCTTTTCGTCAACGGCCGTCGTATCGTCGGCGCCGACCCCCACGGCATCCAGCAATACATCGACTACGAACTAGCCCAACAAAAATCCGCCAAAAAATGATTGGCAATTTTTGCGTGCGGAAACGCAGCTTCCGTTTTTGATTGGATCCTTGTTGTCCTAAATCTAGTGGAATTTTTCTGCTCTTTTTTTCCATAGATGGCCCGGAGTAAGCGCTTGCGGAGAAAACAGCCTGGACACGAAAGGAGGGAAGGGGAAGCCGGATTCCGACCTAGGCCGGGGCAAAGGCGGGGCGAAAGAAACCGATTCGTTAGTAAACATAATATAGCTTATAGGACGCAATATCAAGCCGAATCCTAAGCTATTTCGGCCTTTTCTTCTATCTGCCGCTCTTCTCTTAAATGTCTGTCCTGTCTGGCGCGGGGGGGGTGCGCAAACCAGGACGCTTCTGGGTCGGTGGGCTTCCTGGGGCTGTCGCGGGTGAGCCCCGTACTGAAGAACGCTTCTCAAATTTCGTGGTGACGGCAAACGCGCAATCACTACCGTGCAGCTTTCGCCGCAATCGCTCGCGCTGCTGCGCCAATCACAAACCACTTCGCGGCCCGGGCAATCCTCCGCAACACGGATCCGCCCTTAGCCGCCCGCAAAGTCGTACAGCGGCTTCAAACATGTTCGCTGGCGCGTGCTGCGGATTGACGCGAAACTTTTGGGGATGGCGCAGCGGGCGGCAGAGGCCGAGGGACATATGCTGTGCTCTGAGGCTCGTTTTCTCCGTGACTTCCGCCTGCCCTGAGTGAAGCCGAAGGGGCTCTTCCTCTGGGTCCTCTGCGTTAATTCCCTCTTTCCTGCGCGTCGCTCCTCTGCCGATGCCGCCCGCCATTCCGCATATCCTCATAATTCACCATCGGCTGCTCTTCCAGGTGAATTCCCTGCCGCTCCGCAATCGTGTTCAAAGTCCGATAAATATTCGGCAAATGCCGCTGCGCCAGGTCTCTCACAAATTCCTTCTCTCTAACTCTTCTCAGCGTCCTCTGCGTAAGTTCTTCGTTTCTAATTCTTTTCCAAAAACAAAAAAGCCCCGGCATTAAAGCCGAGGCCAGCTACACTTCTCTACTCTCTACAATATACTACTTCTTTGAATTCACCCCCAATAAAATTACTCCGTCCCCGTCAAAAATTTCATCTTTCCTTCGCTTGACATCCTCATCCCCAGGGTCCACTTTAAAATTGTCTCAGTCCCTCCCCCTGGAAGGTGACCACTGATGTCCTTCTTTTGCCATCAAGTCAGTTACACCACAGATGCCCGCAACCGTCTTCTTCACGATCCGCTGGATCGTTTTGAAGCCATCCGCTCCCCCATCGAAAAACTCGGCGGCAAGCTCCAATCCTCCTTCTTCGCGCTCGGCCCCTTCGATGTTCTCGTCATCTCCGAATTTCCCGATGACGTTTCTCCCGCTGCCATCTCTGTGGCATTCTCGCAGGGAGGAGCTATCGCCAACATCCGCACCATACCGCTTCTTCCCCTGGCGGAAGCTCGCGACCTCCCGTCCGTTTCCGCTCCGACGTCCCGGCCGCCTCACGCCGCATCCGCCCTGGCCGCCACCGTCGGCCGCTAACTTTGGAGTGCGGCCCGGCCTGGTCGGGCCGCTTTTACGCCATAGTCCCATCCGCCTCAGATTCGAGAAAAGATCTCAAGTTCAACCCAAGGAGACCATCGAATCGCAAGTATTGTTTTTTCTTTCCTTCGTTTTTCGCTCCCCTTCTGTAAACCGGGGAGCCGCAAAGCGCTGGGTTCAGCCAGAGTGAGCGCAGCGGCCAACGCTGTGCCCTCAAATTCAATCTGGCCGGGTGCGGATCCACGTCGCTGATTCCGCCCCGATAACGTCTCTCCGCAATGAACCTGGCGCCGAGGGGCGCAGCCGCTGACGATAAGGAGAGTATCGCGCTGCGCCCCTTTCATTTTGTGGCACAGCCACCGCCGCCCCATCGCGCGTATTTTGCGCGATGATTCCTGCCTGCCCTGAGCGAAGTCGAAGGGGGCTGTGCTCTTGGGTTTTCTTGCCTGCGCTCCTCAGCGCCCTCTGCGTCTCTGCGTTATCTTTTTCCGCTTCCGTCCTTGCTCCGTCACTTCTTTACTTCATTATTTCTCTCCTCTGCTAAACTTTTGGAATGCTCTCACCGCAAGCGGCCCCGCGCCTGGTCAACATCCGCCTCCACCCCATCAAATCTCTCGATCCCGTCTCCGTCCTCGAAGCCCGCATCAGCCCCTCCGGTGGCCTCGCCCTCGATCGCGCCTGGGCCCTCTACTCCGTCGACGGCAAATGGGTCAACGGCAAGCGCACTCCCGCCATCCATCTCATCCGTTCCGACTACTCCCCCGACCTCCGCGAAATCACTCTCTCCGTCCCTGGCGATCGCCGCGAAATCCCCACGCGCACTTTCGCCTTCCCCGGTGCCCACGAAGACGCCGCCGAATGGTTCAGCGTCTTCTTCGACCAGCAAATCATCGTCCGCTACTCCGAAAACGGTTTCCCCGACGACTCCATCGCCAGTGGCCCCACCATCGTCTCCACCGCCTCGCTCGAATCCATTTGTAATTGGTTTTCACCAAGCTCTAAAGGCTTCCCCGGCATCACGATCGACGAAGCTCGCCAACGCTTCCGCGCCACGCTCGAAATCAATGGAGTCCCCGCCTTCTGGGAAGATCAACTCTTCGGCGAAGACGAACGCAGCGTAGTCCGCTTCAAAATCGGTGAAATAAATTTCGAGGGCAGCAACCCCTGCGCCCGTTGTCCCGTGCCGCCACGCAATCCCCGAACCGGCGAAATCCTCGATGGCTTTCAGAAACGTTTCACCCAACTCCGCGAATCCACCCTGCCGCCCTGGTCCCCCCGCACCCGCTTCGACCACTTCTACCGCCTATCCACCAACACCCGCGTCGCCCCCTCCGAACAAAACAAACTCCTCCGCGTAGGCGATCCCCTCCATTTTTCCTGACTTTTCGATCGGTGTACCCAACAAAAAGCGCTCCGATCTCTCGGAGCGCTCCACGAATCCCGACTTTTCCTACGAAACTCTATACCTTCTGTATCGCCGGCAACTCCCCCTTCGTGTTCTCAAGCATCTGCTCTTTCCGATACACCAGCGAGTTGATGTCGTACGTCGCCAACTCAAATCCATGCCCATGCGTAATCGCATCCGTCGGGCAGGCCTCTACGCAATAGCCGCAAAAAATACACCGCGAATAATCGATGTTGTAAACCTTCGCGTACCGCTCTCCCGCCGAGATCCGGTTCGAGTCGGTATTTTCCGCTGCTTCAATGTAAATACAGTTCGCTGGGCAAGCCGCCGCGCACAAAAAGCATCCGACGCACTTCTCCAGCCCGAATTCGTCCCGATGCAGAACGTGAATCCCGCGGTATCTCGGTTGAAAATGCACCGGCTCGTGCGGGTAATTCTCCGTCACCGTCTTACGGAACATATTCTTCCAGGTGACCGCGAACCCCTTCACCAGCGCGACCGTCGTCTCTGCCACTTCCCCAATCAGGTTTGCCATAATCCCTTGTAGTGGCCGATCTTCAGATCGGCCGCTCGAACTCAGCCAGAATTCTTCCTCGCCAGTCTACCAAACCCCCTTCAACCCTCGCAAACCACCTCTTCTCTGTGTTCTCTCCTGCTCTTCCTCTGCGATCTCTGTGTTAAGTCCGTTTTCTTTCCTCTACCTCAACCCTTCCACAATCTGCTTCCCATGAAACCTTCCATTCTCAATAAATATCTCTCCCGTATGCCGTCCCGCAACCACCACCCCTGCCAGGTAGATTCCCTTCACATTGCTCTCCAGCGTTTTCGGATCCAGCGAAGGCCTTTTGCTCTCTGGATCCAACCTCACTCCCAACGCCTGAATAAAATCGTAATCTGGGTGGTATCCAGTCAGCGCGAACACCTGCTTCGTACCCAACTCCTGCACACCCGCATCGTTCTCCACCACAATCCCTTCGCGCACAATCTCCTTCACCCGCGTGCTGAAGAGGGCCTGGATCTGCCCCGCCTTAATCCGGTTCTCAATGTCTGGCCTGACCCAATACTTCAGCGACTGCCCCAGTTCCTTCGACCTCACCAGCAGGGTCACTCTCGCTCCATTCCGATACAAATCCAGCGCCGACTCCACCGCCGAATTCTTTCCGCCAATCACCACTACATCCTGATGCCAGAACGGGTGCGGCTCGGTGTAGTAGTGAGTCACATGCGGCAGATGCTCGCCCGGCACGCCCATCTCATTCGGCAAATCGTAATACCCCGTCGCCACCGCGATCTTCCTCCCATGATATTTCTCTTCCCGCCCGCTCTCCGTTTCCGTCACAACCGTGAATGCGCCATCGTGCCCATCCACCCGCAACACTTTCTCAAACAGCCGCAACTCCAGCCCATAGTGCTCCGCGCCTTTCCGGTAATACTTCAGCGCCTCAATCCGCGTCGGCTTGTCCCCTCCGGTCACCATCGGTAGTCCGCCAATCTCCAATAATTCCGGCGTCGTGAAAAACACCATGTTCACCGGGTAGTTGTAAATCGAATTGCACAGGCAGCCCTTGTCAATCACCAACGCCCGCATTCCCGCACGTTTCGCTTCCATAGCGCAAGCCAATCCCGTCGGCCCCGCTCCGATGCAAACAATGTCATAAGTAGTCATAATCGTTTGATTCCAATTGACTGTCCGCGGTTATGCCCGCCCGACCAACGCGATCTCCTTCTCAATCGATTTGATGAGTTGTCTTGTTCGGAAGATTCTGCAAATAGCGGAGAATCCTAAAAGCGACATATTCAGCCCGATTCGTTCTCCTCCGATAATAACAATCCCAATAGCTCTCCATCCTCTGCGCCGTCAACTCTAGAAATTTTGGATTGTACATCACGAACTCGGAATAAATCTCTGAATCGAAGGAATCCAGATTCCTGTCAATCAATTCCAGGAGTTCGACAACGTACTCCCCTGCCAGTTGAATTACAAACGCAGGAACCCACATATGCTTCGAACCAAGGATTTGTTCGAGACTGCGTTGCCGGACAAAGCCATCCGCGTGCCTGCTAAGAATACAGTTGAGTATTTCCACCTGGAACCGACTCAGAGGTCGAAGACGAATTTGTGAAATGTCGTGGTAGACCCTATATGGAATCCAGAGCGTTTCGCCCCGGACGTTTACCGAATAAGATCCAGTCCGCAGAGAATGCGGATCAAGGGGCAAACAAGCCAGTACTGCCTTTACATCCTCTTGAATCCCCGAAGGAAAAGCTCGAATGAGCGGCAGATTGGTTTCGTCCACGACTCGTCTCTTAAATAATGGCGCGGACCAAAACCCGGTCCAGGAGTCCCTCACTGCTTCTCTCCACCTTCCAATATCCCCGCCAACCCCAGCCGAAACTCCTTCAACTCCTTCAACATCTCCTCCGTCGCCGCCACTTCCTTCTTCTTCCACACGAACACATCCCCCGAACTCTTCTTCAGCCGAACGCTCAAATTCCCATCCACCAAAAATGTCACTGGCGCGAGCAATTTCAACCCGCCATTCTCCACCGGCCCAAGCAACGCCACGCACTCACCCTTCCGCATAATCAGCGCATTCTCATAAGGCGGTATAGCAATCGGCCGAAACCCCGCCCCAAACAACTGCTCCACCACCCGCATCTGCCCCTCTGTCAGCTCCATTTGATTATTGTACCTGTAGGGCCCGCCGACTGTGGCGGTCCGCTCTTCGCTTTTCTCCCCTCTGTCATCCCTACCTGAGTGGCCGGTTTTTTTCTCCTCGCCGAGGTCTGGCGGGCCGGTCACGAAGCGGAGGGACCGGGGCAAGACGTAATCCACTCCAGAATTCCAGTAAGGATTCCGTCTATAACCGCGAATCTCGCTACCCAAAAACAAAAAGCGGCGCACCCAACCCGCGCCGCCCTCTATCTTGCTCTTTCACTGGCCACTGGTCGCCAACCACTGGCCACTGCTCTTCTCACGCCGCCGAATGCGTCTCCTCCGCCCCCTCCAACTGCTCCAAAATCTCCCGCAGCGTGCGGATCAACTCATCCCGCGACACATGGCTCTTCTTGAACTGCAGCCGGAATTTGAACGCCTCATTCTCTGGCTCAAACTGAAACACAAAGGGCTGCGACCTCGGCGCCAGGCCCTTCTCCTCATTCCGATCCTGCCGCGCCGCATCCCGTGTCAATCCGCCTTGGAGAATTTTCGCAAACATCTCCAGCATCTTCTTCTCGGTCGGCTGCCGCGCAATCTGCAGCAGCAACCCCTTGCTGTTGATACCATTCTCAGCGCATTTCTTGCGCAGCGGCTCAGGAATGCTCAGCAGCGCCATCGTTTCCGACACGGAAGTCCGCGACTTCCCAATTTTCCTCGCCAAGTCCTCGTGCCGGTACTCAAACGTAGTCGCCAATCGGTGCAATCCGTCCGCTTCTTCAAACGGCGTTAAATCCTTGCGCTGCATATTCTCAATCAGCGCAATTTCCAAAGTCTCCGCGTCGTCCGCCATCTTCTCGATGGCCGGCACTTCGCGCAACCCCGCGGCCCGCGCCGCGTGATACCGCCGCTCGCCCGAAATGATGTGATACGCATCCTCTCGCGGTACATAGCGCACCAGCAGCGGCTCCAACACGCCTTTCTCTCGAATCGAATCCGTCAACTCGCGCAGGTCGCCCAGCACCTTGCGCGGCTGATCCGGATTCGGCCGGATCTGGTCCACGGGGATCATGCGTCCGACCGCCGCCCCGCTGTAACTTGTGAGTGCTTCTACGTAGTGTGCGTCATGCCGCATCTTCAGCGTGACGGGCAACCCGGCTTTCTTCAACACGATGCAGTACCTCCGCTGCCAGCTTTTTGTATTCCACTGCCCCCGGCGATTTGGGAGCAAAAGTCAAAATCGTTTCCTTGTACGCCGGACTTTCTTCCAGCCGCACGTTCTTTCCGATCTTCGTCTTGAACAGCACTTCGCCGAACACCGCGCGAATCTGTCCGTGCGTATCCTTGGAAATATTCGTCCGCTTGTCGTAGAGCGTGATCACCACGCCCAGCATCTTCAATTGCGGATTGGGCCGCGCGCGAATCCGTTCGTATGTCTCCAGCAGATCGTCCGTGCCCTCGATCGCAAAATACGCCGCCTGAATCGGCACCAGCAGGTGCGTCGAAGCCACCAGCGCATTCACCGTCAAAATTCCCAACGACGGTGGCGTGTCCACAATCACGTAATCGTAATCCTTCAGCACCGGCGCCAGCGCGTCCTTCAGCCGGTACGGCGCGTCGAACTGTCCCGCCAGCACCGTCTCCAGTTTCGCCAGTGCCAGCCGCCCGCTGCCAACATTCAGCATCGGATCCTTCGTCGACTTGATCACTTCCGCCATCGGCATGTGCGCATCGCCCAGTACATCGAACATCGACGCGGTCACTTCCCCCATATTGAAAAATGCGATTGTCGTGTTCGCCTGCGGATCCAGGTCAATCAGCAGCGTGCGCCTTCCCTTGTTAGCGATCGCCGCAGCCAGATTGATCGCCGTCGTCGTTTTGCCGACGCCGCCTTTCTGATTCGCTACCGTAATAATGGCAGTCATCGAATCTCTGCCTCCGCTCCTCGCCGCATTCTCTCCAACTCGCCTCGCCCCTTCTCCGCTCTACTCTTCTATCTCTGCGAACTCTGCGCGCTTCCTCTTTGACCTCTCGGGCAAATCTTCTTCTTGGCACTTTCTCAAGACGTTCGCCCACACCCCAACCGAGGCACCTCTACTTCATTTAGTCTATTAGTTGTTATGCCGGCAGAAAGGCCACAAGGCATAGGCCCACTCTACGTTTCATACCCGCAATTCGCAAGCCAAAACTGCAGATTCTCCCGCCCCCAGTGGAAATCTCCCCCTCTGGGGTCCCTCTTCTCAGAGTAACTCTGTATGCTCTGTGTGAAATCCCCTCTTTCTTCTGTCCCCAAAAACCAAAACGGCACAGTCCAAACTGTGCCGCTCGCCCGCTTCCTGTTCTCTGTTCGCTGCTGTCTGTTATCTTCTTTTTAAAACTCCACTCCCCAAAAATCCCCCTCCGGCCCCTCCAACTCCAATCCAAACTCCCATCCCTTCCGCCCCTCGTGCCCCCGCCAGATCAACGTTGCTTCCGCGGTTTTCCCGCTCATCCCGTTCACCACTCGCAATTTTTGCCCGACCGGCAACCCCTGCTCCACAATGGCCATGCATCCCTTCGGGCTGATGTCCACCGTGTACCCGTTCGCGCGCAGGGTCTTTCCGCCCTCTTGCCACTCCACAATCAACTCCACCCGCGAATTCAGCCGTCCCCCCGCCCGGATATGCTCGCCGTGCGGCTTTTCCGCCAATCCGTCAAACCTAGCCACAGTCGTCTCCTTCCGCTCAACGCCCTTCGCCTCTCAACCGCGACGCAGCGCGCACTTCCAAGTTCAAGCCAACAAACGCACCCACTCGATAATCCACCGTATCCGCGCCTCATACCTCCGTCAATGGAACTTCCCTTACCATCCCCCCAACCAGTAACACGGACTCCGCCTACCCCGCTTCCAACTACCGCGACCTGCCATCCCGCCTGCCCTGAGCAAAGCCGAAGGGACCGGAGAGCCGCGCCTTTTGCGGCCCGCAGCGGAGGGACCCTGGCACGATCTGAAGCTGAATGCCAATTTGGACGGAGCTTTTCTCTTCAATCCTTCTTTCTTTACCTCCCGTCTCCCCCGTAAACTGTCCCATTCCCCCATGCTCTCTTGGCCCACTGTTCGCTCCGAACTTCGCCCCACTCTCCACCTAGCCCTCCCGCTCGTCCTCGCCGAAATTGGCTGGATCAGTATGGCCATTGTGGACACCATGATGGTCGGCCGTCTGCCCAACAGCGCCCAATCCATCGCCGCCGTCAGCATCAGCTCCAGCCTCTTCCTCGTCTTCGCCTTCTTCGGCGAAGGCGTCCTCATCGGCCTCGACACCCTCGTTTCCCAATCCTTCGGAGCTGGCCGCCGCGAAGACTGCTTCCATTCCCTCGTCAACGGCATCTACCTCAGCTTCTCCCTCGCGCCACTCCTCCTCACCGCCGTATGGCTCCTCCCCTATCTCTTCGATCGCCTCAGCGTCTCCCCCGACGTCGCCGTCCTCGCCCGCCCCTACATGCACACGCTGGCCTTCGGCCTCGTGCCTCTTCTCCTCTACTTCACCTTCCGCCGCGCGCTGCAAGGCATGAACCTCGTCAGGCCCGTCGCTTTCGCCCTCATCACCGCGAATCTCATCAACCTTGTAGGCAACTACGTTCTAGTCTTCGGCCACTGGGGTTTCCCCATGCTCGGCGTAGTCGGCTCCGGCATCGCCACCGCCATCTCCCGCGCCTACCTCGCTACAGTCCTCATCGCTTTTCTCTTTTGGCACGACTCGCGCAACCACGCCTATATGCGACAAGCCTCGCTTCGCCCCGATCTCGCCCGCATCCGCCACCTAATCTCTCTGGGGTTTCCCGCGGCTATGCAGATGACCGCTGAAATCACCGTGTTCGCCGCAGTCGCGTCTTTGATCTCCCGCCTCGGTGCCATTCCTCTCGCCAGCCACCAGATCGCGCTCAACACTGTCGCCTTCACCTACATGGTTCCTCTCGGCATCTCTTCCGCTGCCGCCGTCCGAGTCGGCCAGGCCATCGGACGCCGCGACCTCGCCGCCGCCAGACTCGCCGGCAACACCGCCATCCTTCTCGGAGCCACGTTCATGTCCTGCATGAGCATCGTTCTGCTCGTCTTCCCCCAATACATCGCCCGCATCTACACCAACAATCCCGTCCTCATCCACAACGCGGTCGTCCTTCTCGCCGCCGGCGCCGCCTTCCAACTCTTCGACGGCATCCAGACCGTCGCCACCGGTGCTCTCCGCGGCACCGGCGACACGCGCACTCCGATGATCTGCCACTTCTGCGCCTACTGGCTCATGGGACTCCCCTTCGGCGCCTGGCTCTGCTTCCGCCAATACTGGGGCGTCCTCGGCCTCTGGATCGGCCTAAGCGCCTCCCTAATCCTGATCGGCATCCTCCTCCTAACCTTCTGGCGCCGCCGCCTCCGCCACCTCCCTGTGTAGTTGCCTTTGTGGCACAGCCTGCGCCTCTGCGTTAGGTTTTCTTGAATCCAAAAACAAAAACGGCGCGATAACCACTCGCGCCGCCACCCTCTTACTCTCCGAACTGTAAGCTGTCAGCTGTGGGCTGTTAGCTGCTCCCGCTACATCTTGTATCGCCCCAGGTCCTCATCACTCAACCCTTCCAAATAATTCCTCAACTGCTCATTCGAACTTCGCTCCGCCAGCGCCGTCGCCACCTTCGAATTCTTCAACACCGTCTCATCCACAAAGATCGGGCAATCCACCCGCAAAGCCAGCGCCAACGCATCGCTCGGCCGCGAATCAATACTAATCAACTCGCCCTCGCGCTCCACCCAAATCAACGCAAAAAAAGTATCATCCCTCAGATCGTTCACCACAATCTTCTGCACGTGCACATCCAGCCCCAGCAGCACATTTTTGAGAAGATCATGCGTCATCGGCCGTGGCGTGGACACCTTCTCAATCTCCAGCGCGATTGCGTTCGCCTCGTACGCTCCCACCCAGATCGGCAACACCGACTGCCCCTGCACATCCTTCAGCACCACAATCGGCATCTGCGTAACCGGATCCATCATCAGGCCGCGTATCTTCATTTCCACTTCCATCGCGCCCTCCCTATCCCCGCCGATAGTGCCTCAATTTCCAAACTCTTCCGTTCTTACTCTTCTCTTCCTGCTCTGCGCTCTTACCTCTGAGAACTCTGTCTTTTGTCCTTCCGCCCTTCTCCGACTTCTAAACCCTACCAACCATCTCTCCCACAAGACTATTCGGCATCGCCGAAACCACCCTCACCTGCACGTAGTCTCCCAGAAGTTCCTGCTCTGGTGAAGTAAAATTCACCACGCGATTCGAACTAGTATGCCCCGACCACTGGTTCTCCCGCCGCGACTTCCCATCCACCAGCACCTCGAACGTCTCTCCCACCGTCCGCTCATTCCGCACCCGTTGAATTTCCCGCTGCCGGTCCATCAGAATCGCCAGCCGCCGTCCCTTCTCTTCCTCCGGAATCGCATCCGCCATCTTCAGCGAAGGCGTATTCGGCCGCGGCGAATACTTGAATGCAAACACGCCGTCATACTGCACTTCATCCAGCAAACTCAGCGTCTCCTCAAAATCCTTTTCCGTTTCCCCCGGAAATCCCACAATCATATCCGTAGTAATGCCGATCGGTCGCCGCGCCGCCTTCATCAGCGCAATCTTCTCCAGGTACTCTTCCCGCGAATACGTCCGCGCCATCGCCCGCAGCACCGCCGTCGACCCGCTCTGCACCGGCAGGTGCACGTGGTCGCAAATCGTTGGATGCGCCTCAATCGCCTCCACGATGTCCTTCCCGAAATCCCGCGGGTGCGAAGTCGTGAATCTCACGCGCCGGATCCCCCGCACTTCCGCCACCGCCGCTAGCAACTCCGAAAACCGCATCTTCCTCGCACTCGGGTCCGCATACGAGTTCACCGTCTGCCCCAGCAACTGCACCTCGCTGTACCCGGCCTCCGCCAGCTGTTGCACCTCGTCCAAAATCGAAGCGCTAGCTCTGCTTCGCTCCGGCCCCCGAGTAAACGGCACCACGCAATACGAACAAGCCTTGTCGCAACCCTCAATAATCGTCAAATACGCACGCCAAGGATTGTCCCGCCGCGTAATCTCCGTCTCAAACGTCTCGTCCGTATCCGTATCCAACCCGGTCACGCGCCGGTTCCCCGCCTCCAACTCCGCAATCAGTTGAGGCAACTTCCGGTAGCTCGCGCTTCCACAAACCAAACTCACCCACGGCGCCCGCTCAAAAATTCCCTCACCCTCCTGCTGCGCCACACACCCCAGCACCCCAATAATCTTCCCCCCACCCGCATTCACAATCTTCCTCTGACTCGGGTGTCTTGATTCTTGTGGCACAGCCACCGCCGCCCCATCCCGCGCAGTTTGCGGGATGATTCCTGGCTGCGCGCCTTCCCTTACCGCGAGCGCAAGGTGCTCAATCTTCCCAAAATTATCCTGCGTACCTTCTCCAGCTAACGGCTGTCGGGTAACGGCTGTCAGCTTTTCCTCCGCCGGACGCAACTCCCCCAACCGAGAAAACACCTTCTGCGCCGCCTTCTCCCGGATCGAACACGTGTTATATAGAATCACCTTAGCCGCTTCCGGTGTCTCCACCTGCCGGTATCCCCGCGCCAGCAAAACCCCCGCCACCTTCTCCGAATCATGGTCATTCATCTGGCACCCAAACGTCTCCAGATAAAACGTCGACCCGATAGCGCCCGCAGCGTCATGTAGAGGCGGCTTTACGCCTCGCTCTTGGGGTTGCGCGCTCACGCCCACACCCGTCTCCGTCAATCTCTCCAACCCAATATCAAAACTCTTGCCCATACTCCTCACTCTACCACACGCCTCTTTGTAGTACCCGCGGCTCACGCCGCCCGCCTGATCCTCAATTTCGCCATATAACCCAGCGCATAGAGTACCCGCAGCAATAAATCCGTCGACACACTCTTCGTATTTCGATTCAGTATCGCCGTCACCCGCGTCCTCGACGTCTCCGCCAGCCTTGCCACTTCCGCATGAGTCAACTTCTTTCGCGCCACAATCTCGACGATCTTGGAGTTCAATTCGCTCCGCAACTCGATCTCTGCACCATCTGCGGGAGTCAGACCGAGCGCGCTCGCCAACTCCTTCGAGTTCCGTGCCATGGCTGGATTAATCTTCTTCATAGAGCAACTCCTTCAATCGCTTTCTTCCGATGCTCAATTCCGGACTTCGACCGGAAACCATCGAATCGCCTCCCGCGCCGCCGGATGAAATATGGCCGGTTCCACCCTTTCGTTGTCTCATATCTGAGACATCTGCTCAAGACCCGCAATATCCTCGTGGCTTCCTAATCTCCTATGCTTCCTTTATCTCCTCCTCCTCCTTTCCGTCCCGTCACCACAAACGCGACCACAAACAGCATCCCCAGCGTCAAATCCGTCCCCGCAAACACCAAATCCGTCCGGTGCATTCTCCCCTGTATCACCAGCGTCACCACCGCAATTCCATAGGTAAATTTCTCCACCATCGACGGAATCATCATCGGCCGCAATCGCACCGGCTCCCTCGCAATAAACAAAAACGCAATCTGCCACGCCAGCGCGCATCCCACAAACCCGTAATAAAATCCCGGATGAGTAATCGCCGGCGGATCCTGTTTCCCAATCAAATCAAACATAAAATACAGCGGCGTAATCACCAGCACTCCCCAAATCCCCGCCACCCAAAACGCCACTTTTGCAAATTTCATTGCACCTCCGGCTCCTGTTATCTGCTATCCAATCCCCAATCTTCCACATTCCCCCTACATCCCGCCACAACACATCCGCATCCTATTCCTTTTGACCATGCCCCACCCCTGTGCTACGTTGAAATTGCCCGGAAAAATTTCTCTCTCAAGGAGACAGACATTCATTTTCTCCTGAACGCCATTCTCGTCGGCAACATCTTTGATATTGTCGCGCAAACCGGCTGGGTCGCTCGCGGAGTCCTCGTCATTCTTCTCTTCGCCTCGCTCATCTCCTGGGCGTTGATACTCCAGAAGTCCGGCCTCTTCAGCCGCATTCGCCGTCAAAGCGATCAATTCCTGAAAATCTTCCGCGCCACAAAAGGCGTCGCCAATCCGCAAGGACTCGTCTCCGCCGGCTCTCCTTTCGCCAACGTCTACGCCGCCGGCTATCGCGAGCTCCAATCCCAGGTCACCGGCACCGGCAATCCTACGCCCGCCAAACTCAAATCCATGCAAGCCGTCACCGTCAGCATGCAGCTCGCCGCGGCGGAAGAAGTGCGTCGCACGGAAAAAGGCATGTCCTGGCTAGCCACCACCGCCGGCGTCGCTCCCTTCATCGGCCTTTTCGGCACCGTCTGGGGCATCATCGACGCCTTCTCCGGCCTCGGCACTTCCGGCTCCGCCAGCCTTCGCGCTGTCGCGCCCGGCATCGCCGAAGCCCTCGTCACTACCGCCGCCGGCCTCTTCGCCGCCATCCCTGCCCTAATCGCCTACAACTATTTCCTCCAGGACATTCGCGAACTCGCCCAGCGCCTCGACACTTTCGCCCTCGAATTCGCCGCCCAAATCGAAAAGACCTTCACCTGATGCAAACCAGGAAAGCGCCATGCCTCAACTAGCGAAATCCACCCAATCCTCCCTCTCCGAAATCAACATGGTTCCGTTCATCGACGTCGTCCTCGTCCTCCTGATCATCTTCATGATCACCGCCCCCATCCTCCAATCCGGCATCGAAGTCGACGTCCCCAAAACTCACACCGTAAAAGAAATCACGCAACAACGCATCGTCGTCACCATGGACAAGAACCAGCTAATCTATCTCGGCAACGACCCCGTCAACATCCACCAACTCGCTGACAAAATCCACAAACAAGCCAAGCACCAAAACGAAGTCATCTACCTCCGCGCCGACGAAACCGTTCCCTTCGGCGCCTTCTGCACCGTCATCGACACTCTCCGCCAGTCCGGCATCTCCAACATCAGCATCGTCACCCAACCCATCAACGACCGGAACCGCTGATGCTTGACGCGGGACACACGGCGCGCAAGACTGTCGTTATCTGACGTTCTAAGCTCATGGATTACGCCGCCAACAACTACGAAGCTCCCTTCAAACGCTTCCTCGGCTACTCCGCATGGCTGCACATCGGCCTCATCGCAGCAGTTGCCCTTAGCATCTGGATTCAGCGCTCCGGCAACCCCTGGGGCGGCCCCGGCGGCGGCGGCGAGTCCAGTGTAAAAGTGAATCTCATCAGCAGTGCCGGTATTCCCATGCCCCATCCAGTCGTGCCCACGCCCAGTCAGGTCGTCGACCCCACCAAAGGCCTGGCCGAAGAAGAGCCCAAGATCGAACAGCCCAAGACCGATGCCACGCCCATTCTCAAGTTCAAGGAAAAACAGCCGCCTCCACCGCCATCCAAGAAATCCAAAGTCTTCGAGCCGAAAATTAAGCCTCCCGACAACGCCACCCCCTATGGCAAAGGCGGCGGCCAGTTAGACGTCCCCACCGGTTACTCGCAAACCCCCGGCGCCTCCGCCAGCGGTCTCGCCGTTCAAGGCCAGGGTGGCGGCGATTTCGCCACCCGCTACGGTTGGTACGTCGAATCCGTCAAGCGCGCCATCAGCCAGAACTGGATGCAGAACACCATTGATCCCTCGATCCGCGCCGCGCGCCGTGCTAAGGCCACCACTTCCTTCCGCATCTACCGCGACGGCACCATCAAGAATATTCGCCTAGACGCATCCAGCGGTAACCGCTCCATGGACGACTCTGCCACTCGCGCCCTCCTCAGCATCGACAAACTCCCCGCCCTCCCCGCCGACTATTCCGGCGCCTACGTCGACGTAACCTTCGACTTCGATCTCAGTTCCTCCCGGTAGAACGGCATTACACCGCTGCTCGTTGTCCTGTCGCGCCACGCATCACACGAACTTGAGGGTGCCCCATCCTCCGCGGTTTTTGCGAAGGGTGGGCTCTTACGATCTGAGCCACCAACTTCTTCCCTTTTCTTCTCCGTGCCCTCAGCTTGCACCGAGCGCATTCTGCGAGGTGTGTTCCATCTCCGTGCTCCCTGTGTGAAATCTTTTCTCTTCTCCCTTTCAATTTGTCCTAAACTATTTCTTCAGCCCAATCTCTTCCGGAGGAACTCTTGCTTCGAATGATCCGCAGCATTTCCATTTTTTCTCTTCTCCTACTCTCCCTCCTGCCGTTCTCCTTACCCTCCTTCTCCCAAGACTGGTTCTACGGAAGCACCGGCCTCGGCGTCGAAAAACCCCGCATCGCCGTAGCCGACGTCGCCCCCCGCGCCGACAACGCCAAACCCCACGCCACCCTCTTCACCCAGGTCGTCCGGGAAGACCTCTCTTTCTCCGGCATCATCGAACTCGTCTCTCCCAGCTTCTATCCGACGCAGGTTCCTTCCACTCCCAACGAACTCGCAAAAACTCTCTGGACCGGCCCTCCCCTCAACGCCAACTTTGTCGCCTTCGGCAATCTCACCGAATCCCCGACCGAAGTCGCCATCCCCGCCTGGATGTTCGACGTTCGCAGCCCCTCCAACGAACCCGTCGTCGGCAAGGTTTATCGCGGTGCTCCCACCGATGCGCAAGTCCGCAAATTCGCCCACCAGTTCGCCGACGAAATCATCTCCAAACTTTCCGGCGGCTTCCCCGGCGTCGGCTCCACGCAAATTGCTTTCATCAGCTCGCGCACCGGCACCAAAGAAGTCTGGGTCATGGACTACGACGGCGCCAACCAGCACCCGCTCACTTCTCTGCACTCCATCTCTCTCACCCCGCGCTGGTCTCCGGACTCCTCCCGTATCGCCTTCACCTGTTTCGCTCCCTCCAACAGTGTCGTCAGCGCCCAAATCTGTATGTACTCCTTCGACTCCGGCAAAATCGTCTCGTTCGCGCGCTACAAAGGCACCAACTCCTCTCCCACTTGGTCTCCCGATGGCACGCAGGTCATGTTCTCCTCTTCCATGCAAGGCACTCCCGCGCTCTACGTCTCCGATGCCAGCGGCAATCGTCCCAAGCGCATCACTTTCGCCAACTCCGGCGGCGACACCTCGCCTGCCTGGAACCCCAAAACCCTGCAGACCGTCGTCTTCGTCAGCGATCGCGGCGGCATTCCGCAGCTCTACATGATGAGCGCCGACGGCACCAACACGCAGAAAATCGATCTGCCCGACATGGGCTACGTAGTAGATCCCGCCTGGTCTCCCAACGGCCAGCTCATCGCCTTCAGTTGGCGCCGCCCCTCCGGCAATTACGACATCTATGTGATGGATATCGGCACGCGCCACATCCTCGAAATCACACGCGACGCCGGGCGCAACGAACGCCCCAGTTGGGCCCCCGACGGCCGCCACATCGTCTTCGAATCCACCCGCACCGGCACGCGCCAAATCTGGACAATGCTAGCGGACGGCTCTCAGCCCCATCAGCTCACAATGTCCGGCCACAACGAATCCCCCAACTGGTCCTCCAAATAACACCGACCAACAAAAGTGCTTGAGGGTGCCCCATCCTTTGCGCGGCTTTCGCAATGGGTGGGCTCTTACGATCTGAAGCTGCAGCCCCTCTTCACTCTTCGCTGTGTCCTCTGCGCTCCTACCTCTGTGAACTCTGCTCCCCAGTTTTTTCTTTTCCTCTCCCAAACTGTAAACTGTAGACTGTCACCTAATTCCACCGAGGCAAAAACTTGTCGACTCCCACAAACCGAGTCATCTCCGGAATGCGCCCCACCGGACGTCTCCACATCGGCCACTACTTCGGCGCGCTGCAAAACTGGGTCAAGCTCCAATCCGATCCCAACTACGAATGCTTCTACTTCGTTGCCGACTGGCACGCCCTAACCTCCGACTATGCCGACACCTCCGCCATCGCCGAAAACTCCCTGCAAATCACCATCGACTTCCTCGCCTCCGGCCTAGACCCAGCCAAATCCACCATCTTCCTGCAGTCCCAAGTCCACGAACACGCCGAACTCCATCTCCTCCTAAGCATGGTCACCCCGCTAGGCTGGCTCGAACGCATCCCCACCTACAAAGAGCAGCTCGACAACATCAGAACAAAAGACCTCCACACGTATGGTTTCCTCGGATATCCCACTTTGCAGACTGCCGATATCGTGATCTACAGCGAAATCGGGAAGGGGTTACTTGTCCCGGTTGGCGAAGACCAAGTTTCCCATGTTGAGTTCAGTCGTGAGTTGGTGAGGAGGTTTAACACCTTGTTTGGACTCAACTGGCGAGAAGACATCGACACCACAGAGTTTGAGTCAGCCATTTTTCAAAATATGCTGGCGGCGAGGCCTCACCTTGCGCAACTTTCAGAAGAGTATGCAAATCGCTCGTCATTTATCCGCGCGAAAATGCGGGAGATTGCCCTCAAGGATGGCATTGAAAACTTTCGGGAAAAGACTCCCGAATTCAATCGATACTTTGTGTTCGAGGAGAAACTAGTCGAACCCGGCGCCCTCCTCACCCCCACTCCCCGCATCCCCGGTCTCGACGGCCGCAAAATGTCCAAATCCTACAATAACGCCATCACCCTCTCCGAATCCGACGACGACATCCGCAAGAAAACCAAAGTCATGGTCACTGACCCCGCCCGCAAACGCCGCACCGACCCCGGCAACCCCGACGTCTGCCCCGTCTACGACTGGCACAAACTGTTCTCCACACCCGACCGTGATCCCGGCCGCCTCGATTGGGTCCGCAAAGGCTGCACAACCGCCGGCATCGGCTGCATCGAATGCAAATCCGCCATGGCCGAAAACCTGATCAAGTGGATCGCCCCAGTCCGCGAAAAGCGCCTGGACTACGAGCACCATCCAAAAAAGGCCCTCGAAATCCTGGACCAAGGCAGCGCCAAAGCAAGACAGTTTGCGCAGCAGACGATGGAGCGCGTCCGTGGCGCCATCTTCAACTGGGACCGCAAACGCGACGAAATCTCCAACTCGTAGGGACGGCTTTACGTCGCCTTCTTGAGTTTTCCTCGTTACGTCACGGAACAACTAAACTTGAGGGTGGCCCACCTTTGGTTTGTAAGCGTGGGCTCTTACGATCCAACGCTACAAAAGTTCCGCTCTTCCCTCTTCGCTCCCAGTACTTTTCGTTTGCGCAACAGACAACACGGATGGCACCAAGTCCATTTCTTTCTCGCCACTCGCCAGTCGTCACCCGCCACTGGTAAACTATTCCCACATGGCTTCTCCCTACAAAATCAACATCCCGCTCTTCGAAGGCCCCCTTGACCTCCTGCTCGACCTCATCAAAAAGCAGGAAATGAACATCCACGACATCCAGATTTCCAAAATCACCTCCCAATATCTCGACTACCTCCACCAGCTCGAAGTCCAGAACATCGACGTCTCCGCCGAATTCATCTACATGGCCGCCACGCTCATCTACATCAAATCCAAAATGCTGTTGCCGCCCGACCCGCTCGCTTCCCCCGAGGAGCTGGCCGCCGACCCGCGCGAGGAACTCGTCCAGCGCCTCATCGAACATGAAAAATACAAAAACGCCGCCCAGCTCCTCTACCAGAAACAACAAATCGAAGAGCACGTCTGGTCCAAGCCCGACAAAACTCTCTACAATGACGAAGGCACCGAAGGCGAACTTGTAGTCTCCCTGGTTGACCTGGTCCGCGTCTTCCAGCAAGTCCTCGAGCGCAAAAAAGAAGTCGTCCGCATCGAACTAACCCACGACGTCTTCACCGTCGCCCAAATGATCGCCCAACTCCGCAGTCAGATTCTCGCCAGCGACACCTCCACCGTCAGCCTCATCCAATTCTTCGAAGCCTGTCCCTCCCGCCACGCCATGATCGTCGCCTTCTTAGCCGTCCTCGAAATGGTGAAACTCCAAGCCGTACTCCTAACCCAGGAAAATCAATTCGCTGACATCGTCGTCAAAAAAGCCAAAGCCTTCGACGTAGCCTTCGACGAAAACGGCGCCATCCTCCACATCGACCAGGAATATCAATGAGCGGTAGCGATCTGTAAGGCTGGGTGGCAAAGGCATTCCTGTCTGCGCTCTTCGATCAAAGTTACGCTACCCATCAACTGAACTTGAGGGTGCCCCACGCTTGATTTGTAAGGGTGGGCTCTTACGACCGAACGCCAAGGAACTTCCTCTCTTCACTCTTCTCAACGAACCTTTGCGTCCTCTGTGCCTCTGCGTTATCTTTTCTCTTCTTAAACACACCAATCCCACCGCACGCCAAAATCGCAAGCCCACTCCTCTCAAAATATAAAAGGAATCCCTAGGAAACCGCGGCCCTCTTAACCCCAAACCGCCCAACCTCTTCCCCCGCCACCCGCCTCGCTTCCGTATCCGCCGCCAGCACATCCTCCATCGAGGCAAACTTCCCCCGAGGCGTCCTCTCCAAAACCCTCTCAATCACCTCCGCGATTCCCAAGAACGCCAACCGCCCCTCCAGAAACGCCGCTACCGCCACCTCATCTGCCGCATTCAACGCGCACGGCCACGCTCCGCCCTTCTTCATCGCCTCCCGCGCCAGCCGCAAGCACGGAAATCTCCGCGTCGAAGCCTTCTCAAAATCCAATCGTTTCAGTTTTGACCAATCCAACTGCACCTCGCTTGTAGCCACCCGTGCCGGATACGTCAGCGCATACTGTATCGGCATCCGCATGTCCGTCGGCCCCAACTGCGCCAGCACCGACCCGTCCACATACTCCACCATCGAATGAATCGTCGACTGCGGATGAATCACCACTTCAATCTGGTCTGGCCGCACGCCAAACAGCCAGCGCGCCTCAATCACTTCAAATCCCTTGTTCATCATCGTCGCCGAATCAATCGTGATCCGGTTCCCCATCCGCCAATTCGGGTGAGCCAGCGCCTGCTCGGTAGTTACATGCGCCAAATCCTTCAGCGGCGTCTTCCGAAACGGCCCGCCCGACGCTGTCAAAACAATTCGCAACACTTCCCCATGCGTCCCGCCCCGCAAGCACTGGTGCACCGCATTGTGCTCACTGTCGACCGGCAGCAGTTCTTTGCCTGATTTCTCCACCGCCGCCATCACCAACTCGCCCGCCGCCACCAGCACTTCCTTATTCGAAAGCGCAATCACCTTCCCCAGCCTGATCGCTTCATACGTAGCTTCCAGCCCCA
>Ga0210410_10000291_pt1 | contig 62114 bp, 58 predicted proteins | sample IncBWC4MmetaG_FD_161058 | JGI IMG/M metagenome (GOLD analysis project Ga0210410, IMG submission 161058) | Forest soil microbial communities from Barre Woods Harvard Forest LTER site, Petersham, Massachusetts, United States - Inc-BW-C-4-M | ecosystem: Environmental > Terrestrial > Soil >... | reverse complement strand
TCCGCCCGATGCTGCTCGCGTCGTTCTACGGTCGCACCCCGACGACGGCGGAGGCGCAGAACCTCGGCAGCTGGGCTGCAGCATACGGTCCCGGCGGCACGTTCTGGCAGGGCAAGAGCTACCCCGCCAACACGGCCGTGACGGACATCGAGTTCGGCAACGAGACGAGCTACAGCTACCAGTTCTCCGACTACTCGCTGCCGACGTACGCCGCCCGCGCGCAGACCTATGCGCTGCGTGCGAGGGACGCCGCGATCGCGATCCGTGCGGCGAACCCCAACGTCGGGCTGCTGGTGCAGGGCGACAACGCCGTCAACCAGACGGCCTGGGTCCTGAACATGCTCACAGCCGTCCCGAACCTCGGCGATCTCGTGGCCGGTTGGACGATCCATCCGTACGGTCCGAACTGGGCGTCGCGGATCGACTCGACCGTCAGCTCGACGAAGGCCGCCGGGTCGCGCGACCTGCCGATCTGGGTGACCGAGTGGGGGCTCTCGACCGACAACGGCCGTTGCCTCGACGACAACTACGGCTTCGACAAGTGCATGTCCTACGCAGCCGCCGCGAGCACGCTGCACGCGGCGCTCGCCGGTGTCCAGGCGCGCTACGGCAGCCGCCTCGGCGCGTTCTTCCTCTACCAGGCGCACGACCAGTACGCGAGCGGCACGCAGGGCGGCCGCGAGGCGTACTTCGGCGCGCTTCAGAGCGGTGGCGCGGCGAAGGGCGCCTATACGACGGAGGTGAAAGCGGACCTCGCGGCCAACTGACCAACAATCCGGCGCATGGCAACTCGCGCGGCGGGGGAGTGTTTCGGGGCGCATGAGCCCATCCCGACCCGGAGCACGCCACATGAGATCCATGAGAGCCGGCCTGCTGGCCGCCGCGGTCGTGAGCCTCGCGCTCACGACCGCGGCGCAGGCGGCCAGCCCAACCGTCTCCACGCCGAGCGTGTCGTCGATCGACCAGACGGCGGCGACGCTGAGCGCGGACGTCAATCCGCACGGCAAAGCGACGACGTACGCCTTCCAGTACGGCACGACCAACGCCTACGGCGCCGAGACACCGCAGCGCAGCGCCGGCGCCGGCACGTCCTCGACGCACGTCACGTTCCGCCTCACGGGCCTGACGCCCGCCACGCGCTACCACTACCGCGTCATCGCCTCGAACGCCGACGGGACGACCGTGGGCCCCGACCACTCGTTCCTCACCAGAGCTCCGCCGCCGAGACCGCCGGTCGTGCTCGGCACGGCGCCGTTCGCCCCAAGCGCGAGCGGCGTCTCCTTCACCGCGCTGCTGAACCCGAACGCCTCGGCGACGACCTACCGCTTCCAGTACGGCACGTCGACCGCGTACGGGCTCGAGACGTTCGGCCGCTCGCTCGCCGCCGGCGTCGTGCCGAAGTCGGTGAGCTTCCGCATCAACTCGCTCGCCTCGCACACGACCTACCACTTCCGCGTCGTCGCGTCGAACCGCGCCGGCACCACCTACGGACCGGACGCGCTTGCGCAGACGGGGCCGTTCCCGCCCGGGAGGCTGGAGGTCGTGACGAGGCCCGGGCGTGCCGCGCGCTCGCACCCGTGGTACGTCACGCGCGGACGGCTCGTGCTCGGCCCCGGCGTCTCAGTCGCGGAGGGCTGCGGCGGCGGGACGGTCACGGTGCGCTTCACGTCGCGCATCGGCACCGTCGCGCGCGGCAGCGTGCGGCTCTCCCCCGGACACTGCGGCTTCCGCCTGCGCATGCGGGCGCTGCCGCGGTCGACGCACGTCACGCGACTGCGCGTGCACGTCTCGTTCGGCGGCAACGCGATCCTCACGCCGTTCGAGGCGCCCTCGCAGCTCGTGCGCATCTCCTGACCTACGTCCCCGCAGACGCGCGACGGCCCCGGATCTCCGGGGCCGTCGCGGGACGCTTCAGACGCCGGCGGCCGCCGGCTCCTCGACGTGCCGCGGGAGCAGCGTCTCGCGGGCGATCACGAGGCGCTGGATCTGCGCCGTGCCCTCGTAGAGCTGCATGATCTTCGCGTCGCGCATGAGCTTCTCGACGGGGTACTCCTTGATGAAGCCGTAGCCGCCGTAGACCTGCACGGCGTCGGTCGCGACGCGCATCGCCGCGTCGGCGGCGTACCGCTTCGCATGCGAGGAGACGAGCGTGTTGCGCTGACCCTGATCGAGCAGCACGGCGGCCTTCCAGGTCAGCAGGCGGCTCGCCTCGACGTCCGTCGCCATGTCGGCGATCATGAACTGGATCGCCTGGTGCATCGCGATCGGCACGCCGAACTGGACGCGCTCCTTCGAGTAGTCGATGGCGAACTCCATCGCGGCGCGCGCGATGCCGGTCGCCATCGCCGCCACGCCGGGGCGCGTGCGGTCGAGCGTCATCATCGCGAGCTTGAAGCCCTTGTTCTCCTCGCCGATCAGGTGGTCGAGCGGGATCTCGACGTCGCTGAAGGAGACGGTCGCCGTGTTCGACGCCCGCTGGCCCATCTTGTCCTCCTTCTTGTCCACCACGACGCCGGCGTCGCGCGGGACGATGAAGGCGGAGATGCCGCGGTGGCCGGCCTCCTTGTCGGTCTTCGCGTAGACCGTGTACCAGTTGGCGTAGCCGCCGTTGGTGATGAAGCACTTCGAGCCGTTGATGACCCACTTGTCGCCCTTGCGCACGGCCGTCGTCTTCATGCCGGAGACGTCGGAGCCGGCATCGGGCTCGGTGAGGCAGAAGGACGCCAGCAGCGGCGCCTCCGTGAGGCGCCCGAGGTACTCCCGCTTCAGCTCCTCGGAAGCGCCGAGGACGACCGGCGCAGTCGCGAGGCCGTTGCAGCCGAGCGAGGTCTGGATGCCGGAGCAGCCCCAGGACAGCTCCTCCTCGATCAGGCAGCCGTCGAGGTAGCCGGCGCCCGGACCGCCGTACTCCTCCGGGATGTGGGTGTTCATCAGCCCCACCTCCCACGCCTTCTTGACGATCTCCTCCGGCCAGGTGCCGTCTCTGTCGTACTCCCAGGCGACGGGCCGGATCTCCTTCTCGGCGAAGTCGTGGGCCATCTCACGCAAGTTCTTCTGCTCGTCGGTGAGGGTGAAGTCGACCACGGTGGTTGGATCTCCTTGAAAACGGTGGGTCCGCGGGCGTGGTCGAGCACGCCCCGGCACGGCAGATTGACTGGTCAGTCAATACGTGGCGTCAAGGGTAGCGGACGTCCCCCACCGCTCACAAGCGACAGGTCGGCGAGCACATCGGCGCGGTTGGGTAGGGTGCCCGCATGGCCCGTCCGCGCCGCTTCGAGATCGACGAGCTGCTCCTCCGTCCGGGCACCTACTTCAACCCGCACACCGAGGTGCTGCTCGTCGTCGACGACTCGCCCGAGGTCGACCAGGCGACGCTCGAGGCGGACGCGGCGGCCGGCGAGGGCGAGTGGGTGCTCGTCTCCGACGAGCAGCCGATCGACGAGCCCGCCCGCGACGAGCTGCTCGAGCGCTTCCAGGCGACCTACCACGAGGGCGGCCCCGGCGCAGCGCTCGACGACACCGGGGAGGACGAGCTCGACGACGAGGACGACGAGCTGGAGCCGGACCCGGACGTCGACGAGCTGGAGTAGCGGCTACGCGAACGCGAAGGCGAGCGCCAGCACCGCGTACACCGCGAGCAGCTGGAAGCCCTCGAACCACGTCGACTCGCCCTCGTCGGTGACGTGCGTCGCGATCAGCACGGCGAGGAAGATCCCGCCCAGCTCGAAGCCGTTGAAGACGAGCGGCATCGGCCCGGGGCCGAGGAAGAACGAGCAGAGCACGAGCACCGGCGCGACGAACAGCGCGATCTGTGCGCTCGAGCCGATCGAGATGTTGACGGCGAGGTCCATCTTGTCCTTGCGCGCGACGAGCACCGCCACCCAGTGCTCGGCGGCGTTGCCGACGATCGCGACGACGATCGCGCCGACGAAGAACTCGGTCAGCCCGATCGACGACGCCGCCTCGGAGATCGAGCCGACGAGGATCTCCGACATGCCGCCGACCGCGACGCCGGCGAGCGCGAGCATCGCGACGGAGCGGCGCACGCTCCAGGGCTCGCCGTGCTCGGCGTCGTCGGACGGGGGGTTGAAGAGGCCGCGGTGCGTGCGCAGCGAGAAGATCAGCCCGGCGCCGTAGGACAGCATCAGCACGATCGCGACGGCCAGCGACAGCTGCTCGACCGTCGAGCCGTAGGAGACGCGCTCGGAGCCCGGGCTCGGCAGGCCCTTGCCCTCGACCAGCTCGAAGATCGCCGGCATCGCCATCGCGGCAACTGCGAGCAGCAGCATCGAGGATTGCGCGACGGCGCTCACGCGGTTGAAGTGCTGGCGGTCACGGCCGAGCCCGCCGACGAACATCGACGCGCCCATCACGAGCAGCACGTTCCCGATCACCGAGCCGATCAGCGAGGCCTTCACGACCTCGTGCAGCCCGGCTTGCAGGGCGAACAGCGCGATGATCAGCTCCGGCGCGTTGCCGAACGTGACGTTCAGCAGGCCGCCGATGCCGGGACCCGAGCGGGCCGCCAGCTCCTCGGTCGCGCGACCCATCAGCGCGGCCGTCGGGATCACGCCGAGCGCCGAGGCGAAGAAGACGACCACGGCCGAGGCGTGCACGACGTCGAGCACGACTGCCAGCGGGATGAAGGGGACGAGCAGATAGGGCCAGCCGGCGCCGCTCGTGAGGAAGCGGCGCAGATCGGGCCGCTGGGTGGGCTCGGCGCTCACGGGCGCGGAACGATACGGGAGACGACCGCAGGACCGGCCTCGGCGGCTCCCTGGCCGCCCGCGGCCCACGCCCCGTCCGCGCCGGCGAGCGCGGACGGGGTCGCAGACCTGCGGCTCAGCTCGCTACTTCGTCAGCAGCGAAGCGCACTTCTGCGCCTTGCTGACGTCGGAGCCGGCTCTCTGGATGCACTGGGAGTAGGCGTTGAGCTGCTGCGAGGAGGCACCGCCGGCGCTGCCGGAGCTGCCACCGAGCGCCCCAGCCCCCCCGAGCGCGCCGCCCAGCAGGCCCTGGAACTGGCCGAGCAGCTCGCTCAAAGGCCGGCTCGTCGCCGGCGCCTGTATCGACTGCGGCTGATTGAGGTCCGTCAGCTCGATCGAGAGCGAGAGGTCGAGCGTTCTCGGCAGGCGGGAGCCCGCCGGGGGTACGACGCTGAGCGCGAGCGTCAGCTTGCGCAGCGTGTGGTCGGCCTGGCCGCTCCACACGTCGATCTTGGCGGTCTTCACCGCCGCCACGATCTTCGAGCGCACGCCGGCGGGGATGCTGCTCGGCACCTGCTGGCCGGCGACGCCGGACAGGCCCTGCGCTCTGACTCTCGCGAGCACCTTGTCGAGATCGTCGAGCAGCGCGTTCACGTCGAGCGTGGCGCTGATGTGATCGGTCTGCGCGCCGCCGATCGTCTCGGTGCCCACCACGGTCGGGCTCTGGAGCCAGCTCAGCGGGTGGAGCCCGAGGCTCTGGAGGCTCGTTCCCTGCTGCGAGGAGCCCTGCTGCTGCGATCTCGCATAGCTCTGCTTGATCTGGTCGAGCAGCTGCGCCGGCACCTCGTAGGCAGTCCCGCCGAGCTTCACGAACACCTTGTCGCTCGTCGAGGTCAGGCCGGCCTGGAAGCCCTGCCCCTGAGCCTTGGCGTCGAGCGCGAGGTCGAACGAAGGCAGCTGGCCGGACCCGTGGCTCTGGAACGGACCGGTGATGCCCAGCTCGATCGGCCCTCTGATCGACGAGCTGCCGGTCGCGACGACTCTCAGCTGCACGGCGGCTCTGCCGCTTCTGATGTCGTGCGTGCCGGCGAACGTCTGTCTCAGCAGCGTCCCGGCGTCCGCCGAGCTGCCACCGGAGCCACTGCCGCTCCCTCCGCCACCGCAGGCGGCGAGCACGAGCGCGACGACCGCGAGTGCGAGCAGCGCGACGATCGCGCGTGCTCGGTGTTGGACGAACCGATGGGTGGAAAGCACCTGCAAATCTCCTTCTGCGACGTGGCGGACCGGCGCGCGAGCGTAGCATCCGTCCCTGTGTGCTCCCTGCGCCTCCTCCTTTGCGTCTTCATCGTCGCAGGTTGGTTGGTCGTCACCGTTCATGCGACGGCATCCGCCGCCAGCCGCGTGCTGGTGATGGACGGCCACGGGCGCGTGCACGCGCGCGTCGACCGGGCCCTGCCACCCGACGTCGCATGGCCGCTCGTGAGCGCGTCCGCCGCCTCGGTGGCCGCCGCCGTGCCGCGGCGTGCCCCCGCCGCCCGCGAGCGCACCGTCCGCAGCGAGCTCAAGCGGCTGCTCACGACGGGTCAGATCGACGCCGCAGCGCAGGCGCGCTATCGACGCATGTTCGACGCCGCGATCCGCACCGCCGGCCGGCTCGCCGGCACGCGCCGCAGCGAGCTGCAGGCGGTGATCGCGAACCTCCACGACATCGCCGCGCGTGGCGCGCTGACCGCCGCGCGGCTGCCGGCGCTGTTCGCGACGCTCGAGCGCAACCGCCAGTGGTGGACGACGGGACGGCTGCTGACGTACGGCCAGCGCGTCGAGTTCTCCGACAGCGAGCTGGTGTGGGAGTTCTATCCCGGCGAGGGGATCGAGCTGCAGGTGCTCGGCACGTTCGGCAAGGCGAACGGGCTGTGGATGGCGAAGGACGACCAGAAGCTGCGGGCGCTGCTCGACGAGATGATCCCGCTCGCGGCCGAGCGCGGCGGAGCGCTCGCGTGGGAGTACTACTTCAACTTCGGCGGCGGCGCGCCGCCGTGGACGAGCGGAATGGCGCAGGCGACGGGCATCCAGGCGCTCGCGCGCGCGGGGGAGCGGCTGGGCGAAGCGGTGTACCTGGAAACGGCGCGCAGAGCCCTGAAGCTGTTCTCGATCGCGTCGCCGACGGGCGTGCGCGTGAGAACGGCGGTCGGCGCGCGCTACCTGCTCTACTCGTTCGCGCCCGGCGAAGCCGTCGTCAACGCGTTCGTGCAGACGCTCGTGGGCCTGCACGACTACACCGAGATCACCCGCGACCCGGTCGGGGGCCGCCTCTACCGCGCCGGCGACCGGCAGGCGCGGCTCGACGTGCGCGCCGGCGACACCGGCGCGTGGTCGCTCTACCAGCTCGGCGGCGCCGAGTCCGACCTCAGCTACCACCAGCTGCTCACGGGCTTCCTCGACAACCTCTGTCAGCGCACGCAGGTCGCGGTCTACTGCACGACGGCCGCGAGCTTCACCAGGGACCTGAAGCAGCCGCCGCGGATGACGCTGCTGACGAGCCGCGTCCGCGCGCGCAGCTACGTGCTCGTGCGCTTCGCCCTGTCGAAGGTCTCCCGCGTCGGCATGTCGATCCGACATGGTGGGTCGACGGTCTTCGGCACGAGCGCGAGCGTCTCGCGCGGCGGGCACGCGTACGGATGGACCGTTCCCGCGACGCCCGGGACGTACGACGTGACGCTCACCGGCACGGACCTCGCGGGCAACGCCGGTCGCACGACCGCGACGATCCGCGTGCTCGGGCCTGTGCCGCCGACCTGACCCCGCCTGCGGCAGCGCGCGGCGCCAGCGTAGAATCGAGCGCGTGGCCGGAGCTGCAAACCGCACGTGGATCCTCACCGGCTCGCCGGAGAACTACGCCGCCACGCGCGAGCACGGCTACCACGTGATCGGGCTGAAGGAGCGCAACCGCAACCGCGCGCTCGAGATCGTCCCCGGCGACCGCATCGTCCTCTACCTGACGCGCGTGATGGCGTTCGCCGCCAGCATCCGCGTGACGGGCGAGCTGTACGAGGACCGCGAGAAGATCTGGCCGGGCAAGCCGGGCAAGGCCGACCCGTATCCGTGGCGCTTCGAGACGGAGCCCGAGCACGTGCTCGAGGTGGCGGAGTGGATTCGCGCGGAGACGCTCGTCGACCGGCTGGAGCACATCGGCAAGTGGCCGCGCGAGCACTGGAAGCTCGCGTTCCAGGGTCAGATCCGCGCGATCTCCGAGCACGACGCCGACGTGCTGCTCGCGCGGCTCGACACAGCCGACGCGGCGCGGGCATGAGCCAGGAGCGCAGCGGAGCGCTCACGCGCCTGGCGGCGGCGTGGCGCGCGCTCGCGCCGGAGGGGCGGCTCGTCGCGGTCGCCGCGCTCGCGCTGTTCGTGGCGATGCTGCTGCCGTGGTATCAGCAGAACGCCGTCGTCTCGGGCGGACGCGGCGAGCCGCTCGTCAGCCGCGACCTGTCGGCCTTCCAGGTCTTCACGTTCGTCGAGGCGGCAGTGCTGCTCGTCGCGGTCGCGGTGCTCGTGCTGCTGTTCCTGCGCGCCGAGGGCAGCGCCTTCCACCTGCCTGGCGGGGACGGGACGGTCGTGATGGGCGCCGGCCTGTGGGTCGTGCTGCTGCTCGTGTGGCGCCTGTTCGACAAGCCCGGCATCGACACGCGCGGGGTCGCCGCGAACGTCGGCGTCCAGTGGGGCATCTTCTTCGCGCTCGCCGCCGCCGGACTGCTCGCCTACGCGGGCTCGCGCATGCGTGCGGCGGCCCGCCCCGAGCCACCGCTCGTCGCACCGCGGCGGCGCCCGCGCACGCCGCCCGCGTCCAGCCCGCCGGCGGCGCCCGGCACGACCGTGACGCAGGTGCTCGCGCCGGAGCGCCCGCGCCGCGCGCGCCCGCCGGCGTCCGACGAGCAGCTGACGATCCCGCTGCCGCCGTCCGACGACGGGGGCTGACGAGCCGGCGGACGGCCGGGGCGCCGTCGCTATCGTTCGCCGTCCGATGCCCCCCGTCGATCCCACATCGGTCGAGCAGGTCGCAGACGGGCTGCGCTCGGCCGGCTACCTGCCCGGCGAGTCGACGGCGCTCGTCTCCTATCTCGCCGCGAAGCTCGGCAAGCCTGTCCTCGTGGAGGGGCCGGCCGGCGTCGGCAAGACGGAGCTCGCGAAGGCGCTCTCGCGCTTCCTGGGACGTGAGCTGGTCCGCCTCCAATGCTACGAGGGGCTCGACGAGGCGAAGGCGCTCTACGAGTGGAACTACCGCAAGCAGCTGCTGCGGATCCAGGCGGAGGCGTCGGGCACCGGCTGGGACGCCGTGCAGGAGGACATCTTCGGCGAGGAGTTCCTGCTCGCGCGGCCGCTGATGACCGCGATCGCCTCGGCCGAGCCGGTCGTGCTGCTGATCGACGAGATCGACAAGACCGACCAGGAGTTCGAGGCGATGCTGCTCGAGCTGCTGTCCGACTTCCAGATCTCGATCCCCGAGCTGGGGCGGATCGACGCGCGCACGCAGCCGGTCGTGCTGCTGACGTCGAACAACTCGCGCGAGCTGACCGAGGCGCTCAAGCGCCGCTGCCTCTACCTGTGGCTCGACTACCCCGACGTCGAGCACGAGCTGCAGATCGTGCGGCTGCACACGCCGGAGCTCGAGGAGACGATCGCGCGCAAGCTCGTCGCGATCGTGCAGGAGGTGCGCGAGCTCGACCTCAAGAAGCCGCCGTCGATCGCCGAGTCGATCGACTGGGCGCGCGCGCTGCTGCTGCTCGGCGCCGAGGACCTCGACGCGAAGACGTTCCGCGACACGATGTCGATCATCGTCAAGCACCGCACCGATCTCGACACCGTCGCGGCGCGCGTCGGCGTACGGCTCGAGGGAGCGCCCGATGGGGCGGCCTCGCGCGGATGATGGGCGGGTGGGGACCGTCTCCCTCGACGCGAGGCTGATCGGCTTCACGGAGGAGCTGCGCGGCGAGGGCGTCGCGATCGGCACCTCGGAGCTGCTCGATGCGTTCGCGGCGCTGCGCGAGGTGCCGTGGGCGCGGCGCGAGGACTTCAAGCAGGCGCTCGCGGCGACGTTGGCGAAATCTCCAGAGGACCGCCGCGTGTTCGAGCTCGTGTTCGACCGCTTCTTCTTCCGCGCAGCCGAGGCCGAGGCGGCCGTGCAAGGCGTGACCGAAGGCGAGGGCTTCGACGGCGCCGACCAGATCGACGTCGACGCGCTGCGCGAGCAGATCGCCGCCGCGCTGCAGGACGGCTCGGAGGGCGCGATGCGCGACCTCGCGCGGCTCGCGATCGCCGCCTTCGGCGAGCGCGGCGAGGGCTCCGGCGTGATCGGCGTCGACGTGCAGCGGATCCGCCGCTCGCTCGGGCTGCGCGCCGAGCCGCAGCCGGACTTCCCCGAGGGCGACCCGCGGCGCGACGGCGTCCCGCGCGACCAGCTGCGCAGATTCGAGCAGCAGCTGCGGCGTGAGCTCGAACGCGGCCAGATCGAGCGCACGAAGCAGCTCCCGCCGGCGCGGCCCTTGTCGGAGCTCGACCGCTCGCTGCCGGGCGGCCCGATCCAGGACCTCGCCGCCGTGCACCGCGTCGTCGCACAGCTCAAGCGACGGCTTGCGACCCAGGGCCGCGAGCAGCGCGGGCGCAGACGCCACGCGCACGTCGACGTGCGCCGCACGATGCGCGCCTCGCTGCAGACGGGCGGGGTGCCGGTCGAGCTGAAGTTCCGGCCACAGCGCCCGCGCCGCCCGGAGCTGTTCGTGCTCTGCGATGTGTCAACGAGCGTGACGTCGGCGAGCGTCTTCTTCCTGAGCGTGCTGCACGCGCTGCACGACTCGTTCCGCAAGCTGCGCTCGTTCGTCTTCATCGAGCGCATCTCCGAGGTCACGGAGGTGTTCGAGCGCGAGCGCGACTTCCGCGCCGCGAACGAGGCGATCGCGCGCGACGCCGGCGTCGCCGACGTATCCGGGTATACCGACTACGGCCGTGTGTGGACCGAGTTCCTCGCCGCGGTCGAGGACGACCTGCACCCGCGCGCGACCGTGATCGTGCTCGGCGACGCGCGCACGAACGGCCGCCCGCCGCGCGACGACGTGTTCGCCGCGATCGCCGCGAAGGCCGGCCGCACCTTCTGGCTCAACCCCGAGCCGCGCCTCTACTGGAACTACGGCGACTCCGTGATCGCGAGCTACGAGCGCCACTGCACCGCGTTCGAGTGCTGGACCGCGAACCAGCTCGAGGACTTCGTGAAGGCGCTGACGGGGTCGCAGGGGGCGAGGACGGGAGCGGCATGAGGCCACGCGCGCGCGTCGACCTGCGTCACATGTTCCAGCGGCTCGAGCAGGGCGACCCACTGTGGCCGGCGCAAGCCGCGGTCGCCGTCGCGATCGCGCTCAACTTCGGGCTCGCGAAGGAGGTGCTGATCGGGCCGCGCTGGCTGTTGCCGGGCGTCGAGCTCGTGCTGCTCGCCTGGCTCGTCGTGCTCGCGCCGCGCCGCGCGACGCAGCACTCACGCACGCGGCGGCGGCTCGCGCTCACGCTGATCGCGCTCGTCAGCCTCACGAACGTCGTGACGCTCGGCCTGCTCGTGCACTTCCTCGTCAACGGCGGCAAGGTCGGCGGGCACGCGCTGATCCTCTCCGGCTCGCTGGCGTGGATGACGAACGTCCTGCTGTTCGCCGTCTGGTACTGGGAGCTCGACCGCGGCGGCCCGGTCGCGCGCTTCCTCGAGCCCGACCGCCTGCCCGACTTCCAGTTCCCCCAGATGGAGAACCCGCACCTCGCGCCGGAGGGCTGGCGGCCGGGCTTCGTCGACTACCTCTACACGTCGTTCACGAACGCGACCGCGTTCAGCCCGACCGACACGATGCCGCTGACGCCGATCGCGAAGACGTTGATGGGCATCCAGTCGGTGGCGGCGCTCGTGACGGTCGGCCTCGTCGTCGCGCGCGCCGTCAACATCCTCGGGTGAGGCGACCGGCGCGGCGCGGTGAGCCGCTTCGGCGACGTGTACTAGCATCCGCAACGACAACCAGGGGGGCTGGCGGGTGAGCCGGCTGAGATAGCGCCCCATCGCGAGCGAGCGACCCGGCGCTGACCCTTCGAACCTGTGGGGTAATGCCCGCGGAGGGAGCGATGGACGGCGTACACGTCGACGGTGTGGAGCGGATCTTCCGCGGTCGGTCCCGTCGCGATGACGTGGTCGCGTTGCGCGGGATGGACCTGTGCGCGGCGCCCGGAGAGATCGTCGCCGTCGTCGGCGCGAGCGGCTGCGGCAAGTCGACGCTGCTGGAGCTGATCTGCGGGCTGCAGGCGCCGGACGCCGGCAGCGTGAGCGCCGACCCCGCCGTGCTGCTGCCGCAACGGGATCTCCTGCTGCCGTGGGCGTCCGCGCTCGACAACGCCGCGCTGGCGCTGCGGGTGCGCGGCGTGCCGGCGGCGCGCGCACGCGACGAGGCGCGTCCCTGGTTCGAGCGCTTCGGCCTCGCCGGCTTCGAGCGCGCACGACCAGCCGAGCTGTCGGGCGGGATGCGCCAGCGCGTCGCGTTCGTGCGCACGCTGCTGGCGGGCAAGCCGGTGCTCGCGCTCGACGAGCCGTTCGCGGCGCTCGACGCGCTGACGCGCCAGGAGATGCAGGGCTGGCTCGCGCGCGCGCTCGCGGAGGAGCCGCGCACCGTCGTGCTCGTCACGCACGACGTCGAGGAGGCGGTCGTGCTCGGCGACCGCGTCGTCGTGATGTCCCCCCGGCCGGGTCGCGCGGTGGCAGAGCTGGACGTGGCGCTGCCGCGCCCGCGCCACCGCACGGACGCGAGCGTCGTCGCGCTGCGCGAGCAGGCGCTCCAGGCTCTGGGAGCGCCGGCATGAGGCGCTTCGCGGGCGTGCTCGTCGCCGCGTCGATCGTGCTCGCGCTGCTCGGTGCGTGGGAGCTGTACGCGGTGCTCGGGCCGGTCGACCCCCTCCTCCTCCCCGCCCCCCACGACGTCGCGCGGTCGCTGTGGCAGGACCGCGTGCTGCTGTGGGAGAACTTCACCGTGACGGCCGGCGAGGTGCTGCTCGGCATCCTCGTCGCCGGCGCGGCCGGCTTCGCGTGCGCGATCGCGCTGCATCTCTCGCTCGCGCTGCGCCGCTCCGTCTACCCGCTGCTGGTCGCCTCGCAGACGATCCCGATCCCGATCGTCGCCGCGCTGCTCGTCGTGTGGCTCGGCTTCGACATCGCGCCGAAGCTCGTGATCATCGGGCTCGTCTCGTTCTTCCCGATCGTCGTGACGACGCTCGACGCGCTCGCCCGCGTCGACCCGGAGCTGATCAAGCTGCTGCGGACGCTGGATGCGCCCCGCCTCGCCGTCATGCGCCACGTCGAGCTGCCGGCCGCCCTTCCCGGCCTCTTCAGCGGCGCGAAGATCGGCGTCACGGTCGCCGTGATCGGCGCCGTGTTCGCCGAGCAGGCCGGCTCGTCGTCCGGGCTCGGCCACCTCGTCCAGCAGGCGATCCCCCAACTGCTCACCGCGCGCGCCTACGCGGCCGTGCTGATCCTGTCCGCGTTCGCGATCGCGCTGTTCGGCTTGCTCACGCTCGCCGAGCGGATGCTCGTGCCGTGGGCGCACCACCCCCCGAGATGACTGACCCAGGAGGCCACACCGATGAAGCGACTGCTCGCGATCGCCGCCGCACTCTGCGCGGCGCTGGCGCTCGGCGCCTGCGGCGAGAAGCACGACACGACGGTGCCGAGCGGCACGACGCGCCCGCTGACGCTGATGCTCGACTACCTGCCGAACCCCGACCACGTCGGCCTCTATCAGGCGCTGGCGAGCGGTGAGTTCGCCAAGGCCGGGCTCGACGTGAAGGTGCAGACGCCGGGCGACCCCGCCGCGCCGCTGCAGCTGCTGCAGGCGGGGAAGGTCGACCTCGCCATCTCCTATGAGCCGGAGCTCCTGATCGCGCGCGACAAGGGCGCACAGCTCGTCTCGGTCGGCGCGATCGCGCAGGTGCCGCTGACCTCCCTCATGTCGCTCAAGCCGAGCGTCAGAGGGCCGCGCTCCCTCAGAGGCGGCCGCGTCGGCACGGCCGGCATCCCCTACCAGAGCGCGTATCTCACGACGATCCTCGCGCGGGCCGGCGTGCCGCGCGACGCCGTGAAGGAGACGAACGTCAGCTTCAACCTCGTGCCGGCGATGCTGTCGCGAAGAGTCGACGCGACGCTCGGCGCGTTCTGGAACGTCGAGGGCGTCCAGCTCCAGCGGGCCGGCAAGCGACCGCACATCATCCGCATGGAGCAGGTCGGCGTGCCGACGTACGACGAGCTGATCCTGGTCGCGCGCAAGGACACGCTCGCCGCGCACGGCGACGACGTGCGCGCCTTCGTGCAGGCGCTCGCGCGCGGCTATGAGGCGGCGAGAGCGGACCCGCAGGCCGCGACGGACGCGCTCGTGAAGGCCGCGCCGGACCTCGACAAGGGCTTCGCGCTCGCGAGCGTCAGAGCGTCGCTGCCGGCCTTCTTCCCCACCGATGCGAGCAAGCCGTTCGGCTGGCAGGACCCGCGCGCGTGGGACGCCTACGGCCGCTGGATGTTCGAGCACAACCTGCTCGGCGTGCGCCCGAACGCCGGCGCGACTGCGCTCACGAACGAGTTCCTGGCTGGGCAGGGGTCGTAGCAACCGAGCACCGCGAATCCGACCGTCCCACAGACGGTCGGATTCGCGCTCCTCAGGCCGCCGCCGCGACCGCGCGCAGCTCTGGCGCGGTCGCGCGCAGCGCGTAGGCGGCGGCAAGGCCGGCCCACTCGCCATAGGGGGCGAAGAACGCGCGCACCTCTTCCTCGGTGGCGCGCGCGCGCGGATCGCCGCCGCTGCGCAGGCGGCCGACGAGCTTCACGTACGCGAGGTCGCCGGCGGGCAGCGCGTCGTAGCGACCCTGGCCGAGCAGCGCGAGCAGCGACAGCGTCCAGGTGCCGATCTCGGGGATCGCGCGCAGGCGCCGCCAGCCGGCCTGCGGGTCGGCAGCGTGCAGGTCGACGCGGCCCGACGCCACCTCCTGCGCGACGCGACGCAGCGCGTGCGCGCGCTTCGGCGCGAGGTCGAACGAGGTCAGCAGCGCAGGCGCCTGCGCCGCGACCGTCGCCGGCGACGGGAGGTCGCGCAGGCCGCTGCGCTCGCAGCGGCGCCCGAGGCGCGCGACGATCCGCCGTTGGATCGCGGCCGCGCGCACGAACTCGATCAGCTGCTCGGTGACCGCCCACGCGAGCGCCTCGAACGGCTGCGGCCGCCGCCGCAGGCGCACGGCGGGATCGGCGCGCACCGCCGCGCCGATCAGCGGATCGTCGCGAAAGCGCTCGTGGAAGGGACGCAGGTCGTCGTCGACGCCGAGCGCGAAGCGCATCCGCTCGATCCCCCATGCGGCCGCGGCCGGATCCGCGGCCGCGGCACCGAGCAGCACCCGGTCGCGCGCGGTCTGGGCGACGCGCACGACGACCGGCGTGCCGGACCCGTCCGCGGCCTCGCCGTGGTGCAGCAGCCGGTGGACGACCCTGCCGCGCACGCGCAGCACGCCGTCCATCCCGCTCGCGCGCGAGAGCCGGAACGGCCACGCGGGCGTGACCTCGACGCGCAGCTCGCGAGCCTGCGGGTCGGCGGGCGGAAGCGGTCGCGGGCGAGCGCGCAGCGCACTCACTCGCCGCGCCCGAGCACGTGGACGTCGAGCAGGAACGAGCGCGTGCCGAGCACCGACAGCGTCTCCGGCCCGGCGGCGCGCTTGCGACGACGTCTGACCGTCGGCTTGCGCGAGACGTGGCGACTGATCGCCACGACGGTCGCAGCACCGGCGACGAACCCGGTCGCGGCGACGGCGGCCGCCTGCACGGCCGGGAGCTGACGCCGCGGCGAAGCGGGCGCGAGCGCGCGCACCTCGGTCGCGAGCACGGGAACGCCGTCGACCGTCTCCTCGGGCTCGACGAGTTCCGGCTGAGGCTCGGCGGGAGGCTGTCTCGACTCGATCATCTCGACCGCCGCATCGTGACAGCGCGGCCGGTCGACATGCGACGACGGGCCGGCGGATCGCTCAGGCAGGCGCGCCGGCGCCGACGGGCACGGCCTCGAACTCGACCGCCTCCTCCGGCGCCGAGTCCTCGAAGACGCGCTCGTAGAGGCGGTAGCGGCGCACGACCGTGCCGCCCATCCCCTCCATCGCACGGTTCATCGATCTGTTCGACTCGAGGATCCAGCCCATCTCGCCGTACGTCTGCGGCGTGACCTCGGCCGAGTCGAAGTGCAGCTCGTAGAAGCGCGCAGCGACGCCGGTGTGCTGGTACTCGCGCTTGACGCCGAGCGCGAACACGCGCACGCGGTCGATCTTGCGGCGGTACCAGAGGAACTTCAACCAGCCGATCGGCAGCAGGCGACCCTTCATGTGCTTGAGCACCTGGTTGTAGTCCGGCAGCGAAAGCGCGGCACCGACCGTCTCGCCGTCCTTCTCGGCGATGAACGCCCAGTGCTCGTCGAGCAGCGGCTTGAGCGTCTTCGCGTAGTGCCGGACCTCTCTCTCGGTCAGCGGCGAGAAGCCCCAGTTTCTCTCCCACGCGGCGTTGTAGACCTCAAGGAAGCGGTCGATCTCGGCGTTGATGTCCTTCTTGCGCATCGGGCGCACGGTGATCCCGTGCTTCGACTCCACGCGCTCGGCCATCGTCCAGATCGCCGGGTGGACTCTGTCGCGCCCGGAGATCCGCAGCTCCCACATGAGCGTGTCCATCGCCTTCGCCATCCCCGCGGCCTCGAGCAGCGCCGGGTAGTACCGGTGGGTCCAGTTGGTGAGGATGATCGGCGGGCGCTCGAAGCCCTCGACGAGCACGCCGCACTCGTCGTTCATCGTGAAATCCATCGGCCCGACCATGCGATCGCGTCCACGTGCCCGCAGCCACGCCTCGGCGGCGCCCAGCAGCGCCGCGGCCGCCTCCGGGTCGTCCTCGCACTCGAAGAAGCCGAACAGCCCCCACGCGTTGTCCTGGAAGTCGTTCAGGATGCGATCGACCTGAGCGGTGATGCGCCCGACCGCGCGGCCGTCGCGCCAGGCGAGGAAGTACTCGGCCTCGCCGTGCTCGAACCACGGGTTGCGCTGGCGGTCGAGAAACTGGCGGCGCTCGGAGACGAGCGGCGGGACCCAGTTCGGCTCGTTACGATAGAGCCGCCAGGGCAGCTTGATGAAGGTCGTGAGGTCGCGCTTGGAGGCGACCGGCCGGACGTCGAGACCCATTCCGGCGCACTGTATATGCCCACAACAATGGACGTCTTCAGCAAGGCCCGCACGCACGAGCGGGTCGCCCAGCTCCAGGCCGCACGAGAGATCGGCGCGGTGCCGTACTTCCGGCAGCTGGAGTCGGCCGCTGCGCCGATCGTCGAGATGGAGGGCGAGCGCCGGATCATGCTCGGCTCGAACAACTACCTCGGGCTGACGGCCGACCCGCGCGTGATCGAGGCGGCCCACGACGCGATCCGCCGCTACGGCACCGGCGTGACCGGCTCGCGCCTGCTGAACGGCACGCTCGACCTGCACCTCCAGCTCGAGGCGGAGCTGGCCGGCTGGATGGAGACGGAGGACGCGCTCGTCTACACCACCGGCCACCAGGCGAACCTCGGCGCGATCGGGACGATCCTCGGGCCGGAGGACACGGTCGTCGTCGACTCGGGCGACCACGCCTCGATCCTCGACGGCGTGCTGCTGTCGCGCGCGAAGATGCGCGCCTTCCGCCACAACCGCCTCGACCTGCTGGAGAAGCGGCTCGCGCAGGCGGAGGCCGACGGCGGCGGCATCCTCGTCGTCGTCGACGGCGTCTTCTCGATGGAGGGCGACGTCGCGCCGCTGCCGGAGATCGCGGACCTCGCCGAACGCTACGGCGCGCGGCTGATGGTCGACGAGGCGCACGGCCTCGGGGTGCTCGGCGCACGGGGCGCAGGCGCCTGCGAGCTGCTCGACGTCGAGGAGCGCGTCGACCTGCGGATGGCGACCTTCTCGAAGTCGCTCGCCTCCTGCGGCGGCGTGATCGCGGGCCCGGCCGACGTGATCGACTTCCTGCGGATCCAGTCGCGGCCGTTCCTGTTCACGGCCTCGGGCGTGCCGGCCGCCGTCGGCGCCGCACTCGCGGCGACGCGCATCTGCCGCTCGGACGAGGGCCGCGAGCTGTTCGCGCGCGTGCTCGCCAACGGCGAATACCTCAACGCAGGCCTGCGCGACCTCGGCTTCCACGTCGTCGACCCGGTCGCACTGCCCGACGGGACGCGCGTGGCGACGCCGATCGTGCCCGTTCTCGTCGCCGACGACTGGAAGGCGGCGCTGCTGTGGAAAGCGCTCTACGAGTCCGGCGTCTACGTCAACGTTGCGCTGCATCCGGCCGTGCCACCGGGCGGCGCGCTGCTGCGTACGAGCGTGATGGCGACGCACGACCGCGCGACGCTCGACGGTGCGCTCGACGCGTTCGCCGAGGTCAAGCGCGCGTTCGAGGCCGAGCACGGGCCGCTGCCGTCGGCGGGCTGACCGCAGCTTGACGCACCGGCAACAGGTGCACCTAGGAAAAGGCCGCTCCTAGCGCACGTCGCAGACGGTTCGGGATTGACCCGGGACCGGTCGCTCGCATAGCTTCTTCAGAGCCGCCGGGTCGACTCGTCTCGGGCAGAAGGCGCCGCCAGCCGGAGCCACGGGAGAGACCGAGATCGCGCACGACGGCATCCCCCAGGCTGCCGAGCACCCCCGCTCGGCGTGCCGTTCCACGGCCTACCTCGGAGGCAGGGAGAAAGAGTGCAGATGGACGGGTTGCCCACGATGTCCCCCGGGCCGCAGCACCTGCAGGCCCTTCAACGCGCCAACCGCGTGCGGCTCGCCCGCGCGGAGCTCAAGCGTCGCATTGCCGATGGCGAGATGACCGCCGGTGAGGTGATCCTCACGTCACCGTGGGAGGCGTCGAGCATGGCCATCGGCGACGTGCTGATGAGCCAGCGCCGGTGGGGCGGCACGCGCTGCCGCAAGTTCCTCGCGATGTTCCGCATCTCTGAGACGAAGACGATCGGGTCCCTCACCGAGCGTCAGCGTCACGCCCTCGCGGCGCAGCTGGACGCGCACGCGACGCTCGAGCGCGCCTGTCACGTCGAGTCGCGCGTGCTCGCAACGGTGTAGCGACGCATCAGGGGCGGCGCGCCCCGTGTCCGGTGCTCCGGGCAAGGGGCGCGTCGCAGCGGCGACGGCCTTTGCGCCGACTCAGCCTGGTGTCGAGAAGCCCGGTCCGCGGGTCGCGATCTCCACGATGTGCCCGTCGGGATCGCGCAGGTAGAGCGAGCGGAAGGCGCCGCGTTCGAGCACCTCGCTGCACTCCACGCCTCTGTCGCGCAGGTAGTCGCGCCAGGCCAGCTGCTCCTCGGGCGACTCGACTGCGAACGCGACGTGGTGCACCGAGCCGGCGCCGATCACGCCCTCGTCGATCTGCGGGTACTCGAGGAACGTGACGAGCGTACCGGGCGTGCCCTGCGCATCGCCGAACCAGAAGTGGCGCGTGCCGGGATCGTCGTCGTTGACGCCGCGCTCGACGAGCGCGAGCCCGAGCACGTCGCGGTAGAAGGTGGTCGTGCGATCGAGATCGCGGCAGATCGCCGTGACGTGGTGCAGGCCCGTCAGGCGCATCCGGCGCGGGGTCGGGTCCACGGACATCGCCGGGAGGATAGCCGCGGGTGCGGGCAACGGCGCGCTCAGCGCACCCGCATCCCGACGCCGCCGGTGCGACGCTTGAAGAGCGCACGGAACCCGACGAGCCCCGCGACGAGCGCCCCGCCCGCGATCGCCACCATCGCCGGACGGCTCGCGCCGGCGTAGAACGCCAGGGCGAGCACCGCGACTCCACACGCCCCGGACAGCACGAGCGTGTGCGAGCGGTAGCCGCCGAGATGCTCGCGGATCGCGACCTCGAGACCGGCGACGGAGCCGAGCAGCGCAGCGGCCGTGAGCAGCACGCCGCCGCCGCGCCCGCCTCTCAAGATCCCCCATCCGCCCAGCACGATCGCCGACAGCGCACACAGCTCGACGAGCGGGAACGAGCCCCACGGCGGCCGCGGCGCGCTGTCGCGGCGACTGCGGCGGGCGACGGTGGCGAGTGGCGCCGCCGGCGGCGGCGCGGTCGCCCGCTCGCGCGGCGGCGGTGGGGGCGCCGGCGCCGGCACGCGTGCGCGCTCGCGCGGCGGCGCACTCGCACGCTGGCGGCTGCGGCGACCCATGCGTCGTTCGTCCTCGCTCGATCAGGGCCGGCTCAGCGGCCCTCGGCTAGGGGGCATCCGGACGACAGCTTGACCTGCCACCAGCCCATCAGCATGCCGATCAGGCCGAGGCGCGGCCGGACATGCCAGACGCCGCAGCCGGGCTGACCGACGTCGGCGGCGCTGACGCGCACGAAGCGATGGCGGCCCGGGTCGAGCAGCATCTGCTCGAGCAGCTCGCGCTTGCGCGCCTCGCGCTCGGCCCGCGCGGCGAGCGTCTCGCGCACCTCGTGCAGGCGCTCGGCGAGGTCGTCGCGCATGCGCTCCAGCTCGCCGAGCCCGAGCAGGCGCGGGCCGCCCTCGCCGCCGATCGACCAGGCGATGTCGTCGCGCGGCGACGCATCCGCCGCGAGCGCCGCGAGCGCGTGCTCGAGCCGCGCGATCTGGGCGCGCAGCGTGCGGCGTGCCGGTGCCTCCTCGGCTGCATCGGAGCCGAAGAGCGATCCTGTGTGACGATCCGCGATGACGACCATCGTGGGAACCCTCCTGTCCGCTCGCTTCAGTCTACCCCTGTTGCACCACGTTCGAGCGCAGTGCCGCGACAGCGGGTCAACTGGCATCGAGCGCCTCCGCGCACTGCCACAGCGCCTCCTCGACGTGCACGAGCGAGACGCCGTCCACGCGCACGGCGAACAGCAGCAGGCGGGCCGTGCGCCGCGACGCGACGTGGCTCGCCGCCGGCTCGCCGAACAGCGGCGCGAGCGGGGTGCGCGCGTCCGCGACGACGATCTGCCCGCCCGGCAGCTCCGGCGCCTCCGCCTTGCCGCCGAGGCGCTCTCCTGCCGCCGCGAGCCGCAGGCCGAGCGCGCCGTCGACGGCGTCGGCGTCGAGCGCCCACAACGGCACGCCGGTCTCGACGAGCGCGATCGTGAGCGCGTCGTCGAGCGGCCCGCGCGAGACGAAGCCGCCCTGCACGAGGCGATCGATCGCCGCCGCCTCGATCGGCGTGCGCGTGGTGTCGGGATCGAGGCCGACGTGACGGAAGCAGACGCGGTAGGCGTGCGGCACCGGGCGCTGGCGCAGCGCGAGCGCGTCGGCGCCGCGGAAGCGCAGCGAGAGCGCGTCGAGGTGCTCGTGGACCCCGGGCGGGCTGCGGCGCGCCCGCGGCGCCGGCAGCGTGAGCGAGACGAGCCCGAGCCCCGGCAGCTCGGCGCGCAGCTCGTCCGCGACCCATCCCTCGCGCGGCGTCGGCATTCCGCTCACGGGCGCGCCTCCAGCCGCCGCACGCCGCGCTCGAGCGCGGCCGGCGTCGTCTCGCCGGAGCCGAGCGCGGTGCGCATGACGGTGCCGCCGCGGTAGGCGAAGACGACCGTCGGGCAGATCGCGACGCCGTAGAGGTTGGCGACCGCGCCGTCGCGGTCCTGGCCCACCGGGAAGCGCCAGCCCTGCCGCTGCACGAGCGCGCGCAGGTCGCCACGGTCCCCGCGGATCGCGACTGCGGCGAAGCCGACGCGCGGATGGCGCCGCGCCACCCGCTGCATCGCATCGAGCGCGTCCACGCAGCGACCGGAGCTGTCGGTGAAGAAGGCCAGCACGAGCGGGCCGCGGCGCACGAGCGTGCAGCTGTTGAGCGCGCGCGGGTCCGTCACTGCGCATGCCGGGCGCGAACCGGCCGCGCCCTGGTCGGCGCGGCGCGCGATGTCCGCATCGCCGACGAGGTCGCTCGTCACGAGCGGTGCGGCGAACGGCGGGATGCGCGCGCCGGCCTCCAGCCCTCGCGAGCTCGTCGCCGGCGTCGTGAGCGTGTTGTACGTGATGTACGCGAGGATCGCGAGCCCGGCCGCCACAGCGATCCAGGCCGGCCGTCCCTTCACGCGACCGGCGCCGAGGAGCCGCGTTCCGCCGTCCGTCCCCCGCCCCGTCCACGGCCGGGGAGGCGCCAACCGCGAACGCGCAGGCCACCTGCCCGCACCAGCCGCTGCGGAGCGCCGCGCTCGGCGAGCACGAGCACCGACGGCAGCACGGCCAGCACGCCGAGCAGCGAAACCGTCAGGTCCACGACCGTCACGATCCCGAAGTCGCGCAGCATGCGAAAGTCCGAGACGGCGAGCACGCCGAAGCCGGCGATCGCGGTGACGCCGGACGCGAGCACGGCGCGGCCGGTCGAGCGGTACGTGCGCGCGAGCGCCGCCTCCAGCGCCGGGTCGCCGGCGTCGGTGCGCTCCTGACGGAAGCGCTCCGACAAGAGCACCGCGAACTCGGTCGAGATCGCGATCACGAGTGCGCCGAGCGTCGCCGACATCGGATTGAGCGGCACCCGCGTCGCGAACAGCACGAGTGCGGACCAGCCGGTCGCAAGCGCGATCGGCACGAGCGGGACGAGCGCACGCTCGACGCGGCGGAAGACGGCGAGCAGCACGAGCCCGACCGCCAGCAGCCCGGCGACGAGCGTCAGCAGCCGCCGCCACGGCGAGGCCAGCTCGGCGTTCGCCTGCGCGGCGACGACGGGCAGCCCGCCGAGACGGGCGTGCACACCGGCCGGCGGGTCCAGCTCGGCACGCATCGCCTCGATCACGCGCTGCTGATCCTGCAGGTCCATCAGGCGGATCCCGAAGGCGAGCGTCGCCGCGTCGCGTCTGGGCGTGAGGACCGCCTGCGAGAAGTACGGCGGCACGGCGGCGAGCAGCTTGTCGATCGCCGCGTTCGTGCGCGCGTCGGAGCCCTGCAGGAGGTCGGGCAGCGAGAATGCCGGGCACAACGTCGCCGTGCGGCAGCCTCTCTCCTCGTCGTAGCCGAAGCGTCTGAGCACGCGCTGCTGGTAGTTCGCCATCCAGTGGACGACCGCCGGCCGCGCGACGTCGGCGCCCTGCACGAGCACGTCGATCTCGCCCGACGACGCCGTCTTGTCCTGCAGCGTGTTGAGGTCGCGCAGCGCCGGCAGGTCGGCCGGCACGAGCTGGCGCACGTCGGAGACGACGCGCGTCTGCGTGTCGGCGACCCAGCCGCCGAGCGCAAGCACCAGCGCGACCGCCAGCACCCGCCCCGGCCGCCGCAGCGAGGCGCCGAGGACGGCCGACAAGGGCGCGGAGCGACCGGTCCGCGGGCGCGCCTGCGCTCCATGCGCAGGACGCCTGCGCGCCACGCCGGCGGCACCGGCGAGCAGCTCGCGCGCGCCCGCGAGCGCACTGCCCACCGCACGGCCGGCCGTCGCGAGCGGCGCTGGCAGCGCGCCGGCGCGCAGCGGCGGCAGGGCGAGCGCCGCCGAGCCGGCCGTCAGCGCGCAGGCGAACGCGAGCGCGATGCCGACCACGAGCAGCACGCCGAAGCCGCGCACCATCGGGATCGGCGACAACAGCAGCACGAGGAAGCCGACCGCGGTCGCGAGCGCGGCGGTGGCGATCGTCGGCGCGCCGGCGCGTGCCGCGCGTGCGACGGCCTCCGCGCGCTCCGGGGCGGGCGGAACCGCTTCATGCTGCTCCTCGACGCGCGACTGGAACTGGATCGCGTAGTCGACCGCGAGGCCGATCAGCACCGGCAGCACGGCGATCGACGCCATCGTGAGGCCGGCGCCGACGAGCGCCATCGCGCCGAACGTCATCGCCGCGGCGGCGAGCGCGACGAGCAGCGGCAGGAGGCGCAGGCGCGCGCGGAACAACAGCAGCAACGCGAGCGCCATCGCCGCGACGGCGACGATCAGCAGCACCGCGATCCCGCCCGTCACGCTGCTCGCGAGCGCGTCGCTGACGACCGGCACGCCGGAGACGGTGTAGCTGCCGCCGTGCTGGGAGGCGAACAGCGGCATGCGGACGGCCTGCCGGATCAGCGCGATCGCCTGCGAGCGATCGCCCGCGGTCAGGTCGGGGCGCAGCCGCAGCTGGATCAGCGCTGCGGTGCGGCTCGGGAAGAGGGCGGCGAAGCGCGCCTTCGGCACGTCCGCGCCGCGCGCCGGGTCGAAGACGATCTGCGAGATGAACGGCTTGTCGTCGATCTGCGGAACTCCCTGGATGCCGGAGCTGAGCACGAGCCGCTTGAGCTCGTCGGTCGCCTGCGCCTGCGCCTGCGCACGTTGCGCCGCCGGCGCCGCGGCGACCTGCTGCTGGAGCTGCCGCAGCTGGGCGGTGACGGCGTTCTGGACGGCGCGCACCGACTCGTTGAGGAACGTCCCGGGCCCGTAGACGAGCCGCACGGGCTTCAGCCTCGCGAGCCCGGCGCACGGGCTGCCGGCGCCCCCGTAGGGCTTCGCGCCCCGCGGGACGTTGCCGCCGAGGCAGCCCTCGAGGCGGATCGTGCGCCCGAGGTCGGCGGTCAGCACGAGGTCCGCGACGCGCTCGTCGATCAGCACGACGACGGCGTCGTCGCCGAAGCGCCGGTGCAGCTCGTCGGTCGTGCGGAAGGCGTCCGACGAGCGGCTGGCGAGCGTGTCGGCGCCGGTGCTCGGCTCGAGCCGCAGCGCGAGCAGCCCACCGCCGAGCGCGAGCGCCGCGACGGCGAGCAGCACCGGGAGCGGCCGGCCCGCGGCGGCCCGCGCGACGCGCTCGAGCCAGTCCCGGACCGCCATCGTCACGGCGAGGCGTTCGCGCCCGGCGGCTCGGCGAGGAGGTGCGGGAAGTCCGTGCCGTAGCCCGGCGTGGCCCCCTGCGCGCGACACGCCGGCGCGGGCACGTTCTGCGGGTCGTTGCGGAAGGCGAAGTCGAGCAGGAGCTGCGCCGAGTCAGGCGAGAGGCCGCCGACGATGCTCGCGAAGTCCGGCGGAAGGCTTGGCACAGGCCGCGGCCCGCTCGCGCACTGGCGATTCTCGAACACGGGCAGCCCTGTTCTCAGCTGCTGGAGCTGGTTCGGGAAGCGGTACGGGTTCGGCCGGTTCGTCGCGAGCCGCTGCGGATAGATCGACAGGCCATCGGGACTGAAGACGCTGGCCGTGCGGAGGTAGTGGACCGCATCGCCGGCTGGCGGGATCGCCTGCGTCGAGGCGACGATGTTGCCGACGAAGCCGTCGAGCTCGGGCAGGAAGCTCGCGATGTAGCCGAGGAACGGGTTGAGGCTGCGCGTGAACGGATCGAGCTGGCCGAGCGCGGGGCGCGCGTCGGCCAGGAACTGGCGGAATGCCGGCAGGCCGGGCTGCGCCGCCGTGATGAGCGGCCCGAGGTGCACGAAGAAGTCGCGGAACGGAAGCGCGAACCGACCCGCGGCCTGCAGCGTCGGGCTGAGCTGGCGCGCGACCGGCCGCAGCTGCGTGATGATCGGATTCGCCTCGCGCGCGAAGCGGTCGAGGCGGTTGAGCGTGAGCGTCGACTCGCGCTCGAACGTCGGGAACGCCTTGAACGTGTCCTGGAGCTGCTGGTTGCGGTTGGCGATCGTGCCGAAGACGGTGTTCGAGCTGCTGATCAGGTTCGTCAGCTGGCCCGTGCGCTCGCTGAGCGCGTTGAAGACGATGCCCGTGTTGCTCACGAGCTGGCGCACCGCCTGCTCCTGGTCGTTGAGCTGCTTCAGCAGCACGTTCGTGTCCTCGGCGAACGGCGCGAGGTTGCCGAACGCGCTGTTGAGGTCCTGCCCGCGGCCGCCGATCCCCTGCGCGAGCGATTGCATCCAGATCTGGAAGGACTGGCGCGTGCGCGGATCGAGCGAGCGGAAGATCTCGTCGAGCTCGACCGTTCTCGAGACCTGGGCGTCGGGCAGCGTGGCGCCCTCCGGCAGCAGGCCGCCGCTCTTGTTGCCGGGCGTCAGCTCGACGTACGTCTCTCCGAGCAGCGTCTTCGAGCGCAGGATCGCGTGGGCGTCTCTCGGGATCGGCGCGTAGCGCTCGTCCATCTGGATCGTCGCGTCGGTCGTCTGGCCGGGACCGAGCGCGAGCTGGACGACCTTGCCGACGGGCACGCCGGAGATGCGCACGTCGGCCTGCTGCGCGAGCTGCGTCGCCTCGCCGAAGCGGACGTGGAAGCGGTAGCCCTGCGGCTTGAGCGGGAAGCCGCCGCCGAACGCGACCCACAGGTACAGGAGCAGGCCGAAGCAGGACAGCGCGAAGCCCGCCATGACGAGGATGCGACCAAGTGTGGGTGCTTGCTTCTGCATGCGTCAGCCTGTCGGGACGAGTTGTTGTCTGGCGCAGTACGGACCCGGGTTCTCGGCCGTGTAGGCCGGCGGGTTCAGCATCTGAGCGAGCAGCCGCACGGCGGCGTAGGTGGCAGACGGCGTTCTCTTCACGCCGTTGAGGCCGGCGATGTAGCCGCAGCTGAGCACGAGCAGACCGCGGCGGATCGGGCCCTGTGCGTCCTGCGCGGAGAAGACGGAGTTCGACAAGTGGTTGAGCCACGCGAGGTAGAAGAGGTAGCCCTCGCCGCTGCCCGGCGGGTTGTACGCGAGGCCGTTGAGGAACGCGTTCAGCACCTGGAACGTCGTCGTCAGGTCCGGCGTCGCGTCCGCGAACGCGGCTGCGGCCGGCCGCAGCTCCTTCACGACGGGCGTCGCGATCTGCGTGAACGGCCGCAGCTGGTCGCGGATGATCGGCGTCGTCTCGCGCAGGAACGGCCGCGTCGCGACGAGCGAGGGGCCGAGCGCCCGCGCTCCGGGCCGCAGCGCCTCGAGCGCCGGGCCGGCCTGGTCGGCGAACGCCTTCGTCTGCGCGAGCGCCGCGTTCGTGTCGCGCAGCGCCGCGGGCAGCGCCGCGATCGTGCGCTGGAGGTTCACGTCCTGGTTGGCGAAGTGCTGGAAGACCTGGTTCGAGCTGTCGACGAACGTCGACAGCTGCTGGTCGCGCGCCGCGAGCGCGTTCGTGAAGACGCCGAAGTTGTGGATCGCGTGACGGATGTTGTCGCGCCGTTCGGCGAGCAGCTGCGTGAACTTCGCCGTGTCGCGCGCGGTCGGCTCGAAGCGGCGGAAGACCTGCGCGAGATTGCCGCCGTTGCCGTCGAGCCCCGTCGCCGCGCCGTTGAGCAGCATCTGCAGGTACGTGCGCGTGTCGCCGTCGAGCACCGCGAGGATCTCGTCGAGGTTCACGTCCGGGAGCGTGCGCGCGACGGGCACGGTGTAGCCGTCTCTGACTGCAGCTCCGCCCGCCGCGGTGCCCGGGTCGAGCTCGACGATCATGTCCTTCAGCCCCGTCTTCGGGCGCAGCAGCATCGTCGCGTCGGGATGCACGCGGTGCTCGTACTTCGGATCGAGCTCCATCGTCACGAGCGCGCGGCCGTTGACCAGGTCGACCTGCGTGATCTCGCCGACCTGCACCCCTGCGATGTCGATCGTCTGCCCCTGCCCCGGCGTGATCGCCTGCGCGGTCGAGAACTCGCCCTTGAGCGTGAAGACCTGCTTGCCCACGATCGGCACCCAGCCGGGCAGGCGCGTGCGCTGGTGGGCGAGCACGTAGAGGCCGACGAAGCCGGCGATCAGCACGAGCACGACGATTGCGAGGAAGTCGCGCAGGTGCTTGCGGATCGCGCTCCTCATCGCGTAGCCCCTTGCAGCGGGTTCGCGCGCGACAGCAGCTGCGCGTCGGTGCTTGCCCGGCTCGTTCTCGCCCCAGACGTCTCGACGGAGCCGGCGCCTGCCGTCGCCGTCGTGGACGGCGTGCCCGGATTCGGCATGGGAGCGGGCGTCGGCGACACGATGCTCGGCGGCGCCCTGCCCGGGCCGGCCTGCGGACCGTTGACGTTCGGCAATGCGTTGCGATCGCAGGGAGCGTCGAGCATGTAGGGCGGCTGGGTGGCCGGGTAGAGCGGGCTGGTGCCGAGTGGCTTGAAGTTGGCGTTGCCGATCACCGGGCTGTGCAGCGATCTCGATACGCCGTTGTTGACCGCTTGCGAGCCGCCGCCGAGCGCCGTGCGAATGGCGCTGCCGTTGCCGTCGAAGTTCGCACTCTCGCCGGCAAGCCCGACCATGCTGTACCAGAACTCCTTGTAGTTCTCGACGATCGATCCGTCGGCGCGCCTGTTCGTGAGCGCGCCGTCCTGCACGCCGATGTCGCCGGCCGGGATGATCACTCTCGCGAAGCAGCGGTTGGCGAGGTCGAGCTGCGGCAGGAAGCTCAGCGACGCGCCCTCGAGCCGCGCCAGGTCGGCAGTCGCCGGCTGGAGCTGCGCCAGCAGGCCGCCGAGCTCGTCCGGTCGCAGCAGCGCACGCGTCTGTGCGATCCACGGGAAGGCCGCCTGCACCGTCGCCGGCGTCTCCTGCACGGCCGGCAGGAAGTCGCGCGCGAAGCCGCGCGTTGCCGGGAACGAGGCGTCGAGGCTCTTGAAAGCGGCGTCGGCGGTCGTCAGCGTCGGACCGAGCAGGCCGACGGCCGACTGCAGCGCCCCGCTCTGCGCCGCGAACGCTCCGGCGGTCGTGTTGAAGTTGACGATCAGGCCCTGCAGCGCGGACTCTCTCGTGCGCAGGGCGGTCGTCAGGCGCGCGATGCTGGCGATCATGCGGGAGAGGTCGTGCGGCTGCGTTCCGAGCAGCGCGCTGTTGACGAGCGCAGAGCCCTTGAGCGCGTCAGGCGCGTACGTGTAGCTCTCGTTGAGGCCCTGCGCGCCGGTCTTGCCGCGCACGTCCGCGGGGAGCGTCGCGTCCTGTGCGACGGTCGGCTGCGACGACAGCGCCTTGCCGAACTGCTGCAGCAGGACCTGGAGGTCGGCGCGCTGGTCGGACTGCAGTGCCGTGAAGAGCTCGTCGAGCTGCACCGGCGTCGCCGTCTGCGTCGGCCCGATCGTGCCGTTCTCCGGCACGTCGGGCGCTGACGGCGAGCCCGGCTTGAGGTCGACGAAGAAGTTGCCCTCGAGGAAGATGCGGGGGCGGATCTTCAGCGTCGCGTCGCGGTGGATCGGCAGGCCGGCCTGGTCGATCTCCATCGTCACGTCGGTGAGGTTCGTGTCCTTGTAGCGGTCGACGCTCTTGACCTTGCCGACGTTCACGCCCGCGATCCGCACCGGCGAGCCGGGCCGCAGGTTGTTCGAGGACTCGAACACCGCGTGCAGGCGGTAGCCGTGCGTGAACGGGATGGCCTTCGTGAAGCCGAAGTAGCTCGCGATCGCGATCAGCACGATCGCGAGCAGCCCGACGCGGAAGCGCGACCAGCGTGGAGGCTTGCGGGCGGAGGGTTGAGCGTGTCTCGCCATCAGAATCCGTTCAGCGCCTTGGGTACTCTCGCCGTCGTTCTCGGCGCCCGCCCGGGCGGATTGCCGATCACCGTCTGGCCGTTGACGTAGACCTCGTTGCCGGCCATGCAGATGCCCCCCTGCCCCTTCGCGCCGACGAGCGGATACGGGTTGGCGTGCAGGTGGTTGCTCGATCTGACGCCGGCGGTCGCATCTGCGTTGGCGGGCGCCGAGGCCGGACCGACCTCGCTGTTCGGGCCGATCGGCGGCGACACCGCCGCGACGCGCACCCAGGTGCCCTGATGGGCGGTGTCGCCGTCGCTCTCGAGGCTCGCGACGTTGTTGAGCAGCAGTGCGAGGTAGTTGCAGTTCGTCTGTGCGCCGGCGAGGTGGTTCACGGTCGGTGTCAGCACGTCGACCGTGCGGTGCAAGCCGTGGAGGCCGAGCGCCACCTGCGGGTCCTGCGCGAAGTCCTGCAGCGATCTGAGCGTGAGCGTGAGCTGGTCGTTGAGCGCCGCGGCGCGCCTCACCTGCGTCGTGCCGACGCTGAAGGCCTCGGCCAGCAACGGCCCGGACGTCCGCAGCGCGGCCGCGCCGGGCTGCAGGTCGCGGAAGAAGCCGGCCGCGTTCGCGAGCAGCGGCCGCTGGATCGGGAACGAGCGGATCGCCGTGTCGAGCGCCGCCGGACCGCCGCTGATCGTGTCCTGCAGATACGGGACGCTGATCGCCGCGAACGCGTCGAACGTCGTCGCGAGGTTGCGGAACAGCTGGCCCTGCTGCTCGGCGACGGGCGCCACCGCGGCGGACGTCTGCTCGAGCGCGCGGAAGAAGCGGCCGAGCCCGGTGGCCGGGTCGGCGAGGTTGCGCAGCACGGGGATCGCGTTCTTCGTGAGCGGGTCGAGCGCGACGATCGCCTCGTTGATGCTCGTGCCGCGGCCCGCGAGCGCGTCGCCGAATTCGCGCAGGTTGACCTGGTTCGCCGCGCGCGTCGGCGCGTTGAACATGTTGAAGAAGTCGTCGAACTCGACTGGTCTCGGCGTCGCGTTGCGCAGCGGCAGCGTCCCGCCCTCGGCGATCCCGCGCGACGAGCTGCCGCGCGTGACCTCGATGTACTTGAGCCCGAGCGGAGAGCGCGGCCGCACGATGATCGTCGAGTCGACGGGCAGCGGCTTGACGTCCGTCTGGAGCTTCACGTGCAGTCTCGCGCTGACGCTGCCGTCCTTGTGCCGCAGGGGCTGGATCTGGTCGATGATCCCGACACGGTCGCCGCCGATCCGCACCTCGTTGCCGGTCACGAGGTTCGAGGCGTTCGGCAGTTGCACCCACAGCTGGTAGGTCGGCACGAACGGCAGCCCGTTGTTCGCGTTGTAGGCGAGGAAGACCGCGACGATCACGACGAGCACGGTCGCCGCGCCGATCAGCACGGGGTTCGCCGCCACGGACGTGCTGCGCCGGTTCATCTCGCGCCGCTCCCGAGCAGGTAGCCCAGCAGACCGCTGCCGGCCGGCGCCTGCGCAGCCGGCGCCTGCCCAGCCGGCGCCGTTCCAGGACCGCTGGTCGCCGGCGGCGCGTCGACGAGCGATGCCGAGCCGCTGCTCGCCGTCGTGCTCGAGGCGGCGAGCGCGCCTGCCGGCGGCGTCGGAGTCGTCGAGCTGGCGGCTCTGGCCTGAGTGAACGTCGCCTGGCAACCGACTACCTGGACGACCGCATAGGGCAGGCACGAGACCGGCACCGTGAGGAACGTCCGCAGGTAGTGACCCACCACGTCGAAGCCGTTCGTCGTCCCAGTCGTGAAGAGGATCACGTCGAGCAGGCGCTGGATCCCGTGCTGGGCCTGCAGGCTCGTGAGTCCGTTCGCGAGCGTTCTCGAGAACGGCTTGGCAGCGTCCGCGAAGCCGCGGATGTCTCTGATGATCGGCTCGGCCGCGGGCAGCGCTCTCGAGCCCGTGTCGGCGAGGTTGCCGAGCGTGCGGAAGGTCGGCAGCGCCGCCGTGCTGAACGGCCCGAGCTGCTCGAACAGCGTGTTGACCGAGGGCGCCGCCACGCGCAGGTCGCGGACGACCGGCGTGCCGGCGGCGGCGAACTCGCCGAGCCGCCGGACGGTGGGGCGCAGCTGCTGGAGGAAGGCCGGGAGCTTCGCGAAGTTCTGCTCCAGCGCGTTGCCGCGTGCGGCGGTCGCCGTCGCGGTCACCCCCGCCTTGTCGATGAAGTCGCTGATCGAGCTGCTCTGGCGGGCGACCGGCGCGAGCGCCGCGTCCGACTCGCGCGCCAGGTTCGCCAGCACGCGATTCTGGCTCGCCAGGATCGCGAGCACTCTGTCGAGCTGGTAGAGCGCCGGGTCGGCGCGGCGGATGACGGCGTTAAGCTGCTCGCCGTTGCCGGCGAGGCCGACGCCGAGCTCGTTGACGATGATCGCGAAGCGCTGGCGCTCCGGCAGCCGCATGATGTTGTTCAGCATGTCGAGGTCGACCGGCGCGGACGTGTTGGTGACCGGCAGCAGGTACTCGCCCTTGCCGTCCCCGCGGGCGATCTGCTGGAGCGACGGCGCCGGCGCGCTGTTGGCCCCCTTCGGCTGGGTCGGGTCGCAGGCGACGAACTTCTCGCCGATCAGCGACTGCAGTCTGATCGTGCAGTGCGCGTCCTGCTTGAAGTCCTGGAAGGCCGGGTCGTCGATGCGCAGGACGATCGCCGCCTTGTTGTCGGGCGTGACGTCGAGCGATTCGATCGTGCCGACCTTGACGCCCGCGATCTTCACGTCCTCCCCCGGCACGAGGAAGCTCGCGGAGTCGAAGATCGCGCGCACGCGGTAGCTGCCGCCGTCGTTGCCCGAGGCGCCCGTGCCGAGCACGAGCACGACGAGCGCAGCCACGAGCAGCAGGCCGCCGGCCAGCGCGCGCTTGACGGTTGGGGAGACGCGCGAGCTCATGGGCCGGGCGGCACGTCCTGGCGGTTGCAGTCGAAGCCGCTGGGCGCGAACGGGTTGGAGCCGTCCGGGCGCGGCTGGCTCGCGGCGCCCGGGCAGCGGCGCGTGAAGCCGCTCGTGAGGCCGGACAGTCGCTGCGACGGGCCCACCGGCTGGAGCGTCGAGCTGCCGTCGCCGTTCTGCTGGAAGTTGAAGGCGCCGAAGATCGGCATGGCGCGCGCGTAGTGGCCGTTCGCGTCGTAGTTGGCGGCCGACTGGCCGAAGTCGCGGAACCAGCCCACGAGATCGGGCGAGTAGGGCCGCAGGAAGTCGATCACCGGCTGGCCCTCGCGCAGGGCGGTGACCGCGCTCTTGAAGGCCGGGCTGCCGATCTGCTGCAGGCGCGGCAGATTCTGCACCGCGTCGGTCGCGTCGTTGAACGGGCCGGGCTGCGAGACGAGCCTGCTGAAGTCGGCGAACACCGGCGTCCCCTCGTTCAGCAACGGTCGCAGCTGGCTGAAGAAGCGCGGCAGATCTCTGGCGGCGACGCTCGAGGCCCGCAGCAGCGGATCGAGGTCGTCGAGCGTCGAGCGCAGGTCGACGAACGTCGAGTCGCCCTGGCGCAGCGTGTCGGGCAGCACCCCGAGCGCCTGCGAGAGCGAGCCGTTCTCGGCTGCGATCGCGCCCATCATCGTGTTGAGGTTCGTGACGAGCGAGGTCAGCTGCGGGGCGCGCTGCGCGACGGCGCCCGTGACGCTCGCGCCCGCGACGATCGCCCGTTCGAGCGTCGTCTGGTCGAGCGCGACCTCCTTCACGAGCTGGTCGGTCGTGGAGAGGAACGGGTTGAAGTACTTCGCCGACTGGTTGACGTTCGCGCCCTGGCCCTCGTACTGCGTGGCCGAGCCCTGGATGAACTGCTGGAGGCCTGTGCGCGTTCTCGGGTCGAGCGTGTTGAAGATCTGGTCGAGGTCGACGACCGAGGTCGTCTGCTCGACGCCGAGGCGCCCGCCGCCCGGGATCTCGGGCGCGTTGTTCGGCCCCGGCGACAGCGCGATGTAGCGGTTCGCGACGCCGGACAGCGACGTCAGGCGGATCGTCGCGGTCGTGCCCGCGTGGAGCGGCGCATACGGGTCCTGGACCGTCACGACGATCTCTGCCTGGTTGTCGGGGGTGAGCAGGATGTCGTCCACGCCGCCGACGCGGCGACCGCCGATCTGCACGTCGTCGCCCTTCACGAGCTGGCCCGCGTTCTGGAAGATCAGCCTGTACTGCGTGCCGCCGCCGTTCGACAGCACGACGATCGCAAGCACGGCGACCACGGCAAGCAGGGCGCCGAGCACGGCGCCGCGGGCGATCGTCATCGAGCGGTCACTCCATCCCGAGCGGGCCGTCGGACTCCCCCGTGAGGAACTGCCGCACGAACGCGTTGCCGGAGTTGAACAACTCCGCCGCCGGACCCGACTCGACGATCCGCCCGCGCCACAGCACGGCGATGAACTCGGCGACGCGGCGCGCGCTCATGATGTCGTGTGTGATGACCACGTACGAGCCGCCGTTCTCCTGGTGGACCTCCTTGATCAGCTCGCACAGCAGCGCCGTGCGGACCGGATCGAGGCCGGAGTCGGGCTCGTCGAACAGGACGATCTCCGGGTCGAGCACGAGTGCGCGCGCGAAGCCGGCGCGCTTGCGCATACCGCCGGAGAGCTCGTTCGGCATCTTGTCGCCGGAATCGGCCAGGCCGACCTCGCTCAGGCGCCGGTCGACGATCTCGGCGATCTCGTCCTCGCCCTTGTCGGTGTGCTGCCGCAGGGGAAATGCGACGTTGTCGTAGAGGTTCATGGAGCCGAACAGCGCGCCGTCCTGGAACAGGACGCCGAACTTCTTGCGCATCTCGAACAGTGCCTCGTCGGGCATGCTCGGCACCGACTCGCCGTGCACGAGGATGTCGCCGCCGTCGGGGTAGAGCAGGCCGACCATGTGCTTGATGCAGACGGACTTCCCGGTGCCCGACGGCCCGAGGATCATCGAGATTCTTCCCTCGGGGATCCCGAGGTTCAGGCCGCGCAGGACGCGGTTGCGCCCGAAGGCCTTGTGCACGTCGATGAACTGGATCGCGTCGGGGACGCCGTCGACCGCGTGGTGCGCTTCGGTGTGGTACTGGAACTCGTCCTGATCCGCCTCGGATCCACCCGCGCCCGGCTCAGAGACGACCGACACGTGCGGCTGCTCGTCCGTCAGGTTCTCGTCGCCGTCCTCGAACGCCTCGATCGTCTCATCCTCAGGCTCAGGCTCAGGCTCAGGCTCGAGCGTAGACGCCGGGTCGCCCGCGCCTTTCGCTGCGAGCGCCTCCTCCGCGCGCTCCTCCTCGAGGCGGTCGCGGTCGAAGTCCGAGGGGCTCACGTCGTCCTCCTGTCGGCGGGCTCGCGCATCAGCGGATCACGTTGATCTCGGGATGGGTGGCGAGGAGCGTCTGCGTGAAGACGTAGTTGAAGGCGAAGACCCCCATGAACGCGATCACGACGGCCTGGTTGACCGCCCGTCCCACCCCCTCCGCCCCGCCGGAGGCCGTCATGCCCTTGTAGCAGCAGACGATCGCGATGACCGCGCCGAACAGCGTCGTCTTGAGGATCGAGCCCCACAGGTCGGTCGTCGAGGCGTTCGTGAAGAACGTGGCCCAGAAGGGCCCGAGCGACGCACCGTTCACGAGCGTCGCGACGATGCCGCCGAAGATGCCGAAGAGCAGCGCGTAGACGTCGAACAGGCCGGTCACGAGCATCAGCGCGAGGAAGCGCGGCACCACCAGGTTCTTGACCGGGTCGACGCCGAGCACCTGCAGCGCGTCGAGCTCCTCGCGGATCTTGCGCGCGCCCAGGTCGGCCGTGATCGCGGTGCCGGCGACGCCGGCGAGCACGATCGCCGTCACGAACGGCGCGAACTCGCGGATCGAGGCCAGCACGAAGAAGCCGCCGAGGCGGTCGATCGCGCCGAACAGGACGAGGAAGTTCGCCGCCTGCAGCCCCGGCGCGCCGTAGCCGAACGCGACCGTCGAGATCAGCAACGGGAACCAGCACAGCTTCAGCGCGAACAGGAACTGAGACACGAACTCGCCGCCGTACGGATACGGCGGCCGGATCGCCGAGACGATCGTCTTGCCGGTGAGGATCATCATGTCGCCGATCTCCTCGAGGGCGTTCCTCGTCGGCAAGAACGCTCGGTCGGCGACTGCTCGGACCATCTCCTCAGTCCTCCTGTAGGACACATCCACGGGGACGTCGGAATGACGCCTCCGAACGAACAGGGTATGGCACCAATGTGGCGCTTGCCAAACGTGAACCGTTGAGCTTGTGTGAAGGGAACACGACGGTCTATATATCGATGGGATCGGGCGGGACGCCGACTTCGGCTACCGGCGGGCGCCCGTCGGGCCCGTGCTATGTTCGCGCCGCTGTGCCCAGTCGCGGAGCCATGCTGCGAGGCGCCACGGCAGCCACCGCGGCTGTCGCATTGACCCTCGCCGGCTGCGGCGGATCCGGCAGCTCGAGCTCCGAGCAGGCGGCGACCTATCCGGTCGCGGTCCCGCGCGCGACGTTCCCCGCGCAGCAGAGCCTTGCCGAGCACGTCGAGCTTCAGATCGCGGTGCGCAACGCCGGCACCCGCACGATCCCCAACGTCGCCGCGACGCTCGCGACGGGCAGCGGCACCAACGGCGCAGCGGTGGAGGCGTTCGGCTCCCGCCTCGACGAGACGGGGCTCGCCTCGCACTCGCGGCCGGTCTGGATCGTCGACGCCGGCCCGTCCAACGGAGACACCGCCTACACGAACACGTGGGCGCTCGGCCCGCTCGCCCCGCATGTCACGAAGGTCTTCACGTGGCACGTCGTCCCCATCAGAGCCGGCCACTACACGCTGCGCTACCTCCTCACCGGCTCCACGAGCGGCCGCTCGCAGCTGCGACTCGTCCACGGCGGCGCGCCGCACGGCTCCTTCACGATCCACGTGAACGGCAAGCCCGCCACGGTGCGCGTCACGCCTGACGGCAAGATCGTCAGCGTCATCCCGCAGTAGCCGCAACGCGTGAGGGCCTGCAGCGCTCGCGCGCCACAGGCCCTCACTGTGCACGGATCGGCGCCGCCCGTCATTACGGCGCCGGTCATTACGGCGCCGGAACCGAGACGGTGCAGCGGCGGGGACTGCGTCCCGGGGGCGCGTCCATCCACGCTCGGCCGGCACCGCCGCTGCCTAGCTTTCGCGTTGTCGGTCAAGGGTTGGTGGTGGTTGTGCGGTATTGCCGTGACTGAGAGTCGCGGTGTTTGCGGGAATCGGCGTGGGTGCGCGCGGGTGGCCGCTTCGGGGTCGGCAGGCTGATGAGGCGCCGTCGTGCGGCAGGCTTTCGTGTGCGCCGTGAGAAGCGGCTGCGCGGGCGGGCGGCAAGCTAGTTTGCGCCGTCGTGCGGCATAGCTATGAAGGCCGTCACCGCCCGCGCTGCCGTGCGCGAGCGTAGCGCCGATCGTCGTAGGGCTGTTGGGAATGCAGCAGGCGCCAGCAGAGCCGGCAGGCGTTGCGTGCGAGCGCGACGCGGGCCTGGATCGGGCGGAAGCCGCGGGCGCGCAGTTCGGTATCGCGGGCGCGGAACGCGGGGCTGTTGGTGGCCAGTCCCCAGGCGATGCCCATGAGCGCGTCTCGGTGTTCTGGGAGGCCTTGGCGGCTGATCCTGCCGCGGCGTGTGACGGTCGAGGACTGGTAGGTCGCCGGGGCCAGGCCGGTGGCCGAGTAGAGATGCTCGGGGGTCGGCCAGCGCTCGATCGGGAGCGTGAATGCACTGAACGCGGCGGCGCGAACGACGGCGACCCCGGGCAGCGAGGTAAGCACTTGCCCGGGCGTCTGGGCCAGCAATACGGCGAGTTGCTCCTCGGCCAGCGCGATGTCAGCCTGCAGGTCCTGCCAGCGGCGCAGATCCCGTCCGAGCCGGGCAGCGCGCAGCTCGGCGTCGGCCGGTGGGCCAGCAGGTGCCTCCAGCGCGCCGACCAGAAGGCGGCCGTCGCGTCGGTCATCTGGCCCGGTGCTCGAGCCAGGAGCGAGCGCGGCGAAGGCGCCCTGCCCGCGAACGCGGCGACGCACGCCAGGACTGCCTGACCGGTGGGCGACTCGATCTTCAACGCGCGACCGTGCGACGCCGGCGCCGAGAGGCCCGGACAGAGCACGTTGAGCTGATCGTGCATGCGCTGCTGGAGCTTCTTGCGCGCGTCGACGAGTTGCCGGCGGTGACGAACTGTCCCCAACAACGCCTCAACCACGCCGGGCTCAGCGGACCGACCCGCGCCTTGTCGCAACAGCCAGATCATCGCCGCGCAGTCGCGGTCATCGGTCTTGAAGCGGCGCGATCCCAACTGCGCCCGCGCTGCCGTGGTCTCCGAGGGCGCGAACAACCGCAACGATCCCGGCCAACGCCGCTCGATCTCCGCCGCCCACGCTCGATGCAACCCGCCGGTCGCTTCCAGCCCGATGACCGGCGGCCCGCTCACACCGCTCGCCGCGATCAACCGCTCGAGCTCATCAACGCCATCCCGAAGCACCGGCAACGACACCGGATCGCCGATCAGGCCGCGCTCGCCGGTCGTCAACCACACCCGGTTGAACGCCTTGCCCGGATCGACCGCAACAACAAGAGAGGTCGCAGGCACCTCTCGCCGCAACAAGTCCAAGGAGATCTCCCATCATCAAAGACAGAAAAGAGGAAGACCCTCCCCGACACAGCCAAGAACGGCCACCTCACGCCGATCCCCAACGACCTATCAGCTGTAAGTCCCGAGCAGGTTGTTCAGCCTGGTGATGGGCGGCTTGTGGCCGAGAGTGCTGTGTTGGCGGTGATGGTTGTAGTGCCAGAGCCAGCCGTCAAGGGCTTTGGTGCGTTCGGTGCTGTCGCGGTAGATCGCGCCGTAGGCCCAGCCGCCGAGCATCGTGCGGATGTAGCGCTCGATTCTCCTATGTCAAGAGGTTCATGCTGGGTGTGGTGTCGGCCCAGGTCTTGAGGTGGCGGTAGAGGACGTTGGCGAGGTGGCGTTTGAGTGCGCGGCGGGCTTCTCGGGCGGTCTTGCCTTCGGTGATCTTGCGGGCGAGGTAGGTCTTGGCCGGGGGGTGGTGGCGTTGTTGGACGATCGCGATGCGGTAGAGGGCGGCGTTGAGTTGGCGGTTGCCGCCGCGGTGAAGGCGGTGCCGGCCTGAGGTTTGGCCGGATCCGCAGGGGATGGGTGCGGCGCCGCAGAAGCGTGCGAACGCGCTGGCGTCGCGGAAGCGACGGACGTCGCCGGCTTGGGCGATGATCGTTGCGGGGTTGCTGCCGATCCCGTGGATCTCTTCGAGCGGGTTGCCGTGCTCGGCGAGCAGCTCGGCGATCTCAGCGTCGAGCGCGGCGATGCGCTGGTTGAGGTCCTCGATGCCGCGGGCGAGCTCGCGGATGCAGCGTGCGGCGGTGCGCTGCGCGAGGCTCTCGCCCAGCTGAATGCGGGTGATCTTGCGCAGTGCGCGTTGGCTGTCGCAGCGCAGGACGCCGGCTTCGGCGACCGGGTCCTGTGGGTCCAGTCTGAGCGCAGCCGCTGGATCGCCTTGGTGCGGTCGCGAACGAACCGTCGGCGCTGCAGCTCGAGCATGCCGAGCGCGCGAACGACCTCGGGCTCTTCAGCCGGTCCCAGTTCGTCGCAGCCGGTGAGGACGACCTTGGCGATCGAGAGCGCGTCGCCGGCGTCCGTCTTGCCCGGCCCGCGGCGGTGCCGTTCGCGGTGGGTGCGCCAGGCCGGGACCTGCAGCACTTCGAAGCCGGCGCCGGCGAGCGCCGCGACGAGGCAGCGACCGTAGCTGCCTGGGCTCTCAACGCCGATGACGGCGTGCGCGGCCTCGTGATCGACCAGCCAGTCGATCAGGCGCCGGTAGCCGGCCGGGCTGTTGGCAAACGTGAGCGTCGCGACATGTCCGCCGCGCTCGTCGACGAGCGCGGCGACATGGGTGTGCTTGTGAACGTCGATCCCGACGATCAAGGTGGCCTCCTGGCTCGTGGGTAGAGTCGAGGCCGGGCCGGCGAGCGACGCTTCTGTGTCGATGCAGCCACATCGGCGCGAGTCTCCTATCAAGTCAGCTTCGCCGGCCCGCCCGCAACCCGACGGCCGACAAATCGAACGCAGGCCAACAGGGATCGGGAGGGGGCGGCCCCGCGGGGCCGCCCCCTCCCGAAGACACCCATGGCATGCCTTTTGCCTGAGTCAGACCGCCGGGTGCGGGGAGCCTCGCCGCCCTCCCGGACGACACCGCCAACCTAAGACACAGGCTTTGCCGTTGGTTTGCGGACGGTAGGGGCGGGTCCGCAAGTGACGGATCCGCATCGTGCGGCAGGCGAGCGCGTGGACGGTCGAGACGTAGGCGCTGGCGTTGTCGGTCATCACCCGCTCCGCGCAGATCCCGAGGTCCAGGAACCAGTCCAGCGCCCGTGTCGTGAACGCGGTGACCGTGGGCGCCTGTTCGTCGTCGTGGATCTCGCTGTAGGCGATCCGGGAGCAGTCATCGACGATCGAGTGCACGTACTCCCAGCCGACTCGTCGTGAGCGCCGGGTGCGGTCGCCGGTGACCTTGTGGCCGGGCTCGGTGAACTTCCCGAACTTCTTGACGTCCATGTGCAACAGCTGACCGGGGCACGGCCACTCATAGCGGACGATCGCGGGCCGCTCGGGCCGCGGTCGGCGCGAGCAGCCCGCCCGGCGCAACACCTGATGGACCGTCGAGTGCGACCGTCTGATCCCGGGCTCCTCAGCAAGCCGACGCGGACTCCAGCCCGTCCGCGTGCGCAGCTCACAGATCGCCGCGGCCTCACCGGCCGGTACCTGGTTGGGCGACCGATACGGCCGACTCGAACGCTCGGCCAGACACGCCAACGACACTCTTTGCGCCGGCAGAGCGCCACGCCAGCGACCCACCCAACTCCCACACCGTCGACTTCGAGACGTTCGCCCAGGCGGCCGCCTGGGCGAACGTCTCACCATGCTCGACAACACGCGCAACGACGTGCCAGCGCCCCAACGGGGTGTGACGGGCTCTATGGTGCGGCATCCGGGCCTCCTGAGGGCGTGAGCTTCGACACCCACACCCTCTCGGCAGGCCCGGACCTACCCGCTACCCGTTCGCAACGTCCCCAAGCACGTCACCTAGTACCGGCTCACGCAAGTTCGTTCAGGCGGCGGGTGTGAGTCGGCCGCGCTGGTCGAGTCGGTCCAGGAGCGTGTGGAGGTCGTGGCGGGTGAAGGTCCAGTCGAACGGGGCGGCGGCCTTGGCGTATTCGGCTTGGAAGGCGAGGACGCGAGCGGCGAGGTCGTCGATGTCTTCGAAGTGGCAGGGCGTGAGTGCCTTGCGGGCCAGGATCGAGAAGTAGATCTCGATCTGGTTCAGCCAGGAGGCGTGCGTGGGCAGGTGCACGAGCACGAGGTTCGGCCACGTGCCTTGGAGGCGGTCGATCGCTTTCTGGCCGCGGTGGATGGTGCCGTTGTCGAGGACCCAGAAGACGCGCTGCGCCGAGGCGTAGGACTCGCTGGTCATCACGTCTTCGACGAGCGCGTCGAATGTCTCGTTGCTGATCCTCGGCTCGCAGCGGCCGAACAGGCCGCGCCGTGGGTCGTGGACGTCCATCGCGGCCAGATAGGCCAACGTGCCCCGGCGGTGGTACTCGTGCTCGACCAGCCCCGGGCGCCCTGGCGCCGGCGCGACCAACGGGTGGCGGCGCAGCAGCGCCTGCAGCTGCGTCTTCTCGTCCGCTGAGATCACGTAGTCGCCCGGGTGCAGCCGCCGCCCCTCCCAGCGCCGCTCGTAGAGGTCGAGCACACGGCCGGCCTTCTCACGGAAGTCAGGGTCGCGCGGGAACACCCATGAGCGCCACGCCCACGGCCGGATCGCGTCCTCGGCCAGCCACCGCCAGACCGTGGTGCCCGAAACCGAGCAGACGATCCCGCGCGCGACGGCCTCGCGCGCCAGCTCAGCCGCCGACCAGCGCGACAGCGGCCGGCCCGTGGTCGCCGGCAGCTCGCACGCCAGCGCCTTGACCTCGGCGATCTCGCCGGGGGGAAAACGACCGCGGCCGCCCAGGCCGAGGCCTCTCATCAAGCCCCGCAAGGCCCTCCGCGGCGAACCTTCGTCGCCACTTGGCGACCATCCGATCGGTGCAATCAAGCCGCGCGGCGATCTCTACGTCGGTCAAGCCCTCAGCAGCCAGCAGCACGACCTTCGCGCGGATCACCTCGCGGTAGGGCCGCGTGTACTGCCCGGCACGGCGGCGCAACTCACGCCCCTCGCCCTCGGTGACCCTCAGCGGCTGCGTCGCCATCACTCGCAACGTTCGCCGCGGTCACCGCAACTCCTCCCAACCACGGCGAACGTATTTCCGTGAGCCGGTACTAGTGGAGCGTCAGGCAGCGTTTGTCGTTTTGATGACGGCGTGTAGCTTTGCGTCGCTGGCGTTGTGGTTGCGCCAGGCGATGTAGCGGCGGATGAGTCGGGCCTGGGTGGCGTGGTCGGGGTGGTCGGTGCCGTTGAGGGTGAAGTAGCGCAGCGCTTTGAACTGCGCCTCGATGCGGTTCAGCCAGGAGCCGTAGTGGGGTGTGTAGGCGAGTTCGGCGTTGTTCTCGCGGGCCCAGTCGCGGACCTTCTCGCCGAGGTGGGGGCTGAAGTTGTCGAGGATGAAGTGGAGCCTCGTCGTGGCGGGGTAGAGCGAGCGGATGTAGCGGCAGAAGGCGAGGAACTCGATCCTGGTCTTGCGCTTCTTGATGTGCCCGTAGAGGCGGTCGCTGGTGACGTCGTAGGCACCGAACATGTGCCGCACGCCGTGCGGGCGCTTGTAGGTCGCGCGAATCCGGCGCGGCTTGCTCAGCGGCGCCCACGCCTTCCCGCCGGGCTGGGGCTGGATGTTCAACGGGCCGAACTCGTCCAGGCAGATGACGGTCGCCACGCCCTGCTCGGCAAGCTCGTAGAGTTCGAGAATGCGGTTCTTCTTCGGCTCGAAGTTCGGATCGGTCGAGCGCTTCCAGGTCCTCACTGCTTGAAAGGAGACGCCCTCCTCGCGCAGCAAGGCGCGCAGGCCCTCGTGGGAGATGTCCGTGACCACCCCCTCGGCGACCAGGTAGTCGGCAAGCTTCGCCAGGCTCCAGGTCGCGAACGGCCGGGCGAGATCGGTCGGGACCGACAGCGCGATCTTCTTGATCTGGCGCCGCTGAGGGAGCATGAAGGTCGCGGGACGCCCGCCCGCATAGCGCGGGTAGAGCGCATCAAAGCCGTCGCGGTTGAAGTTGTGGATCACCTCACGGACGGTGTCGGGATCGGTGAACACGACCTCACTGATCCGGGTCGGGCTCATCCGCTGCGCAGACAGCAACACGATCTGCGCGCGACGCCAGGTCACGACCGAGCCGCTACCGCGACGCACGATCGCCAGCAGCCGGTTGCCCTCCTCGTTGCTGATCTCGCGCAACCCACCCTCGCAGCCATTCTGGCCCTCCGCTCAGAAATCGGACCCGGAAGACACGTTCGCCGCCGCACAGCCCAGCCCTGTCATGAAAACCGGCAAACGTTGCCGGTCACTCCACTAGCTCAGACCGCGGCCGCCGCGCCGGGTGGGAGCCGAGTTCCGCGGAACACGGGGTTTTGGGTGGGCCGAGGCGCGAAAAGCGTGGGCACACGCGTGCGGCTCGTCACAAACTCCGAAAACCCAGTCCCGATGCGGGTCTATGGCCGTTCAACGCCCGGCCGCGTGCCTACCTACTGCGAAACTCGGGGGGGACTGGAGCGTCTTCTCCCCGGACTCGCCGGTGCGGATGCGGTACGCCTGCTCGACCGGCATGACGAAGACCGTGCCGGCGCCGACGCCGCCGAGCAGCTCGGGGCGCGGCCCGTATAGCCAAGATACGCGCTCAGCTCGCTCGCCATTGCATGCTCGGCGAACCGGCACGTCATGTCGACGCAAAGAACAAAGGCATCGGATGCGACGTTCGGTTGTCTCTGGCCGCTGCGCAGCGTCGAGCTGGCCGACTGACGATCAGTCGCAACGGGGATTGCCGACGACGCTCCTATTATCGAAGCAGTCGCGGAGACAGACGAGGCGGCTCGTGAAACGCAGCGCAACCCCGCTCAGCGACCCGCTTGGGCAGGCCAGTCGAGTGCACTACGCGCTTGCCGCGCATGGTCCAGGCGATGTGGAGCGGGAGTGGCGGCTTCGACCCCGTCTTTCCGATGAACACGTTCCCAGACACCGATACGGTCCGGTTGTGCCCGCCAGCCCGAATGATCGTCACCGCGGAGACACCATCGCGTACGACGCCGATACTGAGGACGTGGTGTTTGTCGAGACCGGGCCCACAGATCGATGTCGTCGTCGCGAAGCCTTTGGCCACGACGGCGGTCGGCCAACAGCCACCTACTGCTTGATGTCGGCTCACTATGCACGTGAGTCCAGTGCCTGGTACGAGGTAAATCGCAAGCGCGCCGTATCTCCGAGCGAGACGCGATTCCCCAATCTCCAGCCCGAGGCCGGCGATGGCAGACTGCGGCACAAGCCCCGTCGGGAGACGATCACCGAACTGGCGCGGGCGTGTGAAGACAGCGAAGTGGGTCCGTAGCAGGGTGATCGGAGGCGTGGCGTCGGCTACGCGATGTGACGGTGTCGTGGCGCCGCCACAGCCTGACGCGGTAACGATCAGGCTACACGCTAGGAGAGCCCGCGCCGTCGCTCCACGCCTCCAACTGAACATCCGACTCAACGTGATCGTTCGCGCTGGCCTTGAGCTATGGGCTGGTGAAGTCAACCCCGTCGATCGTGTGGGCAGACGAACTGCCGTTCTCCACCGCGTTCCACAGATCCCAGCCGTAATACGCCTGCACATTGGTCACGTTGCCAGCCGCATTCGTGCCGCACGAAGACTGGACGTATTGCTGGAGATAGATCGACCAGACCGCCTCACACACGGTGACGTTTCCGCTGCCCGGGTAGCTTGCGACGTTGCCGGTCTCGGTGCCCTGCGGGGCGCCGTAATAGAGGCCGGTCCAGCTATACGGCTGAACGAGGCCATGGAAGTAATGGTGCGACGTGTATGCCTGCGCATTCGACACCGTGATCGCGAGTACGGCTACGATGGCGGCAACCAAGCCTGACAGGCGACGTGCCATGGGTCTTCTAGATGACAACGATGCTTTCCTTCCCGTGAGTAGCTTAGCGATAGCAAAGGTAAACAGGGGTTCGCTAGATGCACAAGGGTTTGGATCAAATCCGAGCCAAACGTACGACTGGCCGGTGCCGGACTAGCCCGGATCTTGCGTGAGGCGGTGTGTGGTGTGGCCTGGACCCGTCGTGGTTGTCGCTTCATGCCGCGATGTTTGTTCGGCTGTCGGGATGTTGCCATGCGGCTGCGACTTCGGGGGGGTGCGGTAGTCGAGCCCGCTGTGGGTCGGTGGTGGTCGCGGTCGATGTAGGCGGTGATCTTCTCCCGGGCCTCGTTGATGCTTCCGAACTGTTCGCGCCAGACGCAGCGCAGCTTCAGCTTCGAGAACCAGGACTCGATGAACGCCTGGGGCTCGGGGTCGCGGTAGCCGCCGCGACGGTGTCTGATGCCTTCCTCGCCGAGGCGGGCGCGGAACGCGCGGCCCGTGTAGGCCCGTGCCGTTGTCCGCACCCAGGGTCAGGGCGCCGGGCTCGATGCAGCGCGCGGCGATGGCCGTGTCGAGAACCCGCGGTCGCTTCCCGGGCACGGCAGCGGACGTCGAGGCTCCAGCCGGTGATCTGCCGGGTGCAGCAGTCGATGATCGCATTCACGTAGCAGCAGCCGTGCTCAGTGACCCAGATCGAGGTCAGGGTCTGTCCGGTGAAGTGTGTGTTGAGCAGTTCCTCGCCGCCGGCGCCCAGCGGCTGTCCGGGAAGGCCGAGTGCACGAGGTCGATGAGCTGCGCGCCCAGGTCACCCGGCTCGAGCGGGCGCTCGGGCGCAAGTCGATGGAGGTCGAGATCGCGGGGGAACTCTTGCGGGGCTGGGAGTGAGCATGCGCGTCGCTCGGTCCGCGAGCTCGTCGCCGCCGGCCGTCCGGCAGCGGTCGTCGCGCGCGTTGCGGGCACTAACAGCACAAGTTGCGGTAAGCCGTCCACCCGGAATCTGGCCAACCTTCGGGTACCGGGTTCGCCATGTGATAGCTTCGCGCGAACTGGATATCCCAGCGGTTCATCGATCTCCTCAGCATGCCCTGTGGCGCGCAAATTGCTCGATAAGCCAGAGCATTGAGTTGCCACTGCGTGCCAAGAGTTGGGCGTGATAAGGGCGCTGGCAAGCCTCCCACCGAGACAGCTTGCCCACACTACGGACGGATACATCGATCGCGGTACCACACATCTCTGTTTGTTCCGGCTCATTGACGACCAGATTGACGTGGATCAGGACGACTGCAGATCCGTCTGTCCGAACAGCGCCGCTGGTCGCTCTGACGACGACCGGTTCGTGAGTGGCGAAGCGTTCGCGCCTGTTCCTGAGTGGCTCAACGCCGTCGCCGATCCGGTACGCCTGCGGATCATCTGTTTCCTAGTCGGTGTACCCGACGCCACAGCATCGGAACTCGTTGCGTTGGCTTCGGCCTCGAGACAAACGGTGCGCCGCCACCTCGATGCACTTGTAGCGTTCGGGGTCGTCCATCAGACGGCAGGCGTACCACACGACACAACTCTGGGTCGCCCGCCTGCTCGCTTCAGCCTGCCCCTCGCGGTGCGGCGAAGCGTCGGACGACTACTCGGTGTCGATGTCGCCGACTGACGACTGAACCGCCCCGGGTTGGTTGAAGGCGGTGATCTGACCCCGGGGCGATTCAGTGTCCATCAAACAGTGAAGATGTCGTCGGCTACGTGCAATTGGCGCACAACCGTCGGTGGCAGGGTCACGCGCGCCGAGGTACTGCTGAGCTCGGCCGTTAGGACGAGCTCGAGCGCCTGCACCTCGTTACCCTCACCGACGCGACCGGCACCGTCGCGCACACGACCGCGCTGACCGAGCCTCAGCGCCAGATCCTCGCCGCGCTCGGCAACGACGCGCCGCCGCGCGTGACCGCGCTCACCCCGGCCTGAACCACCCCCCGCGAGCCCAAGCGCGCGGGCGCACACGTGCGGATCGTCACAAACTCCGAAAACCCAGTCCCGATGCGGGTCTATGGCCGTTCAACGCCCGGCCGCGTGCCTACCAACTGCGAAACTCGGGTGGAAGGATGTCGCGAAGTGCCAAGCCTGCATCCGAGGGATGGCGCGGCGGTGGAATCAAGCAGAACCAGCAGGATCGCCGTGAGCACGATGACCGCTCACGCGAGTAGAGCGTGGGTGCGTGCCGGTTGCGTCCGGAAGGAGACCCCTGACTCAGGGCGCACAACGCGTGAGGGCCCGCAGCGCTCGCGCGCCACGGGCCCTCACTGTGCACGGATCGGCGCCGCCCGTCATTACGGCGCCGCCCCGAGTCGATGCAGCGGCGGGGGGGGACAGCGCCCCGGTCCGCGAGCCACTCGCGACCGGGGCCGACCGCTGCGTCAGACCGCGGCCGCCGCATCAGGGTGAGCCTGGAGCGTCTCCTCCCCGGCCTCGCCGGTGCGAATGCGGTACGCCTGCTCGACGGGGATCACGAAGACCTTCCCGTCGCCGATCGAGCCGGTCCGCGCATGGCGCAGGATCGAGTCGACGATCGTCTGCACGTCGCTCGCGGCGACCACGCACTCGATCTTGATCTTCGGGCGCAGGTAGTTCGTCACCGACGATCCGCGGTACTGCTCCGTGATGCCCTTCTGGCGACCCGAGCCCTTGACCTCCGTGATCGACAGCGAGGGGAAGCCGAGCTCGAGCAGCTCCATCCGGATCGGCTCGAAGGCCTCGTGCCGGATGTATGCGATGACGAGCTTCATGCCGGCACCTCCGAGGGGCTGAGGCCGGCCGACGCGGGCACGCCGGCCGGGGACTGCACCGAGCCCACGCCGATGAGCTCCGGCGCCGGGATGAACTGCTCGGGGTAGCCGTACATGCCGTGCTCGGAGATGTCGAGACCGGCATCCTCCTCCTCGGCGCTGACCCGCAGGCCGTACGTCGCCTTGATCAGGCCGAACACGACGTAGCTGATCACGAAGACGAACGCGAACACGACCGCCACGCCGAGCGCCTGGACGCCGAGCTGGTGGAAGGAGCCGTTGTAGAAGAGCCCGGGACCGCCGACGGCGTTGTACTTGGCGAGGGCCGGGTTCGTGAACAACCCGCACGCGAGCGTGCCCCAGATGCCGGCGATCCCGTGCGCGGAGAGTGCCCCGACCGGATCGTCGAGCTTCCTGTCGATCGCCAGGACGGCCACGACCACGACCACGCCGGCGACCGCGCCGATGACGACGGCGGCCCACGGGACGACGTAGCCCGAGCCGGCCGTGATCGCAACGAGCGCGGCGATCGCGCCGTTGCCCGCCATGCCGATGTCGATCGTCTTCATCAGCAGCTTGCCCGTGACGATCGCCGTCAGCACGCCGGCACAGGCGGCGAGCTGCGTGGTGACCACCACTTCGGTGAAGCGACCGTCGAGCGCGTTCAGCGTCGAGCCCGGGTTGAAGCCGAACCAGCCGAACCAGAGGATGAAGATGGAGAGGCCGAAGAGCGGCATGTTGTGGCCGGGGATCGGCCGTGGCTTCCCGTCAGGCCCGTACTTGCCACGCCGCGGCCCGAGGTGCAGCAGCACCGCCAGCGCGCCCGTGGCGCCGATCAGGTGGACCGCCGTCGAACCGGCGAAGTCCTGCATGCCGAGGCTCGACTGGAGCCAGCCACCACCGAACACCCAGTGCGAGGCGACCGGGTAGATCACGGCGGCGAAGATGACCGCGTAGATGGCGTAGACGCCGAACTTGATGCGCTCGAGCGTCGTGCCCCAGACGATGGCGAGCGAGACGGCGCAGAAGACGAACTGGAAGAACCACTTCGCCTCGACGGTCGCGTCGGACGCGCCCATGATCGGGAACGCGGTCTGCGGGTCCCCGAAGGCGCGCAGGAAGTACCCGGTGTGGCCGATGATCTTGCCCGAGCCGAAGGCGAAGGCGAAGCCGCAGGCCCAATACGCGAGCCCGGCGATCGAGAAGTTCATGAGGACCTTCGCAACCACGGTGCCGGCGTTCTTGCCCCGCGAGAAGCCGATCTCGAGGAACGCGAAGCCTGCCTGCATGAGCATCACGAACACGCCCGCGACGATCACCCACATGGAGTTGATCCCGACCGAGTCGGCGAGTCTTCTCGCGGCCGCGGCGTCGAATGTGTCAGCCGAGGCCAAGGTCGGCAACAGCAACAAGGCGACGAGCGCCATGGCACTGGCGCAGATGATCGTCGTCCGCTTCATTTTCCCTCCTGGGTTGACGGATTGCGGGCAGTCTGCGACAGCGAACGTGCGCGATCTTTAGCCAGGTGGCAAAAGATCGCTGCGGTGCTTTCGCCACGACGGGCCGCGGTTCCGCGCCCCGGACGCCCGCCGCACCCAGGTGGGACGGGCCCTTATAGTCCCGCGCGAGGGACATGTCGGGCCGCGCGGCTCCTGCCGACGGGAGCAACGGCGCCGGGATCCCTTTGGACATGCGGATAGTGTCGGAGGGCCCCAGGCTCCGTACGCTCGCTGCGCACGGAAACCACGAGTGCCACCGTCCCGTGCCGCCGTCATGCGGAGTCAAGCCGGGGAACCCGGCGCGGACGTTGGAAAGGAACTAACCCGTCTATGGCCAAGATCCGTCAGCAGAACGTCAGCGCAGCGCAGTGGTCGCCGAACGGCGCGACCCTCGGCTCGCTCGACCTGACCCATCCCGACAACCAGGTCTTCGGCGAGAACGTCTTCAGCGTCGCCGAGCAGCGCCAGCGCCTCCCGAAGCCCGTCTTCAAGCAGCTCCAGGCCACGCTCGAGCAGGGCGAGGCGCTCGACAGCTCGCTCGCCGACGCCGTCGCGCTCGCGATGAAGGAATGGGCGCTGGAGAAGGGCGCGACGCACTACGCCCACTGGTTCCAGCCGCTGACGGGCTCGACCGCCGAGAAGCACGACTCGTTCTACAACCCGGTCGGCGACGGCACCGCGATCGCCGAGTTCTCGGGCAAGGAGCTGATCCAGGGCGAGCCGGACGCGTCGTCGTTCCCGACCGGCGGCATCCGCGCCACGTTCGAGGCGCGCGGCTACACCGCCTGGGACCCGACGAGCCCCGCCTTCATCCTCGAGAACCCCAATGGCGCGCTGCTCTGCATCCCGACGGCGTTCACGTCGTGGACTGGCGAGGCGCTCGACCATAAGATTCCGCTGCTGCGCTCGATGGAGGCGCTTTCGCAGTCGGCCGTCCGCGCGCTGCGGCTGCTCGGCGACGAGACCTCGCAGCGGATCTTCACGACGGTCGGCCCCGAGCAGGAGTACTTCCTGATCGACGAGCAGTACTACTTCGAGCGCCCGGATCTCGTGACCACGGGCCGCACGCTCTTCGGCGCCAAGCCGCCGAAGGGCCACGAGCTCGACGACCACTACTTCGGCTCGATCCCCGAGCGCGTGCTCGCGTGCATGCTGGAGACCGAGCGCGAGCTGCAGAAGCTCGGCGTCCCGGTCAAGACGCGCCACAACGAGGTCGCGCCGGCGCAGTACGAGATCGCGCCGATCTTCGAGAACTCGAACGTCGGCTCCGACCACCAGCAGCTCACGATGCAGGTGATGCAGAACATCGCGCGCCGCTACGGGCTCGTGTGCCTGCTGCACGAGAAGCCGTTCGCGGGCGTGAACGGGTCGGGCAAGCACAACAACTGGTCGATGGGCACCGACACGGGCTCGAACCTGCTCGAGCCGGGTGCCACGCCGCATGACAACCTGTCGTTCCTGTTCTTCTGCACGGCCGTCATCCAGGCCGTCGACAAGCACCAGGGGCTGCTGCGCGCGACGGCCGCGGGGCCGGGTCAGGACCACCGCCTCGGCGCCAACGAGGCCCCGCCGGCGATCATCTCGATCTTCCTCGGCAAGGAGCTCGCCGAGGTCTACGACGCGATCGAAAGCGGAGCGGCGGGCGAGCACAAGCACGGCTCGCTGCTCGGCCTCGGCTCGCCGGTGCTGCCGCCGCTGCCGTTGCACGGCGGCGACCGCAACCGCACGAGCCCGTTCGCGTTCACCGGCAACAAGTTCGAGTTCCGTGCGATCGGCTCGACGCAGTCGGTCGCGCTGCCGAACACGGTGCTCAACACGATCGTCGCCGAGGCGATCGACGACCTCGCCGGGCAGCTGCAGGACGCGATCAACGACGGCGCGTCGCTGGAAGACGCGCTGCGCCCGGTGCTGCAGAAGAGTTGGACCGCGCACAAGCGGATCGTGTTCGATGGCGACGGCTACTCGGAGGCGTGGCACAAGGAGGCCGAGGAGGAGCGCGGCCTGCTGAACCTGCGCACGACGCCGGAGGCGCTGCCCTACTTCGTGAAGCCGGACACGATCGCGGTCTTCGAGAAGTACGAGGTGCTCAACGAGCGCGAGCTCGAGGCCCGCTACGAGGTCTTCACCGAGCAGTATGCGGTGAAGCTCAACATCGAGGCCGAGACGGCCGCGGCGATCGCGCGCACGCTGCTGCTGCCGGCGGCGCTCCGCCACCTCGCGTTGCTGCGCGAGGCCGGCATCGCCGAGCTGATCACCGAGACCGAGGGGCTCGTGGGCGAGTTCGTGACCGCGATCAAGGCGCTCGAGGCGATCAACCTGGCGGAGAACCAGGAGGACGAGCCGCCCGCCGCCTGGGCGGTGTTCATCCGCGACAACGTGATCCCCGCGATGGACGCGGTCCGCGCGGTCGCCGACAAGCTCGAGAAGGTCGTCGCCGACGACCTCTGGCCGCTGCCGAAGTACAGCGAGGTGCTCTTCATCAAGTGAAGAAATAAGACCTCGCCGTAGACGAAAGCCATGCAAATGCAGGGCTTTCGTCGTGCTAGCGGTGTTTTGGCAGCTTCTTGGCAGCGCGAGCGCGAGCTGACTCGGACTGCGTGTTCGTAGCGAGGCGGTGCCGGTGAACCGTCCAGGGCTCGCCATACCACCGATTGCCGCGAGTCACCGGTCAGGTCGTCGTGCGATCGAGGACGTGCGTCGCAGCCTGTGCGAGCGCGGTCCCGATCAGCGCCCCCGCAATGACGTCCACGGGGTAGTGGACGCCGGTGTGCACGCGCGAGTAGGCGACGAGCGCGGCGAGTCCGTGCAGCGGGATCGCAGCCGACGGGAGCACGTGGCCGACGCCGGTCGCGAAGGCGAACGCGGCGGCGGCGTGCCCGGACGGGAACGAAGTGGATACCGGCATTGGCACGTGGCGGGCGACGGGGACACGCTCGCGGTTGGGGCGGCGGCGGCCACCGAGCGGCTTCGCGACGAGGTTGACGACGCCGGCGGTGACGGCGAGCGCCGCGAGTCCGTGAGCGGCGGCGCGCCGACCGGTGTGGCCGCCCGTCACCGCGAGCACGGCGGCCGAGGCGAGCGACAGGCGGGAGAAGTCGGCCGCGTGCGAGAGCCGCGCCATCGCGCGGTCGAGGACAGGGGTGGGCGTCTGCGCGATCGCGGCGTAGAGTGCGGCGTCGACGCGCGTCGCGTCACGCCACCAGCCGGCGGCTCGTGGCGGCGGCGGGCCGGGATCCGGATCGGAGTCCACCGGAGATGATTATGAGGCGGCGGCGCATGGCGGCGATGGGGGCGCTCGCGTTCGGCGCTGCCGGGCTCATCGTCGCGGTCCTCGTCGCCGTGCAGGAGTTCCCGCGTGGCCTGATCGCCCTCGCGTGCGTGGCCGTTGCCGGCGCCGGGGCGTGGCACGGTCTGCTGCGCACCGGCACGGTCCGTGTCGCCGGTCTGGCGCTCGGCGTGCTGGGTCTCGCCGCGGCGGTCGCGCTGCTGGCGAGCGACCGCCTGCTGGAGGAGCTGCTGATCGCCGGTGCGCTCGTGCTGTGCGGTGCACTCGCACGCGCGACCTTCGACGTGCGCATCCCCCTGCCGCCGCGGCCGGCGCCGCAGCGGCCGGTGCTGTTCTTCAACCCGAAGTCGGGGGGTGGCAAGGCAGAGCGCTTCGCGCTCGCACGCGAGGCGCAGGCACGCGGGATCGAGCCGATCGAGCTGCAGCCCGGCCACGACCTCGAGCGGCTCGTGCGAACAGCGGTCGCCGACGGCGCCGACGGACTGGCGATGGCGGGCGGCGACGGCTCGCAGGCGATCGTGGCCGCGATCGCGGCTGAGCACGACCTGCCGTACGCGTGCGTGCCAGCCGGGACGCGCAACCACTTCGCGCTCGACCTCGGCGTCGACCGCGACGACGTCGTCGGCGCGCTCGACGCGTTCGTCGAAGGCGGCGAGCGACGCGTCGACCTCGCCGAGGTCAACGGGCGCATGTTCGTCAACAACGTCTCGCTAGGCCTCTACGCCGAGACGGTCCAACGCGCGGGCTACCGGGAGGCCAAGCTGCGCACCCTGCTCGACACGATCCCCGACGTGCTCGGCCCCGACGGAGCCGAGCTCGACCTGCGCTGGACCGGGCCGGGCGGGCACGAGCACCGCGCGGGAGCCGCGATCCTCGTCTCCAACAACCGCTACCGGCTCGGCCGCGCGGTCGGCTCGGGCACGCGCCCCCGCATCGACGACGGACTGCTCGGGATCACGGTCGCGGGCAGCTCGATCGGCGGCGGTGGCGACGGCGGGCGCCTGCCGCAGCGACCGTGGCGGGACTGGACCGCACCGGCGTTCGAGGTCGACGCCGACCACCCAGTGCCTGCCGGCATCGACGGCGAGGCGACCCAGCTCGAGCCGCCGCTGCTGTTCCGCATCCGGCCCGGCGTGCTGCGCGTGCGGGTCGCGCGCCAGCACCGCGGCGCCTCCCCCTCGGCGTCACTGCCAGAGGGGATCAGGCAGAGCGCTCGCGCGCTCACGCGCATCGCCTTCACACCTACGAGCGTACCCACGACGAAGGAGTGACGATGGACATCTTCTCCGTAGAGCAGAAGGAGCGCCTCGGCCGCGAGGATGCCGCAGCCCGGCTGCGCGACCTCGCCGACATGCTCGCGCGCCACAACGACATCGAGTTCGAGCGCGGCGGCACGCGCTTCACCGTCCACGTGCCCGACGAGGTCCAGCTCAAGATCGAGCTGGAGATCGAGAGCGACGAGCGCGAGCTGGAGATCGAGCTGACCTGGTGACCGCTCGGCGTCGCGGCGATCTCATCTCGATCGGACGATGCGACGGCGGTGCCGATCTGAGAGCGTGATCGTTCAAAGGCGCAGGATCCCCCGGATACGCGAGACGCGTAACCCCAGCAAAGGAGTCCGAGAGTGCCGATTGCAGCTGACTATCCGTTCCTCGATGTCATGTGGTCGATGTTCGTCTTCTTCGCGTTCGTGATCTGGATCTGGCTCCTGATCACGGTCTTCGCCGACATCTTCCGCCGCCGCGACTGCGGAGGCTGGACGAAGGCCCTCTAGAGGCCGGAACCATGACCGATGAGCCTGCTGCGTGCGCAGCAGCGGGGAGGGTTCTGCCCTCTGACGGGCTACGCGCCAACTGTCGGCAAATGGCGTCTCGTGCGGTTGCCGGCGGGCGGGAGCTGGCGATGCTGACGGCATACGGACTCAGCGCCGGCCCGGTGGGCTCCGGGCTCGCTCACTTTGGGATGGCTTCGGATGCTGCTTGAGAACTACGGCCTGATCGGTGACATGCAGTCTGCGGCGTTGGTGGGCCACAACGGGTCGGTGGACTGGTTGTGCTTGCCGCGCTTCGATTCGGCGTCGTGCTTCTCGGCGCTGTTGGGCGACGAGCGGCATGGCCGGTGGCTGCTGGCCCCGGTTGGCGAGGTCCGCGCGACCCGGCGCAGCTACCGGCCCGGGACGCTCGTGCTCGAGACCGACTTCGAGGGCGCGGGCGGCGCTGTCCGCGTGATCGACTTCATGCCGCGGCGTGGCGACGGCCCGCCGCGGGTGATGCGGATCGTCGAGGGCGTGCGCGGCCGGGTGCCGATGCGGATGGAGCTGGCGCTGCGTCCGGACTACGGGTCGATCGTGCCGTGGGTCGAGCTGGCCTCGGACGGCGCCGTCGCAACCGCGGGACCGGACGCGTTCCGGCTCAGCACGCCGCTGCCGCTGCGGATCGAGGACGGGACCGTCGCCGCCGCGTTCACCGTGGTCGAGGGCTCGCGCGAGCGGCTGACGCTCACCTGGCACCTGTCGTACGAGCAGACCCCACCAGTCGAGGACGCGGACTCGGCACTCGCCCGCACCGAGTCGTGGTGGCGGGAGTGGAGCGGGCGCTGCCGCTACGAGGGCGCTTACCGCGACGAAGTGCTCACGTCCCTGATCGCGCTCAAGGCGATGACCTCCGAGACCACCGGCGCGGTGATCGCGGCGCCGACGACCTCGCTGCCGGAGGACCTCGGCGGCGGCCGCAACTGGGACTACCGCTACTGCTGGCTGCGCGACTCGGTGCTCGTCCTGGAGGCGCTGCTCGACGCCGGCTACACCGACGAGGCGCTGGCGTTCCGCGACTTCCTGCTGCGCGTCGGGACGGGCGACCCAAGAGCGATCCAGATCATGTACGGAGTGGGCGGGGAGCGGCGCCTGACGGAGTTTGAGGTGCCGCACCTGCCCGGCTACGAGGGTTCGCGTCCCGTGCGGGTCGGCAACGCCGCCTCCGAGCAGTTCCAGCTCGACGTCTACGGCGAGGTCGTGAACGTGATGTTCATCGGCGCCGAGGCGCTCGGCAGCATCGAGCAGCGGCTGTGGCCGCGCTGGCGCGCGATCGTCGAGCACGTCGAGTCGATCTGGCGCGAGCCCGACGACGGCATCTGGGAGTCGCGCGGCGAACGCCGCCACTACACCTACTCGAAGGTGATGGCGTGGGTCGTCTTTGACCGTGCCGTCCGCATCGCCGAGCGCTTCGAGCTCGAGGCGCCGGTCGACCGCTGGCGGGCGACGCGCGACCAGATCCACCGTGAGGTCTGCGAACGGGGCTACGACCCGGAGCGGCGCACCTTCACGCAGTACTACGGGTCGCGGGAGCTTGACGCCGGCGTCCTCAACATCCCGCTCGTCGGCTTCCTGCCTGGCACCGACGAGCGCGTGACCGGCACGATCGACGCGATCGCCCGCGAGCTGGGCCGGGAGGGCTTCGTGTCCCGCTACTCGACAGCGGAGACCGACGACGGCCTGGCCGGCGACGAGGGCCAGTTCCTCGCCTGCTCCTTCTGGCTCGTCAGCGCACTCGCGACGGGCGGCCGCGTCGACGAAGCGCGCACGCTGTTCGAGCGGCTGCTCGGCCTGACGAACGACCTCGGGCTGCTCGCCGAGGAGTATGACGTCGCCCGCCGCCGGCAGGTCGGCAACTTCCCGCAGGCGTTCAGCCACCTGACGCTGATCCTCGCCGCGCGCGCGATCTCCCGCGCCGAGGCGGACGCCGAACGAGCAGCCGGCGCCACCGTGTGAGCGCGCGCGCCGCATCGGCAGGCTCGTGAGCGCAGCGTCCCCGAACCTCGGCGTGCTGATCCTCGGCAACTCGGTGTTCGAGGGCGTCGGACCGCGCTGCTGATCCCGCCCGTCTACATCCTCACGACGATGGGCGTTCCGCGACGTGATCTCGCGCGCCCGCGCGCAGGATGCGACAGCCGTAGACGACTCATCAAGTAGCGCCTCGCTGCCCCGAGGATGTGCCCGGAAGCCCCGTGAACACGGGGCTTCCGTCGTTTCGGCCTGGCGCGACAACGCTTTCCGCCACCAGTGCCCACGGACGCCGGACGCGAGGAGCGGTCGGGGCGCGCCGTCGGGTGTCCGAAGCCTACGGCGCGAGGTCCCCGGCCGGGCCGGCGACCCCGTAGTCCCCGAGGCCGGCCGCGAGCCGGTCGTAGGCGCGTGCGGATTGGGGCCGCAGGCGGGCGGCCAGCTGCTCGGGGTCCTCGCCGGCCAGCAGCCCGTCGAACGTGGCGCGGAAGATCGTGATGAGGGTCCAGGCCAGCGTGCGGGCGACGACCGCGGGGACGATGTCGTCGTCCTCCGCTCCGGTCGCCTCGGCGATGGCGGCGGCGAGCGTGGCGGCCTCGCGCTCCCACCCCGCCGCGAGCCGCTCCTGCAGCGCGGGGCTGTCGCGCACGATGCGGGGGACGACGAGGCTGTCCTTGGTCTCGCCGGCGGCGACGGTGTCGAGCATCGCCGCAGAGTTCGCGCGGAAGACGTCGAGCACCGAGGTGCCGGGCGGGCGCTGGGCGATCTCCGCCTGCAGCTGGGCCAGCCGTGAGTCGCCGCCGGCGAACACGAGGTCCTCCTTGGCGGCGAAGTGGTTGAAGACCGTCTTCTCGGAGACGTCGGCGACGACGGCGATCTCGGCGACCGTGACGGCGTCGAAGCCGCGCTCCGCGAACAGGCGACGCGCGGTGGCGGCGATCGCGTCGCGCGTGGCGCGCTTCTTGCGTTCGCGCAGGCCCTCGGGGAGGTTGCTCTTCATAAGCATAGCACTATAGCGACAGTAGAATTACAGTGACTGTACTGTTATCGTGCCGCGCCATGAACACCTCCACACCACCCACCATCGAGGTCGCCGGGCTCACCAAGACCTACGGCGAGGTCGAGGCCGTCCGCGGCGTCTCGTTCACCGTCGCTCGCGGCGAGGTCTTCGGCTTCCTCGGCCCCAACGGCGCCGGCAAGAGCACGACGATCAACATGCTCTGCACGCTCGCGCGGCCCACCTCCGGCACCGCCCGCGTGAGCGGCTTCGACGTCGCCGGCGAGCGCGACGACGTCCGCCGCCACATCGGCCTCGTCTTCCAGGACCAGACGCTCGACGGCTATCTCACCGCCGAGCAGAACCTGCGGCTGCACGCCGAGCTGTACGGCATCGACCCCGGCGTCATCGGCGCGCGGATGGACCAGATGCTGGAGATGGTCGACCTGGCCGATCGCCGCGACGGCAAGGTGATGACGTTCTCCGGCGGCATGCGCCGCCGGCTGGAGATCGCGCGCGGGCTGATGCACTCGCCGCGCGTGCTGTTCCTCGACGAGCCGACGATCGGCCTCGACCCCCAGACCCGCAGCTCGATCTGGCGCTACATCCGCGCGCTGCAGGAGACCGAGGGCACGACGATCTTCATGACCACGCACTACATGGACGAGGCGGAGTTCTGCGACCGCATCGCGATCATCGACCGCGGGGAGATCGTCGTGCTGGACACGCCCGCGGCGCTGAAGGCGAGCGTCGGGGCCGACCGCGTGACGCTCGGCACCGCCGACGACGCCGCCGCCCTGGCCGCCCTGCGCGACCGCTTCGGCATCGAGGCGGCGATGGCCGAGGGCGCGGTGACGTTCCACGTCGACGCGGGCGAGGCGTTCGTGCCCCGGCTGTTCGCCGAGCTCGGCGTCGCCATCACGTCGGTCGCGGTGTCGCGCCCGACGCTGGACGACGTCTTCATGCGCTACACGGGCTCGACGATCCGGGACGCCGAGACCGCATCGGCGAGCGATCTCAGCCGCGCGACGATGCGCGTGCTGTCGGGGGCCCGCCGATGAGCGCCGTTGCGAACGTCGTCGCCGTCCGGGTGCCCGAGCGCTCCTGGCGGTCGGAGGTGCGAGCGATGCGGATCGTCTGGAGGCGCGACCTGATCCGCTTCACCACCGACCGCATGCGGATCGCGATGATGCTGATCCAGCCGCTGCTGTTCCTGTTCGTGCTCGGGGCCGGGCTGCAGACGCTCGCGGCCGCGTCCACCGACGGGGTCGACCTCAAGACCTTCATCTTCCCCGGGATCCTCTGCATGGCGCTGGTCTTCAGCGCGATGTTCAACGCGATCTCGCTGGTGATGGACCGCGAGTTCGGGTTCCTGCGGGAGATGCTGGTCGCGCCGGTCCGGCGGTCGTCGATCGTCGTCGGCAAGTGCCTCGGCGGCGCGACGGTCGCGTCGCTCCAGGGCGTGATCCTGCTGGCCCTTGCCGGCTTCGTCGACGTGCCCTATGACCCCGTGCTGCTGCTCGGCCTCTTCGGCCTGCAGCTTCTGATCGCCTTCACGGTCACCGCCTTCGGCGTGATGGTGGCCGTCCGCATCAAACAGATCCAGACGTTCACGACCGTGATGCAGATGCTCGTGATGCCGCTGTTCTTCCTCTCCGGCGCGCTCTACCCCGTCTCGGGCCTGCCCACCTGGCTGGAGGTGCTCACCCGCCTCAACCCCCTGACCTACGCCGTCGACCCGATGCGGCGGCTGGTCTTCAACCACCTCGACATCTCCGAGGCCGCCCGGCGCGCGCTCGACCCCGGCGTCACCTGGTTCGGCTGGCGCGTGCCCACGCTCCTCGAGGTGGGGATCGTGCTGGCGCTGGGCCTGGCGATGATGGCGGTCGCCATCTCCCAGTTCACGCGGACGGAGTGACGGAGGAGTCCTTTGTAGGGCTGCTGTTCGGCGAGCGACAGGTTCTCGTTGACCTCCTCGGCCCAGCGCCGGAGACGAGGTCGAACTGCGGCGGCAGCGGCTGCTCTCCCGGCGGGTTCACGGCTCTTCTTTGACCGGAGCACTCGCTGAGGGATCGACATCTCCGGCGTCGATCTCGTGGGCGAGAACCTGACGGGCGCGTCGGCTGCCCGGATCGAGGACTCCCGAGCCGGCTGCGCGCGAGATCGAGCTGCCACCGCGCCCACGCAGGACAACAGCGCAGCCGACGGCGATCAGCGCTCCGGCGATGGGTCCGGCCACGTAGACCCAGTAGTCGGTGAAGTCGCCGCTGACCAGGGCCGGGCCGAAGGAGCGGGCGGGGTTCATCGAGACGCCGCTGACCGGCGCCGCCCAGAGGCCGGCAAGGGCGATGTAGCCGCCGACGCCGAGGGCGGCGATCGCGCCGACGTTCTGCGCCGCCGAGGCGGTGCCGAGGATGACGCTGACCAGGCCGGCGGTCAGCACGATCTCCATGAGGAGGGCCTGCCAGCCTGCGTATCCCGGTCCAGGCAGCGTCGCGCCCATGTGCTCGACGTTGCCGAAGACCGCCAGCAGGAACAGGCAGGCCAGAGTTGCCCCGATCAACTGGACGATGACGTAACCCGGCAGTCGTTTCCAGGGGAAGTCGCCGCGCATCGCAAACGCGAGGGAAACCGCTGGGTTGAGATGGGCGCCAGAAACCGCGCCCATGAAGAGGATGATCGCCAGCACCATCAGGCCGGGAGCGACGACGGCGGCCGACAGGCTTATCTGCCCCCTGGCATGGAGCAGACCGCCGCCCGCGGCTGCGAGGACCAGGAAGAACGTGCCGAGCAACTCCGAGAACAGCCGGCGCCACTCCTGGCGCGGGTCGTCGAAGTCCTTGCGGTCGCCGAACTCGAGCGCCCACAGATGCCGGGTGCGAGGAGTCGGCGGAATGCCCGCGAAGTCATACGCGGTCGGCTCCGGCGGGGCTTTGGTCGGCTCTGCCAACGATCTCCGACCAGACTCCCACGGTTCCCTCCGAGACGCAACGCGCGATGAGGGCGACCTCGCGCCGTCGTAAGTGTCAGGTGTGGGTCCTGATCACGAGAACGCAGCCGTCATGCATAGGTTTCCAGCAGGGTCCGAGTCTGGTGCACGCCGAGACCGGTTTCGGCCTGGTATGCGCCGGCGGCGACGCAGGCGCCTGTCTCGCGCCCGTGCCGTGGCCCACCGCGATGCACGAGCTCGTCGAGGAGCACGACACGCCGGCGAGCTGCTGCCGGCTTCGGAGGGCGTCTCTGGACCGACCAGGTGCTGCCGTCCCAGTGGAAGGCAAGCGTGTGCGTGGAGAGAACGGAGGCGCCGATCGTGGACCCGATCGCGGTGCAGGCGCTCGCCGCGCTGCACGAGACACTCCGCAGGACGGCACTCACTTCCACCGGGACGACGATGCTCTGGAGCGATCATTCACTGCCGTTCCAGCGCTCGGCCAGCGGCACCGTCCCCGTTCTCGAGACGAACGACCCGACCGCGGTGCATTCGCTCGACGAGGCCCGCGGAACGATGCCGCACGCCAATCCCCCTTTGACGCTTCCCGAACGCCAGCACCGTACAGAAGTTTGGTAATTCGATTTGTTCAGATCGCGTTAGCGCGAGCGGCATGCTACGCGCGCGCCGAGTCGTCGTGCAGCGCGGCGAAGGTCCTGTCGCCCACGTGCAACGTCAGCCGACCTCTGTAGAGCGCCCAGAGCGCCTGCAGCTCGTCGCGCGCGTGAGGGACGATCGCCGTGCGAGCGTCGATGCCGGGCTGCGGCCGGCCGATCGCGAGCACCTTCATCGTCCACCCTTCGTCAGCAGCCGTTCGTGCTGCGTGCGCTGCCACGGCCACTGCCCTTCCAGCTCGGCCTCGAGCGAGAAGCTGAGGAACGTCCTCACGACGACCACCAGCCCGAGCACGCCGACGCTCGTGAACGATGGCGAGACGGCGATCGTCCGGATGATGTCGGCGCCCACGAGGATCTCGAGCCCGACGAGGATCGACCGGCCGAGGGCGCGGCGCAGCCCCTCGTATGCGTCAGTCGTGCGCCGCAGCGCGAGGGCTGTTCCGAAGCGGACCAGCGAGAACACGCCACCGGCGATCAGGAGACCGACACCGGCCAGCTCGACGCCCTCGGAGATGCCCGAGATCGTCTGCTCATAGCTCATCGGCCGAACCTCCCTCGCGATGTCGCCTGCGCCGGCCGCGCGGTGGCATCGGCCGCAAGATCGGCCAGCCAGTCCGCGAGCCCTGCACGACGGCGAGGCGGCTCAGAGCTCCCATCGGCGTTCACCGGCGGTACGCGATCGTGGCGCAGCGACCGCGCCAACGCGCGGCAGTCGGCGAGCATCCGGTCGGCGGCATCGACGGTCTCGCCCGTGGGCTCGACATCGCCGGATCGCGTGTCGGCGACGAGGTCGGCTGCGTACCAGAGTCGGTTGCCGGTCGAGAGCCAGTGCGCCCAGCCACTCGCTCCCGCCGGCGGCGGATGCTCCGAGAGGTACTGCGCGAAGGCGCTCTCGGCGCGGACTGAAGCGTCGGCCGCAAGCTGACGCCTCGACGCGCGGCTCTCGGGCAGGGGCTCACCGACGTACGCACGGGCGGTCACGACGAGGTATCCGGCGGCGGCCTCCAGCAGGTCGCCGACGGCCGTCCCGATCGTCGCCGACGCTCCGCGCGGCCAGGCGAACGCGCCGATCACCAGACCCGCGAGCGCGCCGGCCGCGACGTCCTCGAGGCGCACGACGCCGATGCGCCAGCCCGCAGGTCCGAGCAGGTTGAACAACACGATGATGACGAGCGTGAACCCGGCTTGGCCGGCGAGGAAGCTCACGGCCACGTTGGCGTAGATCGCGGCAGCCACGACGACGGGAAGCAGCGCGACGTACCACCCCGTCGCCGGCTCGAGGCCCGCGATCACCGCCGCCGCCAGCGCGAAGCCGACGAGCGTGCCGGCGATCGCCTCGCCGACGCTGCGGCCGGTGGCGCGCAGGTTCGACTTGATCACCGTGAGGGTGGCGAACGCCACCCAGAACCCGTGCTGCAGGCCGAAGACGCCGACCGCTGCGGACGCCAGCGCGAGGCCGGCGCCCAGCCGCAGGGCATCGTGGACGTGGACGGATCGCAGCGTGAAGTTGGCTCGGAAGCGGCGGGCGCCGTGGAGCAGATCGGCCCAGCCGCCTCGCGGCGCACCCGCACCGAAGGCGTCGCGCGAGCGCGCGTCCGAGGCGCGTCCGAGAGCCGCTTCCGCGTGACGCTCGACCGCCTGCGTGACCGCGGCCAACCGGGCAACCAGCCCGAAACGAGCCGCCGGCTCGCGCGCGCGACCGGCGTCCGGGTCGAAGCCGCCGGAACCACCGCGCGAGAGCAGCTCGCCACAGCGGCCGAGGGCGTCGGCGCAGCCCCGGACCGCATCCAGGTCGGAGTCGGACGGTCGTGCGCTGCGCTCGAGCCGCGCCACGAGGCCTTCGAGCCGCTCGACGTCGTTGAGCAGGTAGAGCTCCGCGCGCTGGACGGCCGTGGGGGCTGCGGGACGGTCCACCAGGGCATCGACGACCACGCGAATCCCCTGCGCCGCGTGGTGGGACGTCGCCGGGTGATCGGCGCTCGCTCCGACGAGCCGCCGGAGCCGGACCGCCAGGTCCTGCACGGCGGCGCCCAAGCTCGGCAGTGTCTGCGGATGCGCGGGCTCGGGCCACACCAGGACGGCGGCGAGCACGGAGAG
>Ga0210410_10000290_pt1 | contig 62369 bp, 37 predicted proteins | sample IncBWC4MmetaG_FD_161058 | JGI IMG/M metagenome (GOLD analysis project Ga0210410, IMG submission 161058) | Forest soil microbial communities from Barre Woods Harvard Forest LTER site, Petersham, Massachusetts, United States - Inc-BW-C-4-M | ecosystem: Environmental > Terrestrial > Soil >... | reverse complement strand
AGCAATGATGAAATAAAGGCTGACGGAGCCATAAAGGTGTCCAGGTGTGATAGGCCCCGGCCGCCCCAGATAGAGGAACATGCCCACAGCCACAAACCCGAGAAAAGCCACCAAGATGGCGTAGTGGAGAAAGTTAACCGTCCGTGACGGATGAAAATAATGGATTAGCCCGAGGACCACGCAGAGTACGGCCAAAGGAATCGTCGCTCGAACCATAAGATGATTCGACGCGAGCTCAACGCTTGCGGCGACCAGGATAATATAGAGCGAGAAGACCAGGACCATCTCGCCGATCCGGTCGCCCTGCAAAAAGGGCGTCAGAATCAGGTAAACCAGCACCGATAGAAGCAGAAAGAGTGCGCGGTGGTCTTCGGTGATGGCTTTCATCGTTATTTTAGAAGTGCCGGGCCGATTGCGATCTCCCAAAACCAGGGGGAGTAAATAGACTAACGGAACAAAAGCCGGGGCTACAGGTGGAAGAACGGCCCGCCTCCGAAGGCGTGCCCTACTAAGGCGAAGCGGAGGAAATCGGAAGGCTGGGCGACCTGAAAGTCGCCGTTACTGGTTACTGTTCTTTTAGTTTGAGGCGGTGCTTGTTTTCTTCGAGGAATTCGCGGAGGTCCTTGGACATGTCGAGGAGGCGGACCCACTGCTCGTAATAAAGCGTGACCGGGAAGCGGCCCAGGCCATAGACGCTGACGCCGCCTTTCTCGCCGACGCGGAATTCCAACGCGCCCTTTTTGCGGCCTTCCGTTTTTTTCTCCAGCTCGGCAATACGCGCCAGAAGTTCTTCTTTTGTCGGTTCAGACATAGGTCCCTCCAGGTTTGGTCCCCCTCATCCTCCCATACTCGGGCCACACTCCGGAAGGGCCACCCAACCGAAGTAGTTTGCAACTGCATCGAGTCATAGAACGTCTAAGCCATTGGGGCTAGGCTGGCTACGCTGGCGGTTGAATTGCGTACCACAGGCTCGCCCGGTATCATGGGCGCACACGTTGCTTCACGGCTCGGGGGATCTTTCCTCACACTATGGCTCGTTTTTTCCAGCGTTTAGCGAAATCCCTTCTGTTTTTGGCGATGATTGCGGGCGTTCCGCGGGCGGCGGCGCAGCCCGAATCGCGCGAGATCCTGCCGGTTTCACAGGTGCGGGCAGGGATGCAGGGGTATGCCTTTACGGTCTTTGCGGGCGACCAGGTGGAGAAGTTTGACCTGGTGGTCGTGGGCGTGATGCCAAATTTCCTGGGGCCGAAGCAGTCGATCATCCTGGTGGAGTTGAAGGGGCCCAAGGTGGAGCACACGGGCGTGGTGGCCGGGATGAGCGGCAGCCCTGTGTACCTTGAGGGGAAGCTGGCGGGGGCGCTGTCGCTGAAGCTGGGAGTTTTCACCAAGGAAGCGCTGGCGGGCGTGACGCCAATCGAGGATATTTTGCATCCGCCGGAGCAAAGTGGCGGAACGGCGCAAGCCATGGGGCAATTTGCGTTGCCGGGCACGGCAGTGGCGCAGGGCGGATTGCCGAGCGGCGCGGCGCTGCAGCCGATTGAAACTCCGCTGGTGTTTTCGGGATTTCAGCCGTCGGCGCTGCAGCCTTTTGCTACGCAACTGCAGAGCTATGGATTCGTGGCCGCGCAAGGCGGGACGGCGGAGGCGCGGCCGGACGACGGAAAGCTGGCGGCAGGCGACATGGCCGGGATGGTGCTGGTGCAGGGCGACGCTTCCATCAATTCGGCGTGCACGGTGACGGCCGTGCGCGGCAACGATGTATATCTCTGCGGGCATCCGTTCATGAATTTCGGCAACGTGCAGATGCCGATGGCGCGCAGCCGCGTGGTGACGACGCTCTCTTCCGAACTTTCTTCGACGAAAATTGTGAACATGGGCGGGGCGATCGGCACGATTACCGGCGACCACTTGACGGCAGTGACCGGCAAGCTGGGCCCGCCGCCGGCGATGATTCCGATGGACCTGACGTTTGCAACCGGCGCCGGAGAGAAGAAACTGCACTTTGAGGTGGTGAATCATCCGAAGCTGACGCCGCTGCTGGTGGCGCTGACGACATTCAACGGTGTGAGCCAGAATTACTTGTATGGAGAAGGCACCACGCTGCACCTGACCGGGGAAATCCGGTTGAAGGGCCACACTCCGGTTCAGATCGAGAATACGGTTGCGCCGTCGGACACGATGGCTCCGGACAGTTTGCCGATTGCGCTAGTGGTGCAGAATGCGTTCGGGCGGCTGTTTACGAACAATTTCGAAATGCCGGCGGTGGAGCACATTACCCTGCGAGTGGAAAGCATGCCGGGGCGGCAGTCGTACTCGGTGGACAGCGCGTGGCTGGAAAAGGGCGAAGCGGCGCCGGGAGAGACGCTGAAGGTGCGCGTGTTGCTGCGGCCGTATCGCGGGGCGGCGCGAATTGAAGAAACCACGGTGCGTGTTCCGGACCAGATGGCGCGGGGGACGACGCTGCGCGTGCTGGTGAGCGATGCCGACTGGATGAACCGCGCGTCGCGGGGTTTTGTGTTGGCCGGCGTGGTGGGCGGCGGCGGGTCGGACGGGCTGGATCAACTGATCGCGCTGATGAATCGCGAGCGGCATAACGACCGGTTGTACGTGGGACTTTTCGTGCCGGCGCCTACGCTGGTATGGGACGACAAGGAATTGCCCAACGTGCCGCTTTCGCAAATTAATGTAGTGGACGGGCGGCCCGGGCCGGGCAGCGTGCAGGTGCTGCGCGAATCGCTGGCCAGTGAATCATCCATCATGCTGGGCGGCCCGGTTTCCGGGCTGATCTCATTGAATTTGCAAATCCGGTGAACATTTTTATGGCAAAGCGCTTTTATCGAGTCATCGTGCCGTGCGTAGTGTTGGGCATCGCGGCCACTTCCCTGCTGGGGGAACACACGCGGCGCTGGCGGCAATCGACGTATGAAGAGTTTCAGAAGGGTAAAGCGCAGGGCGTGGCGGTGCGCAGCGACGGACACCTGGAGCTGGCGCCGAAATTTTCGCCGCTGGCGGATGCGGATGCGTCGTATCTGTGGTCGTTGAAGACGGATGCCAACGGCGTGCTCTATGCGGGCGGCGGATCGCCGGCGAAGGTGTTCCGGTTTGAGGGCAGCGGCAAGCCAAAGACGGTGTTTGAGTCCACGGATTTGCTGGTGCAATCGATTGCGTTTGACGGGAAGGGCGCGCTGTATGTGGCGACTTCGCCGGACGGAAAAGTTTATAAGGTTTCGTCTTCGGGCGAGAAGAGCGTGTTCTTCGATCCAAAGGCGAAATATATCTGGGACCTGGCATTCGGCAAGGACGGAACGCTGTTTGTGGCTACGGGCGACAAAGGGCGGGTTTACAGCGTTGCGCCGGATGGGAAGGGCGAGTTGTACTACGCGAGCGACGAAGCGCACATCAAAGTGCTGGGCTTCGATGGCAACGGAAATCTGCTGGCGGGGACGGAACCGAACGGGCGGATTCTGCGCATCGCACGGAGCGCCGAGCGAGCGGCAAAAAAGAAAACCGCGGACGACAGCGTGGCGGACGGATTCGTGATTTATGAGACGTCGAAGCGCGAAGTAACTTCGATTGCGGTCGCGACGGACGGCTCGATTTATGCGGCGGCGATTGGAGAGAAGACCCGGCCGGGAGCGGCGGCGCCAGCGGCGGTGATTACAACCACACAAGGAACGACGACGATAACGAACGTAACGCAAGGCGGCGTGCAGGGCGGTGTGCCGTTTCTGGCATTTCCGCAGGCGATTTCGAGCAGCATCTACCGGATCGCCGTGGATGGTTCGCCGGAGGAGATCTGGAGCGCGCGCGACGAAATTGTATACGCACTGGGGTTGAATTCGGATGGCCGCCTGCTTGCTGGCACGGGGAATAGCGGCGGGCTGCTGGTGATTGACGGGCGCGGCGTTTACGCGCAACTGGCGAAGTCGGGGTCGTCGCAAATTACCGGTATATCGCGGACGAGCGGCGGCAAGGTGTACCTATGCACGGCGAATCCGGGGAAGGTGTTTTCGCTGGGGCCCGAGTATGAAGCGGAAGGCACGTTTGAGTCGCAATCGTTAGACGCGAAACTGTTTTCGCAATGGGGACACATGGAATGGTGGGGCCCCCCTGCGATGAATGCGGCTAAGGGCGGCAAGGAAAGCAAGGAGCCGCGGCTGGAATTTTTTGTGCGCAGCGGGAACACCGAAGATCCAGGAAAAGAATGGTCGCGTTGGTTCGGGCCCTACACCACTCCCGGGACGCAGATTGAAGCGCCGGCGGCGCGTTTTCTTCAGTGGAAAGCGGTGATCCACGACGGGCGGCCGGGCGACGGGATCGACTGGGTGAGCGCGGCATACTTGCCGAAAAACGTGGCGCCGGTGATTGACGGAATCGTCGTGCAAGAGCCAGGCACGCGGGCGCAAACAACGGTGGTGGTTACGGGGCAAGCGGCAAACGTGAATTTGAAGCAGCCCACATCGCCGAATCCGACGGGCACCATAATTACCACCACAACCACCAAGTTTGAGCAGCCACCGCAGGGTTTCTACCAGAAGGGATATCAGACGGTTTCCTGGACGGCACACGACGACAACGAGGATGACTTGCGCTACGCCGTATATTTTCGCGGGGAAAGCCAGCGTGACTGGCTGCTGCTGAAAGATAACCTGGAACAGAAATATTATTCGTGGGATTCGACCGCCATGCCGGACGGGGCTTATTACCTGAAAATTGTGGCCACCGATTCGCCTTCGAATCCGCCGGCTGCGGCGCTGAAGACGGAGCGCGAGAGCGAGCGATTCGAGATAGACAATACGCCGCCGGCGATTCAGAAGCTGGAAGCCAGCCCAACGCGGACGAATGCGGACCGTTCCGGGGACCCCTCGTATGAGTTCCACTTTACGGCAGCGGATGCGACGAGCGGGATTGATAAGGCGCAGTACAGCGTGGACGGCGGGGATTGGATTTTATTGGCGCCGGCGCAAGGGATCAGCGACAGCAAAACAGAGAGTTACGGCTTTACTGTGCGTGGGCTGGCGCCTGGAGAACACACGATTGCGGTCCGGGTTTACGACCGGTTTGACAATGTGGGCGCCGGGAAAACCACCGTTAGCATCCCGCGGTAAAGAACTGGTGGGGATTGCCAGGGCCACAGGCTGAAGCCTGTGCTACTTGTGTGTTGCTTGAGGGGCTTGTGAGGGGCTTGGTCACCTGAAGGTGGCCGCTACTTCAGGATTTTTTTGGGGGAGCCGGTTTCACCAATTCGGGGCCGGGGGCTTTGGGTTTCTGAGGCTCGATGTACGCCTCAATTTCGGCGCCGAATCCCATGCGGCCGTCGCTGTAAGAATCGGCCTTTGCGTGAACAACCCGGGCCTTGCAGTGGGTCTCGTCCGATTTGCCCCCGGTGACTTCCGCGGGCATGCGAATTGTCGCCTCAATGGGCATACCCACCTGAAGCGGGGCCGAAGTAACGAAGAAAAATCCGCCGCGAGAAACGTTTAAAGCCTCGGTGAAATGTTCCGTTTTATCGCCGGCCAAATTGATGGTGCGGAAACGCAGCGGGATGCGCAGGCGATAGCGCTCGAGATGTCGGCGTTCAGACGGAGTCATGTCGTATTTTGCGCGCACAGCGGGGAGGAGTACGCGCCCTTACAAGTCTCTGAGTCTTAAGGGTATCACCCATGCCGTGTGGGTCAAGGGGGTACGAGGAGGTACGGATAGGCTATGACGCCTGACCGCCGGCGATAGGCGCTGGAGCAAGTCATCCGGATTCAACCAATTAAGTGGGCATGTTTGGCCAAATTGTCGCGACGCTGCTTGCCCTGAGGGGGACGAATTGCACTACACTGAAGGTATGGCGAGCACAAATCTTAGCCCGGAAGTTACGGGCACGTCGATCGACTGGAAGACCATCGAGGAGGCGCACGAGCGAATCCGTCCACGGATTCACCGGACGCCCGTAATGACCAGCGAGTCACTGAACGCGATGAGCGGCGCGGAACTGTTTTTCAAGTGCGAAAACCTGCAAAAGACCGGGTCGTTCAAGATACGCGGCGCGACGAACGCGATCTTTTCCCTGACTGAAGAAGAGGCTGCGCATGGGGTGGTGGCGCCTTCGAGCGGGAATCACGCGGCGGCGGTGGCGAGGGCGGCGGCGTGGCGGGGGATTCCGGCGTGGATCGTGATGCCGAAAAATGCTCCGGCGGTGAAATGCCGGGCGGTGGAATCCTATGGCGGGAAGATTACCTTTTGCGAGCCGAAGGTTTCGGCTCGCGCGGAGACGGCGAAACGCGTCCAGGAGGAAACCGGCGCGGCGCTGATTCACCCCTACGACGATGACCGCATTATTGCCGGGCAGGCGACGGCGGCGAAGGAACTGCTCGAAGAAATTCCCGATCTGGATGCCGTGCTGGCGCCGGTGAGCGGCGGCGGACTGTTGAGCGGCACATGCCTCGGCTCGCACGGGCTGAATCCGGAGATTCGCGCATATGGTTGCGAGCCGGAACTGGCCGACGATGCCTATTGCTCGCTGAAGACCGGCACGCTGCAGAAATTGGAAGTAACCGATACGATCGCCGATGGGCTGCGTGCCTCGCTGGCGCCGCGAACGTTTGCCATTTTGCGGAAGCAGGTGGCGGGCATTCTGCTGGTTAGTGAAAAAGAAATCGTGGAGACGATGCAACTGGTCGCGCAACGGATGAAACTGGTGATCGAGCCTTCGAGCGCAGTGGCATTGGCGCCGCTGTTGCGAGCGGGCGGAGTCCCGGGATTAAGTCAGCGAGTGCACACAGGAAAGCCGCCGGCGAGAATTGGAATTATTATTTCGGGCGGGAATGTGTAGGGCGGCGTTACGCTAGTTGCGCCAGGATTTTCCCACACAAATTTCGAGGACAAGTTTAAGTTGAGGTCCTTCGGCGACCCTTGTCGGGTCGCCTCAGGATGACAACTTCTACTTTTAATCACACTCACAGTAGACAAGGCTCACTTATCTCCACAATTAGTGTTTGGGTGTTTTCACCGGGTCGGGTGGCCGCGGCGGAATCGACTTGGGATTGGCTTGTAGAGCTTTCATCACCTCCGCGATGCCGCGCTCGAGTTGCGGGTCGCGGCCGTCTATGATGGACGCCGCATCGTTTTCGACGACGATGTCCGGGTCGACGCCGTGGCCTTCGATCACGTATTGGCCGGCGACGGAGCCCGTGGCGGCTTCGGGCACAAAAACCTGCCCGCCATCAAGCAGTGGGCCACGCCCGCTGATGCCCACGACTCCACCCCAGGTGCGTTTGCCAATGAGGGGGCCAAGCCCCGACTGGCGGAACATGTAGGGGAAAATGTCGCCGTCGGACGCGGAGGTTTCGTTGATCAGGCAGACTTTCGGCCCGTAAAAGACCGCGTCGGGATAAGTCCCGGTCAGCTTGTCGAGGCGATCGTACTCGACGCCAAGCAGTTCGCGGCGGAGGCGCTCGATCAACATTTGCGAAATGTTGCCGCCGCCGTTGCCGCGCACATCGACGATCAAAGCCTGCTTGCGGATCTGCGGGTAATAGTTCTTGATGAATTCGCGGATGCCGTCATCGCCCATGTCGGGGATATGGATGTAGCCGACTTTGCCGCCGGTGGCCTTGTCCACGGCTTCGCGGTTGTGGTTTACCCATTCGAGATAGATCAGATTGGTCTCGCTGGTAATTGGCCGGTAAGTGATTTTGCGCGAGCCTTCGAGAGTGGGCTTGGAATTCACGGTCCATTGCACGGGGCGATTGGCCTTATTCCGCAAAAATTGATACGGATTGTCTTTTGGAGTCAGTTCCTGTCCATCGATGGCCAGGATGTAGTCGCCCTCTTTTACGTCCACGCCAACTTCGGTGAGCGGCGAACGATAGATCTCCTCCTGATTCTGGCCGTGGAAGATTTTGGCGATGCGGTAGCGTCCGGCCGCTGCGTCGAGTTCGATGCGCGCGCCCGGCAGAGCCACCTGCGGCCGCTTGGGCATATCAATGTCGCCGCCGGCAATGTAAGCGTGGGAAACGTTGAGTTCAGCGACGAGTTCGCCCAGGACGTAATTCAGATCGGAGCGATGGGCGACGTAATCCACCAGCGGGCGGTATTGCGCCAGCAGGGCATTCCAGTCGTAACCGTTCATGTTCTGGACGTAGAAGAAGTCGCGATAACGGCGACCAACCTCGTTATACATTTCAACCCACTCTTCGTGGGGCACACGGTCGACCATGAGGTTGGCGGTAGAAATGGTTTTGGGATTGTTCTTCCCTTCCGGTTTGGCGTCGAACAGCTTGAAGCCGGATTCGTCGCGGACGATGATTTTGCTGCCGTCCGCGGAGGCGTCGAATCCCTGAATTTTTTCAGCGAGCGTGGTCTCTTTGCGGTCTTTCAGCGAAAAGAGGATCAGGCTGGTCGCTGGATAAGATTCGCGGCCGTAGAATGGAGCGCCGTCTCGCGAGTAAACCAGATAATCCTTGGTCGCAACGATGCGGAGGTAATCGTCCGCGTCCACGGGCACGCGGGTGACGCGATCGGCGAGTCCGTCGAAATCGATCTTGATGTATTCCTTTTTCTTCTCCGGCTTTTTCTCTTCCTTCTTTTCTTCTTTCTTCGCGTCTTTCTTTTCGTCTTTCTTGTCCTTGTCGGCGTCTTTGGCCTTGTCGCCCTTGTCGGCGCCGGCTTCGCCTTCCTTGGTTACGGTCACCTCGTCGCTTTCCGGCGGGAAGGGATTCTTGGTGTCTTTGCGGAGGGCGAGGGCATAGAGGGAATTGCCGCGGTTTGTGGCGTAATTGAACTCGATAAAGCTGAGTTGCGGATAAAACGTGCGGGTGCTGATGAAATAGAGGTAATTGCCCTCGGTATCCCAGGTGGGAGCGCCGAGATTGAAGAAATCATCGGTGACGCGATGGCTTTGGCCGTCGGCGGCGCTCCAGATATAGAGCGAGCTGAAATTGTTGGGATTGTCGAGACAGTACGCGAGGTGGCCGCCGTCGGCGGACCAGGAATAGTCGTGGACGCGGTCGCGGGGATTTTCGGCGATGGTGATGACTTTTTTGTCGTCGAGCGTGAGCACGTAAAGTTTGTTCTTCGCGTCGCTGAAGGCGATGCGCTTGCCATCGGGCGCCCAGAGCGGCTGGTAGAGCATGGCTTGAAAGCCATGGGTCAGTTCTTCCGGTTTGCCGGAGCCGTCCTGATTGATGGTGTATAGCTCCTCTTCGCCGTCCGCATCGGAGATGAAAAGAATTTTCGAGCCGTCGGGCGACCACTGCGCGGCCTTGTCGTGGGCGTTCGAAGAGTTGGTCAGGTTGCGCGTGGGGCCTTTTTCGATGGGCGCGGTGAAGACGTCGCCGCGCGCGACGAACAGGGCGCGCTCGCCCTTGGGGCTCAGGTTGAAGGATTCGATGTTGTTGGCGGCGGAAACGCGCGAAGGGCGCATGGCCAACGCATCAGTCGGCACGGTGATGGAGATTGGCTTCGACTGGCCGGTCGCGATGTCATAGATGTTGAGCTCGCCGCCGGATTCATAGACGATCTGGCTTTTGTGATCGGTGCTGGGCCAGCGGACGTCCCACTTGGTGCTGTGCGTGAGCTGGTCGGTCATTTTGGTCTTTACGTCGTAGGCGTAGAGATTGAGCGTGTCGTCTTTGTCGGATGAGTAGAAAATCTTGCCGTCGACCCACATGGGATCGCGGTGCGAGCGTGGGTCGTCGGTAATTTTCTCCGAGGCGTGGGTTTTCAAATCGAAAATGTAAAGTTGCTGGGCCCAGCCGCCGGAATAGCGCTTCCAGGTGCGGAAATCACGGAAGAGCGGCGAGTAGACGACTTCAGAGGCGTCGGGGGAGAAATCTCCAGCGCCGGAATAGGGCATCGGCAAGGCCTGTGGGAGTCCCCCATCGAGCGAGACGGTGTAGAGGCGGTTGTCACCAAGATCGAAATGCTCGCGAAGAGAGCGAAACACGATGGATTTTCCATCGGGAGTCCAGCCGTAAACCTGATTGTCGTATCCCCAGCGAGGAGTGAGCGGCCCTCGCGCGGGATAAAAGGTCAACTGCTTGGGGATTCCGCCCGTTACCGGGATGACGTAGACCTGTTCGTCGCCGTCATACTGCCCGGTGAAGGCGATCCATTTGCCGTCGGGAGAGAACTTCGCGAAGACCTCGATGCCGGGATGCGCGGTCAGGCGCGTGGCCAGGCCGCCGGAGGTGGATGCCAGCCAAAGATCGCCGGCGTAGGTGAAGACAACTTTATCGCCGTGAACATCGGGAAAGCGAAGGAGCTTTGTCTGGGCGTTGGAGTTTGCGGCGAAACTGAGGGCGAAGCTCAGGCACAGCAGGACAAGCAGTTTGCGAGGAGACATGAACATCCTTTCCCGTATACGACGCGCCAGGCGAGTGCGGAATAAAAGGAAGGTATTCAGCAGTCCCGCATGACCCCAAGAGAGTGCAACGAATTGTACACCGGGTTGAGGGAGGAAGGGGGAATGGCCCCGGTAAAGGGACGGTGCATGTGAAGATGGGCGATTTGTACCTACCTTTCCAGAGGCAGGAGAAACAAGAATTCTTGGCGCAACTTTTACGGTGGTGGTGGGTTTTGATTTGGTTGCCTGGGGTCGGTCGGCATTCTCGATAGTGTCCGGTGGGACAGTGCGGGGAAGCACAAATTAATACAATTTTGTAACCGCGAATCGGCATCCGGTGGCGTTAAATTTAAGGAGTACTGGCAAACCTAAACGTTTTTTTTGCATCTGAAGGGAAGCAAGAACCGTGTTCCTCGCGTGGGGGCCTGGAGCCCGCGATTCCTGCCAAGTGGTAGTGGTTGTTCCGGAAGTATCCAAACTCAGGAGCCTATGCGAACCATGAAAATCAGAACGACCGCGATGGGTGTAGTTCTTGCAGCACTTTCCCTCGCCTTAATCGCAGCCCCAGCCGTTCAAGCACAGACCCACCCTGTGCCCTCGCGTGTTACCGCCCAAGTGGACGATACGCGCACCGTGCAGTTGAAAGGAAATGTTCACCCGATGGCGCGCCCGGAATTTGATCAGGGCGCGGTGGCCGATTCGCAGCCGATGACGCGAATGCTGCTGACGCTGCAACGCAGCGCGGCGCAGGAAACGGCGCTGCAGCAATTGATGGACGCGCAACAGACGAAAGGCTCGGCGAGCTATCACGCGTGGCTGACGCCGGCACAGTTTGGCCAGCAGTTCGGGCCGTCCGACGCGGACGTGCAAGCGGTGACGGACTGGCTGACGCGGCAGGGATTCCAGGTGGCGAAAGTGGCCGCGGGACGCAGCGCGATTGAGTTCAACGGAACCGCGGGACAGGTTCGCAACGCGTTTCACACGGAGATTCGCAAGTTTTCGGTGAACGGCGAGGTGCACATCGCCAACGTGAGCGAGCCGGCGATTCCGGCGGCGCTTGCAGCGGTGGTGAAGGGTGTGGCCGCGATGAACACTTTTCCACGGCGCGCGCACCTGCACAACAAAGGAGTCTATCGCTGGCAGCGGGACACTGGCTCGATCAAGCCGCTCTTCACCTTCGGGACCAACCCGGTGAATTTTGCGATGGCGCCGGCCGATTTCGCCAAGATCTACAGCATTCCTCCCGGTGCCGATGGCACGGGGCAAACCATCGCCGTTATCGGGCAGTCCAATATCAATGCACAGGACGTCATCGATTTCCGGAATCTTTTCGGCTTGCCGCAGAATTTCACGCAAGCAAATAACGTTATCGTGAACGGCCCAGACCCGGGCTTGCAACTCGGCACGGGCGACGAGGGCGAATCGGATCTGGATGTGGAATGGGCCGGAGCGGTGGCGCCGAACGCTACGATTTTGCTGGTTACTTCGTCCACCACACAATCCAATCCCACCCAAATAACGGCCGGAATCGATCTTTCTGCCCTTTACGCGGTGGACAACAATCTCGCCTCGGTGATCAGCGAGAGCTACGGATCCTGCGAGCAAAGTCTAGGCGCGGCTGGCAACCAGTTTTACAACTCGCTCTGGGAACAGGCCGCGGCGCAAGGAATCACGGTGGTCGTCTCCGCCGGGGACAGCGGACCTGCTGGATGCGACCCAGACCCGAGCGGAACCAGCCCGAATGCAGCGGTCAACGGGTTGGCCGTGAGCGGCATCGCTTCCACACCCTTTAACGTGGCCATCGGCGGAACGGATTTTGACGCTTCGGCGCAACCGGTGGCGCCACCGAATCAATTCTGGAGCGCGACAAACGGGCCGACATTCGCCTCCGCGCTGTCGTACATTCCAGAAACCACCTGGGACGATTCCCTCTGTGCTCTAAATTTTCCTACGGCATGCAACACCGTGAGTTCGCAGGGTGATGATCTCGCCGCAGGGAGCGGTGGCCCCAGCAATTGCGCGATTTTTTCCGGCAGCAGTTGCAGCAAGGGCTATCCGATTCCCGCGTACCAAGTGGGAGTCAACAAACTGTTCCCGACGGTGCGCACCATTCCCGACGTTTCCTTCTTCGCCAGCAATGGAAATAACGGTGTGGCGTTAATCGTTTGCCAGGCGGACGATCCAAATAATCAGAACGGCGCCTCCTGCAGCCTGAGTAGCCCGTTCTCAGACTTCGGCCTGGTGGGCGGCACTTCGGCGGCGACGCCACCATTTGGGGCAATCGTCGCGTTGTTGAATCAGGCCAACGGCGGACAACGGCAGGGCAACGTGAACTACGGCTTGTACTCCCTGGCGGCGACTGACACCAATTATACCGGCGGTCTTTGCAACTCTTCGGTGGGCTCAACTCCGGCAACGGGATGCGTGTTCAACGACGTGACCAAGGGCAACATCGGGGTTGCCTGCGTGAAGGGCAGCACGAGCAATGTGGATGGCAGCACCGCGTGGTGCCAGGGGAGTGGAACCACCTTCGGCGTCACCGTGGCAAACAACAGTGTTGCCTATGGCGCGGGCCCAGAATACGACGTGGCCACGGGACTCGGCTCCGTCAATGTGACCAACCTACTGGCCAAGTGGAAGAGCTCGTTTACGCGAACCACGACCACTACGACGGTCACCAGCCCGACAGGTGGAACGCCCTCGGGCACAGCCTTCTCCGCGACGATCTCAGTTGCGCCCGCGCCACCGACATCATCCGCGTCCATGGCAGAGACTGTATCTTTGACGGCGCTGGCAAGCGACCAGACCACAGTTCTCGGGTCGTTCGGGCCGTTCCCGCTGACAGCGGGAAACGCAACCGCTACGACAAATATCCTGCCGCCAGGAACAGCGTTTGTTTCGGCGACCTATGGGGGCGATGCCACGTTTGGGCTCAGCAGCTCGACGCCGCTGCCATTAGCGGGAACCGTGGCGGGCGCCAATTTCGCCAGCAAGACTACTGTGAATTTCGTGACGTTCGACAGCAATGGAAATCCGGTCCTGAGCACTTCCCCTTCACCCGTGCAGTACGGATTTCCCTACATCTTGAGCGTAGTCGTAACCAAAGCCGACGGCACAAACTGCGCGTTCACCTATCCCAAAACCGTGTCGCCAATCCCCTGCCCCAAGGGCACCATCACATTGAAGGATGGCGCCACCAATCTGAATGATTTTCCGAGCGGGCCGGCCTCGAATGCGACAAACGCTTCGAAGATCAGCAACGAGGGCGGATTGGTGGAAGACATCAACGTTCAACTCCCCGGAGGAGCTCACAGCATTACGGCGGCCTTCGCTTCCACGGACACGAACTATCAGAGCAGCAACAGCAACACGCTCTCGGTGACCATTTCTCCGGCGACAACGACGATGGCGGTCGCCAGCAGCTTGGGGATGGTTACCTCCGGAACGCAAGTGACTCTCACCGCAGTGGTGGGATCGAACAGCAACTCCGTTCAAGGTCCTACGGGAACGGTGCAATTCCAGAACGGAAGCGCCAATATCAGCGCACCTGTAACCTGCACTGCTGCGGGCGCGACGGCGAATACCGGGGCGTCCTGCACGGCCACACTTACCACAACCATCTCGGCTCTGTTTCCGCCACCAACCAGCAATCCGCGGCCAACACTGCCATTGCTTCCGACGTTGTTTGCCTTGCTGAGCATCGTGCTGCTCGTGCTCGGCTGGCGCTGGATGCCAGAAAAGCGGCGGCGTGCCTACTCTTACGCGGGGTTCCTGGCGTTCGCGGTGCTGGCAGTAACGATCGCAGGCTGCGGTGGCGGCGGTGGTGGCGGTACCAACGGCACGCACACGGCGACGATCAAAGCGAGCTACGTGGGCGACGCCAATTACGCGGCGTCGTCTGGCAGCACGACGATCACCGTTCAATAGGCGCAACTCAATCCGAAAGAAGGCGCTCCGCGAAGGTGGGGCGCCTTTTTTGTTTTGGGGGTAATTCTTCTGGGCCATTTCGGCTAATCAATGTGCATCCTGGAAAGCGAGGAGCGGACCGCCTCAGAAGGCGGTCCCTACGAGAACAAGAATCCTGGCTAGTTGGTGGCGTTGGGCGGGAAGAAGATATTCCAGAATTGGGGCGAAGGCGTGGTGAACTCGATAGGTACGAGCGATCCGTCAGTGTTCAGTTGCGGAGGCCGGACCACGTGCGCTTCCACTTTTTTCTGGGTCTTGGGATTTTCAATTGAAAGTTTTGTGCCCATGGAAATTCCTTCGGGCAGGATGATCATCGCGCCGCTGGCGCTGACGGTGTGCGTAAAGCCGTGGAGCGGCGTGGCTTTTCCGGGAATGTGAATGATCACCGGCATCTTCAGCAGGACGCGTTGCGCGCGGCGGCGCTCTTCGGCGGTCTGCGGCCGCGCCACGGCTGTGCCGCGCTTCACATTGTGCGAAGGAGCGACGGGCGGAGCGGCGTTCAATTTCTGCGGCGGCGTCAAAGCTCGATCCCCCAGAACTCCATGTCCGGCGCTACAAGCTCAATGCCGTATTCCCAACCTTCGGGTTGCTGGTTCCCTTTCCAGACGATCACGGCGGCGTTGCTGGTTTGCGTGGCCATATTCGTAAGCGCCACGCGCTGGTCAACTTCAAGCGTCTCTGGCAAGAACACCAGGCAACCGTAGGGATTCACAGTGCGCGTGATGGCGTCAACGGTCCTGCGCTTGGCGGCTTCGCCCTCAAACTCCAGGCGAATCGGCACGCGGGAATTCATGCGGCGGCCGCGGCGCTTTTCGCTATAACGCACGCCTTCTTCTTTGAGATCGCGCAGTTTGACCGTCATTTTTCCTCTTGATGGTCATGCTAGAGTTAGAGGGAAATAGGGTCAATGGTACGAATGTGGCGGGTCATACGAAAGAGTAGCTGTCCGAAAGGACAGGGATGGGCGTAAGTTGAAGAATCTGATCGTCAATGCCGACGACCTGGGCTGGACCGAAGGGATCAATCGCGGCATCGCGGATGCGCACCGGCGAGGATTGGTGACCAGCGCTTCCCTGCTGGCCAATGGGCTCGCGTTTGACTCCGGCCTCGCCGTAATTTGCAATCAGCCCAATCTTGGCATCGGCGTGCACCTGAACCTGAGCGACGGCGCGCCAACGGCAGCTGCCTCCAGCGTGCCGGGGCTCCTGAACAAAGCCGGAAACCTGGAAGGCGGCCCGGAAAGCCTGCTCCTGCGGATCGCGGCGCGGAATCTGCCGTTGGACGAGGTGGAACGGGAATGGGACGCGCAAATCGCGAAAGTGAAAGGCGCGGGAATTTCGCCAACGCATCTTGACGGTCACAAGCATGTGCATATGCTTCCTGGATTGTTCCAGCTGGCGCTGCGCCTGGCGCGCAAGCACGGGATCGGCGCCATCCGTATTTCGCATGAGGAGTCGCGGCTGCGCGCGGTGCTCTCTTCAGGGGGCAAGCTGAAAACCAGCGTGGTGCTAAAACAAGGGATCCAGGCTCGCGGGCTGAAAATTCTGGCCAGGGACGCCCGCGAAATGGCGGAGCGCGCCGGCATTTCCTCGACGGATTATTTCTGCGGCATCGCGCAGACGGGAGAGTTGACGCGCGAAGGCGTGCAGCGACTGCTGGAAACTCTTCCGGAGGGGACCACGGAATTGATGTGCCATCCGGGTTATGTGGATGATGATTTGCGGCAAACCCGGACGCGGCTGCAGGGTTCGCGGCAGTCGGAACTGGAGATATTGACGGACACGGCGGTGAGAAAAATTGTCGCCATGCGCGGTATTCACCTGATAAACTATGGTTTCCTGGCCCAGGCGGCATAAACGTGGCCAAGCTGTGTTCCAAAGTCCCGGGGATTGGCAGGGCTGCAGCCCGATTTGCAGAAAGAGGCATGGAAAGTCCGTATGAGAAGTGACGCCCCTATTCACTATTCCCTCGTAGTTCCCTTCTTCAACGAGCAGGAGAACATCCCAACGCTCTACATGAAGCTGACCGAAGTGATGGATTCGATCGGCGAGCCGTATGAGATGGTGTTTGTGGATGATGGCAGCAAAGACAACACGTACAAAGTTCTGGCGGAAATTTATGAACACGATCGGCGCGTGAATGTGGTGCGGCTGCGCCGGAATTTCGGGCAGACGGCGGCGCTGAAAGCGGGCTTTGATTTTGCGCGCGGCGAAGTGGTGATTTCGATGGATGGGGATTTGCAGCACGACCCGGAAGAGATTCCGCGGTTCCTTGAAAAAATCGAGGAAGGTTACGACCTGGTGAGCGGCTGGCGCCACCAGCGGAGAGACCACTGGCTGATGCGCCGGGTGCCCAGCCGCATCGCCAACTGGCTGATGGCCAAGCTTTCCGGAATTGATTTGCACGATTTTGGGACCACCTACAAGGCGTACCGGCGGGAAATTCTGCAGGAGATTCAGCTTTACGGCGAGCTGCACCGGTTCATTCCGGCGCTGGCGAGTTCAACGGGTGCGCGTATCGCCGAAGTGCCGATTTCGAATCCGGATCGCAAGAGCGGCAAGTCCAATTACGGAATCGGGCGAACGATTCGCGTGTTTTTCGACCTGATCATGGTCAAGTTCCTGCTGGATTATTCGACGCGGCCGCTGCAATTTTTCGGCATGCTGGGGCTTGCGGGCACGGGAAGCGGATTTATGCTCGGGATGTTTTTGGTGGGCGACAAGATTTTCTATCACCAGAACATCATGACGGAGCACGGCCCGCTGCTGCTGCTTTCTATCGCGCTGTTTGTCAGCGGGATTCAGTTTATTTCGATGGGATTGCTGGGAGAGATCAGCTCGCGCACTTATTATGAATCGCAGAATAAAGCGATTTACGCCCTGCGCGAAGTGAAGAGCCACCGCAAGGAATTGGGCGATTCCGCCGAGCCGGCGCGGCCGAGCGGAAGCTCCGAGCGATAGGAATAGAAACTAGAAGGTGGAAGTGCGTCGTTCGGGTAGAGCGGGGAAAGGAAAAGAGATTGAAACGAAACCCCCAGCAAGAGCGGCAGCAGGCCCACGAGCTGCTTGACATGCTGCCTGACGAAAAGCTCAACGCGGTACGCACCCTGCTTGAAGTAATGGTCGAACCGCTGTCCCGCTCGCTGACTCTAGCCGCAGTGGAAGAGGAAAAACTCACGCCTGAGACAGCGGCCGCTCTGGAGCGCGCCCGCGCTTCGCTCGCCAGCGGTGAAGGCATCCCTCACGAGGAAATTCTGCGCGAGTTTGGCCTGAAGAAGTGACCGAACCGCCGGCGCCCGAACGCATCACGGCCCGCTGGTCCCCCGAAGCCCGCACCGATCTCCGCGCCATCGATCGCGAACCCGCCATGCAGATTCTTTACTGCCTGGACCGATTCCTCGCCAACCGTACTGGTGATGTAAAAAAACTGAAGCCTCCACTCACCGGCTTCCGTCTCCGCTGCGGCGATTACCGGGTCTTTTTCGATCTGAAAAACGACGATTCCATTGAAGTCACTGCCATCCGCCATCGCAAGGATGCTTATCGCTGAGGAAATACACTCGCGGCAAGTGTTCATTTTTCTCTTTAGGTGCCCGGCGGTTGACCAGGGAGGTTGAGTCGGGGAATTGACCCTGGAGCAAGGCGATAACATAGCATCCGTTCCTAATCTTGTCGGAGACCAAATCCGTTCTCCCGCGTGAATGGTGCGCCGCCAGGGGTGCGCGCGGAAAATTATGCGGTCCCGGTTTTTCGCCGGGACTTTTCTTGTTGGGGTAAATTCCAAAAGATTTACGGAGCCAGGCGGCGGTATTGGCCGCGGTGGAAGAGCAGCGGATTGCCGTCATGGCATTCCATGCTTTCGACTTCGCCGAGGAAGATGGTGTGATCGCCGGCGGGGTGTTCGGCGACGACGTTGCAGGCGAGTTCGGCTAGGGCGCCATCGAGGAGCGGAATGCCGCTGGAGGTCCAGCGATAACGGATGCCGAGGCGAGCATGCTCTTCCGGGGTTTGTTCGAGTTTGGCGAAATACTCGGAGAGAGCTTGCTGCCCTTCGCGCAGGATGCTGACGCCGAAGCGGCGCTGGGATTTGAGGTAGGAGAGAAGCCTGGCGTCGTGGCTGACGCAGGCGAGGACCAAAAGGGGTTCGAGCGAAACGGACGTGAAGGAATTGGCGGTCATGCCGTGCACAAGTCCGGGTTCGCGCTCAGTTGTGATTACGGTGACGCCTGTGGCGAAGGTGCCCGCGACTCGGCGAAACGTTACAGGATCGAGAGAAGAGATAGCCATGGCCCTTACTTTTCAAGATAACACAGGGACCAGAGACGAAGCGAAAGCCGCAGCAAACTCGCGATAGAAAAACGTCAACAAAAAGGAGCGCTCCCCGAAGGGAGCGCTCCTTTTCCCAATGAAACCCGGAAACACCGCGGGCATCAGCGGTGTGGCGGTTTGTCCTTGTCTTTGTCCTTGCTCTTGTCTTCATTTTTGGCTGGTTTGTTGTTTTGCGGAGGTGGCGCCGAGCGGGCATGCTCCGCAGCCTGTTTCTGCTGCAACTGTTGCTGCTGCTGGTCGTGCTTTTGTTCGACCTGCTGGAGCTGCTGTTGCTGCCTCTGCTGAAGCTGCTGTTGCTGCTGTTGGATTTGCTGCTGCCTGGCCGCATCCGCATTCTGCTGCTGGAGCTTCTGTTGTTGCTGTTGTTGCTGCTGATACTGCTTTTGCTGGACCTTCTGATATTCCTGGTCCTGCTTTTGCTGAAGCTGCTGGATCTGCTCTTGATGTTTCTGTTCGAGTTGAGGATTCGCGTTATTCATCGGACGGGAACTCGGCGGGCGGTTGTTGTACGCATTCGGGTTCGCGTTTGCATTCGGATTGGCGTTCGCATTGGGATTCACGTTGGCGTTTGCCGGGCGGTTGCTATTCACCGGGGCGTTCGTATTCGCGTTGGGGTTTGCATTGTTGTTTCCCGGCGCGTTCACGTTCGGATTCACGTTAGCGTTCGCCGGTCGGTTGTTATTCACCGGTGGATTCGTGTTCGGGTTGGCGTTGTTGTACGCCGGCGCATTCACGTTTGGATTGACATTCGCGCTCGGCGGGCGATTGTTGTTCGGCTGCATACCCCGGTTGCCATACTGCGGATTTCCGGGTTGGGCGTTTCCCTGTTGAGCGTTTCCGGGCTGAGGAGCCGTGGCTGTTCTTGCGGGGGGCGCCATCCGCACTGGCATCACGTTGTTGTGCGGCTGCTCGGACTGCAATTGGCGTACCTGCGCGTTCGAAATGGGCTGCCCTTCGTTGGCCCGGATGGCCGCCTGTCGCTGCTGAAACGGCAACGGAGCGGGCGGAGGAGGAGTCTTTGCGACGACCGCGCGCGCCTGGACGGCCGCGGGCGGTTGATAGCGCACAGCGGCACCGCCGCCAAGAACAGCCTGCCTGGGCGGCACAACCGCGGGCGCGGAGACGGCGACCTGCGCCGTGGCCACTTCCCGTTCATTTACGCGGACCATGTTGCGGCCAACGGGCTGAGCAGAGCTGAAGTTTTGGCCGGAAGTCGCGGTGACCCCGCCGGCGACGCGTTGGTTCACATACGTTACGTTGGTGACGTTTTTGTTGATGACGGTGGTGTTGTAGTAGTTGTTGACCACCGTCTGGTTCACCGTCGTATTGGAAACGTTTACGTTATTGATGTAGGTACGGCTCGAGTGATAGGAGGGCACGTAAACTTCGCGCGGCCCCAGCGGGAACCATCCCACGTTTGCGCCAACTCCGCCGCCGACACCGATGCCGACAGCAAAGTGCGGGCCGCCGACCCAGGCCACAAGCGCAGGCGCATAGACCGGACGCACGTAGGCGACGGCGACAGTACGGGGCGGGCACGGAATCCAGCCCCAAGCACCGCGAACGTTGACCCAGCGGCCATAGTGGAAGGGAGCAAAGCCCCAGGGCGCGTCATCCACCCACGTCCAGCCCCAGGGCGAGACCCAGGCCCAGTGGCCGTAGCGATACGGCGCCCAGTCAACAACGGTGACATGAGGGAACCAGACGGTGCCGTATTCGGGGACCTGGCGCCAGCCGCCGTAGTCGTCAAGGTCTTCGTAGCCGACTACATCGTCCGAGACGTAGCGGCGCGCCACGGCGTGTTCTTCGTGGTAATCGCGCTGGCTGCACCAGCGATCGAAATCGTCATCGCGATCCGCGTATTGCATGTCTGCGTTCAGCGATTCGATACCGGTGAAAACGCCCTGATCGCCGGGATGAATCGTGTAGGCCGAGCCGCCGCCGGTCACCTCGCCGGTGCCTTCAGGAACGTTGATGACCGTGGTGTCGCCGGCTTCGTTGACGCTAATGCGATAGCGGCCGGGACGCAGAACGGTGAAGGCGAGATTGGGAGTATCCACTTCGATCGATTCCTGATCCTCGAGGCGAAGCACGCGAAGATTGATGGTGCCTTCGGTGACGCGAATTTGCATGATCCGATCGTCAAGATTCAGGAAGGAAAATCCAGTCTGGCCAGAGAGGCGGATCGCAGCGGAACCCACGTGGAGTTCGGCGCGCGCGCCCTGGTCGGTCCAGAGTTTGTCGCCAGTAGTGATGGGACGGTTCAGGACCGCGGCCACCCAGTCGTCGGTGCCCGCGGGACTGAAGGAAACTTGTCCGTTGGCGTAGCTCAAACGGGCTACGCGGCTAGGGGGATCGTCATCGTCGTCGGCCACGGCTGGTTTCGCGACCGTCAGAACAAAAGTAAAGATAAATGGGACGAGGAACAGCCACTTCAGTGCGCGTGTCTTCATTTTGTTCCCTTCTCTCCTGACGCTTTTCGGCAATGGGTGTTGCGTCGTGCCTGGGATGGGCCGGGAAGCACTCCCGCGTTCGGAAGGAATCCGCTGGGACACACCTGAGAAATCCCTTTCGAACGGAACCTGGAGTTAAAACTTCCTGCGTCACCATATTTAACACGGTGGGAGGCGAAGAGTTGTGCCAGCGCGCGTTGACGTTCCTAAAAGGGTAAGAGATGGAATGGCTTAGAAAGAAAAACCCGCTCCGGGCGGAGTGGAGCGGGCTTGGAGAAAATTTAATAATTGTGAGAATTAGTGATGACCGCCACCACCGTGGGAGCTGCCACCGCCACCACCGTGGGAACTGCCTCCACCTCCGCCGTGATATCCGCCGCCTCCGCCACCACCGCTATGCGATCCTCCGCCGCTGAACCCTCCACCGGAGGAACGCGGTGCGGAGTAATTGCCGCCGCCACGCGGGGCCGAGTACGACGGCGCCGAGTAGCCTCGGTTCGAAGGCGCGCTATAGCCGCGCGGCGCAGAGTAATTTCGGTTGGGCGCTGAATTGTAATTGCTCGGCGCCCGGTTGTTATAGGCAGGCGGCGTATAGGAGCGGTTGCCACCGTTGTAAGACGTTGACGGGCGGCCGCCGGAATTGCCCCTAGTGTAGCCACCGGAGGACGAGAAGCCCCGGGGAGCGTTGGAAGCGCTGCCGCTGTTGCTGCCGCCAGCCCAAGGCGGGCGATTGTTAGAGTTCATGCGCGCCGTTTGCGGTGTAGCTGTACGGCTCGAATTGCCGAATCCTTGTGGGGCGCGGCCGGAATCGGTCGAGTTCCCCTGGGCATTCCAGGTGCGACCGGAAGACGGAGGCCGCGAAGCGTTGTTATTCAACGAATTGGTTGGACGCGAACCGTTGGCGTTGTTGTTGAAAGAGCCGTTCGGGCGCGTGCCTTGCATCTGCGAGACGGACGGCGGACGGTTCGAGGATAGCTGCGATTGCCGCGAATTGTTGAACGTCTGGGCGTTGTTTCCGCCACGGCTGAAGTTTCCTGCTGGGCGGTTGCCGCCGTGATTCGCGGAGAAGGAACCTGAATTCATCGTGCGAACCGGCATGTGCGAAGCGGCAGCGGCCGGAGTGGACCGCGCCACCACGCTGCGATTCTGAACATTGTTGGAGGGTGTCGCCACGCGGCCGTGCGAGTTCGACGCACCAAAGTAGCTGGAGTGAGTCGGCGAAGCGTTGACGCCACCGGCGACCCGTGCGTTACGCAACGAACTGGCGGAAAGGTGCATGGCATTGCGATTGACCGCCTGGCCGTTCACGAAGGAATTGTGCGAAGCGGTGGTCACCGCGTTTACGTTGTGCGCATACCGGTAATTGAAATTCCGGAAATTGTTCACGTTGTGAAAGTCGTTGAAGTGGTTGAAACGCGTGTTGTACACGTTCACGTGATTCCAGTAACCGGGACCGCAGTGATACCACGGACGGAACGGCTCGCCCCAGCCAAGCGGGAACCAGCCATAGCCTCCGCCCCAACCAAAGCCGAAACCGACTCCGACTCCGAACCCACCGCCAAGGAATCCGACGTATGCCGGACCATAATAAGGCGGAGCGTAAATCGGGCCGGGGCACCAGCCCCAATAGGAGCCGAAGTAATTCCAGCGGCCGTAGTGATAGGGAGCGAAACCCCATGGTTCATAGCCGACCCAGGTCCATCCCCACGGCGCAACATACGCCCAGTTGCCGTCGCCATAAGGAGCCCAACCGGGAGGAACGCTATTGGGAACCCAAACATTGCCGACTTCCGGCTCTTCTTTCCAGGTGCCGTAGTCGTCGAGGTCGCTATAGCCCACGGTATCGCGATTGACGTAGCGCGCCGAGGGCGACTGGTCTTCCTTGATGTTGCGTTCCTGCGCCCAACGGTCGAGCGTATCCGGATCGGACGCCGAGCCGGGAATGTACTTCACGTTCTGATCCGTGCCGCTGACATCGCCGCGCTCGCCGGAGTTCAGAGGATAAGTCTGCCCACCGGCGGCGATTTCGCCCTTGCCGCGAATGACGGTCACGGTGGTGTAGTCGCCGTTTTCGTTCACGTCCACGCGGAAGGCGCCGGCTTCGCGGACGGTGAAGGCCAGGTTCGGGGTATCAATTTCGTAGGTATCGCCCTGGCGGAGTTCGCGCACGCGGAGGTTCACATGGCCTTCAGCGAGGCGCATCTGAATGACATTCTGATCCAGATTGAGAAAAGAGAGCGCGGTCATGCTGCCGAGATGCAGGGAAGCCTGCCCGGCTTGCAACTCAGCGCGGGAATCCTGGTCTGTCCAAAGTTTGTCGCCAATGGTCACTGGGCGGTTCTTTGCCGCCGCTCCCCATTCGCCGACGCCACCCGGCTGCATGGATACGGAGCCATCGAGATAGCTGAGGCGAGCTACGCGCGAAGGGGGATCCTGCGAATCGTCAGTGCTGGGCACCATTTCGCCGTTGTCTTGCGGGTTCACGTTGGCGACGTTTTCCTGAGCCTGGGCCCTGAGGACAGGTGCAACCAGGAACAGCAAACCGGCAAATGTGAAAAAGAGAGCGGTGAGGCGCTTGCCGGTCAGATTGGATTTCATGCCATTTTCCCCTGGAACGCGATCCGGACCCCGTCCGGATCCAACAGCCGTCAGTAGTAGGACGCTTGGCGGCTTTCTGAAGTGTATAACCCTGGGATGGAAAATTAGTTGCAGAGGGCAGGCGGAGGGAATCTCACAATGACACTGTACTAGTACCTTCAATCTTCCCTTATGCTAACCCCTTGTGTGGCAAGCGTTTCCCCTGTGCTAGGTTGCTGTGGAGGTTTGGCTAGTTGAATGTGCGGCGCGAAAGGCGCCCGCAGCAGACGGCGGCCGTTACCGGGGAAGGTTGTGAATAGAGCTACTCCGGGTGGTGATTGCCGCCGATCTGATAGCCGACGCCGCGGATGGTGCGGATCAGAGGGTGGTCGGCGCCGGAATCGATTTTGCGCCGAAGGTAATTGATGTAGACGTCGACCACGTTGGTGATGGAATCGCCGTGGATGCGCCAGACCTCTTCGATGATGGCCGTGCGCGTCACGGGGCGCCCTGGATTGCGCAGCAAGAATTCCAGGAGGGCATATTCCTTGGGACTTAACTCGACGGGGCGGCCGGAACGGCGTACCTCATGCGAGACGCGGTTCACTTCCAAATCCTCAAATTGGAATAGTTCGCGTGCCGGACGGTAGCGCCGGCGTAGAACGGCACGGATGCGCGCGGCGAGTTCCGACCAGGCGAAGGGTTTTACAATGATGTCGTCAGCACCTGCATCCAGGCCCTTCACGCGCTCTTCCACCGAACTGGCGGGCGAAAGCAAAACCACCGGTGCTTCCGGCCAGCGGGTCTGCAACTGGCGCAAGTAATCGGGGCCCGGCACGCCGGGAAGATTCAGATCCAGAAGAATCAGGTCGAACAGGCACTGCGCGCCAAATCTGGAGATCTGGTCTCCGGAAGAGGCGAGTTGTACGGCAAAGTGCTCTTGCTGCAGCCGGGTCTGAAGGAATTCCGCGAGAGACGCGTCGGCTTCAGCGACAAGAAGGCGCATGGTCGCTCACTCAGGAAAAATTTCTGGAAGGGGGTAAAGCCAGTCTGCGCCCGGCCGGCAGAACTGTCAACGTACGCAAACGAAAATGCGCCGGATTGATTACTGCCCCGCAGGACCCGGTGAAGCCGCCAAATCAGCGAGCCACTCATCTCCCACTTGAGGCTATCGGAGAAATCACGGCGACGATTACGGCCGCGAGGTACAGGTAGGTCCCATTCCCGGATTTTTCTATTGGCGCGATTCGTGCATATTCCATCCCCGCAGGCAGGACCGAATCGTGGCATGGTCTCGATTCGGAAAAGTGCTTTGGATTGAGCAGAAGTGCAACTTGAGGAACGCAAAGTTTCGCGGGAAGAAATCAATCCGGCAAACAAGTTTCGAATTGGAACTTTACGTACCTCTACGGCGGCACCAAACGAATGAGTCGCTTTGGAACACGGACTGCAAACCGGGAGAAGGAATGGCCATGGAAACAACGGCAACGGGTGAAAGTTTGATCCAAGGAATGCTGGCGTCAAGCATTCACGTGCATGAAGCCATGCGCGAAGATGCCGACTTGATCTGGGGCATTTCGCGCGCGGCAAAAATGATCAGCCAGGCGCTGGGGCGCGGAAATCGTTTGCTGATTATCGGGAATGGAGGCAGCGCCGCCAACGCGCAGCACCTTGCCGCGGAATTTGTCGGACGCTATCGCATCGAGCGGCGCGCCCTGCCGGCGCTGGCGCTGACCGCGAACAGTTCCACGCTGACCGCCATCGGCAACGACTACGGATTTGAAGACGTGTTCACGCGCCAGGTGGAGGCCTTTGCTCAGGCGGGCGACGTGCTGATGTGCATTTCGACCAGCGGAAATTCGCAGAACGTTTTGCGCGCGGCCTTGCTCGCCAGTGCGCTGCACGTCAAAACCATAGGCCTGACCGGCGCCGAGGGCGGCAAGCTTCCGAAATGCGTGGGCCTCTGCCTGTGCGTGCCTTCGGCGGAAACGCCGCGGATTCAGGAAGCGCACACCTTTATCATTCACGCGATTGCAGAAATTGTGGAAAGCGAAATCACCCTGGGGCCCGAAGTTTGAAGCGCCGAGGTAGGCACATGTTCGACAAATCACACCGCTACGTTTTGCTGGACCGCGACGGGGTTATCAACTGGCGGATTGTAAAAGGCTACGTTGCACGGTGGAAAGATTTCGGGAAGCGCGGGCGGAACAATTAAGAACGTGGTCAGCAATCTGCAACTCTCCGCTGTCTCGCAGTGGATGGGCGCTTTTCGCCAGACCCGCTGAAGCCTGTTCGCTCCTGCGGGTGCATTGAAGTTTCTTCCCTTCCGCTGCAAAGCGGCCGAACGGCTTGGCGAATGGAAGTCATCATTTTTTAAGCGGACATTCCCGCCGTTCTCCCTCTATACTTCCTGCACCCGTCTGGAAATCCTGGTGAAAAGGAGTCGCCCCATGAGTTCATCAAGGAAAGTCTCGACCCTCGTTGTCTTGTTCGCCCTCGGTTCGACCTGCAGCACAACGAAAGCGCAAACCGCGGCGGAAAAACCTGCCGCAAAAACTTCCGCCGGCAAGCACTACACATTGCCCGCCAACAAGGACACGGTGCAATGGGGCTGGTTCGATCCAGCTGAAAAGCCGAAGCTGGTCGTCGATTCCGGCGACACCGTCTCCATCGAGACGTGGCGGCACGGCATGGATGAGGTCAAGCCGGGCGCCACCATGGACGAAATCGTCAAGCTGCGCCTGGAGAATCCCGGCGGCGGGCCGCATTCCGTAACCGGACCCATTTACGTGAACGGAGCGGAACCCGGTGACACGATGGAGATCCGCATCAAGAAAATCGTGATGAAGGACACCGGCTTCAACTTCAATCTTCCCGGGAAGCAGTTCCCCACCGTGGGCTTGCTCGCGTCTGAGTTTCCCGAAGGGCACGTTGCCTATTTCAAGCTGGACACAAAAACCATGACCACAGAATTCAAGCCGGGGATCATCCTGCACCTGAAACCGTTTCCCGGGACCATCGCCGTGGGGCCGGACCCGAACGAACCGAAAGAAAAGGCTGGGCCGCCGATTCACGATGCAAAGGGGCGCACCAGCACGCTGCGACCGTGGAAAAACGGATCGAACATGGACGTCAACGAATTACAGGTTGGTTCGACGCTTTATTTCCCCGTGTTTCAGAAAGGCGGGCTGATCTGGACGGGGGATTCACACTGCCTGCAGGGCGGCGGTGAAGTGAATTTGACGGCGCTGGAATGTTCGTACAAGGAAATCGAGATCGAGCCGATCGTGCGCAAGGACATGCATATCGACTGGCCGCGCGCGGAGACCTCCATGGACTGGGTGTTCATGGGATTCGACGAAGACTTGAACGAAGCGATGAAAATCGCGGTGCGGGAGACCGTGAACTTCCTGGCGGAACAGAAAATGGTGCCGATGTCGCGGGAAGAAGCTTACGCGCTGACTTCCATTGTGGGGGATTGCCGGGTATCCCAGGTGGTGGACATCCGTAAGGGCGTGCACTGCTTGATCCCCAAGTCAATCTTCGTGAAGAAATAGATTTCAGCGGTTAGGCATAAGAAAAAAGCCGGGCGGCCTTTACGCAGGTTGCCCGGCTGAAAACTTAAGCTCCGCAAAAATGAAGAGCGGTCAGTAGCCCGGATTCTGTTGCTGCGCCGGGCGATCGGGCGCGATGGCGTCCGCCATGCGAAACACCGCCGCGAGAAGTTCAATCACCACACGGCAGTAAAGAAACCAGATGAAATATCCCCCCAGCGCAGCCAGCAGCGCGAGTAGCCCCTGGACCGGGGCTAGTTGAAACTGCGTGACCACCCAGGCCACCGCCACGATCAAACCGACAAGGAGATGCAGGCCGTACATGAATCTCAGCATCTTCGGGGTCGCGTATACGCGGAAGGAAAAGTCCATCAAGCCTTCCCACATTCCCTTTGCTTCGGGCATTCGTGCCTCCTTAAGTTTGGCTGGAAATTAGATTATAGAGAACAACCGGGGTTGGAGCCAAAGTTAGTCCGAGACGAGTGACGAAGTGCATATACCACGCCCAAGCCGCCCGCACAACGCCGCCGCGTGCGAATTCACGGGGCGAAAGAGTACGTCCATTTCACGGCGAGGCGGGTCTCGCGCACTTGGGGCGGATTCGCCGGCGCGATGCTGACGAACTGCGTCCCCACATTGTAGATAACGTACAGGTCGCTGTCCGGCCGGTAGTTATAGCGCAAACGAAGATTGGCGCTGACTGCCTGGGTGTTCGAAGTGTCCATTTGAATGAGGCTCGTGAACGTGAGAAATCGTGTGAAAGAATAATTTCCCTGCAGACTTGCCAGCACGACCGAGAAATCGCCGCCCGGGAACGGCAGCCGGAAGCGATCCCAGGTTTCGGATGCAGAGATAGAGAATTTGGCGGTAGGGCGATAGTTCAAGCGAACTCGAAACTCGTTCAATGTCCCGCCGTAGTAACCACCGAATCGCTCAAAGAAGCTGTACGTAAAGCGCTTGTTCTGAGCCGAGCCATAGGTAAGCTGGTGCCGGGTGAACTGGTAAAGCCCGTTGGGAATGAAAACATTTTTGTAAATGTGCAGGGGCGTCGTGATTCGCTGTGTAAACACGTCCACAATGTCGTCGTCCGTGTAGGCCCCGTTGTTGAAATCGGCGCGAAAGGTTGTTTGCCACTCCTGGGTCTGCACTTCGCCGCGCGTGTCCGGCGCATGAAGAATAAATCCTTCGAACTGCATTTCGCGGACGCCCCTGACCTTCGGCCTCGCTTTAAACGTCAGATCTCCGTAGCTTTCATTCGAATCGGTCCTCTCGATGAAGCCGACCTCCGGATTGAAGTTCGGCCCGATTTTCCGGCGCTCGAAGATGGCGTCGAGCCAGTTGGAGCGATAGGTCAAAGAGGCGCCGAGGTCGCTGTTCCCGGTCGGGTCTCCGGGGGATTGTGTTCCCGCCATGTGGGCGTCGACAAACCAATCCTTGAAGAAAACGAGTCGCGTGTCGATTCCACCGGTCTGGTTGAAGCTGTCCTGCAGGTCGCCTGATCGTTTATCAACGCCCATCACTCCGATATACGACCCTCCCCATAATGATTCCTTGAGCCGAACTACACCGTAATTTGCGTACGGATTCGGGCCGCTCGAACGAGTGTCCACGTCCATCACGCCGAATTGCAAGCGGCCGACAGCGCCCGTGAGCTTCGCGCCGCCGTTGATCGGCACTTGATTCCCCGTAACGGAGTCGATACCAATCTGGCGGCTGAAGAACAATTTGTCCTGGTCACCAATGTCGAAATCGAAGATGCCGGCATTCTCCAGAAAAAACTGGCGCTTTTCCGGGATGAATATTGGAAACGGTGTGAGGTTGAACTGATCCTGATCCACATCGGTGGCGGAGAAATCGGTGTTCCCGGTGAGGTTCAAAACGATATTTGAACGAATCCCGTACTTCACGTCCAGTCCGCCCGTCAGGGGAAAGGCCGCGTTCTGCCCCGTCTGCTTGTCGTATTGAACCAGGCCGTACGGCTTAACGATGAAGAGCCTTCCGCTTCCGATGTCGGTGATGCCGGTTAGCTCACCCGCTTCGGAGACTTTCGTGATGCCAAACGTGCGACGGTAGCCGGACCAGAGATCTTCTTCATTCTTTGACCGGATGAACCGCTTGAAGTTCAGGCCCCAAACGATATCTTTGGACTTGGTGAAGTTCAAAGTGGTGAATGGGATTTCAATGGTCGCGGTCCAGCCATCCGCGGTAATTCTTGCTTCGGACGTCCAGACGCCGTCCCAGCCCGGATCGAAATCCGGAATCTCCACGCCACTTTGTTCCTCCACCAGGCCGTCGCTTTGCGTGCCGAGAGGATTAATCTCGAAAACATAGCCGCCGCGGCGATCGTGCTTGGAATTAATGAGGATCTCGAAATGATCATCCAGGTCCTGGCTGACATCGCGGCGAAGTTCGGTGGCCACGATGCGGGAGGGAGTGGAATCGTAGCAGTGAATTCCAAAATAGACAGCCGTGCGCGTATAGAGGACACGCACTTCGGTTTTTTCTGTGGCCTGCTCACCCTCGAGCGGTTCCTTCTGCCGGAAATTGCTAATGATCTTGGCGGATTGCCAGAGCGGGTCGTCGAGCGTCCCATCGAGCTTGGGCGCCTGATCGACGCGCACCGCTTGGGCCACACGCGGCCCTTCCAGCGATTGATCCTGGGCAAAAAGAGTCGGCACAGCCGCGGCATATGACAAGGCCAGCAGCGCGGAGAACACGATGCACCGAACAGAGTGGCAGTAACGGTCCTGGCGAAGATACCGCAAGCGCCCTCCGTTCGCCCGCTCCACACTTTTGAAGAACCCCAACTACCCCGGTAATAGAACCCGGCCTGTCGTCCCATTTGTATACCACTGAATGCGCCGGAATTGGCCTGATCAGGAAAAAAGCTCAAACTGGTTACGGTCGGAATGGTTTTCTTATTTCGGGGGAGGGATGTTTTCTAATTCTTTTGAGTGGTGCTCTCGCGAACAACTAATTCCGGTTCAAGCACTATTTCTTTGGGATACTCCGCGCCAGCGGGAGAGGTGATGCGCTTCAGCAGGGTTTCCGCTGCGACTACACCCATCTGGCGGAGCGGCTGGCGCACGGTCGTAAGACTCGGGTTGTGAAATGCCGCGCCTTGAATATCGTCCCAGCCGATCACGGAGACGTCTTCGGGCACGCGCCTGCCCGATTCGCGCAGCGCTTTAATCGCGCCCATGGCGGAAATGTCGTTGAAAGCAAATAAGGCAGTGAATTGCGGGTCGGTTTCGAGCAATTTGCGGGTGACTCGATGGCCTACCTCGGGAGAGGGCGAATCGCTGTCCAGTTGTGCGGTGAGTTTCTCCTCAATGACGATTCCAAGTTCTCGGGCGACCGAGAGAATTGCCTGCCAGCGAGTTTCGGTATCGGAGCTGAAATCCTGTCCCTTGATCAGCGCGATCCGCCGGTGGCCAAGGCGATAGAGGTGCTCCAGCGCGAGGTGCGCGCCGAGATTGTGGTCCAGAACGATATTCGTGACTCCCTTGACGTGACGGTGGCCGGAGATGGACACAGCCGGGATTTCGCAATTGCCGCTATATACCGTGTCCACGGCAATGATTCCCTCCGCCGCGCGCTGCCGGAGAAGATGAGGATATTCCTCGATCAGATCATTGCGGTGACGGTGGCTGACGACGAAATAAAAGTAGCCTTCCTGGAAAAGGTGATCTTCGACGCCGGATAAAACCATCGCGGAGTAGCCTTCGCTGATTTCCGGGACCATCACACCGATGGTGAAGCTTCTCTTCTGGCGCAAGGATCGCGCCATCAGGTTCGGGCGATATTTGAATTTGCGCGCCGCGGCCCAGATGCGCTCCTGCGTGACGTGCGGGATGGACTTGGCGCCGGGGGAGCGGTTGATGACCAGGGAGATGGTGGCCGTTGAAAGTCCCAGGTGTTCCGCAAGGGCTTTCATGCTGATGGAGCCGCCTGCGAGATCTCCGGGAGTATCGGGCAGAACTTTCTTAGCGGGAGCCATGGGATTTGACGCGCCGTAGTCTGACATAATGATGGCCGTGGAACAACAGGGAGAGGCGCAAATTTGAGACCGGGAGCCGGGGAATCGAATTTGGAGTTGTGATAGAATTCATCTGCTAAATCGATTTAGCAGATAGCCTTGAGGACAGAAATCCGGAATGAACGGCTTTCTGAAACCTGCATCAGGCGGTGGTCACTTCGATTTCGCCGGTTTCGTCGCAAGCACTTTCCGATTCCGCAGAGGATTAGATCGCCATGTCCTGGAATTCACGTCACCGGAGCAGTAAGCAATTTATCATCGCGGGGCTACTGTCTGTTGTTTCGAACTTAGGGCTGTCGAATCCAGTTTTCTCTCAAGCACGAAAGCCTGCCGGAGATCCCCCGGCTGCCGCTCGCTCTCCCCTGACGGATCCCGCCATTGAAAAGCGCGTCGATGCCCTGTTGAAGCAGATGACGATCGAAGAAAAGGTCGGGCAGCTTACGCAATATTCCTCCGGCGCACCCACCGGTCCGAGCACGGGAAACCCGGACTATCCGGAAATGATCGCGCGCGGAGAAGTCGGCTCGCTGTTCAATCTGGATAGTGCGCGGGCCGCGAACCAGTATCAACATATTGCTGTGGATAAAACCCGGCTGCATATTCCGCTGCTGTTTGGACTTGATGTCATCCACGGTTTTCGAACCACTTTCCCGGTGCCGCTTGCGCTTGCCTCCACTTGGGATCCTTCCATCGTCGAAAAGGCGGCGCGAATTGCCGCCCAGGAATCCTCGGCAATCGGGGTGCGCTGGGTATTTTCGCCGATGGTGGATATCTCGCGAGACGCCCGCTGGGGTCGAATGGTGGAAGGAGCCGGCGAAGATCCATACCTAGGCAGCGTGATGGCGCGCTCCTACATTCGCGGTTATCAAGGCAAAAGTCTGAGCGATAAAGAAAGCGTTGCGGCTTGCGTCAAGCATTTCATCGGATACGGTGCGGTGGAAGGGGGGCGGGATTACAACCCGGCGGAGATCTCGGAACATACGCTGCGTGAAATTTATCTTCCGCCGTTCTACGCAGCCGTTCGAGAAGGCAGCGCTTCGCTGATGAGTTCATTCAACGTGATCAACGGATTGCCGGCCACCGCGAATTCCTACAACTTGACGCAAATTCTGCGCAAAGAGTGGGGATTTTCAGGCGTGGTGGTGAGCGATTGGGGCTCCGTCGGCGAACTGGTGGCGCACGGAATTGCGCGGGACAAAGCCGGCGCGGCGCAAAAAGCCATGTCCGCGGGCGTGGACATGGACATGGTGAGCGACTCTTACCACCAGAATCTGGCGGACCTGGTGAAGAGCGGCAAAGTCTCGCAGGCCCGGCTCGACGACGCTGTGCGGGATGTGTTGCGCGTGAAATTTGCGTTGGGCCTGTTTGACAATCCGTTCACGGACGAATCGCGTGAAGTTCAAGGGGCGATTCCCAAGGAACGGGCAGAGGCTGCGCGGCTGGCGGCCGAAGGTTCGTTCGTCCTGCTGAAAAATTCCGTGGCAGGATCCCGGCCGATTTTGCCGCTCACGGGCGACTCGGGAACCATCGCGTTGATCGGACCGTTCGCGGACAGTCCGCAAAATATGCTCGGGCCGTGGGCAGGGCGCGGACGGCCAGAGGATGTGGTCACGCTAAAGACTGCACTGGAGCAGAGAGTTGGCGCGGAGAAAATCCGCTATGCCCCGGGAGGAGAAGTTCAGACCGCCAGCGATACCGAAATAGAAAAAGCCGTTGCGACGGCTCAGCAAGCGGATGTCGTGCTCCTTACGCTGGGCGAGGAAGCGGCCACGCAATCGGGCGAGGCGGCATCGCGCGCGTATCTGAACCTGCCCGGGCGGCAGGAGGAATTGCTGGAGAAAGTTTCCGCAACCGGAAAACCCGTGGTTCTGCTGCTTTTCAGCGGACGGCCGCTGACGATTCCCTGGGCGTTCGAACATGTGCCCTCGATCCTGGCGGCTTGGTTTCCCGGAATTCAAGCCGGCCCGGCGCTTGTGCGCGTGCTTTTCGGCGATGTTCCGCCTAGCGGAAAGCTGGTGGTCAGCTGGCCGCGAACGGTGGGACAGGTCCCGCTTTATTACAACGCTTCCAATACCGGGCGTCCGCCGAACAATTTTGATCTGACGCATCCGCCGAGAAACTCCACGGAAAAATATATTTCCCGATATATAGACGAACAGAACAGCCCGCAATTCCCTTTCGGCTTTGGACTTGCTTACTCGTCGCTTGAGTATTCCCAGACGCGTGTAGATTCGGTGAAGCTGAGCGCTTCAGGCTTGAAGGGAAATTTGAGGCATGCTGCGCCGGACAACCCTGCCAAGGCAACCGCCAGCGCAACCGTGAAGAATGCGGGCAATCGCGCGGTGGATGAAGTAGTCCAACTGTACGTGCGCCTGACCGGCACCAGCATGGAAGAACCGGTTCGGAAACTGGCCGGCTTCAAACGGATTTCCCTGGCTCCCGGTGAAACCCAGACGGTGAGCTTCCCGCTTGGCGCGGAAGTTTTCTCTTTGTGGGACGTACAAAATCAACTGACTGTGGAACCCAGCCACGTACAAGTCTGGATCAGCCCGGATTCCTCTCGCGGAGTGCCGGCGGAGCTGGAAATCGTCGAATAGCGAGGTATAGCGTAGTGAAAAATCACGAACAGACCAGGAGAGAATGGCTGCGCAAGTGCGGGGCTTATCTTTCGCTGGCGCCGTTTGCTCCCCTGTTGAGTTGTAACAGCGGATCGCAAAGCCCGCGGAATTCCACGGTGACCGCATTCCAGGGGACCGACGAAAACTTGCTGGACGACTTGCAGCGGGCGTCCTTCCAATTTTTCTGGAATGAAACCAATCCCGCCACCGGCCAGGTGAAAGACCGCGCCTTTCTGAACGGCAACGACACCCGGACAATGGCGAGCATCGCCGCGACCGGCTTTGGCCTGAGCGCGCTGTGCATCGGGGATTCGCGCGGCTACGCGAAAACTTCCGATATCGTCACGCGGGTTCGCAATACGCTGCAGTTCCTCGACCAGGGGATGCCCAACGTCCACGGTTTTTACTATCACTTTGTGGACATGAACACCGGGCAGCGCTGGGCGCAATGCGAGCTTTCCCCCATCGACACTTCCCTGCTGCTTTGCGGCGTACTGACGGCGCGGCAATATTTTCAGGACGCGATGATCCAGGATCTAGCTACAAAGATCTATGCGCGGGTGGATTGGCCGTGGATGATGAACGGCGGCCACACGTTTTCGATGGGATGGAAGCCAGAGTCCGGCTTTCTGGCCGCGCGCTGGGAACACTATTGCGAACTGATGATGATTTATCTGCTGGGGATCGGCTCCACAACCCATCCGGTCTCTCCTGATAGCTGGAAGGCCTGGACGCGCCCAACGATTACCTACCAAGGACTGACGTACATTTCCGGCAACGATCCGCTCTTCACGCACCAGTATTCCCAGGCGTGGTTCGATTTCCGGAATAAAAAAGATGCCTACGCAAATTATTTTGATAATTCGATCACGGCGACGAAGGCGCACAAGCTGTTCTGCCTCTCGCTGAAATCGCAATTCAGCGATTATTCGGACGACCTGTGGGGAATTTCGGCTTCGGATTATGCGAAGGGATATACGGCGTGGGGAGGCCCGCCGCCGCAGGGTCCGCTTGACGGCAGCGTGGTGCCCTGCGCGACCGGAGGATCACTGCCCTTTTTGCCCACGGACTGTCTCCGTGTGTTGCGCACCATTCGCGGTGCTTACGGAAGCAAAGCTTGGGGCAAGTACAGTTACGTTGACGCGTTCAACCCGCTCACCGGCTGGTACGATGCGGATGTGCTCGGCATCGACCTCGGCATCACGATGGTGATGGCCGAGAATTATCGCACCGGGCTCGTGTGGAACACGTTTATGAAGAATCCCGAGGCGCAATCGGCAATGCAGAAGGCCGGCTTCCAGCCCGCCTAGGCACACGCGCGCGACGCTATTTTCCGATTTCGATCAGGGCAAGCGCGTGGGGCTGCAAAGTTAGCGTTAACGTTCCGTTCTTGATGTCCGCTTGTCGCGGGGAAGGCAGAGCGGCGGCAGTGCGCAGCGCTTCAATTTCCTGCAACGACGGAAGCGCCGGGTGGCCCATCGCATCCCAAGCCGGCAAGGGTGAGCCGTGTTGGTCGTCGACGATGGTGATGCGGGCTGCATGTGCGTCACCAAGGTTCTTGAGATGCAGGGTGAACGTTTTCGGCGAGCCGGTTTCTTCCGGCAGGAGCAGGTTCCATGCCGCGATGGCGAGAGAGCCATCTTTGCGGCGGGTAACGAGCGCGGAGTCCGAGTTGACTTCCAATCGCGCGTCGCCGAGTTGATGAAGAAGCGCGAAGTCGTTGAAGACCGCTTTGGGGATGCCGTGCTCGGCGAGCAAACCAAAGCCGCCATAGAATGGCGTTTTCACGACGCCCTGTTCTTCAAACACATCTGAAAAGGTCCAGTAGCTCATCATCTGGACCAGGCCGTCGCACTGGCGAATCGTGTCGGCGAGCCAGGGGCCCATGAAGGCGCTGTCGGTCACATTGCGATCGTTGCCGTAGTCGGCATTGAACTCGCTCCAGATGAGCGGCGTGTTCGGGTAGGGCGAAGCAGCGATCTGATCGTGGACTTTCCTCACCGCACGGCAAACCATTTGCGTTCGCGAAATTTTCTCGTGCGTTCCGAAGACGTCCTCGGCCTTGTCGTTGCCGTAAACGTGCGTTGAGGCAAAGTCCACCGGAACGTTTTTCTCTTTGCAGTGGGCGAGGAAGCGGTCCACCCAGGCAGCCTGGGCAGTGGACGGGCCGCCGACCCGCAGGCGCGGACTCACGCGTTTGATGGCGCGGGCAGCATGGTCGTAAAGTTCGTAATACGTTTCCTCTTTCGGATTGCCGGCCCAGAAATCGATGTTGGGCTCGTTCCATACCTCGAAATACCATTGCGCGACTTCGTCGACGCCGTAGCGATCCACGAGATGGCGGGCGAAATTTTCGACGAGCTGTTCCCATTTGTTCCAGTCTTTGGGCGGCGCCACATTCTGCTTGTACCAGAAAGGATGCAGCGCGTTCGGGTCGGAGGTGAGCTTCTTCGGCATGAAGCTCAGTTCGATAAACGGGCGAACGTGATTCTGGAGCAGGCCGTCGTAGATCTGGTCGACGTAGGAGAAGTTATAGATGGGCTGGCCGTTTTTGTCCTCGTCGTAGACGCCGACTTCGTCGTGAAAGGTGGCGTGGAAGCGCACGTAGCCGAAACCGGTGATGCGTTTCGTTTCGCGGAGGTCGTTGCGATAGCTTTCGCGAAGCGAAAGAATGGCGCGGCCCGAGCCGAACATCTGTTCCCAGAAATGCAGGAACGGATGAGCGGGGGCGCTGGCGTCCACGGTGATCTCTTGCGCAGGGGCGGGAGAGTCCCGGCGCGGAGAAGATTCAAGTGGGAACGATCCAAGCAGCAGGGTGGTTGCCACAGCAGAGCCCAGCCACAATTTATTCATGAGGGGTCCTAGCCTATCGGAGAATTAAGTCGAAGATTGTCGCGGAATACCTGCCAACGAGAGTGCTTCCCGGGGTGAGGGGACTCGTTGGCAGTTTTCCGCCTTGCAGAAAAGGAGGCGCCGGGGGTACAGCGCCTCCAGGTAAAAAGGGTTAATTAGAAGTTGAAGCGAGCACCCAGCGTCACGACACGGGCCGCAAGAGCGCCAGTAATCGTGCCGAAGTTGCCGGCGCTAGTATCTTTCGAGATCTGGTTCGGGTCGAGGTTCAAATTGTTGAACAGGTTGTAGACATCCATCCGCAACTCGATCCTGGCGTTTTCGCCGAGCACCCGCGCCTTGGGCAATCCAAAACCCTTGGCCAGTGTCAAGTCCACGGCCTTATATCCCGGGAGGTTCCAGGAATTGCGCTGGACACCGGGGGCCGGAGGAAGCGTCGGGCCGAACATGCCAGCGGGGTAGGTTGTGGGGGAAAAATAAGCGGCGCCACCCTTAGGAAAGTTCGACTGGGCAACGGTCTTGAAGGAATCAATGCTGGTGCTGCTGCCCGCGCCGCCCAGATAGTTGGCGGGGAAGAGCAAGTTGTACCCGCATTGTGAGCAGTAGGTGTTGTTGCCAGTGACGTCCACTACTGGGGTCCAGGGGAATCCAGAGTGAATATTGAAGATGCCGCTGAGCGACCAGCCGTCAATGACTTTTGCCTTCCAACCATTGCCGTGGAAGAAGACAGGTTGCCACACGCCAAAGAGCTTGAGCGCCTTGCCTACGTTGTAGTCGCAGCGTCCGTAATCCAGGTCGGAGTTAAACGGATAGGGCTGCAACGTATATGGCGCGGAGCTCGTGTCCATGCACTTTGACCAGGTGAATTGACCGTCGGCCATGAGCCCGTGCGAGAACTGATGCTTCAGTTCAGCGAGGAGCGCATTGTAGTTACCCCGGCCGGAAAAGCTCCAAAAGTCCCCCCCGTTGATCTGCGGGTTGAGGGCGAACCCTTTGGTTGCGGGGACGGCAAGCGGGTTCTCGTGGAAGTTAGTGTCACGCGAAATGCTCCCCTGATAACCTAACGACGCAACCAATTGGTGACCCAGATCGTATTGGAGGTCCGCCGAGTAGTGATGGACCCGCGTGGTGGGCATGGTGTTGGGGAAGATTTGAACGCCGACAGAACCCGTAGTGGGCAATCCGTTCGCGCCAAAAGACGAAACCGTAAACGGGTTAGCAGGATAGCCGCCGAGGGCGTTCGGACTCGAAGAAAGGGCATAGACGATACCGCAGTTATTCGCCAGTGTCTGGGTGCCGCCACAGGTCGTGGGGTTGGAATAACTGAGCCCCGGAAACACGAACAATCCAGGGTTTTGGAAGATACTGGACGAAACAGCCAACTCTACACCGGTATAGCTCAGGCCGTAACCTCCGCGCACCGCGAGCCTGTCCTTGAAGCGCGACGGACTCCAGGCAACACCGATCTGCGGCCCGAAGTTGTCTTTCTGCGCGTCCCAAGAATGTCCGGGCTTAACGACCAGGCCCGTCAGATAGTTTGCGCCGACGCCAGGGAAAGCTCGGAACATATTGCCTTGTTTGGAAGAGAGTGGACCAAAATAAGACCAGCGGAGGCCGAGGTTGATGGTCAGATTCCTGCGAAGTTTAAAATCATCCTGGACGAACAATCCCCAGATCGACTGGCGGTCGTCCTGGCGAAACGTGGTGGGAAACCCCGTAACAGGATTGAAGCTTCCGCCTTCGCTGTGCGGCGCATCGTTCAGGAAGTCCCAGATGTTGAAGAAGGCGTAGTTAGGTACGCCGCAACCGGCGCACTCTTGCAGGTAAAAGAGGCGCGTGAGTTCACCGCCAAACTTAATGGTGTGGCGTCCGTAAATCTTGGTGGCCACATCCTTGTAGGTGTAAGTCCACTGGTTAAGTTCGCTACCAACGCTCGGCCCAAAATTATTCAGCGTAATATTGCCGGTCGTTTCAAAGCGATCGGTGGGAAATCCGACCGGAGCCTGCGGGTTGGAGGTGATTTCATTCCAATTCCAGTTTGCAGCATTTACGCGGATCTCGTTCAGGAGAGTGGGCGAGAAGGTGTGGTTCCAGGCTGCAGAAAGCGCCTTATTGATCTGATTATGGTGGAAGATGTTGTAGGCGCGGTTGCTGCCGTTGAAGTTATCTTTTGACAGGGGAACCCAGTAGATGGCAAAAATGAGTTGATCCTTGCCGGTGACATTCCCATCCAGGCGGCCATTGTACTGAGTAGCTGTAAATTTGGTAGGGTTGATCGTGTTGTAATTCGCAATGTCGGCCACGGTGCCCAACGGGCTGCCAGGCGTTCCGCAGCCGGTGCCGGCGCCTCCGCAACCCGGATTCGTGTTACTCGTCCAACCCAGATCCTGCGTGCCCAAGCCGGTTGTCAGAGGAGTGCCGACATTGAGGCCTTGGCCTGGAATCGTTTTGCAATTTACCCCTTCGGTGAGTCCGGCATCTGCGCAGGTGGCGTTAGGATTGAGCGTTCCGACTACACCATTGCCGGGGAAGGAAAGATATTTCGAGGCGATGCTCCCCGCAGGCGCCAAGGCAGCGAAAGCCGGTGTCTCGTACCAGCCGTTGCCTTGCTGGGGGGAGAAAGGCTCACGGACAGTCTCATAGTTGAAAAACGCGAAGATCTTATTTTTCCAGATCGGGCCACCGACACTGCCACCCAATTGTTCGAACTTATTGGCGTCTTTCGTCGGTTTGAGATTCGCGCCGTTGAACCTTTGGTACGCATTCAGGCCCGGCTGGTGGGTTGTGATAAAGAGACTGCCATGGATATCGTTGGTGCCGCTCTTGGAAATAATCTGAATCTGGGTGCCGCTGAAGCGGCCGTCCTCGGCATCATAGCTATTGGTGACAATTTTTACGCTATCAACGGAATCTTCCGACGGTGTGATGATCGTCGAACCGCCCCAGACGGCGCTTGAGGTGCTGATGCCGTCAATTGAAATCCCATTGCTCGTGGCCTGTTGCCCATTCGAAATGATCGGCGCACCGTTTTCGGTCTTGAAGATGCCGTCCGCGCCACCGGACTGCCCTCCACCCGTCTGACCGGAAATACCGGGAATATTATAGCTGTCGCCGCTGCCACCTCCCTGTGACCCGTCCGCGAATGAGCCCGGGGCCAACTGCGCGAGTTTGAGAACGTCACGGCCGAAGGAAGGCATGTGCTGAATCTGGTTCGAATTAACGACCCCGTTGATGGACGCAGTCTCCGTATCCATGAGCGGCGTCGAATCGCCGCTTACCGTAACGCTTTCGGTAACCTGTCCCAGGTCAAGCTGAATATTCAAGGCGTTGGCTTGTTCCGGGATGATGCCGAGATTCTCGAGTACCTTCTTTTTGAAGCCCGCCTTCTCGACCGCGAGGGAAAACTTGGCAGAGGGAAGGGCGTTGAAGTTGTAAACTCCGTTCCCGTCGCTCGTAGCAGTCAATTTCTGATTGGTATCCAGATTCGTTAAGGTCAGAGTCGCTCCGGAGACAACAGCCCCAGCGGGATCCGTCACCACGCCTTGAATCGAAGCCCGGTATTGCGCGCGGGCCGATACAGCAAAGAACAGCATCACCACCAGGTACAGCATCCTGCGTCGCATCATCCTTCACCTCGGAATGGATATCGTGGAGACGTCCCAATCCCCTGAGTTGACTCCACTTCGTACCCCTTGAAACTCAATTCGGCGCACTGCATGCCGTAAAACAGCTGCACTTCTGAAACTAAATGTGTGGGCTGGTTGTTGCTGTTGCGCCGCCGGCTTTTTCCCGCGTCAGCGCATTTCAAATCGGGTTGGGATCGACTTGCTCCCTCATCGCGCCGGCTTCCCGTGGAGCAGTGGAAGCCGAACCCTTAGCATCCGAGGCAGCGACTCGACGGCTGGCCCGGGACGGGGCGCTTGTGCAAACCCCAAGAGATGATGCGCATCCAAAGAATAAGAGTCACCCGAAACGAAATTCTGGAAAAAGCGCATTTCTGCACCTTCGCCTTCCTCAGTTTTTCGGATGTCGCACCACACCCGCTAGTAAATCGGTTGAGCTACGATTTGGAGGAGTATATGCATCTGTTTCTTGGATGTCAACAATCGATTCTCGTGGTCCACCTCGGTGCCCTATCCGCGGCAGGGTCGGGGCGGCCAGCCCGTTTTTTGTAGAACTAATCTCATAAATGTGAAACGCCCGGAGAAGAGCAATTCCTCAGGGGCTGAAGCCCATTTTTCCTTAGCCCTTGATGTCGGAGCTAATGCTCCGACCCCCAAGCCTCATTTATGAGATGGCTTGGCTCTGTTGACATCCTCCTCTAGATTGAGATTGGGCGGCGCTGCAACAGCGGGCGGGGCGAGCCCCGCCCCTACAATTTCTTTCGTTCTGTGAAGATTTGAGGCCTTGCTGGCGATCCCCGGCTTTCCGTTTTACAAAGGACGTCAACAGAGCCAGATGGCTTCTAGTCAAGGGAGGCGTGCCCCACGACGGACGCAGATCGAAATCGGGGAAGGTGTTCTGTAGTCTACGGAAGCGGGGACACAGCGGAAGAGCATTTCTGGACCGGGCGACGGAAGCGGCAAAAATAATGCGGCAGGTTCACCAGAGATGAACCTGCCGCTGGAATGAGCGCCTTCGACTCCGACTTTTATTGCAGGCGGATTCCCGGATACGGGGCTTGCAGCACGGAGACCTTCGAACCGACGCCGCCGTCCGTGGCAGACATGTTGGACATGTACAGCTGGCTGCCCTTGAAGATGGGGCTGGCGTTGAAGTCGAGTGCGTTGGCTCCCGTTCCGGAGTAGCGATTAATCAATTTGCCGTCGCGGGAGAACACTTCCACTTCGTTGGTCAGGTTGGACATCACGTAGAGGTTCCCTTTCACGTCAATCTGCATGCCGTCCGCGAAGAAGAGCGCGGTGGGAACGGGGAGTCCATACTGAGCATCGAGTGTCGCACCGTCCGCAAAGAGTTCCATCGCGCCGGGGTTGCCGTGTGCGTCCACCTGAATCTTGAAGACCTGACGGTTACCCGCATCGCTCACGTAGAGGATGTCCTGGTCAATGTCAAAAGCCAGGTCGTTCGTGCCCACGGGCTGGTTGGCGTTGGTCGAAGTGAACAAATTGCTTTCGAACCACACCGTCAGGTTCGGATTATCCGCGGAAAACTTATAAATGCGGCTTTCGAGAGAATCCGTCACATAAAAGTTGCCATGGCGGTCTTCCACGATGCAGTTAGGGAACGTGATGCCGCTGGCGACGGTGACAACCTCATGCGTCTTCGGGTTGATCTTCAAAATTCTGCCGTGCGGTGGAACGTTATCCGCCTGGTCGAGTACGTACAGCGAATCCCCTTCCCATAGTTCACCAATCAAGCCAATCGCGGTTGCCCCGGGTCCCTCCGGAACATTAATGATGTCGATGAGGTTTCCTTTCGGATCGAGCACGCAAACATGGCCGACCGTCTGAACGGCGTCGGAGTTCGACGACAGGTAGAAGTTGCCGTCCTTATCGATGGCAATTCCTTCCGGCTGCCGGCAAACGCCCCCGGCTGTCGTCTGGAGATTGGGACCAAAGTTCGTGATCGTGCCGACTGGTTGATCCGTGTTATTGGCCTGTGCCATGACCGGGTGCGAAATCGAACCCAGGGCCAGGGACAGGAACAGCGGAGACAACCAGAGTCTTGCCTGCAGAAGCGGGCGTGTCATTTATTCTCCTTGAACAGTGTTAACGGCCAACTTGGGGCTGACCGAGGATCTAGCTGAGGTCGAACGAGAAGCAGATTACATGAGCAGAACGGATTTGAAACTAGTACCACGGGACAGTTACCGACGGACAGTGATTACTGCGGCAGTTCACTTTTACTTTCTGACGGAATCACGTTGTTCCGTTGACGAGATCGAGATGGCACCGAACGGTTTTCGATTTTGCAGGGGGACGCGTTCCGTGCACAGGCTGAAGCCTGTGCTACCGGGCGTGCCGGCTGGAAGCCGGCGCTACCAAAAACAAAGAGGGAGATAGATCCCGGACGGCGGCACAAACTAGGTGGCCGGCAAAAAAAAATGCGCGCATCCCTTTCGAGATGCGCGCTGGTGGATTTAATGTTGTCCGGAGCTTGCTTGATTCGGTGAAACCTCTGGCTAAAAGGTCAAACGCAAACCTAGCTGGATCCAGCGGCTCCCTGACAAACGATTGCCGGGCACCGCTTGAGAGGAAATAACGCCAAAGGCGGCGGGATTCGTCATGTCCATAAATGAGGAGCTTCCCCCGACTCCGGGGTCGGCGAAAGTGACGTTGTTGAACAGGTTGAAGAAGTCCGCGGAAAATTCCATCCTCATCCGCTCAGTGAGTGAGGTGGTCTTGCCGATGCTCAGGTCCTGATTCCACGAACCGAAGCCCCGCAAGGGATTCCCGCGACCGCTGGAGCCGTCCGACGACAGCAGGATCGGGCGAAACATGCAGTAGGCCGCGCCCGGATTGGCAAAGTAATTCAATCCGGTGGCAGCGCTGCCGCTTCCTGCCATCTGGCCGGCACCAAGGCAAGGCGCCGCCGAACCGGTGACGCCGCTGTGCAAGCCAGTGTTAAAGGCGCTGGCGCTTGCTGTGGGGATTTCATCTACGTTGTTCGAGGTGACGATACCGCCGCCGAAGGCAAGTCCACTCTGCGCGGCGACCAACGGCACACCACTGCTGGCGCGGAATATGCCCGCCAGATGCCAGCCGCCGAGGACGTGATTACCTATATTGCCGCCGAAATTCAGGAAATGTCCCCTGCCGAACGGCAGATCGTAGGTGAAGAGCGCGTTGAAAACGTGCGTGCGGTCGAAGTAAGAGGGTCCGTAGCTTGCGCTCGGATTGAAACTGTTGAAATAACCGTTGGTGAAGGTCTGAATTCTGCCTTCCTGATCCAGCGATTTCGAAAAGGTGTAGTTCATGTTGAACGTCAATCCACGCCACCCGCGATTGCGCAGGGTCAGCACCATGGCGTTGTAGTTGGAGACGTCGTTGGAAACGTGCACGCCGAGGTCCTGTTGCTGCAGGCTGTTGAATGCCGACAGGCCGACGCCGGAGCGAATTCCGCCCATGTCGGAGAAAATATTCGTAACTCCGCCAAAAATGAAATCCTGCGTGTGGTTATTGGCGATGCATTGCGTGTTGGTGAAGCCCGCGCCGCAGGTAGCCGCACCCCATCCGGCGGGAAGCTGGTTCTCAAACCACCCCTGAGGCCCCAGCGTCGTGACAGATTGACCGGCCCGCAGAGCGCCCGCGACGGCGTCGTAGGCCTGGGCAAAGCTCTGTCCCGATCCTGGCGCGCCGGAAACGGTGGTGACGTCTTTAAACATGTAAGGAGACTGGTTCAAGGTAACGTTGCTCGGCATCCTACGCCCGAGGCGTCCCACGTAGCCAATTTCCATCAGCATGCTTTTGGGCAGCTCGCGCTGAATGGTGAAATCCAGCATGTGCTCGCGTCCCACTTTGAGGTTCGGATCGGTCTGGACGATCCAGAACTCACCGTTCTGTCCCGGAATGTAGGGGATGGACTTGGCTGTATCGGCTGGCGGAACCGGAATAATCCCGTCCACTCCGACGCGAAAAGTCGAAAGAACAGGGTCGGACGAGGCCGCGTTGCAGCCCAACACCGTACTGTTGATGTTGCACGGCGGAGTCGGAAGTTGCAGGCTCTGCGAGAATCCTTCGTTGGACGCCCCGATCACGGAGGTTCCGGCGTCAATGCGATCGTAGGCGATGCCATAGCCGCCGCGCACGACGGTCTTTTTTTGTCCGAGAATTTTTCCCAGAAGTCCTTCCGAATAGGACGGGCTCCAAGCGAGGGAAACTCTTGGCGCGATGTCGGTGTAATCCGTGTTCCAGGCTCCCGACATTCCCAGCTTGCGGTAAGGCACATACCCAAACGTGGGATTGTAGACTTGGCCATTCAACGCATCGGCTTCTTTGGTCTTCAGATACGCGAGGGGATCGATCGGTTGGCCGTTGGTGTCCGTGAGCACGGAAAACCTGCCCTGGCTTTCGGACGGCGGAGTCTGCCAACCGTAGGAGAGGCCATAGGTCAAGGTCAAACTCGGACGCATGCGCCAGGTGTCCTGCACATAATAATCGTAGGAGCGAGACATGGTGTTTTCCACGAGGGGCGTACCGATCGGCAATGGATTCAGGTTGCCATCGCGCACCACGGTCACGGCTGTGCTGTCCACCAAACCGAGCGCGGCAGCATACAGGCGATCCCAGTTGGTGCCCAAGCCGGCGGCAGTTACCGCGGCGGGACGATCCGCATTGGTGAGGGTCAGGAATTGTTGGTCGGCATCCAGGACAGCTTGAATGGAATTGCGCGGACCTTGCCGCCGGTCGTCTGCCTGATAGTACGAGGGAAGCCAGTGAATATCCGTGCCGAAGACCCAGGTGTGCTTTCCCTTGATCCAGTTGAGGTCGTCGCGAATTTCCACGTTGCTGTTGTAGGTTTTGCCATGAACGGCACCGGGAGTATTCACGTCCACGGGAACGCCGAGAATGTTTCCGAATGGGGCGCCGAAATACCCCGGAGCCAGAAAAACAGAACCATCCGCTGAACTCGTGCCCGGCAGATTGTACTGCGCCGCCAGTGTAGAGGAACTGAGCGCATCGGAATTTACGCGCTCGCGAATGCGGCCAAAATGCAGGCTGTTGATCAAATTGCCGCGGATAATCCAGTCCAGGCCGGCGATGCCGCCGTCTCCAAACACATTGCGAGTCGCGGCGAACTGTGCGGCGCCATTGCTCGCGCCAACCAGGTTCACTTGATCTTCACCGGCGGGATTCAGGTCGCGCGAATAGGCATAGCGCGCGAAGAAATGCACCATCTGAGTGAAGTTGTGGTCCAACTTGACGGAAAAGCTGTCGTCGGTGCGGGCAGCCGGGGCTGTGAATTTATATCCAAGGAAGTTGACGCCGTCTCCCTGTGTAGGGTCATTGCCGGAAGGGAGCGACGCCCAAAACGCTTTTACCGTCGGGCTGAGGCCGATGCCGCGGGGGTCGGTGGCGGCGAGATCATAGGTAACGCTATTGAAGGTCATGGCGCCGTTGGGATAGGCGGAGTTGAGTCCTTTCAGCGTGTCGCTGGGCACAATGCGTTCTTCGCTGACGGATTGATAGAAGCGGCGGGGCTCGTAGTTGACGAAAAAGAACGTCTTGTCTTTTTGAATGGGCCCGCCGAAAGTGAAGCCGCCGCGATTGTCCCGAATGGTGGGCTTTGCGATGCCGAAGGCATTGTTGTCCCAACTGTTGGCATTCAGAGCGTTGTTTTGAATGTACCAATACGCGAGGCCGTGGAACGCATTGCTGCCGCTGCGGCTGGCAACGGAAACCTGGCCGCCTGCGGCGCGACCGAAGGTGGCATTGGAGTTCGAAACGCCTACGCGAAATTCCGACACGGTATCCACGCCCAATGGAATCACGATGGAGTTAGGAAGGATCCAGCTGGAATTATTGCTGATGTCGATGCCATCGAGAGTCACGTCGTTCTGGTCGGCGCGAGCACCCGTTACGGTTCCGCCATTGGTGGTGAAAACGTCGTTGGGGCTGGCAAACGGTGTGGCTCCGGGCTGCAGCGTCAGCAGTTCGGAGGCGTCTCGTGACCGGGTCGGCAGGCGGACGAGTTCCCTGCCGCCGACGACGTCGCCAATCGTTGCGTCCGTTGTCTGCAGTTCGGCCTTGGCCTCAGTGCTCACTTCCATCACGATGGCCGCGTCGCCGGACTCAAGGGAAAAGTCCAGCGTGTAGCTCTTGTTCACGTTGATTTCGATGGATTGCAATGTCGCCGTCTGAAAACCATCCCGCTTCACCTGAAGAACATAAATTCCGGGAGCGACATTCGAATGGACGTAGGCTCCCTCTTTGTTTGTTTTTTGCTCGCGGCTGGCGTTGGTAGCCAGATTGTGCAGCGTTACTTTCGCGCTTTCAACTCCCTTTCCTGTGGGATCTGTAACTCTTCCCAAAACGGTGGCTGAAGTAGCGGTCTGCGCGCGCAACGGCGTATGAAATACCCCCAATAAGAACACAACACACAACAGGACCCTTATGGTTCGCACTTCCCCTCCTGAATTTTCGTGCATGGATTGCTACTTGCGGGAACCCACGCCTTAGCGTTCGCCCCAAGCTTGAAAGCCGGTCGTGCCGGCATCACCAAATGGTGCTAGAGCAGGTGTCACGGCAAGGGAAGCATTTTCGGTTCCACTGCGCGCGAAACCGGAAGCGCGACGTCCCCAACCGGGATTTCCAGGGGCAAATAGCGGGAAAACGGGCGAAAAATTGAATTTTTTTGGGGATTGCCCAGCAAAAGGCCCGGAGCACCCAAGATCGTTCTTGTCTCAGCTCGATGCGTGTTCTCAGAGGTTTCTCTCCCCTGCGTATCGCAGTGAGATTTTCACAGGGGGCTTGGTGTACCCGCACGGAGATACGGAAAACGGCAGCAGCGATGATCAAGACCATTAGAATGGCGCTTGGCCTAGCCTGACTAGTTCGGAAATTGCCGGCATTGAACTGGTGAGACGAAATCATTTCAACAATTCCGGTGAAATTAGAGAGACAGACTACGGCCCGGCCACCGAATTCTCTGCGAGGGTCCGCGACAAGATTTGCACGCGTCTGGCGGCGTCAAACTCTGTAGGGAATTCTTGCGTGCTGACGCCGGCCCTTTACGTCCACAAAGCCTGAGCGCTAAAAAGCATTTCTTTCGAGGGGAATCCGGAGGCGAAGGATTTTGGGTCTTCGAGCGCTCCCGATTCATCTAAGGTTTTCAGGAGAGCGCCTTACCTATGGACTGGAGCAAAAACGGGGTCAAAATCGTGCATGCCCACGAAATGGACATGAACACGCCGCAGACGTCGGGCATGACGCGGGCTGCCGCAATCACCCATGCGAGAACCGGGGCGAGCAAATTGTGGGCGGGGACCATGCTCGTCCAACCGGATGCGAAGACTGGACCGCACCACCACGGGGAACTGGAAACCGTGCTGTACGTGGTCAAAGGGCGAGTGCGGATGCGCTGGGGGGATCGATTGGAACTCAGCGATGAAGCTGGACCCGGAGATTTTATTTATGTTCCCCCGTATGTGCCGCACCAGGAGATTAACGCCGATCGGAATGAGCCGTGCGAAGCCGTAGTTGTGAGGAGCGGCCAGGAGCCGGTGGTGGTGAACCTTCCATTGGAGACGCCGGAACCTGCCAGCGCCGGGCACCCAGGCATGCCCTTTCACCCCAAGCGGTGAAGACCAAACGACGAACTCTCCCGAAAAAGCGCAATCCGCCGGATGTGCGCTCCAAAAAGGATACGGACCAGTGACCTGGTTCTTGCGGTCCGTCTTGCTGAGAAGGCTTCGAGAGTTCTGGAGCGGGCGAGGGGAATCGAACAAATCCGAATGAACCAAACAAAGGCGTTACCACCCGTTGCACTGTTCGATTGGAGTCAAACGGAGTCAAACTTGGTGAAACGTCCCCGAATTTCGTCCCCGAATTTCGCCTGAGCCCGCAGCGTCTATCGGAAAATACGGCGAATCGGAGAATCTTCACCCGGGCTTGCAAGAGTCTTGCGTGGCATATTCCGCTGTATTAGACTCGCGGCAGCTTACGGCCTCTCGTCTCTTTTTTCCTTCCGAAGAGGCCGACGAGTTCGAACGAATCCGCCCTCCGTAATCCGCCCCAGTTTCTAAGACTATTTGCTCAAGGAGGTTGCACCATGAAGTTCTCCTTGTTTTTGCTTGCAATGTCTCTCTCTTGTTTTTCTGTGTACCCTCAATCTGCTCCGGCATGGTCGCCCTCCAAAGACATCGGTGTATTTGTGTTTGGAAAAAACGGCCAGACCCCGGATCAGCAACTCAAGGACGAGAACGACTGCTACGGCGCTGCGAAACAACAGTCTGGAATTGACCCGAAGGCTCCAGCTGCAGCCGGGAAGACTGCCGAACAGAAGCAGGCTGAGCAGAAGGCCGCAGCAGAGAACGCCGATACTCCGAAAGGCGGACGCGTCAAAGGCGCAGCGAGGGGTGCTGCTGGAGGCGCTGCCATTGGGGCGATCGCGGGAGACGCAGGCAAGGGGGCTGGAGCAGGTGCTGTCGCTGGCACGATGCGAGGTGGCATGACGCAACGTCAGGCCAGCGCAGCGGCCAAGAAGGAAGCATCCGCCAAGGTGGCCGCCGAACAAAAGGCGGAAGACGAACGCAACAAGCTCGCCCATGCCGAAGGTCTGGACACTTTTCAGCGTGCTTTCGCCGCGTGCATGGATGCTCGCAACTACTCTGTGAAGTAATGAGCGACGCCGCAGCAGACATGACAACGCTCTATACCGGCGAAATTCCAGTGGAGCAGGTCGTAAAGCAGTTGCAATCGGAGCCAAATGGAGCAGCCAAAGCGGCTTGATGCGGTAGGTAAGTAGTTTATTTTGTTGGAGCGGGCGATGGGAATCGAACCCACGTCCGAAGCTTGGGAAGCTCTTAATAAAACTCTGAAAGCGATTGATCTGGCGGCACTTAGCTTCCCTAGCGACGGTCTTAATTGGAACCAAATGGAAACTGAAATGGGTATCGCGCATAAATTTAACCGATTCCCTTTGGCAGTTAATCTTCCAAGAATGCAGGAATGCAGCCCCTAGGCCACCGCCGTTGCACGGCAGAAGCCGCGCTTCGCCGGCCCGTCCGTTTCAACACGTTAAGCTGAAAGACGGCAATCTCGTGGTCCATTTGTGGTCCAGTAGGCAGTTTCGCCGCCAAAACCTTCAGTTCGACGGCATGATCACGTCCACCATTCACGTTCTGATTCTTGGCGTCGACTGAGCCCCTAGCCAAGGCGCTTTTCGAGTTGGTAGATCACGCCATCGTCGTGCGTGATTGGAATGGGATACTCAAACCAAGAATCGGCCTCGGCCAGGATAAGAAGATTTCGCTTCCCCGGAACGACAGCAAGACTCCGCAGCGCCGTCTCAAATGAAGGACTCTCTGCCGGCTGCTCGACCTCGCTCAGAAATTCCTGGTAGCGTCGGCTTCGGTCTCTTGCGACTGGAACCCGCATCTTCTCGCGGGCACGAAAGAGTTCAGTGACCGCTGGCGCCGCAAAAGTGCGTCGTCCCGCCGCACTTTTGGCCCGCGCCAGGCGTTTTGGTCTAGCGGGCTTCTTTTTCTTCTTCATGATCGCCTACAAACCCGTTCGTAGTTTCCGATGGAGATCAAGAGATAATCCATTCGGTTTTTTCATGGATCGACGCTTGATAGATGGCGGACACGATTATTGTCGATAGGCCCACCGAAGCAAGCGAAATTGGGAACATCCGCGCGTCCTTAGCCCTAACGGCGGCAGAAAAGCGCCCCCAAAGATCACCGTGTAGTTTGTCGGCCTCAGAAGCACCACGAGCAGTCGAAGCTGCGTGAAACTGCCTGCGGGTGGAATAGAAATGTACCGCTGTTCCCACCGGACCGGATTCCGATCCCGTTGTCTTCAGATACGCTCGCGTGGTCCCCACCTCTCGATCCACGTATAGTTCGTAATCGTTCCCCCACGGTTGATTCAGTCGAAAAACTCTCAGCCTTGTCCATTCGGGTACAGATGGCAACATTTGTGTGAGGAGGTCGACAGCGTCAAAACTCGGCAGTGGCGAACGCCCGTTCTGACGACAGGTAATAAGAATGCTGCCGTTTCCTTTTTTGGAATGTGCCACAGCCTGCTGTGATGTAGAGCTGATCCGATTCGTCAGGTGCAAACTGACCATACCTGGTGACGAAACTTCTTGATCAGACGGCATCTCGTGGGGAGTTCCAGGATCCAAATAGATGGGCACACCTTTCAAGGACGCGTGTTTCACTAGGGCTGTTTGTTGATCATGCGGAACGCAAAGGACGAGCACTTCGTGCGAGCCACAATTGAGCAAGCTGCCATAGTCTGTCCATTTTCGAACGCTAGCACCCACCATATCCGTGACGTTGAAGAGCGCATTCTCCGCCGTGTCGCAAATGTCGGTCACACGAAATGCTGAAGTTCTGGCCGCAAATTCGAGATGTCGTAAGCCACGGTCTCCCAGCCCCACGAGGCCGATCCGAAGCGGCCTGTTGTTTTGAAGAACGTGTCCCAATTGTGCTGCGGCCGCGCCTGCTGTGGCCCCCGCTGCTAACTTCAGAAAATAGCGCCGACTGCATCGAAATTGCATCGTTGCTCCCTACTCTCTCGCTCCGTTTCGAAGCGCCAATCGAACCCGAGGCACCGGGCTTTTTGTACCGACTGCTTTCGATATGCGGACAATGCGAGCCTTAGCATCGTCCGTATGCGAGTTCGTTCCACCAAACAGTCCATTCCAGAAGTCACTCTGTGTCCCGATCTTTGAGAGCCAGCTGGCGTCAGGAATTTGTATTTCCACCAGACGCACAAGAAGGCTGTCACCAAAGATTCCAAGTGGTGGAGTCGCCGTATTCCCCGAAATCAATTTCCACATCGATCCAGTTAGCCCGAACACGCCTACGAATGCTTCTTGATCGGGATCGCCGCTCGCATCAACGATGCTCGTGGTTACCACAGCGAAGGTCGCGAACGCTCCCACCGCAGGTGCTACGAACGGGGATTTGTCCCTGCGAGAAACTAGCTGAAAAGTGACGCCATCGAGAACCGCGACAGCGTAATCGGCGATATCCGCCAATTGATGTGAGGTGGTTTCCCAGATTGAAAAACCAGGAATGTACTGAACCCAGTGTGCGTGGGTGAATTCGCTGTCAAGTGGTCCCGCATTTCCGCCGTTACTCACTCGCTTCGCTTTGCCTTCCAGGCCACGGGCGCCTTGCAAAGCCGGATCACACCTGTCAGTCCTCACAGCACGCTGAAATCTCAACTTTACGAAAAACCACTCAAAGGTATCGCCCGGCTTACCGTCACGCTCGGTTCCGCACACATCTGGAGGGCGAATAATAAATGATGAAGAAACGAATAACGGATCCTCAAAGCTGTTATCAAAAGTGTGTCCCACCGGACCGACGAGCGGTGGGCCATTCTTTTCAGCCCATACCTTATTTTTACCTGGCGTGACTGCACAAGCACTCAGGGTAAGGATGGGGTCCGGACCCATCTCCAGAATCACCTCTCTGTCCGCAGTCGCGGTCGTACCTCCCGCCAACGTTGCTGAAACCGCATCTTGAGTGAGTGGTGGGACCGATTGCACCTCGACTTTCAGATCTTCTGCGAGTCCTGCAACCGCAAACCAGGGCTCGGACAGGATGGCGAGGAGGCCCGGCTGGTGGGAGTTCGCCGCAGCCACCAGGTCGTGAGGCTTTGTGCCGTGCCAAGGCTTAGGCAGAGCGGGTTCGGTGAGTGGCAATACCATGGTGACCTTAGGAACACCCGAGATTGCCGTCAATCGGCACGGTACAAACGTCCGGCGCCATCTCTTTAGGGAATCAATATTGGTCAATGTTGAGACTTGGATCGGACTTGCGCCAGGAGGCCGCAGCCCGTCGTAGCGGCTAGTGATGCGTACTCCAAAGCGCATGTAGGCGGCCCGAGGATCGTTGACAAGATCTTCGGTGTAACTTGCCCAAGGAACTGTCTGCCCCCCGTCACTTGTGACCGCACGCTTCGCTGGGATTAGCAGGTGGTCGTCATCCGTCCGCCCCCCGAATTCCTCAGCTTCCCAAAAGCGCAAGGGTAATGAAACGTCCTGCTTGTCGGGATCCGCATCAGCTGTGGCCTCATCACTTGCAAGATTGCTGAAGTTGTACTCTGCGACTGGCCGTCCCCTCCAGCGCCATGCTTGTCGCTGAATCTCTACAGTTCCAATGTTTGTAAAGTCCAAATCTTTCGGCTTAAGAGGTAGACGAACTTCCCACTTAGCTGGTACATCCCCCAAACGCTGAACACTGAGTTGGTGCCACAGGGCATCAGGTTCAGGGAGACGTCGTGTCGCGCATTCCATCAGAACTGTAAACGAGCGAACGCGCCGTTCAGCGGTCCGCGCTTCCGCAACAGCCTCAATGTTGTCGAAGTTCTTTAAATGGTCCTCTTTGAGAACGACAAACACATCGAGCTGCGTAGGAGTTCCTCGAACGAGCTGGATTCGATTAGCATACTGAGTTGGTTCCTGAGCGGCGTCCAAGGTTGTTACATGAATTGAAAGGCGTTGTGTAGTTTGAAAGTTTGTCGAATCGATGGGGAGAGTAAAAGTAATCTTTCCGCATACACAGACGATGCTCTCAACCGCGGGGTCCACGAGTTCGAGAGCAACTGCGCGGCCCATTCTTGCCCGGTTGAAATATTGTTGCCACACAGCCGACCGAATCTTGGAGAGCGAATCTGCCTCTGAAATGGACCGGTCCCAAGTGTTCACATCGACGACGGGAGCAAGGATATCAAAATCAAAGGTTTGTCTTCCCGGAAGGCTGAAATCGCTCTCCGCCAACAACAGCACTGGAATCGGATGTGTGGGATCGGCGTTCGCATCGATACCGCTCACGCTGAAGTCGCGGCAGAGAGGGCTAACCCCGGCGGGAATGTCCGGGAATTCCGCCAATTCCGTGGTTGTCGACGGTTTGACGATTCGTACTCCGCCTACAGGAACACGCCGTTTGTATTCGATGTCGCCAGTTAAGAAGATGTCGTCTATCTTTGTCGGTTGCGTCGCACGCAGCCGGGTCGGGTCGAGCTTCGTCGGATCGGTCTTGGCCGCGCTCGTATCGACGAGAGCCTCTGGCAGAGCTCCCGTGTTTGAAATTATGGCCGCAAATGCCTGATAAGTTTCTCCAAATACCAAGGCTGGCATTTTGCCAGACAGCAGACTAGTGGGCGGTGCCCCAGCCTGTGATCCAAGGTAGGTGTATTGGACGATTGGATCCAAAACGCCAACGCCCGTGGTGGTGTCCTTGCTGGACATGGCTTGGTCAGCCAGATAAGCGAGCGGTCCCTTCGCAGCAAGCGGCGCGGCATTGTAAATTACAGTGCCCGCTTTAACGCCGTTCGCATAGCACAATCTACTGGGCGCGAGGACGGCCGAACCGCATTGCGCCATGTGAGATTTCGAATCGTAGACCATGGGGATCGCAAAGTTTAATGGGCGCCAATTGCCATCCCCCTTATCCTTCTTTCGAAGGAACACCGCCACACCACGGGAATGCTGGAGCGGATCGTCTGACTGTAAGCTTTGGTCGACTCCAGCGGCACGGTCCACGGATATAATCAGTGGGTGAGGCACGCGCGTAGGAGATACATATTGTTTCTTTCCCGCGCCCAATACTGTAGGTTGCGGAACCAATACATTTAGCGCGTACTGCTGCGCGCGGGCGATTGCCCTCTCTCCCTGAAGGATTGCTTTAATACCGGCATACTTCGGGTCGCTAAGGTCAGGCGAAAAATCAGAACCACTCGAAAAACGAGCTTCGACATAACTATTACTTTTTCCTAGGAATGCAGAAACGAAATTCTTGCGTGCGTTCACATGATCGGTAAGCGTGTGGTCCTGAAAATGTGTTAGCGCCGGCCAAAACTTCCCGACAAGACCCAGCCGCAGGCGTCTGCTCAATTGTAGTTTCGGAAAAAACTGTTGCCGACAGAAGCTTTCAAATGCACCCGATTCTGGCCTGGCTCCCTTGCCCACGCTCCAGGTGGCGAGTAAAAGCTCCGGAACGTTGTTGTCGTTGATACCGCCAGAACGAAGTCTGTGAAGGAGCGGCAGAATTTCCGGCAGGGAACCCGTAAGCCCCTTGATCGTTTTTGACGCAGTTGAACCCGATCCCCTGGCGAGGACCTGAGATAGGATTTCCGTCCATCTGTCTGAAGGAAGGACCAGCTTTGTCGGAATCGGGTCCGTTTTTGTGTCGATGGCTCGCCAGCCCTCTCGCGCGAGCTCAGTGACGGAGCGACCATTTGGTGCAGGAAATTCTGAAGCCACGAACACGTCGGCGAGTAGAGCCAGAAGAGCATCCAAGATAACGTCCGGCTTCAGAACGTCCCGAATCGCTTTGGATTTTGCGTCGATACTCGGGTCTTCAAGAACGTCCAACAAGACGCTCGCTAGATCGAATCCCGTCGCGGCCCGATCGGCTAAATGAGCTATCCAGTCGTCCGCGGAGTCAACCGGAACATCCAGAGGCGAAGAGGGCACGGCGGAGGTAACTTGGCGCGACTTGGCTCCCGGTTTTTGTGGTGGAGCTGCATTCTGCTGGTACAGGAGGCGCTTGCTGGTCGGCTTGCTTGCAGGTTGCGTGATCGCCGCAGCCGGGAATAGGTCCCCGTCGACCTTGAAGGCGCACCGGAAGTTCCCCTGAGCGTCCTGCTCAAAATCCGTAGGCTCAAGTTTCGTCCCAGCGATTTTAATCACTGGGGCGACAACGAAACCCGTATTAGTCAGCGTTCCCGACTTGAAATGCAAAATGAACGCCAAATTTAGAAGTTGTGGAACAGGGCTGGGCGAGGTCGCTATGTGACCGATGCGTTGATGCCAATAAGGGCCTGCCTCTGGGGAGATAACCCGATCACGATCAGCCTTGCCAGTCGGATCCCAGACATACTTCTTCCCGCCGATACTTTCCTTAAGCTCCGACAGCAATTTATCGACGTATATCTTCTTGAACTGCTGAAAATCACTCAAGTCGGGACTGACAGTTGTCACATTCGCGGAGATCTTATTATTTGCGGGATCAGGTGTTCCGGCGATATGCCAATCCGTTACATCTATAGTCCAATCCCAAGGTGACAAGACTCTCAGCAAAAGGTCATTTGGCAAAGGCATAGGCGGAGTCGCTTCGAGTATGCCAACAGACAGATTGACTCCGAGCCACGTCTCGTTGCTCAGGCCATAGCTAGGCCCTAGCCACTCCGTGGAAACAATAATTGCAACCGTATCTGTAGTGTTTGCCATTCAGTACTCCATAATTGCCATCATCTGCTCGGTAAAGTATTTGACGGTGTCCACACCCGCAGGTACATCGCACCGCGCAATCGCGCGCTCAGCGAGATCAACTGTAGACGCGGCAAAAACTGGTGCGTCCGAAATCGGAACAGAGGTCAGGTCCAGCGCCACCAACTCTCGCTCATACTCAGCATTTGCTCCGAGAGCTCCAGCACGGAATTCCGAATTGACATCAGTTGATATATTTAGCGTGAAGCACCAGCAGATTTTGATTGACACTTCGAAGTGACCACGCCCCCTGAGAAGTCCGCTCGTCGTGTCGTAGGTAGCTTCGAGCGAAAGGACAATACTGGCGGTAACAATTCCGAGTAACGAAACGTCACCTCGGATGAGAAGCAAGACCCCAATCGCAAACCCTCGAGCGTCGGTCCCACCTATGTCCAGACTTGCGGTTACGCCGAGGAAAATCGCGACACTCCCTCGGATTGGTCCCAAAGCAATTGCCAAACTCGCGCTCACCATCAAACCGATGTCTACGCGGCACTGAAGCGAGGATCCTGCATTGCTTCTCAGGAAGGGGACGTACAGCACGCGTGTCTCGATGAAGCCACTTCCACCTAGCACGAAAATCGTGACGTTGAAGGGCGCATCACGACGCCCAATCGCGAACGTCAGCGCGATCTTAAAGTCATCGAGTGCATCGAGGCCTAAGCCGGCAGCCAGTCGGAGATTCGAGACGCCAAACGTGCCGAAATTTAGGTCTGGCAGTGCAAGATCAAGTCGAGCCTCGACGGCAGCTGGGGGCTGAAACTTAACGGAAAACCCTGATCCTGTGCTCGGGACGTTCGAGAGTAGGCTACTCAGGAAGTCCATGGCGGGCGCCAGCCGAATGTTCTTTGCCGCTATTGCGAACCGTGTGTGACCCGATTCGTCAAAAATCAGCTGCGTTTTTTGGAAACGAACAATCTCGCTTCCGCCCACTCGCAAAATCCAGTCCCCCGTAATCGATCCAGACGCTATTCGTTCAAGATGACCATCCGTCCCCACGGACATCCGAGCATGCGCTTCGAAATGAGGGCCGAGAACACTAACCTGAACTGGCCCAATTGCAAATACGGATTCGTCGCTAGCAATAGGAACATCGACGTCGGCTTCCACCCATCCGCGCCGCGTCTGAGGATCGGCTCCATGTTTTACGCGGATCCCGGTATTTCCGATGCTGGGCATCTTGAGACCCGAAAATAGATGGCTAAGGTCGAGGCCCGCGAACTTCGGGAACATCGAGGAAAGATCGAAACTCGTGACATCGAACGGAAGTAAATGATCGAGTAGATCGGTGCTGGGGACTTTCAGTCCAAATCCGTTCAGTTTCTGGGCCGCGGCCTCAAGCGTAGTTCCAACATCCGAGACGGCCTGACCGATGATGCCGGACAAGTGCACGTTCGGGACTAACGAGTCGAAGAAATAACCGAGCTGAAGGCGGTTGAAATCCAACCCAGGAACGTGCGGCGGTTCACCCATGGCGCGAAGAATGCGCAGGAGTGAATCCGGTACGTGGACGGAACCTGGGAATCGAGCCGCTTGCTCGAGCCATGGCCGAGCGGCTAGAAGTGCGCCGTGAATCTGTTGTTCAAGCAGCCGAAGAAATCCGGAAACATCTGCGTTCGCGGGAAGGAGCTGATTCCAATCGACAGGAAAATACTCGATTGCATCGAGTACGAGTTGCTTACAAGTGTTATCGATTGCATCATGAATATCTTTTTTCGTATCGGAGACGAGCTTGTTTGTTGCCGAAGTGACGCTGTCGCCCACAACTCCCTGCAACTTGGATAACGCAGTATTCGCCATGCCCTCCAGCGCCGCTTGAGTCCACGGCTGGGGAATAGATTGAACCAGCGTCGTCAACGTTGATTGAAGGGCGTCACATGTTGTACTGCTCCAAGAGCCCCACGTGTCTTTGGCGCTCTGCTCCCAAGCGGTGAAGTTAATCGTATTGACCGCATTCTTGAGGTCGTCGGCCTTGGGCAGTTTGTCGAGCCAATTCAAGACATCCAGCAATGCGGGAGCCGCTCCCAAGTTCACATTGAATTGACGCAGCTCGAGAGGTCCTAGCAATTTCTGTCGTAGAGTCTGTTCCTCGACTTTGTATGTTGGGAGAACCACCGCCGGCAACCATGGCGGACGGCTGCGCTCGATGGCTTGTCGGAGCGCATCAGCGTACGCCGCAATCGCACGTTCCAAGTTATCGACGATTGCTTTCACGGCGGCTTGTTCGGCCGAAGTCAAAGCACGATTGGGCTCATTGTTAACTTGCTTTAGGGCATTCGTCGCGGTGGTCTTTAAATCATCGTATTTTCCAACGAGGTCGTTCGCAGATTTTCTCCAGTCAGCGACTGCCGATGCGAGCTTCCTCAAGGGCTCAGGCGTTTGTGGCCATTGTTGAAGGCCATGGCGCAGTTCCGTGAGGCGTGCAGTCAACTCTGCTTGCAGCGCTTCTGGTGTCCACTGCGTCAACGTCGTACTGACCTGAAGCAAAAGGTCGCGCGTTGCGGGGGAAAAGGCGACGATACGATCGACGATGGTCCCCTCAGCTGATACAGCGGTACTCAAAAAGCTGTTGAAGGCGGTATCAGCTTGTGTGGTCACGAAACTACATAGCTTTGTCTTGTCCCCACCCAAGTTCGCGAGGAGGTCGCCGAACAAGTTATGGTCGACACTTTTCTTTACCTTTTCTAGCTCCGGGACGACGTGTTCCGTCCAGTACTGCTGAGCCATCTGCGGGGTCACACTCGAAAGCGAAGCAACGGAATGAGCGATGTCGTTGTACTTGTTGAGTAGTTGCACTTCGAGGTATCGTGGCTCCGTCTGAAGCTCAATATTTCCTGTTGCAGATGACACACCCGCACTGCGCGCCATCGTGACATTCTGGATCGTCGCTGTGATCGCTTTTTGAGCACGCTCGGCGACTATGTTTATCGGGATTGGCGCCGGAGCAAGCGCAAACGTGAATCGTTCATACCCGGAAGGAACTTTGGGTGGGGCGATGCTGTGATCGACGTTCGGGGACGGAAATACCGGAGTTGGGCAAGGCGGTAGGGGGAAATTGGGGTAGTCAACTTCGGTGACAGGCGCCCAGTCATTGCTGTCCGCACTCGCAGTAGGTTCTGTGCTCGTATAAAAGTAGAGCAACTCCGGCCTTTGCATCTCCGCTGGCCGAGTCAATGGCTGTCCGCCGTCGTCGCAGATCACACTCAGCGAAATTTTGGGCCGAGGATAGACGCTCTTTGCGATTTCGCTGCCGAGGACAGAAGGATTCCAGAGAGGGACTTGCCATCCAATGCTTCCTACATCGCCTCCCCAGTCACCTTCGACTGGAATGATTTTTGCCGTGCGAAAATCACTGCCCGCGATAAAGCCGCGGACCGAAGGAGCAGAAGAACCCTCGGGGTAGTTGCGGACATCTTCGATGATTTCTACATACTCGCGGACCTTACGTAAAAGTGGCCGACCCCTAAGCTTGTCCGCATTTTTCTTTCTCTCATCTTCATTTGAGCCAGGCAGTTCCAGATAGCCCTGACCGCTCTCGTCTGAACTGCGCTCGTAGACAATCACGTGCTTCGCCTTGTTCCAAAGAACGGCGATTCTCCCGAACCGCTCGAGGGTGTAAACCTCAGTTCGACCCGAAACGACTTCCGCCGTTATTTTTGTTAGTCCCTTGTCAAAAGACGCGGCCGTCGTGCCATATCCCCCGAGTGCACCGAAGAACGGATTTTCCAGTTGTGCCGCGGTCGACTGTGGGTTGCGCATGACCGCGCAATAGATGTTGTTGGATTCAAATCCCCCAACGACTCCTCCCTGGAGGCCCTTTTGATTCGGAAAGAGATCGTTAACCGGTGGATTACAGGCGCCTTGAACTGGGCGCGCAATGTCAGCGGGCCGAATCTTGCAGCTCAGGTGATCATTCAAGACCAGACTGCCCGGCTGATGCGCGTCCCACGGTTCAAGCAAGGAAACGCGATTCAGGTACTGGCGATAGATCTGCGCCCACCAGTGCCGAAATTCTTGATAATGCGTCGCGACTGGGTCTGTCGACTTCTCCTTTGTGATCGCTGAGTCCCAACCGATATCGGCGGGAAGACGTCCCGGAATTTGGCCAAATTGTGTCCAAATCTCGGCCAGGCGCATAAATGGATAGTCTGTAAAGCAGGAGAGCCCGTACAGGAGTTCGTACTGCAAAGTCTTGATTTGAGCTCCCGGCGCGCGTTGGCCGACGTATCCAACGATTCGGCGTAAGTTCCAAGGCGCTTCGATAAATCGTTCAACGTTATACGAAGGGAAAATTGTCGCGACGGTGGGAGGGGAGAGTCGAAAATCCGCTTTCTTGTCGAGAAGACGGCCCTTATATTCCATCGTTTCGCCGACGGCTTGTGCCGGCATCACCAGAGTTGCCGTGTGCTGCGCTGCCGACCGCAATTGCCATGACGCGCCTTCGCTAAACGCGTTACTCCACTGTGCAACCACTGAGGATGTGTCAGTAAGGTTTTGCGTCAGAAAGTGATCGAATTCCACATTCGTTACCAGGAAGGGATTGCGATCAAGGATCACGACGCTGGCTTTTTCCGTCGAGGAAGTATGAGTTGCGTGTAGGTCGAGTCGTACAGTGCGCTCCAGAAAACGCTTCGCGACCTCATGCACGGTCAGAGTAAAATCACTACCCACAGCCGTCGGACTAATTTCAACGACAACGGGAGTTTCTCGCTTGAAGGCACTGCCGTCGTCCTCATCTAACGTAGTGTTCTCTGCTACAAATCCTTCCGTCGGTATCCCATCCTGCCCGCCCGGATGCACGTCACGGACCTTGAGCGAGAAATCGCAGGTAAACTCGGCGGCCCATCCCGGCGGCTTGGCCGGCGGAGGTCCGACTGGCGCGAGTTGATACAGATCAGCAGCAAATTCACCTGGTCGTGCCGGGGGCTCCGATAACTCCATGGCTTTAGTGACACCAAGATCGAGCGAGCCCAGGCGTACGCGACGTTCCTCCGTTGGCGGTGCCTGACGAAAAGCCGCGAGAAACCTGATATGGGGTCTCGCCGTGTCCCAGCTTTCCGCGAGCGGCATGGCTGCGGGTTGAAGCTCGATTAGGGCTGTAGACCCCAGACCGTCATGAGCCCGGAAACCAGTGAAATACGCCTCGGCGCTTCCCGCGACTCGAGGTTGCAATCCCTGCAGTATGAGCAAGATTTTGTTGCGTGAAGTGCCGACGCCAGAAGAAATCAGCTCGAATGCTTCGGAATTCAGCACCGTTTCTGCATCCAGTTCGGTTGTGTCATGGACTGCAAGTCGTAACGAGGACCTCTGCGTGTTGTTATTGAGCTGGGGAACGAACGTTATCGAGTTTCGGCCAGGATGCCCTAGCGCATTTTGCTCAGGAGTTGCAACCTTGTCATTCCATATCTGAACGAAGGGAGTTTCCGAGTGGATGGAAAGCATCCAACGGTTCGCTGGATCCGTTGACTGCTTGATGTAGTGTTCTTGCTCAAGCTCTACGGTTTTTGGTTTGCCCCATACTTCCGCGATCCATGGCGTAATCTTAAGCCCGGGAGCAAGTACCGTTCGACGGAACACAAGCTTATTCAGCGTATTCGCTGGGCTTACTGGGACCGCAAATAGGCTTAGGAGCCCTTCCGTGACGGCGAGATCAGGTGAGTATTGGTCGGGACCGATGACAAAAGGATCGCTGGTAGCCGCGCCGTTGACCGTGACTGGCCTGGGAACGGCGATACCAGCCGCGAGTACCTTCAGTAACGATTCAGTCTTATCCGCGCTGAAGGAACCCTGAAAAGTATACGTAGACGAAGGATAGGTAAGATCCCACCGGCCGAATTGCCATGATCCACGGCTTCCAGTCACACTACCTTTAAGAAGCAAATAGCCCGCTGCATTGAGCACGCACCGAACGTAGATACCGAAAATGAGAGTGTTCTTGTCCAGGCGCATCGTCGTCTTGCTTGGAAGACATTCGATGGCGAGAGCGGGAACTCCAGCACTAGAATAGAGAACAAGTCTCTGGAATTTGTCAGGCGGATCTGTGGACCACTTCAGCCGTCCGGCGTCCGAAATGAGTTGCGCGTCGGGAGCGGCTTGCTTGCTGTTCAGAAGGCTACGGACTGAATACACGTCCAGGATGGTTAATGCCATTTAGTTCGACACCTCCGAAGCCTGACATTCAGGCCTTACGGAATCGCGGTCCAAGTGTGTTGGACCTCGCACTAACCACCGTGGAACGAGCGCCAAGTATGAATCGACCAAGACTAGGATTCGATTCGAAAAAAGATTGGCAGCTTATATCTCCACGACGTAATGGTGTCAATCGCTCCATCTGTGGAAATCGTAATTAATCTGTGGATACTATTTCACATCCCATTAACTTGACTTCTGAACCTCCGCGAGCATAAAAAGGCGTTCCAATAACGCGGAAGGACGAGGCTGCCTTGCTCCGTGAAAGGCGCCCACTGATGGCGTGATACAGCCGTCATTTTGAACGCGTTCTCGTGTCGACGAGCTGCGGTACAGAGGAACGACATGGCGGGGCGAACAACAAATAAAAAACGCAGGCGAAATCCAAGAAAACAATCATCCGCCGCCTTGCCGGCGAGAAGTAGCGCCCCCAAACTCAAACCCATCGACGCTGCATTAAAGGCGATGGTGGTAGCGGCAGAACCGCCGCCAGACCCGAATCCCGCGAATCTGGCTCCCCCGTTCGCGAAAAGCTCGCGGCGGTATT
>Ga0210410_10000289_pt1 | contig 62478 bp, 50 predicted proteins | sample IncBWC4MmetaG_FD_161058 | JGI IMG/M metagenome (GOLD analysis project Ga0210410, IMG submission 161058) | Forest soil microbial communities from Barre Woods Harvard Forest LTER site, Petersham, Massachusetts, United States - Inc-BW-C-4-M | ecosystem: Environmental > Terrestrial > Soil >... | reverse complement strand
CGATCCGCGACAGCGATTGCAAGCGCACCGCCGCTGCCGCCTTCGCCGGTGATGGTCGTAATAATGGGGACTTGCAGTCGCGCCATTTCCCGCAAGTTTCTGGCAATAGCCTCGGCCTGGCCGCGCTCCTCCGCGCTCAGCCCCGGATAAGCGCCGACCGTATCCACGAAAGTGAAGATCGGACGCCTAAACTTCTCCGCAATCTTCATCACTCGTAGAGCCTTGCGATAGCCCTCGGGATTGGTCATGCCCCAGTTGCGGTAAACATTTTGCTTGGTGTCACGGGCTTTCTGGTGGCCGATTACCGCGACTTCGTGATCGTGAAAGCGGGCCATTCCGCAAACCATGGCGTGGTCATCGGCGAAACCGCGATCGCCGTGAATCTCGGTCCAATTGGTAAAGATGCGCTCCACGTACTCGAGGGTGAGCGGGCGTTGCGGATTCCTGGCCAATTCCGCCTTTTGCCAGGCTTTGAAATGAGCCGACACCTGAGCTCGCAAATCGTGAATGCGGTCGTGAAGCTGCTGGATCTGGCTGCGGACATCTTCGTCTTGTCCCGGCAAGGCTTGCAGCCTGCCCAGTTGCTGCTCGATTCTTCCCAGCTCCTGCTGCGCCTTCAGTTGAGACTCCATCTTGCTGCCGTCACCATTCCTGGCGGCCCAGCGGGCCTCCACCATTGAAAGGAGAAACTCCGTGCCGGTCACCACCAGCATCGCATTTGTGGCTGCCGGAGCCGTCGCCGTTTGCAAACCCGCACTCCTGTGAATGGAAGCTCTCATCCGCCGCATATCTCAGACCGTGTGTAGAAACGTCCCAAGCTACGTCTCTACAGAGCTTGTCAGTCAATGACCCTTACCGCGCCTCGGCCGCACAACTCCTCGACGCGAGCCACAAAATTGCGGTCTGGATGGACATTATAGCCCTCCGCTTCCATCACCACCATGAAATCGCCCTGGCGTTCCACGTCAAACAACACTTTTGCCTCGCCTTTGCGCTGGGCGCAAAGCGCCTGCAGGTCATCCACCGTGGACACATTCGCCGTCTCCGCCGGAATGCGGATGCGCAGGGAGCGCGGCAATGGAACTCTGGCATCGTCGAGCGGAATAATGTCGTTAGCCATGAGCTTGGGATTCACGCCCTCTTCGATGCGCAGGCCACCGCGCACCAGGACCGGAACCTCGAGTTTCACTTTATCCTGGAGCTTTCGGTACGCCTCCGGGAACACGATCATTTCCACTGAGCCGGACATGTCTTCGAGAGCGCCCTGAGCGTAGAAATCCCCTTTCTTCGACTTCAGCACGCGGAGGTTGGTAATGATGCCGGCAGTGCAAATGTTTTCATCTTTTCCGGTGGAAGCTTTGATGGCCGCGATGTCGGCTGTGCTCAAGGCGCGCAAGTCTTCCAGCTTGTCCTTGTATTTTTCCAGGGGATGGCCGGTGATGAAGAAACCGAGAATCTCTTTTTCAGCGGACAACCGGGTGTGCTCATCCCAATCCGGGGTGTCGGGGAGACGGTCGTTATCGACGTTGGTCTCCTCTGGCTGGAATACGCCGAACAAGCCGTGCTGGCCGGATTCGACGTCACGCTGGGTCTTGAGCGCTCGATCCATGGCTTTGTCGAGCACTGCCATCAATTGACCGCGACGGCCGAGCGAATCCATAGCTCCACTCTTAATCAGCGACTCCAAGACACGCTTATTCAGCAGGCGCAAATCCACTTTCTCGCAGAATTCATAAATAGAACGATAACGTCCCAGTTCTCTTCGCCCAGCCACGATCGACTGGATGGCGTTGTGGCCGACGTTTTTCACTGCCGCCAAACCAAACCGGATCGCGGCACCATGCGGCGTGAAGTTGGCGTCGCTCACGTTGATGTCGGGCGGTTCAACCGCTATTCCCATTTCACGGCATTCGTTGATGTACTTCACTACGTCATCGGTATTTCCGGTTACCGAAGTCAGCAGCGCCGCCATGAACTCAACGGAGTAGTGAGTCTTGAGATAAGCAGTGTGATAAGCCAGCAGCGCATAAGCCGCCGAGTGCGCCTTGGGAAACCCATACTCGGCGAACTTGGCCAGCAGGTCGAAAATTCTCTCGATTTTCCTGGGCGGGTAACCTCGCTGCACCGCGCCCTCAACAAAGCGTTCTCGCTGCTTGGCCATTTCTTCCGGCTTCTTCTTGCCCATGGCGCGGCGGAGCAGGTCAGCTTCACCCAGCGAGTAGCCCGCAAGGCGGTTGGCGATCTGCATGACCTGCTCCTGGTAGACGATCACGCCCCAGGTGCCTTCCAGGATTTCCTTCAGTTCAGGCAGCTCGTACTCGATGCTCTTGCGCCCGTGTTTGCGCTCAATGAAATGGTCGATCATGCCGCCCTGGATCGGTCCCGGACGGTAGAGAGCGTTCAAGGCAGTCAGATCATCGATTGAGCTGGGCTGGTAGCGCCGCAGCACGTCGCGCATGCCATGGGATTCAAACTGAAAAATCCCGGAGGTCAGTCCTTTGTGAAAAACGCTTTCGTAAGTCTTATTATCTTCGAGCGGGATTTCATCCAGCGTGAGCTTCTGATTGCGTGTCTGCTCGATCAGCTTCAGGGTGTCATCGAGAATTGTAAGCGTGGTCAGGCCGAGAAAGTCCATCTTCAACAAACCCATTTTTTCGATGGCGACCATGTCGAAAGCGGTGACGATTTCATCGTTCTTGGTCTTGAACAGCGGGACCAGTTCGGTCAGCGGCCGCGGAGAAATCACAACACCAGCGGCATGGACGCCTGCGTTGCGCACCAGGCCTTCCAGTTTGCGCGCAGTATCAAGCAACTGGCGCACTTGCGGCTCGCTCTCGTAAGCCTGCTGCAGCGCGGGAGAATCTTTGATCGCCTGCTCGAGCTTGATGTTGATGGTGGTGGGAACCATCTTGGCGATACGATCCACGTCGGTGTAGGGAATGTCCATGGCGCGGCCCACGTCCTTGATCGCCGCCTTGGCCGCCATCGTGCCGAACGTAATGATCTGGGCTACATTCTCCCGCCCATATTTTTGGGTGACGTAGTCGATGACTTCGTCGCGGCGGTTCATGCAAAAATCTATGTCGATGTCGGGCATCGAAATGCGTTCGGGATTCAGGAAACGTTCGAAGAACAACTCATGCTGTAGCGGATCCAGATCGGTGATGTTCATCGAGTAGGACACCAGCGATCCCGCCGCCGAGCCGCGCCCCGGTCCTACTGGGATGCTGTTTTCTTTCGCGTAACGGATGAAGTCCCAGACAATCAGAAAATACCCCGAAAACTGCATTTGCTGGATGATGGCAAGTTCCCGCGCCAGACGCTGCTCGTATTCCGCGATACCGTGCTTCACCCGCCCCTGCGCATGCAGGTTTCGCAGCACATCGAGCCGCCGCGCGAAGCCCTCGCGCGTTACATGTTCGAAGTAGCTATCCAGCGTGTAGCCGGCAGGCACGTCGAAGTGAGGAAACGGGTTGCTGACCTTTTCCAGGCGCGTGCTGCAGCGCTCGGCGATGGCTAGCGTGCGCGAAAGCACATCGGGCGCATCCTTGAAGACGCGAAACATTTCGTCGTGGCTCTTGACGTAAAAGCCGGTGCCCTGGAACTTCATGCGATTGGTGTCCTGGATGGACTTGCCGGTCTGGATGCAAAGCATCACATCCTGGGCGTGGGCATCGTCTTCGCACAGGTAGTGGCTGTCGTTTGTAGCCACCATCGGAATGCCCAATTCTTTTTCGAGCCGAAAGAGGTTCGGATGGATACGGTGCTCCATCTCCAAACCCTGATCCTGAATTTCCAGAAAGAAATTGTCTTTGCCGAAGATGTCGCGATAGAACACAGCCGCATCTCGAGCAGCTTCGTACTTCTCTTCCATCAACCGTTCGGCAACTTCGCCCTTGAGGCAGCCGGACAGTCCAATCAATCCTTTGGAATGTTCCGCCAGAAACTTCTTGCTCACGCGCGGTTTGTAGTAAAAGCCATGCAGCGAAGCTTCGGAAGTAATCTTCACCAGGTTGCGATAGCCTTCTTCGTTCTCCGCCAGCACCAGAAGATGATTGTAGGTATCGCCGTCGGGCGGAGTGCGTTCGATGTTGTGGTCGTCCTTCTTGCAGATGTAAAGTTCGCAGCCGATGATGGGCTTGATTCCGGCCTGCTTGGCGGCATTCACAAAATGCACGGCCCCAAAAATATTGCCGTGATCGGTCATGGCAACCGCGGGCATGCCCAGCTCTTTGGCGCGCTCGCAGAGTTTGTCCACGTCGCAGGCGCCGTCGAGCATCGAGTAGTCAGTGTGCAGATGAAGATGGACGAATTGGGACATGGGGGCTCGGAATTGATTTTACGTCACGTCCATTCTAATCGGAGATTGAATCGGGGAAGGAAGCCATTTATCCACAGCATATCTGTAGAGACGTAGCTTCGCTACGTCTAGGGTTGCGGACAGTATGCTCAACGGTTGTCATTCCAAGGCGGCGAGGGAATAGGAATAGCCGACTATTCGGGCAACTGAAACTCTACGCCGCGATCATCATTCGCTTTTTTCGTGGCTGGGATGTCCAGATCGGCGAGCGGGATCTTCCTCGCCCGTTGCTCGCTGAAAATCCAAAATGTTTGTCCGACGATGGCGTAGTTCCGCACTTCCTCGGTACGCCGGTCGCGAAATACCAGTTGAGTCGGCTGCGCGTCAGCCTTCGAGTGGGCTGGCGATGCCTGGGATTCTCGTGGCTCTCGCTCCTCGCGCAGGCGGTCCACTTCATTCTCCAGGCGATCGATTTCTGCCTGCTCGCGATCGCGATCGACGTAAGCCGCCGAATAATCGTAGGGGGGATAGCTCTGGTAAGAATCGGCGGAGTAAGAATCGTTCCCGTAATACCCGGGGTAGCCGTAGTACGGATACCCATACGCGTACGGCCATCCTCGGAAGAAGCGGCGATGGTGGTGAAAGAAAGATGGCGAGGAGAACGGCCGGTCAAACCTATTTCCGAAGCGCACGCCACCCCGTTGAACGCCGGCAAAAACCGGGAAGCGAGTCATCATCGGGCCGCGAACACCGCCGCCGCGACCTGCGAATCCGGCGTGTCCCGCGAAGCCTCCCGAGATTCCGCCGCGACGTTGTCCCCACGCCGACAGCGTGAGGAAAGCCGCGCCCAAGGCCGCAACTGCCTGCCAGCGACGCATGCCGATATTATAGCGCGAGGTGCAAGCTAGTGTAGGTCAGTTCTGGTCCCCGCCGCCGTGCTTCAACCGGCAAAGTTTGCAATACGTCGGCGGCTGAGTGTTGTCCACTCGATGCTTCACCGGCTTCAGAGTGCGCAGGTACGCGAAGATAGCTTTCAGATCGTCATCGGTTAGGTTTTTGTAGTCGCCGAAGGGCATGATCGAACTCAGCTTTCTCGCTTTCACGTAGCCGGTGCGAATCACCAGGAGAAACAGCGCTTCGTCGTAGTAGCTGATGCCAGAGGAATCAGGCGTGATGTTGGCGGTGGTGACTTCTCCCCAGGGTCCTTTCATTAGCCAACCGCCCGCATACTCGAACCCCGCAACCGGCTGGCCTTTTTCTTGCGGCGTATGGCAGTGTTCGCAACTGGCGATGGTCACCAGATATTCACCATACTTCACGCGATCGCTCGGGTCTGGACTCGCGACCGGCGCGGTTAAAGGTTCCGGCGCGCTGCGAATGAGGTACTTCACGGGGAAGATAATTTCCATCTTCGGCAGCTGACTTCGGACTGGAGGCAAAGTCCGCAGGAAAACGATAATCGAGGCGAGATCCTCGTCCGACATTTTCCGGAAGTCGCGGTAAGGCATCATCGGAAACAGGGCTCGTCCATCGTGCCCGATTCCTTCGCGAATGGCTCGCGCTAGTTGATCGTCGGTCCAAGTTCCGACGCCCGTTTCCGGATCAGGAGTCAAGTTTGGCGCGACGATGCGTCCTGGCAGGCCGGCCACGTTCAGCCACTGCCCGCCGGCTGCGGTGCCGGGAATCACCGGCGCCCCGTGCGTGTTCCAATCGTGCTGCGAATGGCATCCCACGCATCCGACTGCTCCGGCTACAAGGTATCGTCCACGCTCCAGCCGCTGCGGCGTCGCTTCGAATTTGCGCGAGGTGAGAGGCCGCGCTTTCGGACCAAGGAACGGCCGCCAGCCGATGGTCAGGGTGATGGCTGCAATCAAAAGAGCTACGCCTGCGACCACGAAAGGAATCAGTATTCTGGCGAGCTTGTTCATCTACGTGCTCTCCCGGAGAGAAGCATTCTAACGCCTGAATAGTTTTTCCGGGAAGATTCCGCCAGCGTCGAGCCCGGCAAGAGACGAGTCGCCGCCTGGGCGACTACTTGGCGAGAGGCAAAACTCGCTGGATTAATTCATCTGAGAATTTCTGTTGCTCTTCGAAAAATGGGAAATGGCCGGAATTGTCAAACCAAACAAATGTTTTTTGTGGAGCCTTGATGGTTTGACTGTAGTCCCAAATCAAGGAGGGAGGACAATATGGGTCATGCCTTCCTTCAAAGAAGAAGATCGGTGCGCGGAAGTCGTACCCGAGCTTTGTCAGATCGAGGGTCATCATCTGGGGAAACATGGTCTGCAAGGAGAGGGTTTGGCCACGGATCCAACCGAGATCGTCGCCAAGCGAGTATTCCGGGGCGGAGACAAGTGTCGTCAAGATTCTCTTGGTATTGGTGAAATTCGCCTCGCTCGGTGGCGGCCCAAGTAGTGCCGATTCCCAATTTCTAAGCACCCCCGTTTTTGAGAAGGCGGGGATAGGAGGAGGATAAGGCGCAATACTCTCCAACTCCTTGACGGCCTGTTCGTTGTTGCGGCTCCGCGCCGCTTGCAGGGTATCTTGATACCCCGTGCGCTCGTTCTGATCAAAGCTAACGGCTTGACCGGTTCCCACAAAGGCGTAGATGAATTCCGGATGCTCGTGCGCCAGCCACAGACCCAGTATGCTTCCCCACGAATGACCCACGACAAATATCCTCTGCTGCTTGAATCGATTCCGCAGATAGTTCACCACGTCGACAGTATCCTGTTCCATCTGCGCCACATTCATTGTCCGGCGCAGAACTTCCAAGTTATTCGACGCGTACGTCTTTCCCGCTCCCCGTTGATCCCATTGCACGACCGTGAAATGTTTTTCCCACGAGCCCTGAAATGAGCTCGCCATCGGAATAAAAGCTATGCCGGGACCGCCATGAATGAATAGAAGAATGGGGTTGTTCACGTTTTGACCGCGCACTTCGATCCATTGATCAATGCCGCCGATTCGCACCGGCTCAAGGCTGTCGATGCCGTCCGGCGAACTGATGGCGCGTTCCTCAGAAACCCTGCGCTGGAGATATTTTCTATACAACAGGGCCGACGAAGGCACCGCCACGACCAGGCAAGCGACCGCTATCCCGACATATTTAAGAATCTTCCAGATCACGAGTCATACTCCCTGGAGGCGGCGATTGACCGTTGACCCTTCCCCACCCCAGACAAATTCTTGCAGTTCTTCACTATCTCGGTCTTGAACGACCTGAACAAATTTGAACGCTATTAACGAAGAATTGCTTTCTTGCCGGATGGGTCGCTTTGTTGGGACTCGAGTTTTATTGCGGCAGTCGCCGATATTGCAAAGGCGAAAGGGTTGTGATGCGCCGAAACGTTCTCGATAGATGTGCCTGATCGGCAAACCCGCACGTGGCGGCAACCTCCGATAGAGGCATATCACTCCCGCGAAGCAGGCGCCCGGCAGCTTCCACTCGGATTCGCCGCAAATACTCCCCCGGAGTGCTCCGGAAGAAGCGTCTAAACTCACGGCACAAATGGACGGGGTGAACTCCAACCTCTCTGGAAATTATCGCCATGTCCAGCGACTGCGAATGGGACTCGCGCAGCATCTCTCTGGCCCTCAACAACCAGATCGGCGGCTTCGGGCCCAGAGTTGCGGACTGCTCTCGACAGGCAGCGGCCAGGATGTTGAGGATTAAGCCTTCGAACACCAGGGCGGAAACAGCATCCACATGCCTGAATTCCTCGGCCAACTTCGCCGCGAGAGTGATGGAATCAGGTCGCGGTAACATCACTTCGGTTCCAACCGCCCCACAGCGCCGCAGGATTTCGTTGAAAAAAGAAGAAGCGAATTCGACAGCGAGAAAAGTCGTGGTTGCGTGGAACACATCGGATTGCAGCGCTCGCGCTGGGATAAACAAGATGGAACTTCTCTCACAGAGAAAGTCCTTGCTCCTCATCTTTTTGACGCAACTCCCGCCCAATGTCAGCAACAACGAGGCTTGTTCGTTGCCATGCAATGAGTATTTGGCCCCGGAGGTATATTGAGCTTCGGCGATCGTAAACCCGTCGGAGGTCCACGTCCGCAGGATTATCCCGTAGTGTTTCCAGGCTGGCAGAATAGTCGGCATCCCCGCTCCTACCTCAGAAGGTGGCGTTCACCGTTCCTAAGCCAATGTTACGGAAGCTTGCCCCACCCGGTTCCGTCTATCGCCTCTTTTTCCCTTTGGCCTTCTTGTTCCCGGTGGGTTTCTTTTTTGCGGAGTGCGCTACCTTCTTAGGCGGGCTGGGCTTCGTGGCCTTGGGTGGATTCGGAGCTTTCGCGACCTCGGCTTTCGGCGGAGACTGAGGCAAAGGCGCCGCCGCGGCTGCACCCTTCCCTTTTTTCTTACCCGCGGCAGGAGCAGCAACCGCAGCCTGGGCCGCACCTGCAGCTGCCTTGGCTGCCCGTCCGCGCTTCGGTGGCGGTGGCGGGGGAGGCGGTGGCGGCGGCGCCAGCGGCTTCAGGAATTTCAGAATCTCGGTCCGTGAGTGCAGTTTTCCGTCCAGCAAGAGCATGAACACATCGTGAGCAATCTTGGGATACTCCGGCATTTGCGGCGTGATGCGCAGCTCCGTCATCTCCAGCAACGGAAGCTTCTGCTGCACCTGTCGCCACTTGCCGAAGAAGTTTTTGATCTTCTGCGCCACCGCCTGCTGTTTGGCTGTGACCTCAAGAAAAAGCACCATCTCTGGCCGCGCTTCCGAAAGCAACTTCCACGTGCGGGAAGGCGTCGCCGCTTCTTTTCCGCCCAGCCGCTTAGCCAGATCCTTGGCGTTGTCCTCAAGATCCTTCCATGCCGCCACCAGATCCTTGCGTGGAATCAGCTTGCGCATGTCGGCAATGTCTTTATCGCCCAGCCGTGCCGTCAGGAAGTACAACACCGCGGGCGAGGGATCGGGCGTATATCCCAGCTGATTCATCTGCTGCCGCGTTTTGATCAGCTGCCCCAATCCCGCCGCGTCTACCTTTGCCGTAGACCAGTGCGGATTGAGCACCTTGAGCCACTCTTCCTTCTCCAACACGCGGACGATATGCAGCGGATCGTCCTCATAAGCGAGTTGCTCGATCTCCTGGCCGATGGCACGGTCAGTGATGTACTCGATGTAGTTGTTTTCTTTCGCCGACTGGATCCGCGCCAGGGTGCGCTCTTCGATGGGCCAATGAAAGCGCGCTGCAAAACGCGTGGCGCGAATCAACCGCGACGGATCTTCCACGAAGGCGTAGTTGTGCAGGATGCGGATCAGCTTGGCCTCAATGTCCGCCGCTCCATTAAACGGATCCATCAACAAACCGCGCGACCCCGGATTCAGCGACAGCGCCATGGCGTTGACGGTGAAATCCCGCCGCCGCAAGTCGTCGATAATCGTTCCCGGGGTAACGATCGGAGGCTTCCCCGTCTTCTCATAGCGCTCGGTGCGCGCCGCGCTAATCTCCGCGCGCACATTGCCGGGCAGCACCAGATACAGGGTCTTGAGGTCATCGTCCGCGGAAGCAACCAGTGCCCCGGCATGCTCGAGCTGTTTTTGCAACTTGAGGGGATTGCCCTGAACCGTGAAGTCCAGATCGCGAATAGGGAAACCGCTGATGATGTCGCGCACCGCGCCACCGGTCAGGTAAATGTTCATGCCGGCATCGCGCGCGATGTCCTGGACCAGCGTGACGCCCCGCTGCTGATTGGGGGTCAGCCGGATTTCCATGGTGTAAATGTAATCAGCCATGCCTTATTCAGAATTCAGAGTCACTGGGCTGCAATCTCCCCGGGATGCGACCGGATACAAGATTTCCACAAGGGTCCGATCGCGCCTGCCAGCTGCCTTCGGCCCCGCTACGTAAACTCCTGTGTAGGCTAGACTTAGACGAGTTAAGATGGATGCCAGCAAACTACAGAAAATAACACAATGTTAACAATTTGGCTACTGCGAATAGGATGACTCAGTATGTTCAAGGCAAAAGTGTGAGAATCTGAAGCAAGCCCGGTCGCGGAAAACCGCCGCCCGAGCCCCGTTCGCCAATTCCCTATGCCCTCCACGCACAAGAAGGTGGTAGTCCGGAAAATGGATCGCGATTCCATCAACGGCTACGTGGCTCCGGCCAATTTTGTGCGCGAAGGTAAGCTTGAGCTGCTGAACACCGCCGGCAACGTGGTCGCCATCGACCTCCAGGATATCAAGATCGTTTACTTCGTCCGCGAGTTTGGGGACGCCGACTCGCCCAGCCGCAAGACCTTCACCACCCGCCCGCGCACCGAGGGACTGTGGGTGCGGCTCCGGTTTAAAGACAATGAAGTCCTCGAAGGCATGATGCCCAACGACCTGTCTCTGACCACGGCCGAGGGCTTCCTGATCAATCCGCCAGACCTGCGCTCGAACACGCAGCGGCTGTTTGTGCCGCGCAGCGCGCTCGAGTCCCTGACTGTGTTGGCCGTAATCGGGGCAACCCGACGTCATCGCCGCGGCGTCACAGTGGATACCGGACAGGTGCCCATGTTTGGTGAGTGAGGTTTGGTGGGTAAGGTTTGGTGAATAGGTTTCCTGATGATGTTGGCGACACCCGATGCCCACTTCCGCCGTTCACTGTTTCATTCCACAAAGACTCTACTGAAGGCCGCGGCTCTGTCGGGAATCCTGATGGTCATCGCCGCTTGCGGTGGTGGATCAAATCCTCCGCAGTCTCAGTCGCCAACCCCGATTTCTCCAGCAACTGTTCCTCTCGTCCAACTCAGCACCGACACTTTCACCAACTCCAGCAGCCAGCACGCAACTGAAGTCGAAGCCAGCACGTTTGCCTTGGGTTCGACCATTGTGAGCGCATTCCAGGTAGGCCGAATCTTCAGCGGAGGGTCATCCGACATCGGCTTCGCCACCTCCGCTGACGCCGGCGCGACGTGGACGAACGGTTTCCTGCCGGGCATCACCATATACGAGCACGGCACGTTCAGTGCCGCCAGCGATCCCGTCGTAGCCTTCGACGCCGCTCACAGCACGTGGATCATCTCATCGTTAACCATCGCCAACGTGGACAATGTCGCCGTGAGCCGCTCGCCGGACGGCATTAACTGGGGTAGTCCCATCATCGTCAGCGCCACGCCCAGTTCCGACAAGAATTGGATCACCTGCGACAACACTCCCGCCAGCCCTTACTTCGGCCATTGCTATATCGAGTGGGATGACCCCAGCATGCAGAACCTCATCTGGATGAGTACGTCTACCGACGGCGGCCTCACCTGGGCCGCGGCCCGCAGCACCGCCAACCTCGCCGTTGGTATTGGAGGCCAGCCCCTGGTCCAACCCAGCGGCGCGGTTGTTGTGCCGATCGAGAATGCTACCGGAGACGAAATGCTGGCCTTCACTTCGACCAACGGGGGCCAGAGCTGGAGTGCGGCCACCACCATTTCTTCCATCACTGACCATCTGGTTGCGGCCAATCTGCGCACTTCCGCCTTGCCATCCGCCGCAGTGGATGCCGCCGGCAAGGTCTACGTGATATGGCAAGACTGCCGTTTCCGCACCGGCTGCTCGTCCAACGACCTTGTAATGAGTACCTCGACCGATGGCGTTACCTGGAGTGCTCCCGCCCGCATCCCCATTGACCCGCTCAGCAGTACGGTCGATCACTTCATTCCTGGCCTCGCCGTTAAGCCCGCAACCTCGGGCAGCACGGCGCATCTCGCTCTCGCGTACTACTTCTACGCAGCGGCGAACTGCGACTTGTCCACTTGTGCGCTGTACGCGGGATTTATTTCATCGCCCGATGGCGGCGCCACCTGGACCGCTCCCACCACTCTCGCGGGACCCATCTCACCAGCGTGGCTGCCCAATACTTTCGCCGGCCTGATGGTTGGAGATTACGTTTCGACCGCATTCTCCGGCGGCAAGGCGTTCGCTGTCTTCGCCGCCGCGCAGGCGAATTCAGGGACCATATTCGATGAGCCCATGTACACCACAACCACCGGACTTCCAGCCGCCGACCATGCCGCAGCCCTCACTTCCGCCGCCGAGCAACCCGTTCCCGACGCCCACTCCGACCATCCGCGACACGAGTTCTACGATCAGGAGCACCGCTATCCGATGAGGCCACCGGAGAACTAAAACCGCCTCGGGCCAAGCGCGAGGCAGCTCTTTCGGAGGCAGAGCGCCCCCGACCCTTGACCTCTACCCAGCTCAAGCGCACAATCCTCTGCAAAGATCACGCCAGCAAAAGGAGCGAACTATGCCAGTGAAGCAAGGAGACCTCGGGCTCCTACAGCACCCCGCCTCTAAAGAACTCCTGGATTCGAGAATCCCTGCCCGCTTCGCCTATGTCTGGACCGACGGGACGCCGAGGGTTATTCCCATCTGGTTTCACTGGAACGGACGCGAGGTCATACTTGCAACCCCGCCCAAGGCACCGAAGCTGAAAGCCCTGGCCAGGAATCCGAAAGTTTCGCTCACCATCGACGACAACGTCTTTCCCCATAAGGTGCTTCTGATCCGTGGCAGCGCGCGCCTGCAACCCGTGGACGGAATCGTGCCCGAGTACGCCACCGCCGCCGAACGCTACTTCGGACGCGAGCAGGGCCAAGCCTGGGTCGAAAAACTTCGCACCATGATTCCGAGCATGGTGCGCATCACGGTCACGCCCGAATGGGTCGGCCTGCTCGACTTCCAGACGCGCTTTCCCAGCGCCCTGTCGGCCTGAGGTTCCATTCGTTCTGTGTTCGGGATTAAGGCGGAATGGTGTAAACCTGTCGTGGACTACTTCCCTTCCAGCATTCCAAGTTTTCTGAGCAAACCTTCAGTTGTGTACCGCTGGATTCCTGAATCTTCAAAGTCCTTGTCGTTGGACCAGATCGGAATGTGAAACTGGATGGCCAGCGCCAGGATGTCAACGTCGTCGGGATCACGGCGTCCGATACGGCGTCTGGCTTCGGAGATACTGCTGGCGTAAGCCTCTCGCTCCACGATGGTCACGGGGAGACTGGCGACAGCCAGAAGCAAAAGATCGATAGGCAGGCGTCTCTTTCTGGCCAGGACGGCCGCGTATTCCTCAAGTTCCGCAAGTGTGGTTTCGGCAGTGAGCACTTCTTCGATTTCTGCGTGAGCAAGAATCAACCTGGCGCGCCCACCCAGCGCAGCCGCCAGCAGGACGTTAGCGTCCGCGGGAAGTCTCACGACGGCCCTTCCGCCAACCTTCAAAATCCGCCAGCACTTCCTTCTCCGAAGTCCGAGAAAGCCTACGTCGAATGCGCATACCCGAGCATTGGTCCCAGAAACACTTGGATTCGAGACAAAAACGTTGGTATGAGCATCTCGGATATACCGGGGTACAGGAAACTTAACCCTGCTCCCAGTTCTCTGCGGAGATAGAGAGCGACCCGTTATGGTAGAAGCAAAAGAAATCGTGGACGGGAAGTTCGTTTGGCGGTGCCCATGTGGATGGGAATACCCCAACACTCCAGTGCGTGAAGGTCAGTTGCCAACATGCCCGGACCATGAGTGTAAGCGTCCGGATCCAGTGTTCAGCTAGCGGCTACGTTCAACGTCCCCTTCAGACACTACCGGCTAGCCCTTAATCCTTGACTTCGTCCTTCTCATTGAGATATCGTTGACAAATACAGATTATCTCTCTGACAATCGTGATTTCTGAATGAGGACCAATTTGGGAATCGAAACTGCTAACTTCTTATTCCAGAATATTTTGCGTATAAGTCCTTATTCCTCAAAGATTTTGAGTGTAGTCTAGCGCTAACCCTATCATTCCAAAAGATCAGGGGGGAGGGGGGTACCCCATTTTTAGTCGATTGCGCTCGCCTGCCCCGTTCGCTCAATTTACAATCACCGTTCCGTTCTCACGGACACTCACATGAAACTTACACAGATCGCTTCGGCGCTGGGCGCGCGCTTGGAAAACGGTTCGCCCGATATCGAGATCACAGGCGTCGCCGGAATTGAAGAAGCCGGATCCGGCCAGATCACCTTCGTGGCCAACCCAAAGTACGCCGCTGCGGCCAGGAAGACGAAAGCGTCGGCGGTCATCGTCGCGGAAGACTTCCCTGCTATTGCGGCGGCGATGGTGCGCAGCAAGAATCCGTATCTCACTTTCGCCCGTGCTATCGCTCTCTTCCATCCAGCTTCGAAGTACGCGCCCGGAATTCATCCAACGGCGGTGATTCATGCCTCCGCCAAGATCGGCGAGGGCGCGCACGTCGGACCGTATGTTGTCATTGACGAAGGCGTTGAGATTGGGAAGAACGCCGTGCTGCTGGCGCACGTGGTCATTTATCGCGGAGTGAAAATCGGCGACAACTTCATGGCTCACGCGCACGCCATCGTGCGCGAGAACTGCCGCTTGGGGAATAATGTTCTGTTGCAGAACGGCGTGGTTATCGGCGGAGACGGCTTCGGGTTCGCCAAGGATGATCTCGGCCACTGGCACAAGATCCCGCAGCCAATGCCAGTTGTCATCGAAGATGGCGTGGAAATCCAGGCCAATTCCTGCATCGACCGCGCGAGCGTCGGCGAAACCCACATTGGCCGTGGGACGAAGATCGACAATCTGGTGCAGGTAGGTCACGGCTCGCGCATCGGAGAGCATTCGCTGCTGGCGTCGCAGGTTGGCCTCGCCGGCTCAACCGAAGTCGGCAACAACGTGATTCTGACCGGACAAGTCGGCGTCGTGGGTCACTGCAAGATTGGAGACGGCGCCATCGTTACCCCGCAAAGCGGCGTAGCTGGCGACATTCCCGCGGGAGCCATTGTCAGCGGCGCACCCGCCATCGATCATAAATTGTGGCTGAAGGTTTCGGCGTTGCTGAGCCGCCTGCCCGAGATCGCGAAGGCAGTGCGGACAAAAACTTGAACCACTAAGGACACAAAGGCACACAAAGGAAATCTCAAACCTTCGCCGTTCCTTCGTGAGCCTTCGCGTCCTTTGTGGTTATTGGGTTTGACTCTTGCAACTCGGCGGGCAATCCGCTGTCGATGGCTTTCCGGACTTTGGCCATCAGACATTCGCGGTCGCCGAAATCTTTAGGCTCGATGGGTTTGTGGAAGATCACGGTGACCGTCCCGGCCTTGATCGCGAATCTCTTCTTGGGCATCACGTAGTGCGAACCTACGATGGTGACAGGAACGACTGGCAAGCCGCATTCTTCCGCCAGATAAAACGGTCCCTTTTTGAACGGCAGGAGCTTACCATCGAAGGAACGGTGGCCTTCGATGTAGATGGTCATGTTGACGCCTTGACGAATTACTTCCGCGGCAGCGCGGACCGCGGCGATTCCGGACTCCCGGTTTCCGCGGTCTACCGGAACGAGCGAACCGAACCGCATCACCCGCCCAAGGATCGGATAGCTGAACAATTCTTTTTTCACCATGACCGAGGTGCGGCGAGGAATCAGCGGCAGCAGGATCGGTGGATCGACGTTCGACACGTGATTGGACATGAAGATGTAAGTTCGGGCGACCTCGAGTTTGTCCAGACCAACCGTCTCTACACGAATTCCGGCGAGTCGAACTCCGGTCCACGCGCCCCACATTCCCATGCGATAGAGCAAGCTGACGTTGCCAGTCAGGAGCGTCCAGGGAAATCCGATCAATGCCGCCACGGGAAGCAGCGCGGCCCAGAACCCGAGCATCACGATGGTGCGGATCACAGGCGCTCGTCTCCCAACTCGCCGTTGCGCCAGGCAACGCGGCGGGATTCCTGGAAAGAGATATGGTTCACGTTGGTCAACTCACAATTAACTTGTTGGACGTTGGATGCGTGCCTGCGCCCAGCGATTGCAAGCGCTCCGGCAACTTCTCATAGATACCGCCGAAGCCTCCGTTCGATAAGATGGCGACCACGTCGCCCGGTCGCAACTCTGGCGCGACCAGTTGCACGATGCCTTCAACGGTGGGAACCATACGTGCGCGCCGGCCGTGCTTCTGGATTTGTGACGCCACGGCTGCCAGGTCCAGGCGCTCGGCTTCCGGAATCGCTTCAGACTTGAAGGCGTTCGCGACCACTACTTCGTCGGCCAAGGCCAAGCTCTTCCCCAATTCATTCTGCAGCACGTTGCGCCGCATGGTGTTCGAGCGCGGCTCGAGGATCGCCCACAAGCGCGCTCCAGGATAGCTTGACCGCAGCGCGGTCAACGTCCCCGCAATTGCTGTCGGGTGATGCGCGAAGTCGTCGATGATGGTAATGCCGTTCACCTTAGCGCGCATTTCCAGCCGCCGCTTCACGCTCTTGAAGGTCTTCAACGCCGCAGCGATCTCTTCCCGCGAAATGCCGCACGCGGCAGCCATCGCAGCCGCGGCAGTTGCGTTCCACACGTTGTACTCGCCCGCCAAGGCATACTCGAACTCGGCCCACGGCTTTCCATCGCGTGCGACCGACCAGGAAGTGCGTCCAGGCTCCAAATGCAGGTTGGCGATTCGCCAGGTTGCAGTCGCGGCTGAGCCATAACGCTCCACCGGGCAGAAGGCGCGGGCGAGACAACGCTCGAGGCTTTCTCCGGTATCGAAGGCGATGATGCGGCCGCGGCGAGGTACGAGGTTCACCAGACGCTTGAAGGCAGTTTCCACCGCGTCGAGATCTTTGTAGATGTCGGCGTGATCAAATTCTACGGATGTCAGGATGACGGAGTCGGGGAAATAATGCAGGAACTTCGGACCCTTGTCGAAAAAAGCCGTGTCGTACTCATCACCTTCGATAATGAAGTGCTTGCCCTGTCCCAGTTGAAAGCTGCTGCCGAAGTTTTCCGCGATGCCGCCGATCAGGAAAGAAGGCTGCAAGCCGGCGGTGTGAAAAATCCACGCCAGCATGGAGGTTGTCGTGGTCTTGCCGTGGGTGCCCGCGACCGCCAGCACCTCTTTGCCGCGCAGGAATTCATCGTGCAGAATCTGCGGCAGCGAGCAGAACGAGATGCGCTGATCGAGCACGTGCTCCAGTTCCACGTTGCCGCGGGAAATCGCATTGCCCACGACCACGAGGTCGGGTTGCGGTTGCAGATTGTTGACGGCGAATGGCTGGGACACAGGAATGTCGAGCGCCGCTAAAAAGTCCGACATCGGCGGATAGGCGGCTGCGTCGGAACCGGTGACGCGAAAGCCGCGCCGTTGCAGCATGCCGGCAAGCGATGCCATGGCCGCGCCGCAAATGCCAATCAGGTGGATGTGTTTGCTGTCCGACATGGTTGACTTATGTTAGACACTGAGGCTGCGATTTGGATTGACCAATTGGATGCGTCATTGCGATTTTGAAGCACGCGATACCACCGTCGCTGGCGTTGTCGCAGGCTCCAGAATCTTCAGGCTGCCTTCCTTTTTGCCCACATCGAGTGCTGCACGCACGCCCAGAGGAAGGGTGATGTTGCGACGCGAAACGTGGCCCGATCGTAGCCCATACGCTATCGGGATTCCCAAGTCTCCAACCACTCGCAGCACAACTTCTTCTAAGGTGTAGCCCTGATTCTGGGTCTGCGCACAATCCAGCATCTCGCCGAATACGATGCCCCGGACTCCCGAAAACTTGCCGGCCAATTTCAGTTGCATCAGCATACGATCGATCTGATAGGGCTTCGCTGCCAAGTCTTCGATGAACAGGATGGTCCCTGCAGTCTGGATTTCATAAGGTGTACCGAGAGAGGCCGCCAACATGGAAAGACAGCCGCCATAAAGACTCCCTTCGGCGGAACCGGCGAGCAAGGGCTTCGCTCCGGATTCCGGTCCAAAGTTCACCACCCAGCCAGAAGCCCCGCTGAGCGCCGCTTCCCAAGAGACGAGATCGACGCCATCGGGATGATCGAAGTCCTTTGTCACCATCGGGCCGTGGAAGGTCACGAGGCCCACGGAGTCTAAGAGGTAGGTCATCAGCGTGGTGATATCGCTGTAGCCGACGAAGATTTTGGGGTGCGACCTGATTTTCTCCAGATCAAGCGTCTGAAGAAGATAATTCGCACCGTATCCGCCGCGTGCGCAAATGATGGCGCGAACCTCGTCGCGCGAGAACATTTCATCCAGTTCGCCGGCCCGTCGTTCGGCGGAGCCGGCAAAATAAAGATTCTTCTCGAGAATCGAATCAAGATAAAAAGGTTTATATGCGAGCCGCCTGAGCGCGTCGCATCCCGCATCCAGCAGCTCGCGTTTGATGTTGCTGGCGGGGGCAATGATTCCGATGCTGTCGCCGGGCTGAAGCGCAGGCGGCTTGATGCGCGGGATGAGCGGGGCTGAAGTCATCGCTTCAATGTGGAACAGTCCCTTCGGACCGTTAATCTTAACAGCCGTATATCTCAATGGAGCACAGGCGTCCCTGAGGTGCGGACGGGCGAGACGCCCTGCTCCATTTAAACGAAAAATTCTCCGCGGCAGACGAGCTGGGCGCTACCGCGAAGAAACAACTGCTGCTCCCAGCGCACCGTTTGTACGCCTCCGGGTGCATGAACTCGCACGGGTGACTCGGCCTTGTGGGTGACGATGGCGGCGACGGCCGCGGCGCAGGAGCCGGTGCCAGAGGACTGGGTTTCACCGACTCCACGCTCGAAGAATCTTACGTCGATATTTCTTTTATCCACAGCTATTACCAGTTCAACATTAATCCCACGCTTGAAGTCGGAAAGATGTCCGATCTCGGCGGCCTCCGCCTGCCAGTTCGGAGCGACCTTGTCCACAAAAACCACGTAATGCGGGTTGCCCATTGAGACGGGGATGCCTCGTATTTGGCGAGAGGCAAGCTTGACGAGTAACTCGTCCTCGACTTGGGGTTCTCCCATGGCAATCTCGAACTCGTACTGAGTGTCGCTGCGGGAAGTGAGAGTGCAAACCTTCAGGCCAGCGCCAGTACGTATCACAAACTTTTCTTTGGGCTGCTGGGAACATAAGTACGCAGCTACGCAACGTGTGCCATTGCCGGAAATTTCCGCTTCGGATCCATCGGCGTTGAACAGGCGAGCTTGCACATCGGCATCTTGTGTAGGAAAGAGCCACTCCACACCATCCGCGCCTACGCCCTGGTGACGATCGCAGATGCGCCGGCTGAAGGTGGCCAGGTCGGCTGGGGCATTTATGCCGTCGATGATCAGGAAGTCGTTCCCACAAGCGCTCGCCTTGACGAAGGGAATAGCGGCCGCAGGCGAATTCATTCAGGTGCCACTGGTCCCAGCGCAGTCGCGCTCTCAAACACCGGGGACTGCTTCAGGCCGCGCAGAACCTGCTCCTGATCCTTGCGCGTGCCCTGCAGCTCAAACTGAACTCGCACGTGCTGCTGGGTCGCCGCAACCTGAACGTTCTGCATCATAGCGTGAACACATTCCAGGATACGGTTTATCTCGTGAGTGATTTCATCGGCGCTTCGGCCTGCAACTTCGTAACTGCGAACCGCTGCTTTCAAACCGAATCGCTCCTCCGCGCGTCCCAACAAAAAAAGACAGAGCAAGATGAGCGCGGTGGCGAAAACCGACGTGAGATAAAGTCCCCCACCCACCGCCATGCCGACCGAGGCCACGACGAAGATCGTTGCCGCCGTGGTCAGGCCGGTCACAAGTTTGTCGTGTGCGTGGAGGATGGAACCGGCGCCGATAAAGCCGATGCCGGGGATGATCTGGGCGGCAATGCGAGTGTGGTCTCCGATATGCTCAACCGCGAGTTCATCCGAGAGGAGAGTAAACATCGCGGCGCCCATGCATATGAAGAGATTGGTGCGCAGCCCGGCGGCCCGATGCTTGAGTTGGCGCTCCAACCCAATCAGACCACCCAGGATCGCGGCCAGCACCAGCCGCGTGATCGAGACTCCTACGACCGACATCATTTCGTTGTGCAGGAGGTCGTAGATGTGTTGCGTTGTGGGCATTGAATCTGGGTTGGCTGGATTTTATCACTGGCAATCGATGCTTTGACGGGTTTCCTGTCAACCACCGTTAACGGGCGTGATTACATGGAATATTTGTGCGCCCAATAAATGGTGGCGGCGGGCTGACCAGTGGTGCGAATCACCATCATGGAATTCAGGTTCTGTTTTTGTACACCGAGTGCGACCGGGTCGCCATCGATTGCAACCACGAAGTCGACGTATCGCGAAGGATGCGATAGGGCCCGTTCCCACAACCCTTCGTCATCGGCAGGCGCTTTCCAGGGGCGATGGTTACCTTCATTAATGGTATGACTTAGGGGAATGCCAGCCTGCTGGAGAGCGCCCACGTGGTCGCCCAGATACATCAAGAAAGATGAGTCGAGGCGAAACTTTTTCAAGTTAGATGCGAGTTCAGTTTCGAAAGCGATGCGAGTGCGGGAATTCACCCAGGCTTCGCGGAAGCAGACTGGTTGCGCTCGCCAGAGGGACGCGTAGCTCGCGGCAATCACAATTAGAGTCGCGGCGACCACTGCTGTTTTTGCTGATCTGTTTCGGGCGAGACGAAGCAGGAACAAAGTTGGCACCGCAGCTGCCACGGAAAAAAGCGGAAGAAGTTGTAGACCATATCGCGCGTTGTAAAACGAGAACGGCCACCACACAGGCAGGAAAATCGGGACGCCACCGTAGGCGATGGAAAGCATGTAGAAAGGAAGGGGCGCCCACAGCAGAAGCAGCGGCCAGAGCCGGCGGTCAAGAATCAGCATCGCGAGTGTGCCGGCCAAAAGCAATGCCACCCAAAGTTTCTGCCAGTTCCCTTCCGCCATATTCAGCTCAGCGGATTTCAGGAAGTAACTGAAGGCGACAGGTAAATTGTGGGAACCGGGATGTGGCGGCGATCCGGGAGACGCGCTTTTTTGTTCGATGGCACGAGCCGAGTACGGCCCGTTGGCGAACTCCAGCGGGTTTCTGTAAATGATTGCGTTGTATGCAAGCCAGAGCGCCGGCGCGGCCGCCGCGAGCAAAATGAATTTCGCCAGGCTGCGACGCAGAGATTGATCATTCCGTTGCGACTTTACAACTACGGCGACTGCGGCGACGCACATTGCCGACGCGAGCAGCCATCCGTCGTAACGCGTGAAGCAGGCAGCCGCAAGGCAGAGGCCGCACTTCATCAAAGATGAAGGACTTGCGTCCGGCGCGCTTTTGTCTCTAGACACTTCGCGCACGAACTCGCTAAAGTACACCACCGCCCAGACGAACAGCGCGAGGTACAGCGATTCGGTCATGGCTGTGGTCTGCAAATAAATCAGGTTGGGATTCGCGGCATAGATGACGGCGCCGAGCCACGCGGCAATTCTCGCCGAAAGATCGGGTTCTAAGTCGAAACTCAGAGCACTCCGCACCAGGCGGAAGACGCCCGCTGTGCCCATGGCATACGCAACCATCGAAGGGATCGAACCGGCGATCCCAGATTGCCACGCCGAGTCGGAGAGCAGGAATGGAATCATCAGCAGGTGCGGCAGCGGGAGCCACACGGTACCGAGTTGCAGCAGGCCTGGAGTGCGCGAGTCGAAGACCCGGCGGGCGATGTTGATGTGAGCCACGGCATCGCCGTAGAGCAGCAGGCCGCCGTGCTGGAAGTAGTAAGCGAAAGAGATGAACGAGACGCAAGCGGCGAACTGGGCAACCAGCGCGGTTTCACGATCCCAGCGATGAGTGGGCTGCGCTTTCATCTGGTGGATCGTCATTCCAAATGGGTCAATTCGCGAAAGACCTGGAAGCGGGCGTCGATCTCTTCCCTGCTGAGGGATTGCAATCGCTCTGTGCCGAAACGCTCGACGGCAAACGATCCCATCACGCCGCCGTAGAAAAGTCCCCGCTTCAGGACTTCGCGGTTCAACTCTTCTTGCGAGGCAATGTATCCCATGAATCCGCCGGCGAACGAGTCGCCCGCGCCAGTTGGATCTTTGACTTCCTCGATGGGCAAAGCGGGAGCGCGAAACGGATGGTGTCCAATGCCGAATGCGCCTTCGCGAAAGAAAATAGTCGCGCCATATTCACCGTGCTTGATGACCAGCGCCTGCGGTCCCAGGGCAAGGACTTTTTGTGCTGCACGAAGCAGATTGGTTTCACCCGCGAGCACTTTGGCCTCAGTATCATTGATCAGAAGAACGTTGACCAGCTTCAGGGTCTCGACCAGTTCCTCGCGATAGTCGTTAATCCAATAGTTCATGGTATCGCCACCCGTGAGACGGACCCGGTCCATCTTCTGGCGCACCGCGGCTTGCAAAGCAGGCTGAATATTCCCCAGAAACAAAAACTGTGAATCCGCATACTCGGGCGGGATACGCGGCTGGAAGCGCTCGAAAACATTTAGGTCGGTGAAATCGGTTTTGGCTTCGTTCAAATTATCCAGATAATGCCCGCCCCAGCGGAAGGTTTTGCCTTGGGCTCGTTCGATGCCTCGGGTATCGATCTTTCGTTTCTTGAAAACGTTTTCATGTTCGGCAGTGAAGTCGTCGCCGACCACTGCGACAATGCGAACATCTGTGAAGTAGCTGGCGGCCAGGGAAAAAAATGTACAGGAGCCGCCCAGTACATTTTCCGCCCGTCCGGAAGGCGTGGAAATATTGTCGAAGGCAATCGAACCTACGGCGAGGATGCTCATTATGTGGTTTTGGTCTCCAGGTATTTTTCGAGGATGAGTTTGAGTTTCACGCGAGTTGCGGCGGGAATTTTATCGCGGTCGGTAAGAATGGCATGGGCCAACGCCGCGCCACACTTGCAGTGTCGCTTCGCCGGCATCGAGGCCACGGTGTGCCGCACAACCTGGCAGGCGTTCTCGGCGTTTTTCAGGAGCACGGCGACGATCTGATCGACCGTGACTGAGTCGTGATGAGGATGCCAGCAGTCGTAGTCGGTCACCATCGCCACGGTTACGTAACAAATCTCGGCCTCGCGGGCCAGCTTGGCTTCTTGCAGGTTGGTCATGCCGATCACGTCCATGCCCCAACTGCGGTACACGTTGGATTCAGCCTTGGTGGAGAACTGCGGCCCCTCCATACATAGATAGGTTCCGCCGCGCTTCCCGGTTACTCCTGATTGCTTGCACGCGGCTTCCACGGTCTGGGCGAGTTCGGGGCAGATCGGATCGGCGAAGGCGATGTGGGCCACGATGTCTTCGCCGAAAAACGTATCCACGCGATGGCGAGTGCGATCGAAGAACTGATCGGGGATTACGAAATCGAGCGGCTTGTGCTCTTCCTTCAACGATCCGACGGCCGACACGGAGACGATCCGTTCGACGCCGAGTTGTTTGAAGCCGTAAACATTGGCGCGGAAATTCAGCTCCGTGGGAAGAATGCGGTGGCCACGTCCATGCCGCGCCAGAAATGCAACCTGACGGCCTTCGAGCGTGCCCAACACATAGGCGTCTGAAGGGTCGCCGAATGGTGTCTGCTGCTTCAGTTCCCGCACACCCGTGAGGCCGGGCATGGAATAGAGCCCGCTGCCACCGATGATACCGATTTCCGCTTGCGACAAAAATCCCCCTGGGAATACCTGCTATCGTAACGAATTTGTGATTATACAAAAGTGAAGGAACGATCACTTAACGGTCACTCTTAACGGTATGCTTCCTTGCGATGTGCCACCCGCAAGATCAGCACCACTTCAGCCCGGTCGTCGATGTGGCAAATCAGCCGATAGTCTCCGACTCTGTAGCGCCAGACTCCAGCCTTGTCACCCGCCATTGCCTTTCCCAAAGCGCGCGGATCGGGCCTTCGCAGAACCCGTTCCTGTAGAAACTTGACGACACGCCTTTGCGCCATCCGGTCCAGTTTCTCCAGTTCCTTTAGCGCACGAGGATCGAAATTAGCGATCCAGGCCAAGCCGTTTTACCACCTTGCTGAATGGGATCGAGGGTAGTTGATCCTCAAGACGGGAAACTGCAATGAGATAGTCCTCCTGTTCATCCAGGAATTCAGCGATAGCTTGTTTTGCGTAGTACGACTTTGGGCGGCCCGTCCGCTCGGACAGCTTGTTCAGTCTTGCTTCCAAACCCGGTGACAGTCTGACGGTCAGCATTGTCGGCTCCTGTAATACATGTAATACATTTTAGCAGAATTATGCTGTTCGTCCAAACAACTCAGTCGAATCATTTCACAGACGCCATGAACGCGCCAAACAACTCCTGTTCCAGTTGCTCAGTCGTTGGCTGGTCCAGACTCTCCGTGATCAGCACCCTGTCACCGTCCACGGCAATGACGACCGGCCCTTCTTCCGTCAGCCACGTGTGGGTGCCGGTCAGCGACAGAATGGACTCCAGGATTTCGGGCATATCCTTTCCACCCGGGCTCACTTCGCGTACATGCTTGTATCGTTTAGTCAGCGATCTGGCGTAAATAGCGGCAAAGTCAGCCGCCTTTTCTTGACTCGCCCAGCGCGACACATACAGCAGCGCCAGCGGCGCGGCCGGATCGCCCTTCGGCTTGGCCGCATAGTAATAGCCACCTCGCCATTGCGGATAAATCTGGTGAGCCGCTTCCGTGCCCGCGTACTGATCGACCAGAATGGCCACATCGAATTCGCCGATCGCTCCGACATCGAAGCGTTCGTAGTTCTTGAAGTCCCTCTGCAAGTCGGGCAGGCGCATGGGTTCGAGTGTCTCACCTGCGAGATAAGTTTTCGGCTCCATGATCTGACGCGTGGTTCGCGGCGGATTGCTGAGGGTCTCGGCGAAGGCCTTGTCTTTCCCGCGTGCGCGGAGCAGTTCCGTCTCAAAATCCAGGCCGTAGCGATAGGGGAAGGTCAACTCCTCTTTCAGAAAGATGGGAGCGTTCTTGAATTCTATCGAGTCTGCCGTACCCACGAGCATGCCTTGTTTCAGGGCCTCGGCGATCTGCGGCGATGCCAGCAGGGACTGACCGGTGGGCGCGAGCATGTAGTCAACCAGCACCACCATCGCTTGTCCCTCCACTACGGCCTGGCGGGCTTCGCTGATCTCGTCGTTCTCAATATCTGCGGCGGTCGGCTGTTTCTTTTCTTCCAAGTCGGTGCTACCAGCTTTCAGCCACTTTTCCAGTCCGAAAGACTGGTCCTGAAGGGCGTGCGTGAGTTCGTGCGCCAGCACCGGGCGTTGCTGCTCAATGTCGATCCAGTCCAACAGGTTGACGGTGGCGGTCTTGGGATCGTAGTAGCCGGCTACTTGCTCGCGGAGCAGGGCTACGAGAAAAGTTTGCAGATCGAAATCTCGCGGCAGAAGTCCGAACTTTTTCAGGACCAGTTCGGAGCGGCGCAGGCGCTGTGCGTCCTTGTCTTCCGCCATGGTCTTCTCCAGATAGGCCACAACTTCATCGCGGCTGGTGAGGCGTCGTTTGACTTCTTGCTTGATGGGCAAGCCGCTGTCTTTGCTGGCGAACTCGAGAATCCGATCAACATCGTGGAAAAGTTCTTCAGCTTCCTTGGGCGAGATTTTCTGTTCCTGGGGAGTGGCTGCATCTGACTTCTTAGTTTGTGGACTGTGATCCGGTGCAGCCTGGGAGGCGCTGTCTGCATTTCCCGGCGCCGGAGTGCCAGGAGTGGGTGCCTGTGCCCACGCCGATGAGGCCACGAGCAATACCAGCTTCGCAGCTAAAAGCAGGATGAAAACTCTTGGCCACGGATTTGCACAGATCATCACGGATACTTTATCAGCCACTAAGCTGTGCCGCCACCCACTCGCCCGCTTCTTTCGTCCCCAGCGCACCGCCGAGGTCCTGCGTGGTCCGCTTCTCCTGCACCGCTTGCAGCACGGCGGTTTCGATCTTTTTAGCTTCTTCTGTCACGCCCAGGTGCCCTAGCAACATGGCCGCGGTCAGGATTGCTCCAAATGGGTTGGCTATATTCTTTCCGGCAATCGGCGGGGCGGAACCGTGTACTGGCTCGAACATCGAAGTCTTTCCCGGATGAATGTTTCCGCTCGCCGCTACGCCCAGGCCGCCCTGGAGGCCAGCCGCGAGGTCGGTAATAATGTCGCCGAACATGTTGTTTGTGACCACGATGTCGAACTGGCGGGGATCGCGCACCATCTGCATGCAGAGCGCGTCCACGTACATGTGCTCGGGCTTGATCTGGGGATATTCGCCGCTCACTTCCTTGAACACACGCTGCCAAAGCCCGCCGGCGTGGGTCATGGCGTTGGACTTGTCGCACATGAGCACGCGCTTGCGGGGACTGCCGTCCAGTTTCGGATGGCGTTCGGCATACTCAAATGCATAACGGATTATGCGTTCCACACCCTTGCGGGTATTGATGTCCTCTTGCACAGCGATTTCGTCCGGCGTGCCTTGTTTGAACACTCCTCCGGCATCGGTGTAAGCGCCTTCGGTATTCTCGCGGATGACTACGAAATCGATGTGTTTGGGCTCGATGCCCTTGAGCGGGCACAGTGCGGCGGCCAGCAGCCGCACTGGACGTATGTTGGCGTAGAGATCCATTTTGAAGCGCATACCCAGCAGGATCTCTTTGGCGTGAATGTTCGAGGGGACACGGGGATCTCCGAAGGCGCCAACCAGGATAGCGTCGAAATCGCGCTCCAGCATGGCGAACCCGTCCGGCGGGACGGTGACGCCGTCGATCAGATAGCGGTCCGCGCCCCAGTCAAAGTTGGAGGTTTCAACGTCGGCCCCGGAAGCATTAATTACCTTGACGGCTTCCGGGATGACTTCTTTCCCGATGCCGTCTCCGGGAATGATGGCGATTCGTTTCTTCGAACTCACGGAAGGAAAAGGTAACACAGTCGCAGGGAGATTTCCTTAAGACCGTTCCGTCGAAGAGTGCGCCGAGAAAAACACAGAGGCCACTGACAGGGCCTCTGTAGTCGAGTTTCGGTTCTGGTCCGAGTCACTTCTTGCGTTGCATTTCGAAATGCATGGTGCTTTCCTTGCCCTTAGACTTCCAGGTCCACTCCTCGGTGTAATGGTCGGCGTCGGAAAAGAGAAACACCGCGCGATGCATGTGTCCGGCGCTGGGACCGGCGAGGTTGGTAATGTCCATGAAATCAAAAGAGACGGTGTTGAGATCGGGGGAAATCACCGCCTTCATGCGCGGCTGATTGTTGCTGGGGCAAAAGTGGGTCATGAGCAGGTCATCGCCGTTGACGTAGTACATGCTCATCATGTCGTCGCCGGCCATGTGCATGTCGGCCATCACGGCAGTGCCGCCCGCGGCCAGACGGTAGGTGACTTCCGAGGTGTCGCCGGTTGGCGATTTTCCCTGCCACGTCCCGACCATCGACTTGAACCTGTCGAGCGTTTTCTGGGCGCTGGACTGCGCCAGGAGTGCTGTAGAAGTGAACAACAAGCTGACGATCGCAAGTCTACCCAGCAAACTCTGATTGTGTTTCATTCCGCCTCTCCTTTTCTCCGAATAGATAGTCAATGCAAGAAACAGCTGCGGCCCTATAGAACGTCAATAGGAAAGGACGAAAGGCGAGGAAAGTGGATAGCAGTGCTGTGGAATATTTAGGACGCGCCGGGCTCAAACGGTGCATATTGGCACCGTCTCAGCCCGGCGTTAACCCTATCTGACAACTGGAGTTCGGGAAGACAGCAAAAAGAGTTACTTGTTGTCGCCGTCGTGGTCCTTGTCGGCAGAAGCGGCTTGGACCTGCGCGTGGGCTTGCGGACTGATGGTTACCCTGTCTTGCGGGACCGACGCCGGCTGGGGCGCTGGATTTTGGCGTGGCGCAGCTTTCACCGCTGCTTCCTTCTGCGTTGCCGGGGAACTGTGAACTGCAATGATGCTCATTGTTACGTCCCCTTCAGACCATCTATCGGCGAGCATAAAGAAACTTTAGGCCGTACCGGCGGCTCGAACGTGATTCAACGGCGTGACGCGGATGCGCCTCTAAGAATAAGAATTTAAAGAGCATCCAGCGTTCCCCGCGAACACAGTCGCACTCGCCTTGTATAATCGAAGGTTACGTTATGACTTCCGCGGTCGTTCATACCAACCCCGCTTTGCCTGCCGCCGACTTCGGGGACGCGCGCGCCGAATTTGAGGCGCTGCTTTCGGGTTGCGCCATCTATGACCTGAGTGCCCGATCCAAGATCGTGCTCACGGGCGCCGATCGAGTGCGCTGGCTCAATGGCATGGTCACGAACAATATCCGCGACCTGGCGGTGGGGCACGGCGTCTATGCCTTTCTGCTGAATCCTCAGGGACACATCCTCGGGGACCTGTACGCCTACAACCGTGGCGAATCTCTGATGATCGAAAGTGAGCGGTCACAGTCGCCGAAGCTTCTGGCAACCTTCGACCACTACATCATCATGGACGATGTAGAAGTTAACGACGTTAGTGAAAAGCTGACGGCGATCGGGATTGCCGGGCCGAAGGCACGAGAAGTGCTGCGTGCCGTGGGATTTGAGATTCCGCAACTGGAACCTTTGCAGCTTGTAGATGTCGCTTGGCAAAATGTTGCCGTGACGGTGGTGCGAGGGGACAACGCGAGCGTCAAGTCATATGAGATGTGGCTGTCGCCTAGCCATATAAGGCTGCTTCGGGACGCGCTCACCAAGGCCGGGGCGACTCTCTCCGGCACAACTGCGTTGGAGCAGCTTCGCATCGCGGCGGGGATTCCGCGCTACGGGCAGGACATCCATGAGCGAGATTTGCCTCAGGAAACCGAGCAGCAACGCGCTGTGCATTTCAGCAAGGGATGTTACATCGGGCAGGAAATCGTGGAGCGAATTCGCTCTCGTGGCAATGTGCATCGCATGTTCACTGGGTTCGAGGCTCAGGGTCCGCTGCCTGTCGTGGGCACAAAGATTCAGGCGGACGGCAAAGATGTAGGCGAGATCACCAGCGCCGCTTCCCTGCCCTTTGCCGGCGGCGACCGCGCCGTCGCGCTTGGCTATATCCGCCGCGAGGCCACGACCCCGGGCACGAAGGTCCAAGCCGGCGGCACTCAGCTTTCAGTTGCGACTTTGCCGTTTTCAGGGATATTCCGGCACCAAAACCTGTAAGCATTTGAAGGGACAATCTATGGCTGAGAGAAAACAGGAAAGTTTTACCGTAACCGACCGGCGATTGTTTACGCCGGAGGGCGACATCCGACAAGAGGCTTCGCAAGAGGAAATCTCCAGTGCGGCACCCGCTGCGTCGCCAGCTGTCCAGCCGAACGTCGCTCCGCCTCAGCAGGAACTGGACACGCCACCTCCTCCCACGGCCGCCGAGCAACGGGAACAGGCAGATGCGTACCGTAAGTCGGCCAAGGATTTGGACGCGCGCGTGGAACTCAGCGGACATTCCGCCAAAGAACTGGAGATGACGTTTGAGCGATTCATGGCTTCGCTGTACATGAGCGCCATGATGCAACTCGGCTTGATGCATGAGCAAGGCGGCCAGCCGCGGGTGGACCTGATCGGAGCCCGCCAGACCATCGACACGCTCAGCCTGCTGTCGGAGAAAACAAAAGGCAACCTTACCAGCACCGAAGAGAACTTCCTGCAAAATTGCCTGTACGAGCTTCGCATGGCTTATGTGGAAGTGACCAACGCGCTGGCGCGTCCACCGCAGACTCCGGCTTCGAACGCCGCAACCATCAAGTGATGAAGGCCACGCTTACGGTGCTGGGCAGCGGCACCTCGATGGGAGTCCCTACCATCGGGTGCGACTGCGCCGTGTGCCACTCTTCCGATCCCCACGACCGCCGCACCCGGCCTTCTGTCCTGGTCGAATATGGCGGCAAGGCCGTGCTCATCGATTCCACTCCCGACTTCCGCGAGCAGGCCATCCGCGAACATATTCGTAAACTGGACGCTGTGCTCTACACCCACAGCCACGCCGATCACGTTCTTGGCCTTGATGATTTGCGCCCTCTCAGTTTCCGCCACAAGCCTGGCAAACTTCCACTGTATGCGCGGCCGGAGGCGGCGGAATTTATTCGCAGCACCTTCCGCTACATTTTCGACGCGGACTATAAGTTCGGTGGACTGGCGCAGGTCGAACTCAAGTCGTTCCAGGGTCCGTTTGATCTGTTCGGCGCGCGCTTTGAGCCGGTCACGTTGATCCACGGCGAGGCCGAGATTGATGGCTTCCGCTTTGGCAGCGCTGCCTATCTGACGGATCACAGCAGCGTCCCGGAGGCTTCGCTGGCCAAGCTGCAGAATCTCGATATCCTGTTTCTGGATGCGCTGCGCCACACTCCGCATCCCACGCATTCCACGGTCGAGAACTCTTTGCGCATTGTGGAGCGGCTGCAACCGAAACGCGCTTTTTTTACGCATATTTGCCACGACTTGCCGCATGAGGCGACCAATGCGTCCCTGCCGCTCAACGTGCGGCTTTCTTACGACGGAATGAAACTGGAGTTTGAGATTTAGCGGATATGGAGGAGGCCCTGCGAAATCCGCCGGGGAGAACATTCGTGACCACTGCGGGCGAGGGCGCCCGCACCACACAAGAACCAATGCAAGTCTGGCACAATCTCGCTGAAGTTCCCGCCGGAGTTGGCTCCACGCTGCTGAGTGTAGGCAACTTCGACGGCGTGCATCAGGCTCATACCCGAGTCCTGGCCAACCTCGTAGCACGGGCGCGGGAGCAGGGACACAAAGCGGTCGCGGTCACCTTCGAGCCACATCCCACGCGGATCCTGAAGCCTGACTCGAGACTTAAGCTGCTGACGCCGACTCCTGAAAAGCTTCGCCTGCTTGAGGCCACTGGTCTGGATGCGGTTCTTGTGCTTCCCTTCACCCGCGACTTGTCTCTCATGACTCCGCAGGTCTTTGCGCATGAAATTCTGAAAGAAGGCTTGCACGCGCGAGAGATACACGAAGGTTACAACTTTCGCTTCGGCAACAAAGCGGCGGGCGATGTGAATCTGCTGGCCCAACTAGGCCGCGAGATGGGTTTTGAGGTGAAGGTCTATCCCGAACTGCGACTGCGGGGAGAACCGGTCGCGAGCACTCAAATCCGTAAACTGCTCGCCGACGGTGAGGTAAACCGCGCGCGTCCTCTCCTAGGCCGGCCGTTCTGCATTTTGTCAACCCCGGGCCGAGGACGCGGATACGGCTCCAAATACACCGTCCCTACGATCAATCTGAGCGGGTATGAAGAACTGGTCCCCAAGGATGGAGTTTACGTTACCCGCACCCGCGTGGGCGACGAGTGTTTCGATTCCGTGACTAACGTAGGGAACCGCCCCACGTTCGGTGCGGAATCATTTGCCATTGAAACTCATCTGCTGAACTTCCATCCCCTCGAGGTGGCCCCGGAAACCGAAGTCGAGATTCATTTTCTGCGGCGACTGAGGGACGAAATCAAGTTCCCGTCAGTAGGAGCTCTGCGCGAGCAGATCGGCAAGGATGTGAGGAAGGCGCAGCGCTACTTCCACTTGTTGAAACTGCGCGAGCCTGAGGACCGGAACCTCACTCCATCGGCTCGACCAGTCTGATCTCCTCGTGCAATCTGCGATCAGGCAACTGCACCACGACAATGGCCACCAGCACGAGCACGATCCCAACCGTCTGCAGAGGCCGCATGACCTCGCCCAAAGCGATAGCCGCGATCACAATCGAGAACACCGGTTCCAAACAGCTCACCACGATCGCGCGAGTCGGCTCCAGATGCTGCAATCCGGCAAAATACAGCGAGAACGGCGCCAGCACCGATATCAACGAAAATGCTAGCAAGAATAGCCACTGTTCTCCGGAGTAGTGCGCGGCAGCGATCTTCCACGGCGGATTTACCACGATCCAGAACAGGGACGCACTGAAGAGGACGAACAGCAGCACCGTCCAGCGATCGTAGCGGGCAAGGATGCTGTGGCCGCCGACGTTGTAGAACGCGAAAGAGAATGCCGCCGCCAGCGCCGCCAGTACTCCAATCGCATCCAAACGGAATCCGCCAGCGCCGAATATTCCGATCGCCAGCGCAATTCCAGCCACCGCCAATCCTACCGCCGCAATTCGTTGCAGGGTTGGTTTCTGCAACCCGCGGGCGACGGTGTAAATCAAAACCCATACCGGCGCCGTGTATTGCAGGATGATCGCGGTGGCAACGTTCGTCCGCTGAATCGCGAGGTAGTAAAGATAATTCGATGCCGTCACGCCCAGAATTCCTAGTGCGAACATCCGTCCAAAGTCCACTGCGGGCAAACGCAATCGCTTCCATCCGCGCAACAGTACAAGCACAACCAGAAGAACAATGAACGAAAATGTGGCGCGACTTTGAGACAGGATCAGCGGATCGATGGGCCGAAGCGTCTGCCCCCTGGGCAACAGCCGTCCGGTAAACGCAGCCCGACCGAGGTTGGCGGCCACGCCCCACAAAAACGTAGCGTTGGCGATGTATAAATAGCCGCGGACGGGATGCGCTCGACTGGGCAAGGAGTTGTGAGAGAACTTTGTTCTTATTCGGCGTACTCGATCCCGTAAGTAATCTTCGCCGTCTTGTTCAGCATCGCCGCAACCGAACAGTACTTTTCTTCGGACAACCGCACCGCATCTTCGACTGCCTTGCGCGAAACCTTTCCTCCCACTCGATAGACCAGCCGGATTTCCGTGAAAACCGTGGGCGGGGCGGCCGCCCGCTCCGCCTCGGCCCGAACTTCGATGCTGGTGAATGGCTCACGCTTCTTGCCCAGAATGCTGGCGACGTCGTAGCCAGTGCATCCACACAAGCCAATCAAAACCAACTCCATGGGACTGTTGCCAGTTTTCTTGTCGCCGTCAACCACAATACCGTGGCCGCTGCTCGCCTGTCCCAGGAAACGCTGGTTGTCCGACCACATCACTTTCGCTTCAACCATCGCAACTCGCTCCTCTATCGCCGATTATCGGTCTGCGGCTCCGGATGAATCAAGACGCGAAACAATTCAGGCGCTTCCTGCTTGAAGTGGATCTCCAACTCGGTCGAAATATCGTGCACCCGAGAAAGCGGCAGGTCGTCAGAAAACGTGCAGTGACAGGAGACGTACAGACGACCGCGTACATGTTTGACCTCGACGTCGTGCACATCGAGGACCTCCGGAAAATGCGCCACCACCGCCTTCAGTTTCTTCTCCAGCAGAGCATCCCGCACAACCTCATCACCGGTTTCGATGGTCGCGGGTTCGCTTTCGATGTGAGTCAGGATGGTCGAGATTTCCGGTACCTCGTCACGAATATCCGATTCGAGCCGGGTCACTCGATCGTGGGCCTGCTTCAAGCTCAACTGTTCATCCAGTTCAAGATGTTGCTCGACGTGCAATCGTCCCCTCAGATCCTGAACACTTATGTCATGCACGTTGAAATTGTTGCGCGTGGCCACGGCGCGCACCCGGTCAAAAATGTTCTCTCTCCGCGCCGGCCTCGCCACCGAACGAACCACCACGTCGGCATCCGGCAGGACGCCTTGAACCGCTGAAGTCACCGCATCCGCGACTTGCTCGGAACGCTGAAAGGTTACGTTGCGCGCCAGCCCGATAGAAAGATCCGCGAAGTAGCGGTTGCCTGCACGGCGGATGCGGACGCGATCCACCTCGAGCAATCCGTCCACTTTGTTGACCGCAGCCACGATCTTGCCCCGGACACCCGCTGGAGCGGCGTCGAGCAGAGCATCCACGGTTCTGCGGGCCAGCCTCCAACTCACGTACACCACGACTCCGGCGACAAAGAGCGCGGCCACGGGGTCGGCGTCGCGCAGTTTATCCAGCCCGTACTGGCGGCCGATGAGCACCAGCGCCAATCCCACCACCACCACACCGCTCGACCAGATGTCCGTGGAAAAGTGCAAGGCATCGGCTTCTAGAGCCTGACTGTCATACTTGGTTGCAATTCTCCCCAGAGCTCGCGAGCGCCAGAAATCCACTGCCATCGAAATGAACAGGACGCCGAACGCGGCGATGCTGGGCTCGATCTCCACGTGCCGGAAGAACAACCGTCTCCCCGCCTCGTACATGATCCAGATGCAAGTCAGCAGCAGCAGGCCGGTCTCGATAAACGCGGAGAAATTCTCCACCTTGCCGTGCCCATATTGGTGATCGGCGTCGGCAGGTTTGTCGGAAACCTGGACGGAAAAGAAGGTCACAATCGCAGCAATGAGATCGAGCCCGGAGTGCGCTGCTTCGGATAAGATGCCCAGACTTCCAGTGGTCAACCCTACGACAACCTTTAGAGCGGTAACGGCGATCGCCGCCAGCACGGAATTTCCGGCCACCGCGCGTTTTTCCGCCCGCATAGACCGTGGACTGTCGATTGCCGCCGACGTGGGCATAACTGCATTATCGCCGTTCGTGACTCCCTCCGCCAATCCTCATCCCGGAACATTTTCAACCTCGTTACCGACAGCGGCAGGACTCTGTGCTAGGATTTTCAGTGATCTTTCGATCTCTGTTGGAGGAAGCATTACATATGATGCGATACGCGATAGTCTGTCTACTGCTCGCAGCCATGTCGTGGGGCCAGGCTGCAAGTTCAACATCCACTCCGCCAGCCCAGCAGTCGGGCATGGCGCCCGCTGGGATTGCGCCTGAGAACAAAGAACCGGAGGCGGCGAAAGTTGCGCCCGATGCCCCCGTGATTACCATAAACGGATTGTGCGACAACCCACCCGCCGATAAAACCCCGGATCCCAATTGCAAGACCGTCATCACACGCGCTGAATTCGAGAAGATACTGGACGCGGTCCAGCCCAATATGCCCCCGCGCGTCCGCCGGCAATTCGCCACCCGCTATTCCGCTGCGCTCGTAATGTCCCAAAAGGCGCATGAAATGGGGCTGGATCAAGGACCAAAGTTCGACGATCGATTGAAGCTCGCCCGTATCCAGATCCTGTCGCAATCGTTTAACCAGGCAGTGCAGGAGAAAGCCGGGCAGATTTCCGACCAGGACATCCAAGATTATTACAACACCAAGTCTGCGGACTATGAAGAAGCGGACATGCAGCGAATATTTATTCCGCACTCCCAACAGCTTCCCGCCTCCAAGGTTAAACTGAGCGCCACGGCGGAACGGAAACGCCAGAAGGACGCGGAAGAAGTCATGGAGAAGGAAGCGGATAAAATTCGCGCCCGTGCCGCGGCTGGGGAAGACTTCGCTAAGCTGGAACAGGAAGCCTACGTTCTCTCTGCTGTGAAGGGCAAGGCTCCCAGCACCAAGATGGGCAAAGTGCGCCGCAACAGCCTGCCTCCAGCGCAAGCTTCCGTCATGGATTTGAAGGCTGGCGAGGTATCGCCCGTACTCTCCGATCAAAGCGGGTATTTCATCTATAAGCCGGGGCCAAAAGACGTTCAGCCCCTGGACAAGGTGAAGGAGGAAATCAAGGGAACGCTGCGCACCCAGCGCTTGCAGGAACAGATGCAGGCGGTTCAGCAAGCCGGTACTCCGACTCTGGATGAAAGCTATTTCGGGCCGGAAATGGGTCCGGGAGGGCACGGAATGCCGTTGCCGCTGCCGCCCGGTGGCCCGTCACCCAAGCCCTCATCTCCTGGCCCCAAGTAATGGGTGGTGAGAAGCCAAGCGTCATCGTAACGGGGATTGCCGGCAACCTGGGACTGCGATTATTGCCCCTGCTGGCGGATCATCAGGTCATCGGAATAGATCTGAATCCGCCTGAAACCAGCCATCCCCAGCGTTTTTTACGCCTTGACCTCGGAGTGGAGGAGTCCTGCCGCGAGTTGTACCTGCTGTTGCGGGAGGTCCGCCCAATCGCGGTAATTCACCTGGCTTTTGTGCTTGATCCGGTGCGCACCGGGGTGCTCGACCTTGACCGAATGTGGCAGATCAACGTGGCGGGAACGGCCCGCGTGCTGGAAGCCATCACCGAAGCCAATCGCGAAGATGCCATTGTCGGCCGGTTCGTTTTCACCAGCAGTGTTTCCGCATACGGTCCAAACCTGCCGGAACCGGTGAGCGAGGATTTTCCACTGGGCGCGCACACCCTGCCTTACGCGATCCACAAAATGGAGTCCGACCGCGTAGTACAGCAAAGAGCACCGGCGCTGCGAGGCTGCAGTGCTTACCTGCTGCGTCCTCATATTTTTGCGGGCGCCAGCGTGGAAAACTACATGCTCGGCGCGTTCCGCGGTACACCCAACGGACCCAGCCAGCGCGCGGCCAACATGCGGAACCACGGCAAACGCCTTCCCTGCCTACTGCCCTATGGAAGCCAATATCTGGAACACCGCTTGCAGTTCGTTCACGTGGACGACATGGCACGGCTGCTGGCACACATCGTCCGCAAGACCGAACCCGAGTCGCAGAGGCTCACCGTGCTTAACGTCGCCGGACGGGGCGAACCGCTGACCGTGGCGCGCTGCCTTGAGCTGGCCCAGGCCAAGCTCATCCGAGTCCCAGGCAAATGGGCATTCCGCGCCGTGCTGCAAGCTCTGTGGAAGCTCCGCATATCGGCAATCCCACCCGAAGCCTGGCCCTACATGATCGGCGAATACACCATGAACACAGGGAAGCTGCAAGCGTTCCTGGGCCCGGAATATGAGGATGTGATCCAATACGCTATCGCAGACGCCTTCGCCGACTCATTTGCGCCGCCAGGCACTCCAGCGACCGCGATGCAGCAGTCAACCAGGGACGAGTCACGATCCGCCGCCAGTTAGCTCGGACCATCGTGCAGAAAAAATCCTGGCCTCGTGTGAGACCAGGATAAGAATCAATGCCCTCCGAATCCCCTAGAAAACAAACTTCAGAGCCAACTGGAGAATGCGGGCGTTGTGCACCGCGCTCGCATGCAGGAAAGCTGCCCCGGCTCCCGACGGCAGGGTGCACGATCCGTCACCAGCTGAGTTGTAGGCTCCGCCATAACAGCTAATCGAAGTCGCGGCGGTTCCCGTCCCCTGGCTGTTGTTCGACGCGGAACCCGCGTCGCCGCCCAACCAGGAAAATTCGGTGTGGTTGAAGACGTTGAAAGCTTCCGCCCTGAATTCAAAATACTTGCTTTCGGTAATGGCGAAATGCTTGAGCAGCGCCATATCGAAATTGGTCCGGAACGGGTTGGTCAGAATGTTCCTCCCCGCGTTGCCAAAGGTCAGTCCTGTCGGAGCAACGAACGCTGAGGGGTTGAAAAGCAGTGGTCCAAAGGGCAGTCCCGCGATCTGCTGAACACTGGCTCTCGGGTTGCCTACCAGATCCGGCCAGGAACTACCCGAACTAGCTACGGTGTTGTTCACTCCCGCGTTGTCTCCGGGAACGCCATTCCCACCAGCGTTGTAAACCGAGAATGGGGTTCCACTTTGCAGCAGAGTAATGCCGGACCACTCCCAACCGCCCAGAAGCTTCTGCGTCAAGCCAGGATTCTTGAAGAACGGCAGGTCATAGACGTAACCGAGGTTAAATACATGTCGCTGATCGAAGTTAGAGCTGGCATGAAAAGCATTGACGTTGTAAGCATTGATCAGCGATGCATCGCCATAGTCAGAGGAGTTATCGAGAGAGTGGCTGTAGGTGTAAGCAAGATTCAGTTGCAGGCCGCCGACACTGTGGCGCACTGCCACTTCCAGCGCGTTGTAACTGGAAGAAGCGGACTCCTCTTTTCGCGCAATACCTCCGATACCGTTAAAAGGACGGAAGGGGTCGGCGATCGTACCACAAGCCGCGACGCCAAGATTGACGGCCGGGCCCGGATTGCCTGGCCCGGTATACGTGATCGGCACGCCGCTAGGCGTAGTTGCCTGAGTCGGAACTCCGTATGCATCGAACGCCGTACCACAATCCAAGTGGCCGCCGGCATTGATCGATTCGCCGGGTGTGTACGGGTTCTGGCCGGCAGGCACAGGATGCAGTTGATTGAGTTCAAACTCGCGGGTCAAGTGAACCCCTGTGCTGCCCACATACGACACCGTGGCAACCGTGTTCTTCGCGATGTCATGCTGTATGTCCAGATGCCACTGCTCTACGTACGGCCAGATAGCCTTGTTGGGAATGGAAACGAAGCTCAGTGGTGTGGTGGTCCCCTGCAGGGCGGAGGGGTTTATGTTCGCGTACCCGATGGTGTTGGAGAGGGACGCAGTTTGGGTGAGCGGATTGTATTGCTCCAGCGTGCCGGCATTGGCCTCGCCCTGGTTGGTGTGTTCGAAGAAGATTCCATATCCGCCGCGAATGGCCCATCTGCCGTCACCTTTGGGATCCCAGGCGAAGCCGATGCGCGGCGCAGGATTAAACAGATGTCCCTTCATGCAACCATCGGGCACTCCCGGCGTAACCCCGCACTGGACCCATCCGTTGTAGGGATTGCCCACGACCAAATCGGACGAATTGGTGAAGCTCGCGCCCGGAACGTAATGTGCGGGATCGAAGTTCCACGCGCTGTGGTGGATCTCGCGATAAGTACCGAACATGCTGACCCGCAGACCCAGGTTCAAGGTTAGCCGTTTGGTGGCGTGCCAGTCGTCCTGGAAGTATGGTTCAAATATTTTGTAACGGTTGTAGGTCTTAATAGCAGATTTTTCCTGTTGAAACACCGAGACGTTGCCCAGCAGCAAATCAGCAAATGCGTTCCCACTGGTCACAACGGTGTTGTTCGTATCGAAGGTCAGGTTGCCGTTGATGCCGTAGGAAGGTTGGGGTATCTCATTTTTCTGCGCCGCAACAAAGTACGCTCCGAACTGAAGATTGTGGCTGCCTACAATTTTGGTGACATTGTCTTTGTAAGTGTAAGTCGGGTTGGAATTCAGAGGACCGTTGGGAACATAGCCCGGGTCTTCGTTGATGCCGCTATAAATTCCCCCATTCAAACTGATCCCCGGCACCTTGCCCCCGAAGCCATTCTGGAAAATTCCCAGGTTCATGCCCGGCGGCCGTTGCCAGGCGCCGATCAAGCCGGTCGTGATGTGGTCGGTGGTGTAGCTGGCGACAAATTCGTTCAACAGTGTTGGTGAAGCCGTGGCCGTCAAATGGGCAACCATGCTGATACCGGGGCCAATAAAGTTAGTCTGAACTGTAGGGAAACTGGTTCCGTTCGTCCACAGCGGAGTGGGATAGATTTGCGACCACGTGTCATGGATGTAGCGGAAAGAGCCGCGAATCTTATCGGTGAAGTTGTGGTCAACCCGGAAGAGCTCCTCGCGCCAATTCGTCGGAAGGGTTGGGGTCTCAAGCCAGGAGTTCACGCCGACATTGGGCGCTGGGATCAAACCCTCTAAAGCCGCAACCGTCGGACCGGGAGCGAGCGGCACCTGGTTATTGGGAAACGGCGTAGTGGTTCCGGGCAAGTGCGGGCAATCGGGACCAGGGCACAGATCGTTGAAGTTGCCCATCCTCTCAGCCAGCGACGGGACCGTGGTCACGGAGAATCCAGATGGAACGCGATCCCGCCGCCACTCTTGCGACCAGAAGAAAAATGTTTTCTGCCGGTCGGTGTTGTAGTGGCCGGGTATGAAGATTGGCCCGCCGACGGTGTAACCGAAATCATTTTTCTTGTATGGCGGCACCGTAGTCTGGAAGAACGGAGTGGCATTAAATTTGTCGTTGCGCACGAACTCATAGAGATCGCCATGGAAAGCGCTCGTTCCGGATTTGGTCTCTACCTCCACGGTACCGGATCCGTTGCGGCCGTATTGCGCGCCATAGTTGGAAGTCAGCACTTTGAACTCGGCAATGGCATCAATGCTCGGGTACACGTTCAATGAGGTGTTGCTGCCGTTATCCATGGAGTCGCCGCCATCCATCTCCCAGTTGTTGTATTCAGTGCGACCACCATTGACGGAGAAGGCGACGTTCCCGTTCACCCCAACCTGAGCTTCGTCTTGCCCGCTTTGGTTGGTAACGCCGGGTACGAGGGTGATGAGTTGGGTGAAGTTGCGACCGTTGAGCTGAAGCTGAGTGATCTCCTTGCCGGTAACCGTGCCGCCAAGATCGGAGGATTGCGTTTCCACCTGGGCGACGTTGGTGCCTTCGACGGTCACTTCCGTATTGGCGCCGCCCACCTGCATTCCCACGTCGACGCGAGCTTTCTGGGCTACGCGCAAAATGATTCCCGCCGCCTGAAACTTCTTGAAGCCGGGCGCAGCAACCGTTAGGTTATACGACCCGATGGGCAAAGCCGCGAACAGATAATCGCCGGTAGAGTTGCTCGCCGCGGCGCGGTTTATGCCGTGCTCGAGGCTGGTGATGGTAACTCGTGCGCCGGAAATCGCCGCCCCCGTAGGATCGGTTACGGTGCCGGTAATTGATGCGGTATCTTGAGCAAACAGCACAGCCGGAAGACAGAATGCGAACCCAACGATGCAAAACCACAGGAGACGGGATTTCATGGTCAACTCCTAAACCCTGGAACGTAAATGGAAAACCGACACTCGATCCGAACACCTCTATACCTGCTGCGCCTGCGATCGCCCTCCCGCAACGTGATGGTAAATCGGCTCCGGCAAATCCTCGAAAAGTGTTTATTAAAACGTGTTAATAGTGCTTTAGCTCAAACTCCATGTCAAGCAAAAAGTGCCCCGGAAGACAACTTTAGCAGCCGGGATACCGGGTCACAGCAGGCTTCTGGTCGATTCGCGTACCGCAAGTTCTGGCGCGACCTTGCGGTGTACCGCTGTGACTTCTCGCTTCTCCTGTACGGCATTGATACCCTCGAGGACAATGCTGACCGCCATCGTGCCCATAACCTCCATAGGCTGACGCACCGAGGTCAACGAGGGCGTGTACAGGCTGGAAGCGGCCACGTCATCAAAACCGATGACCGAACAGTGTTCCGGAACTCGCAGACCAGCTTTCGCCAAAGCACGTATCGCTCCAAAGGCCGTCATATCATCGAAGGCCATCAAGGCGGTAAACGGCCGCTTTTGTTTGAGCAAATCCTCCGTTAATTTGTAGCCTGCTTCAAAACTTGAAATCGGGTCCTGGGATTCAGGCAGATCGAAAATCAGCCGGGGATCGAGTTCCAGCCCGCTGGACTTGGCGAAAGACCGGACTCCTTTCCAGCGCGGGGCGCTGTCCCCCAACGTCTTGGGGCCGCGGATGATGGCAATCTTTCGGTGCCCCAGCGAGTGCAGATGCTCGACTGCAGTATGGGCCCCGAGTTCGTTGTCGACAATCACGGAACTGACGGAATCGGTCCGCAATTCGCGTCCGATCATGACAGTGGGAATACTGCTCTTTTCCAGATCAGCCAGAACGTCGATGTCCACAAATAACCAGTTCGCCACCACGATGAGCGCTTCGACCCGGCGGTCCAGCAGCATTTCCAGATAGCGTTCGAACCGGCTGCGCTCGTTGTGCACGTCGGTGAGAATGGGAAGATAGGATGATTGATACAGGGCGTTCTCGATGCCGCGCAACACCAGCGTGCAGAAAGGGTCGGTCATGTCGAAAACCATGACGCCGACGGTGTGACTGCGCTGGCTGCGAAGCGAGCGGGCGAACAGGTTTGGCCGGTAACCCAGCTTCTTGGCCGTGCGCTCAATTTTCTTTTTGGTCACGGCCGGAATGTAGCGTGCCAGTGGTGCGTTGTTCAGAACGATAGAGACTGTGGTCGAAGAAAAGCCGCTCTCTTTCGCCACATCGCGAATTGTGATGATTGACGATTTCATGTTCAGGTCGAGTGCGTGGACGCGTCAGATGCACGCAGGCCGTCTTGAACAAAACCAGCTTTCGGTTATCAGTTCCCGGTTCTCAGTGTCTGCTTGAATTCATGTGGCTGCTGGCGGACACTACAGCAGAGAGTGAAACCAGTGTCAAGTTCGCCGATGCGGTTCCTGGTGGTTTTCGTGTTGCTGGCTTCTGCCGTAGCTCAAAAACCGCACTCCGCGGGCTCGCCGCAGAATGCTGATCCTCAAAAGCTTTTTCAGCAGGGTGAGGCGGCACTCAGAGGTGGGAATCTGGATGAGGCCGAACGCGCTTTTCAAGGCGTGCTTGCGATCAATCCCCGGGTTCCGGGAGCGTACGCGAACCTGGGAGTGATCTACATGCGGCGCAAACAGTGGCCGCGCGCGTTGGAAATGTTGCGCCAAGCCGAACATCTGGCGCCGCGGATTGCAGGCATACGCCTGAATATTGGACTTGCCTATTACCGTCAGAACGATTTTCGAGATGCCATTCCTCCCTTTGAGTCGGTTGTGCACGATGCGCCGGACTCCTTTCAAGCACGCTATTTGCTGGGGCTGTGTTACTTCTTTGTCTCACGTTACAGCGATGCTGCAACTACGCTGGAGCCGCTCTGGCCACAGGCTTCGGACCAGTTGAATTATCTTTACGTGTTGGGAATCGCAGCCAACAAAGCGGGGCTTGCCGACGTGGAGCAGCGAGCCCTGACCCACCTGGTCGAGATCGGTCAAAACTCTCCTGAATTTCATCTTCTGATGGGCAAAGCTCATCTCAATCGCGAAGAGTACGACGAGGCTATCGCCGAGCTCGGACTCGCGGTCAAGGGGGATGCCGCCCTTCCCTTCGTCCACTTCAATCTCGGAATGGCTTACCTGAAGAAACAGGATCTGGATCGGGCCAAAGCCGAATTCCTCAAAGACATCGCCATCGAGCCCGATGTCCCCTACGACTACGACCAACTGGGGCAGGTGTACTACCTTCAGCAGCAGGATTTAGAAGCGGAGAAGATGTTTCGCCAGGCGCTACGCCTCGACCCGCAACTCGCCAGCTCTCATTTCCAACTCGCTCGGGTGTATCAGCGCGAGAGCAAATTCCCGGAGGCTCTGACCGAGATTGACGCCACCCTCAAACTGGCTCCTGACGGTGCCAGCGTTCATTACTTGCGCGGGCAGGTGTTGCAGCACCTGGGACGCACTCAGGAAGCTAAATCCGAGATGCAAACGTTTACGGAAATGTCGAACGCCGCCCGCGACAAACGCCATCAGGAGCTGGAAACAGGATCAATGCCGAACCCCGAGCTAACCCAGGAGCCCAAGTAGAACGCGGGCGTCCTCGTCTGTGCGGGTTTTAACTGCTATCGTATTGCGTGACTCAGATCACCTGCAGCGCGCTTCTGTTTGACTTGGACGGCGTGCTCATCGACTCCACTCCCGCCGTCACGCGGGTGTGGAGGCAATGGGCAATCGCACACGGCTTCGATCCCGACGACGTTGTGCACAAAGCGCATGGACGTCCCAGCATCGCGACCATACGTCAGTACCTTCCCGACGCAGATCACGAAGCCGAGAATCGCGAAGTCGAGCGTCACGAAATCGAAGATCTCGAGGGCGTGGTGACTTTGCAGGGAGCCCGTGAACTGCTGGGCGCTCTCCCTCCCGACCGATGGACTATCGTGACTTCCTGTACGCGCCCTCTGGCTGAAGTGCGGCTGCGCGCAGCCGGGCTACCGATTCCGAAGCGATTGGTGACCTGCGATGATGTAAGGCACGGAAAACCGGATCCTGAGCCGTATCTGAAAGGTGCATCCTTGCTGGGCGTACGGGCAGCGGATTGCATCGTTGTGGAGGATGTCCCGGCGGGCATTCGCGCGGGGAAGGCTGCGGGCGCTCGGGTCATCGCGTGCCGTACTACAGTGTCTGAGCTGGAACTGAAAGAAGCGGGCGCGGATTGGACTGTAGAGAATTGCAAATCAATCGCGTTGGGTCGTGCAGCGGGCCATCAACTGCTGCTCGAGCTCGATGGTTAAGCACTCGAGGAAGCCGCCGGTCAGCAGGGCTCGACATGCCAACCGCCAGCGCATCTCTAAAATCTGCGGTAAACTTCTTGGCGCAAACATTTGTTGCTTGAATAAGCCCACAAACCAAATCGATTCGCGACTTCAGTCCTGTGGACCACGAGTCGCCCCAGGAGATTCTCCATGCGTATCTTGAGACTTGCGATCTTAGCGATTCTGTTTTTCCCTTTGCTTGCAATGCTTCGCGCCAATGCTCAGTCAGCGCGAGCGGTCGGGAGCCCGAGTGCATCGGATAGCGTGCCTAAACTGGAGCACTTCGATCTCAGCCTGGTCGATAAGTCGCTCGATCCCTGTGTGGATTTCTATCAGTATGCATGCAGCAAATGGAACGCCGCCAACCCCATTCCTGCCGACCAAGTGGCTTGGGGAACGGGCAGCGGCCTGGACTACTGGAATGAGAACATCTTGCGCGAAGCCCTGCAGAAAGCGGCGGCTCAAACCGGCAATCGCACCGACTATGAGCAAAAGGTCGGCGATTATTGGGCTGCCTGCATGGACGAATCGGGAATCGAGGCCGCAGGGACCCGCGACTTGAAGCGTGAACTTGAGCGAATCGGTGAGATGAAGAACAAGTCCGAGATTGCCGACCAGGTAGCCCATCTTCACCTGATCATTCCGGGGGCTTGGGAGGGCGATGACAACCAGACTCGAGCTGCGCTCCTGGGCTTCTCCCAAACCCAGGATTTTGACGACGCATCCAAAGTCGTCGCCGGAATCGACCAGGGCGGACTAGGATTGCCCAGCCGTGATTTTTATATCAAGGACGACGCCAAATCAAAGGAAATCCGCAGCCAGTACGAAGCTCATGTCAGCAAAATGCTGGCGCTTTCGGGAGAAAGCACACAACAAGCCGACGCCGACGCGAAGACTATCATGGCGATAGAAACCGCCCTGGCACAGGCGCAGATGGACAATGTGGCGCGCCGCGACCCCAAGAACCTAAACAACAAGATGAGCTTGGAGCAGGTCCAGGCGCTGACCCCTTCGTTCGATTGGAAGCACTATGTCGAAGTCATCGGAGCTCCGCCGTCGGCGCCTCACTACCTCGTGACTTCACCTCAATTCTTCCGCAGCCTTGAGCCGCTTATCCAACAGCGTTCGGTGGATGACTGGAAAGTGTATTTGCGCTGGCACCTGGTCCACGGCTCGGCGGCATACCTGAGCAAAGCGTTTGTCGACGAGAACTGGGATTTCTATTCGCACACACTGCTGGGCGCAAAAGAACAACAGCCTCGCTGGCGCCGCTGCGTGCGCGCAGCCGACCGCGATCTTGGAATGGCTCTGGGGCAGGCATACGTAGCCGCAGCGTTTCCGCCAGAGAGCAAACAGCGTACCGTCAACCTGGTTCACGGTATCGAACACGCACTCGACCAGGACATAGCCAGCCTTGACTGGATGCAGGCGGCAACCAAAGAAGAAGCCAAAACCAAGCTGCATGCCATTGAAGACAAGATCGGCTATCCCGATCACTGGCGCGATTACTCCTCGGTAAAAGTTATCCGCAACAGCTATCTGAACAATGTTCACGAGGCGACCGCTTTCGAGTTTCATCGCCAACTCGCTAAGATCGGCAAGCCGGTCGAGCGCGAGGAATTTACCATGACTCCGCCGACCATCAACGCCTACTATGATCCGCAGTTGAACACCATCAACTTCCCTGCCGGCATCCTCCAGCCGCCGTTCTTCGACGGCGCTATGGAAGATGCAGTGAACTACGGCGCCATCGGCATGGTCATCGGACACGAGATCACGCATGGCTTCGACGATGAAGGCCGCAAGTTCGATGCCCATGGGAATCTTCGCGACTGGTGGACGCCGGCGGATGCGAAGGCCTACGACCAGCGTGGGCAGTGTATTGCAGACGAATACACCCAGGAAATACCGGAGGCTGGAGTCAAGCAGAACGGGCACTTGACCCAGGGTGAAGACACAGCCGACAACGGTGGCTTGCGACTCGCCTTTATGGCGCTAGCCAATAAGCTCCAGGCGGAAGGCAAGTCCGTGGACGATCCCGAAGCTGATGGCTGGACACCGCGGCAGAAGTTCTTCGTGTCCTACGCCAACTCCTGGTGCGAGCAGGTTCGGCCTGAGCTCATGCGAACCCTTGTGCTGACGAATCCCCACTCGATCCCGAAGTACCGGGTCAACAACGTCGTCTCGAATATGCCCGAGTTTCAGCAAGCCTTCACCTGCAAGAAAGGCACTGCCATGGTGCGGGCTAATCAATGCAGGGTCTGGTGAAGTTATTTTTGTGACGCCAGCCGCCAAAATAAACCGGAGGAATTCAGTTCTATGCTGAAAAAGCTACTGCCCGTGACAGGTCTGTTACTTGTGATCACCGCGCACTCCCAACCCGCAGCCTCCACCCATTTCGACGGCAAGACCTGGTGGGATTACGTCAAGATTCTTGCCGATGACAACATGGAAGGTCGCGAGACCGGCAGCGCAGGGCTCCGAAGGGCGCAAGCTTACATTGTCGAGCAACTGAAGAAGGCCGGGGTTCAGCCTGCGGGGAGCGACGGCTACTACCAGCCAGTGCAATTCCGCTCCCGGCAAATCGTCGAAAAGGATTGCAGCCTGGCTCTGATCCGCGACGGCAAAGCGGAGCCCCTCACCCTGGGTGAGGATGCCTACTTCAGCACACGCGTTGATCTTGCGCCCGAACTGGAGGCGCCGCTGGTCTTTGTGGGATACGGTCTGCGCATTCCTGAAAAGAATTACGATGACCTCGCGGGTCTCGACCTGAAGGGCAAAGTGGCTGTGATCCTGAGCGGTGCGCCGGCGGAAATTCCGGGCGCCCTGTCCGCCCACTACGAATCGTCCGCGGAGCGCTGGAAGACCTTGGCCAAGACTGGCGCCGTCGGGATTGTTTCCCTGCCCAATCCCAACCACATGGAGGTCCCCTGGTCGCGAATGTCGCGGAGCCGCACCCGTCCCAGCATGGCTTTGGTGGGCACCGAATTCAATGACACTGCGGGCGAGAAGCTCTTAGTAACGTTCAATCCCGTAAAGGCCAGTTTGCTCTTTGATGGGTCCGGCCACAGCTTCCAGGAGATTTTGGATTTGGCCAAAGACCGGAAGCAACTTCCCCGTTTTGCCCTGCCGGTTTCCGTCAAGGCAAAGACCAGTCTGGAAAGGCAAAGCCTGGAATCGGCCAACATCGTCGCCAAGCTGACGGGAAGCGATCCCGCGCTCAAGAGTGAATACGTCGTGCTCTCCGCCCACATTGATCACCTCGGCATCGGCGAACCTGTCAACGGAGACCGCATCTACAACGGGGCCATGGACAACGCCTCCGGAAGCGCTTTGCTGCTGGACGTTGCCGCCCAGTTGAAGAAGTCTCCGGAGAAGTTGAAACGCTCGCTTCTATTCGTGTTCGTGACCGGCGAGGAAAAAGGTCTGCTGGGCTCAAAGTATTTCGCCGCGCATCCCACCGTGCCTGCCGGATCGATGGTTGCGGATATCAATGTAGATATGTTCCTGCCCATCGTCCCGCTCAAAGTGCTCACCGTATTCGGGCTGGCGGAGTCCGATCTCGGCGACCTGGCCCGCGATGTGGCGCAGGCGCGCGGGATCGGCGTGCAGGCCGATCCGGAGCCCGAACGAAATCTCTTTGTCCGCAGCGATCAATACAATTTCATCCGCCATGGAATTCCAGGCTTGTCCATGGACGTGGGGGCCGTGCCGGGATCGCCCGAGCAGAAACTTTTCACCGATTGGAGTACCAATCGTTATCACGCGCCTTCTGACGACATCAATCAGCCGGTGGACCTGCAATCGGCCGCGGCCTACGAGGAAGTAGTGCGCGATCTGATGATCGCAGTGGCCAATGGATCTCAGCGCCCTCAGTGGAAGCAGGATAGTTTCTTCCGCAGATATGCCGAAGGCGGAGGCAAGTAGCGCATAAACACAAACTAAACCGGCAGGCTTTAGCGTGTTTTCCTTTGTGTACCTTCGTGTCCTTTGTGGTTATCGATCTGGGGGTTTGTGGAATTCATTGGTGGCAATCCACCCAGCACGACGGGCTTGCGTTCTTCCCCGCCCGCCAACGATACTGGAATCACCCAAACTATGAAGACCAACTTTGCTTTTGCCAATCCCGCAGAGGTAGAAACTGAATGCCTCACCGTAGTGGTTCTCGATCACGGCTCAAAAGATAAGACTGAAGCCAGAGTTGAAACCAGTGATGGCGCAATTAGAGATGCCACGGCTGAGGTTGTCGCCAGCGGTGAAGTCACCGGCAAAATATTTGAAACCACGCTGCTGCATCGTCCTGCAAAGCTGAAGGCAAAGCGCCTGCTGCTACTGGGCGGCGGCAAAGCCAAGAGCTTCACTGCCTCCGAATTGCGCAAGCTGGCAGGCGCCGCGGCCCGCTACCTCAAGCCGAAGGGAGTTCGCAGTTTCGCCTTCCTCACTCCTGAAAGTGTTAAGAGCGACGAGGCCGTGAAGGCAATTGTGGAAGGGGCGTTCGTGGGCAACTTCGATCCCGACACCTACAAAAGCGACCGCAAGGATCAACAGGTTGACTCGCTGACTGTGGTGGCGCATGGCGACCAGGCCCGGCTACAGAAGGCGATGGACGAAGCTCGCATTATCGGTGAGTCGCAGAATTTCACTCGCGATCTAGTAAACGAGCCCGGAAACCACATGACGCCGACCATCCTGGCGGAGCGTGCCCGACAAATGGCGCAGGAAGTCGGCCTGAAGTTTGAAGCGTATGGCGCGGACAAACTCAAAGAGTTAAAGATGGGCGCATTCTGGGGTGTGGCTCAGGGGTCGGACGAACCGCCCGCGCTGATCATAATGCGCTACGAACCTGCGGACGCACCCGCGACTCCGGTGCTCGGTCTGGTTGGAAAAGGTGTCACCTTCGACACCGGCGGCATCTCCATCAAGCCTGCCGATGGTATGGAAAAGATGAAATACGACATGGCCGGCGCCGCCGCCATGATCGGCGCTATGCGTGGCATTGCGCTGCTCAAGCCGAAGGTCCGAGTGACCGCGATTATTTGCGCCACCGAGAATATGCCTTCGGGCAAGGCCCAGAAGCCTGGCGATATTCAAATCGCTATGTCCGGTAAGTCGATCGAAATTATCAATACCGACGCTGAAGGGCGACTGGTGCTCGCTGATGGCCTCTGTTACGCCCGCCGCTTAGGCTGCACGCATCTGATCGATGCTGCCACGTTGACCGGCGCGGTTGTGGTCGCACTCGGTTACGTGAACGCCGGAGTCTTTGCCAACGACGAAAAGATGTATGAACGCTTCGCTCGTGCCCTGGAGAAAGCGGGTGAGAAGTTTTGGCGTCTCCCGCTCGACGACGAGTACAAAGAAAATATCCGGTCGAACATTGCTGATATCGTCAACTCAGGCGGCCGCTGGGGCGGCGCGGTCAACGCGGCCATGTTTCTGAAAGAGTTTGCCGAGGACACTCCGTGGCTGCACCTCGACATCGCCGGCACCGCCTGGATGGAAGAGAACAAAGCCTGGATCGCCAAAGGCCCGTCGGGAATCGCTGTGCGAAGCTTGGTAGAGTTCGCCAGAGAATTCAATAACTAGACTTGCGTGGAGACGGGCGCCTAGCCCGCCGAGGTCGAGCAAGAATCTCCATCACATCGCCGACGGGACCGAGATTCCCATGACAGCCAAAGCGCGGATCAACTCGCGCCGCACCACGGCCACCGTCGCAAATAGAAACCTCTTCCGAACGTCATCCGGCTCAGCAAGGATGGGATGCCGGTGGTAAAAGGCATTGAAAAGCTGCGCCAACTGGAACACGTGCTTTGCCAAATAAGCTGGCTCGGTGGTCGCGATGCACTGGTCAATCACGTAAGATGTCTTCGACGACGCCAGCCACAGTTCCCAGAATTCGTTCCCGTCCGCGCTGTTCAGGTACTTAGCGAAACCGTCGGTAGAGACGTAGCTAGCTACGTCTCGATTGGGATCGAGTCCTCCCTTGCGGAAAATGTTCGTTGCGCGCACCACCGCATACTGCGCGTAAGGCCCGGTCTCACCTTCAAAACTCAACGCCTCCTTGAAATCGAACGCAATCACAGAAGGCTTGGTGAACTTCAACATGAAATAACGCAACGCGCCCACCGCAATCTGAGTAGCGATAGTCATACGCTCGGCGTCGCTCAATTGCGGATGGCGCGCATCAACTTCTTTTTTTGCGGAAGCGATCAGCGTGTCAATCAGATCGTCAGCTTTCACCCCAAAACCTTTGCGTCCGGAAACTTCAATATAGGAGCGCGTCTTGTCCTCGTCGGATAACTGATATCCCAGTTCGGCGGCGCAACGCGGAGTGAGCGCGACCATTTCGTACGAAAAATGCGTGTAATGATCCGCTTGCTGGTTGTAGCCGAGCCCGCGCAGCGCCTCAACAACGGTGTTCTGCGCCTCGGCCTGCCGCGCATCAATCACGTTGTAAATCTCCGCCACATCGCCGAAATGCGGGTGGTCGGGCGCGCCGCTCGTAGTCGAGATCCAGCAGTCATGCCCATTGGGATAGCGATAAAACTTGCGATATCCGAAATCACGGCCCAGTAAACCGAACTTCCACAAGTGGTACGCAATGTCTTTGCCGACGTAGCCGACGGTCCCGTTCGACCGCACGATCACTTTCTGGTCCTCTTCGGACACACTGTCTTGCTCTGTGTTCTCAGCTTTTGACGTGCCCGCGCGCCGCATCACCCAACAACCTTTATTCTTACCCTCGCTCTCGAAGGAAAGTACGCTACCATCCTTCAGCTTGGTGAAAGCCGCATCCCAGAAGTGCAGGTGAAGAATTTCGCTTTCGCGCGGAAGAAAGTCGTATTCGATGTCCAGCCGGTCCATGGTTTCAAGATGGCGGCGAAGCACGGCAATCGAGATCAAGTCGGCGATCGCTGCCGTCTCGTTTCCACCCTCTTCAAGCGCATGCAACACCTGCTGACGTGCATCGCGGTTCTGCTTGTCCTGTTCGTACCAGCGCGAAACCTGTGCATATAAATCCCAGCAGAAGTAATCAAAACGCGGCTGCCGGGTGAGCTCTTCGATTTCGGGACGCGACTTTTTCTCCAGATGCAGGAACCCCACGATCACGTCCGCGACCTGCACCCCGGTATTGTCGATGTAGTTCTGGACGTCCACTTCCCTGCCCGCAAAATGCAGCAGACGAACAAAAGTGTCACCGAGGATGGCATTGCGGAGGTGTCCGATGTGAGCGGCCTTGTTCGGATTAATGCTGGAGTGCTCGACCAGAACCTTACCCGCTGCAACGTCAGCTCTCGGGTTTTCATCCGCAGCGAGCGCGGCGGCCAGGCCTTCGCGCTTGACTCGCGCATTGATGTAGCCAGCCCCGGCGAGTTCCAGCTTCTCAAAACCATCAATCGCTCCGATTCCGGCAACGATCTCCTCCGCGATTTTCCGCGGCGGCTTGCGCAGCTTCTTGGCCAGCTCAAAAGCAAGTGGCAGAGCGTACTCGCCGAGCTCGACGCGAGGCGGCTGCTCAATCACGATCTTCGGCAAATCGAGATCGTAACCGCGGCGCAACAATTCGCGTATTTGCTGGCCCAGTCGGCGTTCCAGATGACGATACAAGGGTCCCTCTAAGCTGTTGAGGAAAATAGTGATTGTAGCAGAGGGCGCGCCGCCCAGCGGTTTGACGGAGTGTGCACGCTTCCCTATGATGAAAATCAGCCGTTCGTTCCTAGTCATGCAGGGGATGGCCGACGACAGGGTGGCCAACGACCAAAGACCAAGAACCAACGACAAGCCTTATGCGGATTGCCTACCTCGATTGTTTTTCCGGCATGAGCGGCGACATGTTTCTGGGCGCGCTGGTTGATGCCGGTGTGCCGGAAGAACTCCTGTCGCAAACGGTCGCCGCCCTCAACGTCGGGGCGCGGCTGAAGATTTCTCGCGTCCAGCGCAACCGCATCACCGCGATCAAGGTGGATGTTTATTCCAACGGCGAGAAGGACCTGCCGCGCGAGCAGTACTGGGAAAAACAGGCAGAGCGGTCCGAACATTCGCGCCACGAGCAGGGGCGTAGCGAGCATACTCATGACCACGGACACGCACATGAACCGGTCGCTTTGTTGGAGCATAACTACGCGATGCAGAGCGGATCACCCTCAAGAGCTGGAGTGACTTCATCACAACACACTCCACACGGTCACGAGCATGACCACACCCGTTCGCCAGAACATGGCCGCGGACTGAATGAAATCCGCGGCATCATCGGCAAGGCCGCGATCAGTTCGACCGCAAAAAAAACTGCCGTCGCGATCTTCGAAGCCCTGGGCGCTGCTGAGGCCAGGATCCACGAAACCGCCATCGACGAGATTCACTTTCACGAAGTCGGAGCGGTAGATGCCATGGTGGATATCGTCTGCGCCGCTGTTGGCGCGGAGGAGCTGCGGGTTGACGAAATCGTTTGTTCGCCGCTCAATGTAGGTGGAGGCACAGTGCAGTGCGCTCACGGTAGCTTACCCATACCAGCACCGGCGACACTCGAATTGTTGAAGGACGCGCCAGTGTACTCGTCCGGCATTCAAGCTGAACTGGTCACACCAACCGGTGCCGCTATCGTCAAGGCGCTGGCAACGCGTTTTGCGCCATTCCCGCAAATGAAAGTTGAAAAGATCGGTTACGGAGCAGGAACTCGCGACTTCGCCGGACACGCGAATGTTGTGCGGCTCACGATCGGCGAGGCTCAGTTGGAGACTCGGGCTGAGGTCCCGCATGACACCATCACGGTGCTCGAAGCCAACATCGACGACCTGAATCCGCAAGTTTTCGGCTACGTGATGGATCGTTTACTCGAGCAGGGTGCGCTCGATGTTTTCGGCCTGCCAGTGCAAATGAAAAAGAATCGTCCAGGAATGCTGCTGACCGTTCTCTGCCGTCCGGAGGACGCCGGCGAACTGGCGCACCTGGTTTTCACCGAGACCACGACTCTAGGGGTGCGGCAGCGGGAGGAAAAGCGTCAGACGCTAGCTCGCCAATGGGTCACGGTGGCAACCCGCTGGGGCGATGTACGCTTGAAGGTCGCAAGCCTCAATGGCGCCATCACCAACTACGCCCCTGAATACGAAGATTGCCGACGTATCGCAGCCGAGCATCAAGTGCCGCTCAAAAGGGTCATGCAGGAGGCTCTGCAAGCGTATGCCAAGACCCCTGTAAAGACGTAGCTTGCTGCGTCTCGCTGTCCAGCCCGAATCATGAACAAGAAGTTTTACATCACAACGCCGATTTACTATGTGAACGCGCGGCCTCACATCGGCCACGCCTACACCACGATTGCCTGCGATGCGATCGCGCGCCGCCAGCGTATGCTGGGAGCGGACACGTATTTCCTGACCGGAACCGACGAGCACGGACAAAAAATTGAGCGCGCAGCCCAAGCCGCAGGACGGACTCCTCAGCAACTCACGGATGAAGTCTCCGCCGAATTTCGCGCACTCTGGGACCGGATGGGGATCACCTACAACGATTACATCCGCACCACCTCCGACCGGCACAAGCGGGGCGTGCAGGAATTGTTCCGCCGCATCCGCGACAACGGATACATCTACAAGGGCCACTATACCGGCCAATACTGCGTGTTCGACGAACTTTATGTGGACGCGGTCGGGCCCGGAGCGCCCTGCCCCGAGTGCGGACGTCCGACGGAAACGGTGAAGGAAGAGAATTACTTCTTCAAGCTTTCCGCATTCGCAGACCGGCTGCTGCACCTCTACACGGAGCAGCCGGACTTCATTCGTCCCGAGACCCGGCGCAATGAAGTGATGTCCTTCGTCCGCTCCGGGCTGCGCGATCTGTCCATCAGCCGCAGCACATTTTCCTGGGGCATCCCCGTGCCCGACGATCCCAAGCATGTGATCTATGTCTGGCTGGACGCGCTCGCCAACTACATCACGGCTTTGGGCTATGGCTCGGACAACACGACTTTGTACGACAAATATTGGCCCGCCGATGTGCAAATGATCGGAAAGGAAATTGTTCGCTTCCACTGCGTCTACTGGCCAGCGTTCCTCATGGCGGCAGAGCTTCCGCTGCCCAAGGGCATCATGGCCCACGGCTGGCTGCTGTTCGAAGAAAGCAAGATGTCGAAGTCGCGCGGAAACATCGTACGCGCCGAGACGATTCTGGAAGTGCTTGGCGCCGATGCGCTCCGCTACTTTCTTCTGCGCGAGGTTGTGTTCGGTCAGGACGGATCTTTCTCTTTCGACGCGCTGGTCCAGCGATATAACGCAGACTTGGCCAACGGACTCGGCAACCTCGCCAGCCGAACCTTGACTATGATCACAAGATACTTTCGCGGTGAAGTGCCGTATCCCTCGGCGGCTATTGCGCAAAAAGCGGGAGACAATGCCATCGCGGAAAGCGCTCGCAGAGTAATCACTGAAAGCGGCGCGTTGTTTGATCAGTTTCAGTTTTCGCGTGCCTTGGAGGTTACGTGGAGTCTGGTCGCCGCGGTGGACAAATACATTGTGGAGAATGAACCGTGGGCGCTGGGCGAGAAGCAGGATGAGGAAAGCCGCTCGCGCTTGGCGACGATCCTATACACCAGCGCCGAAGCGTTGCGTATCGTGACCGCATTGACGCACCCGGTAATTCCCGACGCAACCTCGAAGATCTGGGCGCAGTTGGGACTGGGCGATATTCGCAAGTTCTCCCTCTCGGACTTGAAATGGGGACAGCTCCAACTGGGCTCAAAGTTGGGTAACGTCGAACCCGTATTCCCGCGCGCCGACAAGAGCGCAATCGAAAGGATGCAGAAGATGGAAGAGCAACAACGAAGCGCACCGAGCACAACCCAGGCGGCCCCCGCGTCGGCAGTCAGCGCCGCCGTGATTCCTGTTGCCGCACCGACCGTCCCGGCGAAGCCAGCTGTGCCACTGCCCGAGGGCAAGATCGGCATTGAGGATTTTGCCAAGGTCGAATTGCGCGTAGGCCAAGTCAAAGCAGCCGAGAAAGTGAAAGGAGCGGACAAACTGCTCCGCTTGGAAGTCGATCTGGGCACGGAAGTTCGGCAGGTGGTCGCCGGAATCGCAGAGTCGTACGCACCAGAATTGTTGATCGGGCGAAAGGTCGTGATCGTCGCCAACCTTGCGCCGCGGAAGCTTCGGGGTCTGGAATCGAACGGAATGATTGTGGCCGCGTCCCCCGAGGGCGGGAAGGCGGTGCTGGCGGGCTTCCTCGAAGATGTCCCGGTAGGGACGAGATTGAAATAAGGCCAACTCCTCGATTCGGATATCCGACTCGGCCGGGCTAGTCGCCCGTCGCCACACAATTGCACCTAACGACCAATGACAGACCAGCGACCGATCTTCGTCGATTCCCACGCGCATCTCGAGATGGAGCAGTTCGACGCCGATCGCTCCGCCATGCTGCAGCGGGCCAGGGACGCCGGGATCGAAACGATCGTCGCCATCGGCAGCGGAACCGGCCCGGGTTCGCTAGACTGCGGCATTCAACTCGCCGAACAATACGAGTTTCTTTACGCAACCATCGGAATTCATCCGCACGAAGCCAAGCTCGCCAGCGACTCTGACTTCGAGGAGATGGCGCGACTGGCAAAGCGACCCAAGGTCATTGCCTGGGGCGAGATTGGGTTGGATTATTTCTATGACCATTCGCCGCGGGACGCGCAGCAGCAAGTATTCTTGAAACAACTGCAATTGGCGCAAGCGGCCAAGCTGCCGATCGTAATCCACTGCCGTCCTTCTGACCGCAACCAAGACGCCTGGGAGGACTGCCTCAACCTGCTGCACGAACACTGGGCGCCAAGCGGTCTCGGAGGCATCTTGCACTGCTTCACCGGCACGTGGGCGCATGCTCAGCGAGCCCTCGACATGGGATTCATGATCTCTTTCGCGGGAAACGTCACTTTTCCCAAAGCGCTGCAGATACGCGAAGCCGCCAAACAAGCACCGCTCGACCGTATCTTGATTGAAACCGATTCGCCGTTTCTAGCGCCCGTACCGCATCGCGGCAAGCGCAACGAGCCGTCCTTCGTGAAGGATGTGGCGCGGCAACTGGCCGAATTGCGCGGGCTTTCGACCGAGGAGATTGGCTTGCAGACGGCGAAGAACTTTTATCGTTTCTTTTCGCTTCACGAAAAGCTTAACTCCATATAGCTTGTTAAGAGCATCTTTCCGGTAAACTGCGTAATCTATTAAGTAGAAGCGAACGACCATGCCAGAGAACACTTTTGACATTGTGAGCAAGCTCGACCTGCAGGAAGTCTCGAATGCTATGCAGCAGGCCCTGAAGGAAATTCATACCCGCTTCGACCTGAAAGATTCGAAGTCGAACATCGAACTTGAAGGAAAAGACGCCATCAATCTGCACTCGGTTGACGAATACAAACTGAAGGCCGTGACCGAGATCTTCCAGCAGAAACTAGTGAAGCGCGGTGTCTCTCTCAAGGGACTGACTTATGGAGCCGTGGAACCCGCCGCCGGGGGCACGGTAAAACAGACAATCACTATGCAGCAGGGCATCCCCATCGAGAAGGCGCGCCAGATCGTGAAGGTGATCAAGGATTCCAAGAAGAAAGTGAATGCGTCGATTCAGGGAGACCTGGTACGGGTGAGCGGGAAAGATCGTGATGCGCTACAGGAGATTATCGCTCTGCTCCGCGGGCAGGATTTTGGCATTGATACGCAGTTTACGAACTACCGAACGAATTAGAGTTTCCAAGGATCTGAGTTGCAGACGAATCCATTGAGCACGCCGGCCACCATCAACGGAAAAGAGATCTTCGAGATGTTGCACGGAGACCTCGCCGCCATCGAGCGCGAGTTTGGCCGCGACACCGTCTCCGGCGTGGAAGCGATCACCGAGATTGGCGAGTACCTGCGCAGCGGCGGAGGCAAACGCATTCGTCCCATGCTGTTGCTGCTGTCGGCGAAGCTTTTCGATTACCAGGGGCGAGGCGCTATCAAACTAGGCGCGGTCGTCGAAATCATTCACACCGCTACCCTGGTTCACGACGACATCATCGACGAAGCCCAGACCCGGCGCGGCCGCCCCGCCGCCAACACACAATGGGGAAACTCCAAATGCGTGCTGGCCGGTGATTGGCTCTACATGCAGGCGTTCAAGATCGCGGTTCAGGAGCGCAACTTCCGCATCCTGGACACGCTGATCGACCTCACCCAGCAGATGGTCGAAGGCGAACTGCTGCAAATGGAGAAGCTAGGGAAACTGATCTCTTCGGACGAACACTTCGATCTGATCTTCCGCAAGACCGCATGCCTGTTCTCGGTATGCATGCGGATCGGCGCGATTCTGGGCGGGGCAACTCCGGAGCAGGAAGAAAACCTTGCCCAGTACGGTCGCGACCTGGGCATGGCATTTCAGATCGTGGACGATGTCCTCGACCTGACCGCTTCCGAGGACGTGCTGGGCAAGCCCGTGGCCAGCGACTTGCGCGAAGGTAAGGTGACCATGGCTGTGATTCACGCGCTCGAACGCTGTACACCGCGAGAGCGGGAGCGCATCGACCGGGTGGTACGGGAGCGAGCCTTCGATGGCGTCACCCACGGAGAAATCCTCGACATCCTGAATCGCTACGGCTCCGTCGAAGCCGCCAACGCCCACGCCACACAGTACGCCGCGCTGGCCCGAAATGCGATCTGCGGGTTCCCCGACAGCGAGATCAAGCGAGCCCTTCTCTGGGCTCCGGAATTCGTGGTGGCAAGAGAGAAATAGTTCAAGATCTCTTAACCGCCACACCAATCATCTCGAACCGTCCGCCCTTGAACAAAGGCCCCGAACCGATAAACGCCCGCGCCGGCAACTCCTGCGAGAAGCGTTTCAGGTACGCCGCATTGAACTGCTCCCAGAGCGAAACATCGGGCGAGTAAATCTGCACCCAGACCAGATCATCCATAGCCATGTCCGCTTGGTGCAGCACAGCCTCGAAACCGTCCAACAGCAGCCGAAGTTCCTGATCGACGTCATCCGGAACCAAATCAGTTACAGGGTCAATGCCGATCCGACCGGCAAGGTAGAGGGTGTCGCCCACCAACACCGCGTCACTGAAGGGCAGGGGCGTTTTGCGGTCAGGCAGATTAATGTAGCGGCGAATGGTTTTGGCTTTTTCCGGCATTTCGATTATTGTTCCTTTCGGCGATTTGAATCCACCTGGCCAAGCAATCCATCCAATAGATTCAGTCTCCGCACTACTCGATGAACAATTTTCTCTCACTAATCGCGCACCACGGATACCTTCTCATCTTTGTAGTTGTGCTGGCCGAAGCCATCGGTTTGCCGGTTCCAGCAGCCGTGGCCCTGGTGGCCGGAGGCGCGGCCGCAGCGGCCGGAACTCTGAGTGTGCCTAAAGTCCTAATTCTCGCCCTGGTTGCGATGCTCATCGGGGATACGCTGCTGTTTGTCCTCGGCCGCTACATGGGCTGGAGGCTTCTGGGCCTGCTGTGCCGCTTGTCCGTCAACCCTGAGGCTTGCATTCTGCGCTCCGCGGAGTCGTTCTACAAGCGCGGGAAAACCACACTGCTAATCGCCAAATTTATTCCCGGCGTCAACACTATGGCTCCGCCACTGGCTGGCAGCATGAGGATGCGTCCCCTGCAATTTCTCCGGCTCGACCTGGCCGGCGCGGCGCTCTACATCCTCGCCTATGGCGGGTTGGGATTTCTGTTCCGCGACTTTCTGGCGGCGATCACGCGGGGATTTCAAGCCGCCAGCCACGCGTTTAGCGAAGTACTTTTTGTAGCGGCAATCGCCTACATCGCTTACCGGGTCTCGTTGTACCGCAAGAACAAGGAATACCGCGTGGTACCACGGGTACAGGTGGAAGAACTGGCCCGCAAGCTTGCGTCGGATGAAAGAGACAAGGTTCTGATCCTCGACGTTCGCAGCCACGGCTACTACGACGCTGGGGCAGCGCGCATCAAGGGATCCATCCGCCTCGAACCCAACAACCTTCACGAGGAGCTCAAGGCTCTTCAAAAGGACAAGGAGATTTATCTTTACTGTACTTGAGCCCGCGAAGCAACCAGCGCCCGGGTGGCGCTGCAACTGCGAGAGCAGGGACTCAATGCGTTCGTAATCGTCGGCGGAGTCGCGGCATGGAAGAAGGCAGGTCACCCGCTGGAGCCAGTGCCGCCGAGCGACCTGGTAAAGCTCCCGACGTTTGCCTGAGTGCCCTGGCCACCGAAGCCTTTATACTGCTTGCAATGCCCTCCCACACGGAAATCGAAATCAAGTTTCGGGTTGACGACGTAAGAGCGCTCAACCGGCGGCTGCGAGAATCCGGCCTTCGCCTGCTTACACGCCGCACCCACGAAATGAATACGCTGTATGATTTGCCCGGCCAGTTCCTCCGCCAGCGCGGCGAACTGCTTCGACTGCGCAAGTACGGATCCGCGTGGGTGCTGACTCACAAAGCCAAAGGCAAGGCAGGACGTCACAAGACGCGAGTCGAAACCGAAACCGGCGTCACTGACGGCGCGAAGATGGAACTCATCCTGCGCGCTCTCGGGTTTGCTCCAACCTTTCGCTACGAGAAGTTCCGCGCCGAGTGGGGTGACGCCAAAGGACACGTGGTCGTGGACGAAACTCCGATCGGAATCTTCGGCGAGATTGAAGGACCAGCGCGCTGGATCGATCGAACTGCCCAGCTTCTGAAAATCCGCCGCAGCGATTACATCACCGCAACCTATACCGAGTTATTCTTTCAGTGGAAGCAGCAAACCGGAAGCCCGGCGAACGAAATGACATTCAGTGCGATCCGGACTAAAACGCGCCGCCGCTGAGACCGCGCACCAAACTAACTAACAAGTTCGACAACCAAGTGCGTGTTACTCTTTTTCTGCTCTGGTTTTCCCCAGTGCGTGGCCGTAAACAAAGACAATTTCCGGCGTCTTCTGCGAACCGTGGAAGCTCTCTCCGACCTCGGTCCCGAGATGACGGCCGAGCGCGAGTTTCCGCAGACCGCGCGCGCCATGTTGGCCGCCTCCCTTGAAGCCGGCGGCGCGCGCGAAGGTGCGCTCTTTACCTACAGCGACCGTCCTTCTTTACTCACCTCCATTGCAGCCGACGGATTCACCCTGATGCCCGATCCCGCCGTGATCCCCCTGCTGCCACGGCATGTTCACGCACTCACTTCGTCGCACCAATCGGTGATTCTCGACGCGGGATCGTACGATCTTTATCTCAGCGCGAATGGTAATGTGGCTCCCGAGTTGTTCAAGTGCATTGTCCCTTTGAAGGTCGGCAGCAAGCTTGTCGGCATCATCGCCCTGGGCCGCCGCGACGGCGATGGCCTCTACGATTCCGGCGAACTCGAGGCCTTGGACTTGCTCTCCCATTACGTGGCCCTGGCCATTCAGAATCACTCGCTGACTCAGACTCTGGCCCAGCGCGTCTCGGAAAACCTGCGCCTCATGGCTTCCGTGCACGGCTTCTACGACAATGCGCTGGAAGCCTTCGCCACCGCAATCGACGTGAAACACATCAACATTCATGGACACTCGCTGCGCGTCGGAGGCTACGCTTCCGCCATCGGCGAGGCAATGAACATGGATGCGAACGAGGTCGCGGCCCTGCGCTCGGCCGGTTACCTGCACGACATCGGGAAAGTTGCCGTGGACAAGCGGCTCTTCGGCAAACCAACTTCGCTGGATGCCGAAGAATTCCGCGAAATGGCGGATCACACCGTCGTGGGCCATCAGATAGTAAGCGGCGTCCAGTTTCCCTGGCCCCGCATCCCGGAAATCGTGCGCTGGCATCACGAGCGCAGTGACGGTTCGGGCTATCCCGATGGTCTGCTGCTCGAAGATGTACCTATGCAGGTTCGCATCGTCGGCCTGGCCGATACCTTCGACGCCATGACCAGCGAGCGCCCTTACCGGGAGCGGATTTCGCTGGGCAGCACCTTGAGTGAAATCGTGCGCCTGACTCCGCAGAAATTCGATCCCAATGCAGTCCACGCTTTGCTTCTGCAAGTTCGCCGTGATACCGTCGGCAGCAATCGCACACCTTTCCTGCAAGACAATACCGGTAGCGACATCGCCGCCGCCGACGTCGACCAACTCGCTGCAAGCCTACAGCACAAGATGAGTCACGGCCGGCTGTACCTCACGTAGCAAGACTTTCCTCGTGCCTAGTGATGCTGAGATAACTCTCTTGCCAGCAACTTTTGCCCCACCTTGGGTTCATACTTCTAACGACCTCCCGTATCCCTATGAAGTTGGGACACCTCCAAGTCGGTCTCGCTGTTCTGCTTTCATCTTTAGGATTGACCATTTCCACGCAGATGGCCCTCGCCAGGAAGAAAGACAAACAAGCCTCCACAGCGGCGCAGATGGACCAGCGGAAACGGGCCGTGCACGCTTTGAACCGGCTGACGTTCGGCCCGCGCCCTGGCGACGTGGATCACGTGATGGCCATCGGCGTCGACCAATGGATCGACCAGCAGCTTCATCCTGACAAGATTGATGACCGTGCGCTCGATACTCGCCTTTCGCCATTCCGCACACTGCGTATGGACACTCGTGAGATTGTCGAGAACTTTCCGCCGGAGCAGATGATCAAAGCCGTCGCGGACGGAAAGCAGCCGCTTCCCGCCGACCCCCTCAAACGCGCGGTCTACCAGGCACAACTCGATCGCTATCAGAATAAAGAGGAACGCAAACCGGAAACCGCCAACATCGATTCCGCCGCCGACAAATCCCACAAAACGGCCGATGACGAGCGCGCTCGCCGTGAGCAAGAGCGAGCCGACGCCACTCAAAAGGTCGAGGAGTTCCTCGACATGCCGCCGGATCAGCGCATGAAGGCAGTCCTCAAAATGTCACCCGAACAACAGCGCGCCCTCACCAACTCTCTTCACGACGACAAACGAAATGAGTTTCTGGAGGGGATGAATTCACGGCAACGCGAAACCATCGAGGCGCTCAACTATCCCCAACAGGTCGTCACCAACGAACTCGTCGAAGGTAAATTGCTGCGCGCCGTCTACAGCGATCGCCAATTGCAGGAAGTGATGACCGATTTCTGGTTCAATCACTTCAACGTATTTATCGGCAAGGATGCCGATCGCTACCTCATCACCAGTTACGAGCGCGACGTCATTCGTCCTCGCGCCCTGGGCAAATTTGAAGATTTGCTGGTCGCGACAGCTCACAGTCCAGCAATGCTGTTTTATCTCGATAATTGGCTGAGCGTCGGACCAAACTCCGACGTTGCCAACGGCATCCCCAAGCAGGCCAACAAACAACGGAAGAGGCGCGTCAGGAGCAGGGGGCAGACCAATCAATCCAAGGGCAAGCGCAACGGATTGAACGAAAACTATGGCCGCGAACTGATGGAACTGCACACCCTCGGCGTCAATGGCGGCTACACTCAGGAAGACGTCACCGAGGTAGCCCGCGTGTTCACCGGATGGACGCTGAAGCAGCCCATGCAAGGTGGCGGCTTCACTTTCGAAGAGCGCACCCACGAGCCCGGAACCAAGATCGTGCTCGGCCACCGCATCAAAGAAAAGGGTGAAAAGGAAGGCCTGGAAGTGTTGCGCATTCTGGCGCATCATCCTTCGACCGCGAAATTTGTCTGCACTAAATTGGCCATGCGCTTCGTTTCCGATGATCCGCCAGCGCCTTTGCTAGATCGCATGGCGCAAACCTTCCTGAAAAAAGACGGCAACATCCACGAAGTGCTGAAAACCATGTTGGAGTCTCCGGAATTCTGGGCGCCGGTTGCGTATCGAGCCAAGGTGAAAACTCCGCTGG
>Ga0210410_10000288_pt1 | contig 62731 bp, 50 predicted proteins | sample IncBWC4MmetaG_FD_161058 | JGI IMG/M metagenome (GOLD analysis project Ga0210410, IMG submission 161058) | Forest soil microbial communities from Barre Woods Harvard Forest LTER site, Petersham, Massachusetts, United States - Inc-BW-C-4-M | ecosystem: Environmental > Terrestrial > Soil >... | reverse complement strand
AAGTACCAAAACTGCCGGAGACTCACTCTCGGGATGACGCAGAAAAAGGGGACCGCTCAAAAATGCGATATTCATATACACCTCTGCGCGGATTTTGGGGAGCAGGTCAAACCGTCGATGCCCGCACTACCAACAGCGTCACCAAGTCCACCATCCTTCAAAACAATCTAGAGGGATCCCCATCGACGCTCACCTACCCGAGTGGGCGCGTGATCACCTATACGCTCGCATATTCCGGGAGCAACACCGCTGGCCGCATGGCCTCCGCCGTGGATTCCACCGGCCCCATCAACTACGCCTCCGCCGCGCTCTACGCACCGCCAGGCGGCCTCTCTTCCTTGACGAACGGCGCAAGCATTGTTTCCACCTCCTACTACAACGACCGCCTCCAGCCTTGCCGCATCTCCGTTAAGAGCTCTGGCACTGCGCCCGCCTCTTGCGCCGACACGGCTACCGGCAACGTCCTCGATTTCAGTTATAATTTCAGTTTGGGCGCTTCGGATAATGGCAACGTGACCGCCATCGCCAACAATCGTGACAACACTCGCAGCCAGAACTTTACCTATGACGCGCTAAACCGCATTACCTCCGCACAAACGCAAACTACCGGCGTCACCATTCCCAACGCCAATTGCTGGGGCCTCACCTTCGGCTACGATCCTTGGGGCAATCTACTCTCCAGCAACTCCAGCGGCCCCACTGGTTGCGGCGAGCCTCTTCCGCTGAATGTCTACGCCACCACCGCCAATCAGATGAGCACGTCCGCCACTCAGCTTGCCGGCTTTTGCTACGACGCGGCGGGCAACCTGCTCCAGCAAGTCACTTGCCCCGTCACGAATGCCACCTACGCGTACGACGCCGAAAACCACATGACTTCTGCCGACGGCGTCACATACACGTATGACGGCGACGGAAGACGCGTCAAGAAATCCAGCGGAAAACTGTATTGGTACGGCACAGGCAGTGGTCCCCTGAACGAAACCGATCTCTTCGGCAACACCAACAACTCCAGCTTCTACGAATACGTTTTCTTCACCGGGCAGCGAATAGCTCGCCGCGACTATAACAATAACGTAGACTATTATTTTTCCGACCACCTCGGTACTTCCCGCGTCGTCACCAACTCCGCCGGAGCCATCCTCGATGATTCCGACTTCTATCCCTTTGGCGTCGAGCGCCCCGTCCTTTCCTCTAGCGGCAACACGTACAAGTTCACCGCCAAAGAACGGGATAGTGAGTCCGGCCTTGATAACTTTGGAGCTAGGTACGATTCCTCCAGCATGGGCAGGTTCATGTCTCCCGAATGGAGCGCGAGTCCCAGCCCAATTCCTTATGCAAGCCTTCCGTATCCGCAATCACTCAACCTTTACAGCTACGTCCAGAACAACCCCTTGAAATCCACGGACCCGACCGGCCATTGCACCGTTGACGGAGAAAAACACAACTGGCTCTGGTGCGCGGGACATAGCCTAGGGGTCACAGAGACCAAGAAAGAAACAGCAGCAAGGGAAAAGAATGAAGCAGAGGTGAGAGAGTTTCTCCGAACGCATCCCCAATATCTCCAAAATGCCATCTTGATGGCCGCGTCGCTGGGCACCATGATGGCCCTGGAAGCTACGAACATGGGTGCCGGAGAATCAGACAGCACCGTATCAGCGGACGAACAGACGGCAATTGAGGCTGGAGCTGCGGGCGGTGCCGGTGCAGCGCGCACGATGGTCAACGGAGTCCCGCAGCCAGCCGCAGAGGGCGAAATAGTCGTTGGCCCCAACGGAGCGGCGGTACGCATTCCGGCGGGATACGTGGCTGAACCAGCGGCTAATGGCAACGGCATCGTCTACAGAGCAGCAGGGTCAACTGGTGATGCGAACACCATCAGAATCATGGGACCAGACGCCCAGGGAAGATATCCTAACGGGTACGTGCGAATTTATAATTCAAGCGGTCAACCGGTCATCCCTTCAACGGGAAAGCCTGGTACACAGGCGCAAACGCATACTCCGTTCTAAGGTGCAGTATGTACAGACTGAAAAAAGACGTAGATTTGAGCTTCCTAAACGGCCGAGAGCTAATTCAGGTGGCCATCGGGATGTATCAGGTGATTTTCGCGTTCGACGAAGACGTGACTATCTCCATCGAAGGCATGTTCACATACTCTGACGGAGCCCGTGAAACGGTCTGGAAGCCCGCGACTCCGGACGCTGCAGCCAGCGCACTGGCACTCTTAGGCACTAAGGTCGAACAGACCGAGGGCGAAGAGAATGGCACGCTAACACTCACGTTTTCCAATGGGGGGCGACTCACTATTCCAGATTCGAGCCAGGAGTATGAGTCCTACCAGATCACTCGCCCCGGCGAGACCATTGTGGTCTAGTGTTTTACTGGTTTGCGGAGACCAACGGCGCTTTCGCGCCGGGATGGGGTATGACACGTCACCCCAAAAAGGGTGCTGCACAGCAACCTTGTGATCTGCCCCCTAGCTCCGCGCACGGGATCCTGCGACACCCAGATCTCCTGAACTCATGACCTTTGCCCCGCCCCGTTCTTCGAGTTGCTCCTATTGGGGTTTCAAAATCATCTGATTTCGAGACAGATTTCCGATTACCGCTAACTGACTGCGTTTGCAACACGGCGAGACTCGGGATTCGCCAGGGTTTTGTGGACAAGGCTGCTTGGGATGTTCTTCGAACTCGCGCTAGTCCTGGCCCGATTCGCGCCGTTCTTTCGCCTTACAGGAATAGCCGTCACGCCGGTCCATGGTCGAACAATTTCTTAGACCACACGAGAAGCTGTCGAATTACCGTAAGCACCGTTGGCCATAGATCGATCTTCTTGCGAGAGCATTGTCGCAACCATCGCGAACATCTCTTGCACAATCCTTTGCACATTCGCGCCCAAATATGCCCTAACATCCCAAAGAAGGCCGGCTAGGACATTCCTAACCTGCTGAAAGGAAACAGGCCAGCGCAGGACGAATGCCCTGCAAAACCATTATCGGCGGTTCGATTCCGCCTCGCGCCTCCATCCTCTTTATTCTTTGTTCTCCCCCTGTTGCCCTGCGGCCCAAAACCGTTCCAAAATAGGACGAGCCCGCGAACGGCTTCCCACCCGTCCTCTTCGCTCTAGGCTCCAATCGGTACACTCTCGAATGCCGAAAGGAACCAATCGTATGAAAAAGCTAATTTTGCTGTTCCTGGCCCTATCCGTTTTCGCCATCCCCTCGCGGGCCCAATCCGTTGACGCCTCCGTCAGCTACTCCTACTTCCGCTTGGGAGGCTCCGGCGGCATCAACCAGAACGGCATCAGCGGCTCGGTCGCGTATAATTTCAACAACTGGATCGGCGCTGTCGGCGATTTTGGCGGCTACCACGCGTCGCCCGCTGGCACTTCTCTGAACACCTATACCTATCTTTTCGGCCCTCGCCTGACCTTGCGCAACCCCACTAAGGTTCACCCATTCGTCCAGGCTCTCTTGGGCGGCTCGCGCATCACCGTCGGAGCTGGCGGCGGCTCTTCCGACCAGTTTGCTTACAGCGTTGGTGGCGGCGTGGACTTCGGCCTCCTTCCGCACCTGGCCTTCCGCCCCCAGGTAGACTACGTCGGCCTCAATACCGCCGGCGGACACACCAATTGCACCCGCATCTCCGCCGGTTTCGTCGTCCATTTCTAAACGTCACCCTACATTCTGCCATTTCGACCTGGGGGCCGCCGCAGTTGGCGGCCCTGAACCCCACCCTTGGGTGGCGCCTACCCCGTCGGGGCCGCGGAGCGTCGGGCATTTGACTTTGCCTTCGCCGTCTGTGAATTCCAGTAGTGATATCATCCCCTCGCCTGAGCCGACCGCTCTTTTCCCTCGCGCCTCGTCACCGGCGAGCTCTTCGAGGCACCCTCTCAGCCCGACAATCCATCCTTGACTTTTTATTGCTTTTTGGTACTATTGTGATCGGGTAATTCTGCGGTACCATCCCCCAAGTATCCGATTTCGTCTAAATTTCAGAACAGAATGACTGACCGAGTCCATCCCGTAACCCCTTTAGAAGCAACACCTACAAAGCGACCGCAAGTGCTGATTCTAATGGACTTACTAAAAAGCTAAGTTATTTAGAATAAACACTTACAAGAAACAGGGGGGTGGGCGAATACCGTTTCTTGGAGGTCCTTAAGGACAATTTTGCGCGAGCCCTAGGTGGCAGCCAGCACCTTTAGCAGGGCCTGGCCTTTTCGGAACCACGGCCGCTCGCGCCTCTGCATATACCGCGGAAGCGTCCGCTTCTTCGCTTCTAGTTTCTGCAACCATTCGCGAGCTTCTTCCTTGCGGTTCGCCGTCGCCAGAAAACTCGCATAGTTGTACAGCGTCTCCGGCGTTGTGGAAATCTGCGCGACCTCCACGAAAAGCGGCTCCGCGCGTTCCAGTTGGCCCGTTTTCGCATAGGCATCCGCCAGCAGTCCGCCGGCCCGGTAATAATCGAATTTTCGATCCGCTGCCACCACGCGTTCCAGGTCCGGAATCGCCCCCGCATAATCATTCAGCCCCAGCGACGATTGCGCCCGCGAATAAAACGTATAGATCGAGTCGCTTCGCGCCGCGATCGCGTTATTGAACGCCTCGCGCGCCTGCGCAAATTCTCCCTGATCCTTATAAAGCTCGCCCAGCTCTTCGTAATTGGCCGCCGACGGATTATCCAGAATCTGCGTCTCCACAATTTGAATGCGGGAACGCCGCCCGAAACCCTGAAACACGCCCCGCAGCAGCCCCAGGTCCGGCAACACTTCCGCAACGATGTACACGCCAGCGCCGAGGAAGCCACCGAAAAAGATAATGAAGAACCAATAGTTCTCTGGCCGCCGCCGCACAAAATGCACGATGGCGAATATTTGCACAAGGAATCCCCAAGGATAGAAGAGGTGGCTCAGGCCAAACATGAATGACCGCCTGTCAACAGCATCGCTTTCCTTCACCGACCGGTCAAACGGAAACTCCGTTCCGCACATGCAAAAGTTACTGCCCGCGCGGATGAATTCCGCCTGCTATGATGTTGCCGCATGAATCCTATCGAAACGCTCGGCCTCGCGCTCGGCACCGGATTTTCTTCCGGCTTGAACCTCTACGCCACCGTCGCCACCCTCGGCCTGCTCCAGCATTTCGGTGTGCTCCATCTGCCGCCGGGATTGCAGGTTCTCGCGCATCCTTGGGTGGTCGGAGTTGCCATTGCGCTTTATCTGATCGAGTTTCTTGCCGACAAAATTCCGTACCTCGATACCATCTGGGACGCCATCCACACGTTCATTCGTCCGCCCGCCGCCGCTCTTTTGACTTACGCCGCCGCTGGGGCTGCCCCCACCGAATGGCGCTGGGCCGCCGCGCTGCTCGCCGGCGGAGTCGCCCTCACTTCGCACGGTACCAAAGCCAGCGCCCGCGCCGCCGTGAACACCAGCCCCGAGCCATTAAGCAATTGGATATTAAGTTTCGGCGAAGACATTCTCGCCGTCTGGCTAACTTGGATGGCCACCACTCATCCTCTCGCAACAAGTATTATCGTGGCCGCGCTCGTGGCGCTCTCTGTCTTCCTGCTCTACCATCTCTTCCGCTTCGCACGCCGCGCCCTCCAGCGTTTGCTGGCAACCTAAATCTTTTGTAGGGGGCCGCCGCGGCGGCCTGCGCCCTTCGCGCAACCGGCAAGTTCGATCCGTCATTTCACGTACATCGCCAGCCAATCCAAAAATGTCTTGTACCAAAACTGCGCATTCTGCGGTTTCAATATCCAATGTCCTTCGTCCGGAAAAACCACCAGCTTCGACGGCACGCCTTGCCGTTGCAATGCGCTGAAAAATTCCAGCGATTGCGTATACGGCACGCGATAATCTCGTTCGCCGCAAATCACCAGCGTCGGTGTCTTGAATTTCGCAAGCTCGCCCGCATATGTCACCGGAGCCCACTTTTTGTAGCTCTCCGGATTCGTCCACGGCGTGCCCTGCAAATCATGCTCTTCAAACCACAATTCTTCTGTCGCATACATCGAAACCTTGTCGTACACCCCCGCGTGGCTCACGATTGCTTTGAATCGCCCCGTGTGCGTCGCGATCCAATCCGCCATGTACCCGCCATACGAACCGCCCGCCGCGGCCATACGCGTCTCGTCGACGAAAGAATATTTCTTCAGCGTGTAGTCCACGCCATTCATCACGTCCACGTAGGCCTTGCCGCCCCAATCATTCGTAATCTCATCCGTGAATTTCTGCCCATAGCCCGTCGAGCCGCGCCGGTTGATCATCAGGGTCACATATCCCGCCGCGGAAAACACTTGGGCGTTCCACCGGTAGCCCCATGCATCCGACCACATCGTCTGCGGCCCACCATGCAGCAGCACCAACAGAGGATATTTTTTCGTCGCGTCAAATTTCGGAGGCCGGATCAGCATCGCTTCGACTTTCGTTCCGCCTGCGCCTTCAAACCAAAACTTTTCCGCTGCATTCATTTCCACCGCAGCGAGGATCGCATCATTCTGATGCGTCAGTTGCCGCACGTTGGAGCCGTCGCTCGCCGCCGCGAAAAGTTCGGCTGGCATCGTCAGGCTCGTGCGCTCGAACGCCAGTGTTTTTCCGTCCGCGCTGAACGAGATCCCCATGTTGTACGTGCCCGCGATAATTTTCTTCGGCGCGGCGCCATAGTGCGCATCCATCGCGTACACTGGCTTCTCCGTTTCATCCTCCGCCGTGAAATAAATCGTCTTGCTATCCGGCGACCACGCCAGCTCTTCCGCGCTGCGGTCAAACGTTTCCGTAAGATTTTCAATTCGTCCCGCGGCGCGATCGTAGAGCAGCACGCGCCAGCGGTCCGCTTCGTATCCCGCGGTCAGTTGCGCGTGATACGCGATGAATTTTCCGTCCGGCGAGTACACTGGATTCCCGTCGAATCCCGGCTGCGTGGTGATGCGCTTCGCTTCGCCGCCCGCCACCGGCACGATAAACAAATCTGCGTTCGTGCTGATCGCTTCCATCTTGTCCGTCACTGCCGTGAAGCACAGCTCTTTTCCATCCGGCGAAAAATTAATGTCTCCCGGCCCGCCGCGCTCATCCGGCGGAATGTCGTACTCCGCTCCGGCGGTAAGATCGCGCGCCGCCGCGCTTCCATCCGCCGGAATCACAAACAAATGGCTTCGCTTTCCTTCATTCCAATGCGTCCAGTGGCGATAGAGAAGATGCTCCGCCACATGCGCTTTCACTTTGTTCTTTTCCTTCGCCTCATCTCGCGACTTGTTGCATGCATCGTCCTTGCAATCCGGATACACCGAAGACGTGAACGCAATCGTCTTTCCGTCCGGCGACCACTTCACAATATCCGCGCCCGTCGAAAGTTTCGTCAGCGCGTGCGATTCGCCGCCCTCCAGCGAGAGCAAAAACACTTGCGAATCACCGCTGCGAGAGGAGAGAAACGCGATCGTTTTTCCATCCGGCGACCACGCCGGCGACGAATCATGCCCGCTCTGCGTCAGCTGAATCGCCGTGCCGCCCGCCGTCGCCACAATCCAGATGTTGCTCGCGTTGCGATTCGCATCCATGTCAGGCGTGGACACCGTGTACGCCACCCATTTTCCGTCCGGTGACACCTGTGGCTCCGCGACGCGGTGCAGTTTGATCATGTCGTCGAACGCGATCGCATGCTTCGCCGCATCCTGTGCGGAAACGGCAATCCCGGACCCGAGCAGCAGAGCAATCACCAAACCGCATCGCAGAAAAATCGCTCTCATCTCTTGCTTCTCCTTTGAAACATGGTGAGTCGCAACCGTCCGTGCAGAATCACGGATATTGGCACGTTTCGCCCCTGAATCCAATAGTGCACCGCGCTATCTGTAGTTCAAGAAATCGTTACGCGGTTTCGCGCCCACAGCCAATTCGCAAACGCGAGCGCCGCGGTGATCGAAATCACGATGAGTTCCCCCACATGCATGCGCGTGATCATTACCGCTGTGAAGAGGAGCGCGAGCGCCGCGAGTACATTCCCATACGGCAGCCGGAAGGCATCCGCATCCGGCTGCTTTTTCCGGAGCACCGGCAGTGCCGCCGCAACCGTCCCATAAACAAAAAGCCGCGAAACGCTCGACAGCATGGCGTTCCACTTGAAGTTTCCTGCGATGGAAAACAACAGAAGCGCGAGAGCAAATATCACGATTGAAAAATGCGGTGTCCGAAACCGCGGATGAATTCTCGCGAAAAAAGCAGGGAAGTCTTCGCGTTCTCCCATCGCAAACGTGACTCGCGGCGTATGCAGGATATTTGCGCTGAGATATCCGTACGCGGAAACCAGCGTCCCCGCTGCGACGATCTGCACGCCCAGCGGCGCTAAAAAACGCCGCGCGGAATCCATCACCGGCGCGCTCGACGCTCCCGCGTTAGGAATGGTATGAATCACCAGATATTGCACCGCGACGTAGATCACCGTTGTCGCCGCGATGGCCGCAAACAACGCAACAGGAATATCTTTGCGCGCGTCGCGCGTCTCGCCGGTAACGATGAGCGCCGCTTCAAATCCGCCGTAGGAATAAATCATCAGCAGCATCGCCTCAAACCAATTTTCGGCCGTGACCGGCACCACCACGGGCGTCACTCGTAGCTCCGGATGCCACGCCAGCGCCCCAAGTCCCGCCACAACAAAAAACACCAGCAGCGTCACTTTCGTGACAGTAAAAAGATTGCTGACGAGATTGCCCTCGGTCACTCCAAGGTAGTTCACCGCGGCAAGAATCCCGATGAGCATGGTGAGAACGCCCGCCCTCGCCAGCGGCGCTTTCACTCCAGGAAAAAATTCACTCAGGTAGGTGATAAAGAGGTTGGCCACCGCCGAAGCCGCTGCAACCCGCGTCAGCCACATCAGCCAGCCATTCTGAATGGCAACAAATTGTCCGAACGCCTCCCGTGCGTATAGATAAGGTCCGCCCGCCTCCCGGAATTGCGACGCCACTTCCGCCATGCACGCCGCAATCACGCTGATCCCCGCAAACGCCGCGAAAAATCCCAGCGGGCTCCATCGCCCCAATCGCGCCGCAATCAGCGCCGGCAATCCAAAAATGCTCGCGCCAATCATCGTGTTCACAATCAGCGCCGTAAGACTCCAGCGCCCAATCGTGCGCACCAGCCCCTTCGTCGGCTCGGTCAATTGCGCATCCGCGTTTTCATGGGATCGCCGAATGGCATTTGCATCGTCGTCATAAGAAAATCGCGCAAGCGTAGCACAACTCTTCGCTCCAAACGGATCGACCGCGTCCTCGCCGGTTTTCCAACAGCGCACTGGCGAATCCCAAATTCCCGTGAGGCAGCGCTTTCTGTGGGTGCTGCAACTAATCCTTCAAGACAAGAATGTTATGTGGTGAAATAATCCGCAGCGAAGGAACCCCGGCCATGACCGCCCCCGCCAAGCGTTCGCCAGATTTCTTGATCGCCAGTCGCTCTTTGCCCTCCGTTTTCTCGACAGCCCTTCTCCTCTTTGCCTTTTCCTGCTTCACTGCGAGCGCACAGTCCACCGGCGGGTTTGCCGGCACCTCCGAGACCCCTTCCTCCGTTCACGGCACGGTCCTCAATCGCCTCACGCATGAACCCATCAGCCGCGCCCTCGTTTATTCTCCCGACCAGCAATTCGCCACCCTGACCGACGACCGCGGCCGTTTCGAATTCAAACTCCCGCCGCAAGAAGCAGCGTCAGATGAGAATTCGTCGGCCTCAAGCCAAGTTCGCGCATTCGGCGCTGGCCGTTTTCAATCGCTCGTGCGACTCATTCCCACCCAATTCATGGCACGCAAGCCCGGCTTTCTGGAGAACACCAATGAATCGGCGAATCGCCGAATGATGCAAAACCAATCGGAGATCACGCTCTATCTCGATCCCGAATCCTTGATCGTCGGGCGACTCAATATCCCCGGCGCGGAAGGCGATTTGCGCATTCGGTTGGAGATTTATCGCCGCGAGGTAAACGAGGGGCAAGAACACTGGGTCTCCGCCGGTACCTTCACCACCTGGACGGATGGCGAGTTTCGTTTTTCAAATCTCACCGCGGGAACGTACAAACTTTTTACTCACGAGCAGCTCGATCGTGATCCGCTTATCGCCGCGCCGGGGGGCCAACTGTTTGGTTTCGCGCCCGTTTTTTATCCGAGTTCGGCCGATTTCGCCGTGGCCAGTCGAATTCAACTTGGCCCCGGCGCAACGTTTCAGGCCAACCTTTCCGTAACTCGCCGCGAATACTATCCCGTCAAAATTCCCGTTGCGAACGCAGCCGCAGGGGCGGGGCTCGGCGTTCGCATCTATCCGCTGGGAAATCCCGGTCCGGGCTACTCCCTCGGCTACAACCCGGCGGAAGAGCAACTTATTGGATCGTTGCCCGACGGCAGTTATACGCTGGAAGCAGACGCCTACTCCAATGGACAGTCCGGCTCAACAGGAATTTTGAATTTTTCCGTGCATGGTGCGGCGCTCGGATTGCCTCCGGTGACTCTCGTGCCCAATTCCGCCTTGACTGTGAATGTGCGGGAGCAACTCAGCTCCGGCCAGAGCGCCTTCGGCGATGCCCAGGACGATCCTGCCGGGGGATTCGGGGATGGCAAAGCGCCACCGCGCGCAAATTTCTCCAATGTTCACGTGACGCTGACACCCCTCGATGATTTTGGCGGAAACGGGGCCCGTGCGTCACAACCCGTGGGCGCCGCTCGTGAACATACCCTCGCCATTCCCAGCGTGCGGCCAGGCCGATACCATGTTCGTGCCGAATCTGGCGTCGGTTACGTTGCTTCCATTTTGTGCGGCGGCAGGGACTTGCTTCGCGAAGCATTGGAAGTGGGAATGGGCGGTTCGAGCTCTCCCATCGAACTCACGCTGCGCGACGACGGCGCTGAAGTGACCGGTACGGTCGAAGACCCAAGCAATCCAAACAATTCGCTGAGTCCGAACGATAAAGTTGGCCCGGAGAGTTATATCTATTTTCTTCCGCTTGCGGGGAGCTCGGGACAATTCCGCGCGAGTAACGGCGCTCCCGACGGAACTTTTTCGGAAGAGCAGCTGCCACCCGGATCCTATTTGGTAGTTGCGTTCGAACAGCAGCACCACGAATTGGAATCTGCCACCGAGGAAACTCTGCACAAACTTCAGCCTCAGGGGCAAGTGATCCAGGTCAACGCCGGACAGAAAGAGCGCCTGCGCTTAAAACTAATCGTGGAGGCCAATTCGCAATGAGTTTGACCTTGCCACTGCGCTGTGTCCTGCATGCCGTCTTCGGGCTGGCGATGTTGCAGCCCGCCATTGCAGAAGCCGCGCAAAATCCCAATCCTGCTTCACAAGAGAAGCCGCAAGCCGGGCAACTGTTTAAGATTGCGGGAACCGCCGTGAACGCGATGACCGGTGCGCCGCTCTCCCAGGCGCGCATCTCCCTTGCAGAAACAAAGAATCGCGCGCGGACAATCTTCGTGGTCACCTCCGAGAACGGTCATTTCGAGTTTTTGCAACTCAAAGCTGGAAAATATTCCTTGCAGGGAGCCAAACGTGGATTTCTCTCCGCGGCATACGAGCAACATGAACAATTCTCCACCGCGATTGTGACCGGCGCGGAATTCTCGACCGAGAATCTGGTGCTGCGGCTGACGCCGATGGCGCTCATGTCGGGCCATGTGATGGATGAATTCGGTGATCCTGTTCGAAACGCGCAAGTGGCTCTCTATTTGGAAAATCATAGTGGGGGACTCACGCGCATCGTCCGCTTTTCCAACTCCTCCACCGATGACCGTGGATTTTTCGACTTCAACCTGCTCCGTCCCGGCAATTATTTTATTTCCGTCACCGCAAAACCCTGGTATGCGATTCATCCTGTGACCGCGCCGGCGGCAGCGGGCCATCAAGCTTCACAAGTTTCGCCGGCCCTGGATGTTGTCTACCCCGTGACCTACTATAACGGCGCCACGGAAGCGGACCGCGCCACTTCCATTGAAGTGAAGGGCGGCGATCGGCTGCAATTCGAAATACACCTCAATCCTACTCCCGCCTTACATCTTGTTTTGCGAGTCCCACTGAACGAAGAAGGCCAGCAGACTAGTTTCACCATGCCGACGCTGCAGAAACGTGTTTTCGACTCAGTCCAGTTTGTCCAGACGGAAGGCATGCAGCCCGTGTCGCCCGGCGTTTATGAAGTGAGCGGGATTCCGCCGGGGCGCTACACGGTGAGAGCGCAGAATTCGAGTTCGGGACAGATGGAGGTTTCCACCGACATTGACCTTGCTCACGATGGGCAGGAGTTGAGCGATTCTCACGGTGAACCGCTCGGCAACCTGAAGGTGACCGTCAAGATGCCGGGGCAGGAACCGCTGCCCAAGCAATATTTTGTCGGCTTGCAGGATTCACACTTGCATGTGGTTGCGTTCAAGCAAGGCGATCCTTCCGGGCTCAATACGTTTGAAAATCTGGCGCCGGGAAAGTATGCGGTTCGGTTTGTCAGCCAAACAAAAGTCTATTCCGTTGTTCGTACATTTTCACAGGCCGGAGATGCTCCGGGGCACGATGTGATGGTTACGCCAGGCGCTGCTCTGGAGATGACCGCTGTCCTCTCCGAAGGCGTCGTCTCCATCGAAGGAGTGGTGCATAAGAAGGACAAACCGGTTGCCGGCGTTATGGTCGCCCTCGTGCCGAAAGATCCGGAGGCACACATTGAATTGTTCCGGCGGGACCAAAGCGACTTCGACGGAACTTTCCTTTTGCAGGGCGTCATTCCCGGTTCCTACACCATCGTTGCTGTGGAAGACGCCTGGGGGCTGGATTGGCTGCAGCCAAACGTCCTCGCGCGCTACGTTCAACACGGACAGAATCTGACCATCGGGGAGCTGATGCAGGGAAGTGTGCACTTGCCGGACCCGGTCGAAGTGCAGCCGCATTAAGCTCGACTCGTTCCAACGCCTGCGTTTGCGCGAGAGAGCGTCGAGTTCCCACGCTGCGTTCGGGGCGCGGCGCGTCACGCTGAGCGCAGTTGCGAGTCTGTTACAATCCGTTCACGGACATCTCATGCCGACGAGCAGCGGACTCTTTCCACGCAATTTCAAGAAGACATTTCCGGTCGCCGTTCGCGGCGAGGGCTGCTGGATCATTTCTTCGGATGGCCGGCGCTTCCTGGATGCTTCCGGGCAGGCTGCGGTTGTAAGCATCGGGCATGGAGTGGCGGAAATCGGCCGCGCTATGGCCGAGCAATCCGCGGAAATCGCGTTCGCGCACACTTCGCAGTTTCATTCGGTTTCCGCGGAAAAGCTTGCGGCGCGGCTCCTCGCCATCGCTCCGCCGAATTTCCGCAACGGTGGCCGCGTTTATTTCACCTCTGGCGGCTCCGAAGCCACGGAAACGGCGATCAAACTCGCGCGTCAGTATCATCTGGAAACCGGTCAGAAGGGTCGGTACCGTGTTCTCTCGCGGCGCCAGAGCTATCACGGCAGCACGCTTGGCGCGATGTCCGTCAGCGGAAACGCCGCTCGCCGCGCGCCGTATGAGCCCCTGCTTGCCGAATGGGGCCACATCGCGCCCTGCTTCTGCTACCACTGCCCGTTCGAAAAGACTTTTCCGCAATGCGAACTCGCCTGCGCGGACGATCTACAAGTCCATTTGCTCGAACGCGCGCGCGAGCAAGCCGCCGCTTTTATTTTCGAACCCATCGTTGGCGCTACGCTCGGCGCCGCCGAACCTCCCGACGGCTACGCCGCGCGCATCGCCGAACTCTGTCGCAAAAACGGAATTCTGCTGATCGCGGACGAAGTGATGACGGGCATGGGGCGCACCGGAAAGCCATTCGCCGTCCAGCACTGGAACATCGAGCCGGACATTATTTTGGTGGGGAAGGGAGTTGCCAGCGGGTACGCGCCGCTTGGCGCCGTGCTCGTTTCCGCGCGCGTCTTGGAAGCGTTCGAACGCGGCTCCGGCGCATTCATGCACGGCTTCACATATCAAGCGCATCCGGTTTCCATGGCCGCGGGAAACGCCGTCCTCGACTATCTTGAAACACACAATCTGTTCGACCGTGTGCTTCCTGCGGGCAAAACTCTGCGCGAAGCTCTTTCTCCACTGCAATCGCATCCCAACGTCGGCGACGTCCGCGGCCTCGGACTCCTTCTCGGTGTGGAATTCGTCAAGGACAAAGCCACGCGCGAGCCATTCCCAAAATCCGATAACATCGCCGAAAAAATTCGGCAAGCCTGCCTTGACGAAAATGTGCTCACCTATCCCACGCAAGGCTGCGTGGATGGCCTGCGCGGCGACCACATTCTCCTTGCCCCACCTTTCACGATTTCACCGGAAGAATCCGGACTGATCGCTCGTGCGCTCACTCTGGCACTCGCGAAAGTTTTTTCCGCTTGATGCACCGTAGTCCGGCTGTCATTCTTTGCAGTCCACTTGCTCGATTACTTGGAGAGCGAATCAATAATGCCCCCTCGTTCACGCCGTTTTCTAATCGCGTTCGCTTCCGTGTTGCTCGTGACTCTCACGCTCTCTGCTCAGCTCAAGCAAGACACGCCACCTGCCACTCCCATCCTCGGATTTTCTCCCGCACACGCCGCCGGCGAACACGAACTCGAAACCACATTTCAGTCCATCCCTTCGCCCGACAAAGCCCGCGAATGGCACCACACGCTCACCGCCGAACCGCATCCCGCCGCTTCCGAGCGGAACAATAAACTCGCCGACTACGTTGCCGAGGAGTGGCGCAAGCAAGGCTGGGAAGACGTCACCCTCCGCCGCTACGACGTCTTGCACTCGCAGCCGCGCAGCATCTCTCTCGAAATGACCGAGCCCGTCCATTTCACCGCGTCTCTTCGCGAAGATCCGTACGACGTCGATCCAGACACGAAAAATCCCGCCGTCTCCGGTGCCTATTTCGGCTACTCCGCTTCAGGAGACGTCACCGCCGAAGTCGTCTACGCACACAGCGGCAATCCCGAAGATTACGATCTCCTGCGAAAAAACGGCATCCGCGTCAAAGGCAAAATCGTTCTCGTGCGCTATTCGAATCCGTATAGCTATCGTGGTTTCAAAGCGCTGACTGCCGAGCGCGAAGGCGCCGCCGCTCTGCTCATTTATTCCGATCCCGCCGAAGAGGGATACACGCACGGCAAAGTTTTCCCCGATGGTCCGTGGGGTCCGGAAAGCTACATTCAGCGCGGCGCCATCACGTACGATTTTATTGTTCCTGGCGATCCCACTACGCCCGGCTGGGCCTCGGTACCCGGGGCAAAACACATCGCTCCTGCCGAAGCGACTTCACTTCCAAAAATTCCCGCGCTCCCACTTTCCTGGCGTGATGCCAAGCCGCTTCTTGAAAACATGAATGGACCCGAAGTCCCGAAAGAGTGGCAGGGCGCGCTGCCCATCACATATCGCCTCACCGGTGCCGTGAAAGTCCACGTCAAAATTGACATGGACACGAGCATGCAGCCTTACACCGTCGTCGAAGCGCGCATTCGCGGCAGCGAACTTCCCGACGAATGGGTGCTGCTCGGCAATCATCGCGACGCGTGGGCCTTCGGCGGCGTCGATCCTTCGAGCGGCACCGCTTCGATGATGGAGCTCACGCGCGCCATCGGCGAACTCAAGCAGCGCGGTATTCGTCCGCGCCGTAGCATCATCGTCTGCAGTTGGGACGGCGAAGAATACGCGCTCACCGGCTCAACCGAATGGGGCGAACAATTTGCCGACGACCTGAAGAAAAAACTCGTGGCGTATTTGAACGTGGACGAGTCTGTTGCCGGAGCCGCCACTGCCGCGGGTCCGGAAGGCCTCAGCTTTTCGCCTTCTGCTGTAGCGTCTCTCGCACCAATGCTCGTGGAAGCTTCGAAGGATGTTCGCGCGCCATCGGGCCGCTCGCTCTACGAAGCTTGGCGCACCACGACCATGCGTGACGCGAAAGCCAGCACCGTCCCGTTTGATAGCGCGCTCGTTGAAACGCGCATTGGCAGCGGCTCCGATCACACTGTCTTTCTGAATCATCTCGGTCGCCCCGTCATTAATCTGGGCTTCACCGGCGACTACGGCGTCTACCACTCGATGTACGACGATCATTATTGGATGTCGCACATCGGCGATCCAAAATTCGAATACCACGCTGCGCTCACGCGCATCTGGGGTCTCGTCGCGCTGCGCCTTGCAAACGCGGACGTTCTTCCGTTTGATTTCGGCTTCAATGGTTCCAAGCTCGAACAGTTTCTCGGAGAACTGGAAGCACAAAACAATCTGAAGTCACATGTCAATCTGAAGCGCCTGCATTCCCGCATCGCGGACTTCGAAAAGGCAGGCCACCTCTTGCACGAAGTGACCGCGCGCGATCTCCTTGCAGGAAATGTTTCGCCTGAAAAACTGCAACGCCTCAATGATCAACTTCTTGAGGTGGAATCCAACTGGCTCGATCCCAACGGCATTCCGGGGCGCCCCTGGTTTCAACACCTTCTTTATGCATCGCGGTACACCTATGCGCACCTGGAATTCCCCGGGTTGACCGAGGCCGTAGAGAAATCCGATTGGAAATTGGCGAATCAGCAAGCGGCGCGGCTCGAAAAAGCTATAGAGAAAAATACCGAGCTGCTGCGTTCCGCGCAATCTTCCTGGGAGAAAAAATAATCCATGACCCGTTTGTCCAGTTTTCGTTTTCTCGCATTCCTTTTTTGTTCGTTGCCGGTGGCATGTGTCGTCCCGGCTCAACAAAATCCACCTGCCAAGCCGCGCGCCCGCGATCTGGGCGTTCCCTTCGACGGCACGCCCGGCCCGTTCAATGCCATCACCGACGTTGCCGGCGTCCTCGTCGGCCACACCACGCTTATTTCCGGCGAGGGAAAACTCGAAGTCGGCAAAGGCCCCGTTCGAACGGGAGTGACCGCCGTGTTGCCGCGCGGCAAAGACTCCATGAATAATCCCGTCTTCGCCTGCTTGTGGTCTCTGAACGGCAATGGTGAAATGACCGGTACCACCTGGGTAGAAGAATCCGGCTTCCTCGAAGGTCCCGTGATGATCACCAACACGCACAGCGTCGGAGTCGTCCGCGACGCCGTCATTCAATGGCGCGTGACGCACGGTCAGCCCGATCCCACGGGTTATTGGTGGTCGTTACCTGTCGTCGCGGAAACGTGGGATGGCTGGCTCAACGACATCAATGGTTTCCACGTGAAGCCGGAACACGCATTTCACGCCATCGATTCCGCGGCGGCCGGCCCCGTTCAAGAAGGCAACGTCGGCGGCGGCACGGGAATGATTTGCAACGAATTCAAAGGCGGCATCGGCACGTCATCGCGTAAGCTCGACGAGAAATCCGGAGGCTACACGGTGGGAGTTCTCGTGCAATGCAACTACGGCGTACGCCCGAATTTGCGCATCGCAGGCGTGCCCGTCGGCAGGGAAATTCCCGAAGAGCCTGCGTATGCCTCCGCGTCCTTCAGCGAACTGGACCGCGGCTCGATCATCGTGGTCGTCGCCACCGACGCGCCGCTTGTCTCGCATCAGCTCAAGCGTCTCTCGCGCCGCGTTTCCCTCGGCCTCGGACGCAACGGCAGCATCTCCGGCAACGGTTCCGGCGACATTTTCATCGCGTTCTCCACCGCCAATCCTGGCGCCGCGGCCGCCGACCATGTCGTCAATCTCAAAATGTTGCCCAACGACAAGATCGAGCCACTCTTCGCCGCTACCGTCCAAGCCACCGAAGAAGCCGTCATCAACGCCATGGTAGCCGCCGAAACCATGACTGGCATCAACGATCACAAGGTCATCGCCCTCCCGCACGACAAACTCCGCGCGGTCTTGAAAAAATACAACCGACTATCGAAGTGAATCGGCAGCTTTCCGGCGACGGATGGCTGGTAGAGGCCGCACGACTGGCACGGCACTCGTAACGGTTTCATTCAAATGGCGAAGCCTGCCAAGGCTAATACGGCGTTGTCCATTCTTCTGTCTTTTTCCGCAGCTTTTCCAAACAATTGCTCCGGGCCGTTGTAAATGGTCTCGATTCCGCCGTCAGTCAGGTGAAGAGCAATCAGGAAGTCAGGCCTGGAGTAGAGAGCAATACCGGAATCGACGGCGGTGAGCTTGATCTGAACCCTCTTTCCACCCTTCGTTCTGGCGTCGTGGCCTTTCTTTGATGGTCGTTCTAATCGGAGGTCGAACGCAAACGCTGCCAAAACCTCACCGATACTGCCAAGGAGATGACCGTCTAGCGTGAACCTTCGTCCGTCAGAGGCAAACTCTGCGTTTAAAATATCCGTTACCCCGTATAGCTTCTGAATGAGCTCCGCCAACAGTTCGAATTTGTCATCGTCTGACATGGTCCTTAGACAGACTATAGCTAGGTTATTGGCACGGCGGTTTTTCTTGGTGGATTGAAAAATGGCATCGGCACAACCTTGGCCGAAACCGTGTGCCGCACCGCTTCCACTGTCATTTCTATAGCGAGTTTCGTTCCAACCTTGGAATTCTCACGGCCTACGCAGGCCAGCGCGATCATTTTTTTCAGCGTCGGCGACCATGTCGTCGAAGTCGCCTTCCCCACCTGCCGACTGCCGCGGTATACCGGCACAGCCACGCGCGAGGCTATGCTCGGCACTTGCGGTGCCATTCTCAACTTGTCGTAGAGCGCTTCGACTTCGTTCCAATTGATTTCCAATCCCACCAGCCCGCGCTCCGCGCCTTTTTTTGCTTCCAGTGCCAATGCGTCCCGCCCCACAAAATTATCTTTCTTCAAATCCACTAGCTTTCCCAGACCAATCTCCGCTGGCGAATATTTCTGTGATTCAATCAGCGCCTTCTTGCTGGAGGTGTAATCTACTTCAATCAAAATCAGTCCCGCCTCGATCCGCGCGATGTCCAGCGCAATCATCCCAGCCGGATGAATGTCGAACGCCTTGCCCTTGGCGATCAGCGCGTCCCACACCTTAACCGCGTCCTTCCAAGGCATCCAAACTTCAAATCCCAAATCGCCCGTATATCCCGTGCGCGAAATATCCACTGGCACGCCCGCAATTTTTCCACGCGTCACGCGAAAATATTTCAGGTTCTCGATTTTCGCATCCGTCACTTCGCGCAACAGCCTGCCCGACATGGGCCCCTGCAGCGCCAGCGCTGCGGTCTGCTCCGAAATATCTTCGATGCTCACGTTCAGCCCTAGCGCATTTTGCCGGAACCACCGCAAACTCGGGTCTGCCGCCGTCCAACGGTAATCATTCTCGCCGAGCCGCGTGATGGTCCCGTCGTCAATCACTTTCCCTTCCGGATCGCACCAGCAGCAGTAGATCACCTGATCCACCGTGACCTTGTTAATGTCCCGGGAGATCACGCGGTTCACGAACTTCGTCGCATCCCGTCCCGTCACGCGATACTTGAACAGCGGCGAAATATCAATCAGCGCTGCCGAATTCCGGATAGCGTTGTATTCGTGCTCGTGATGCATCTCATACACGCTGACCGTGTAATAGCCCGACCATTCCCGGTAATTCAGGCTCTCGCACAACGCCAGCGTTCGCTCATGAAACGCAGTTCCAACCGGCACGGTTCCTCCAAGATCTACGTGCGGCGCTCATCGCCGCAACGACAACGAATTATAGTTGCCAGTTAACTATCCCTGCAAGACGACTCGTTTGAAAAGCAATTTTCACGGACCTTGTGCCGCGCTGCATGTCCCAGTAAAATGTCGCGTCATCGTTTCCGCGGGTCTTCTCTCTTCTTTGAGCGATACCGGAGTCACACTGAATGGGGCAGCACTACGACGTGATTGTTATCGGCGGAGGCCACAACGGCCTGGTCAACGCCGCGTATCTTGCCAAAGCAGGGAAGAAGGTCGTCGTTCTGGAACGCCGCCACGTTCTCGGCGGCGCCGCGGTCACCGAGGAAATCTTCCCTGGCTTTCTTTTTTCCGAATGCTCGTATGTCGTCTCGCTGCTGCGGCCCGAAATCATTCGCGAACTTGATCTCCCGCGCCATGGCCTCGAAATTCTTCCGCTGGATGGCACCTTTTCGCCGATGCCCAGTGGCGACTACCTCTGGCGCGTTAACGATCATGCCAAATCCATCCGCGACATCCGCCGCCACTCCCGCCTCGACGCCGAAGCCTATGACGAATTCTCCAAAATGATGACGCCCATGTGCCGCTTTGTGAAGCCGATGCTTTCCATGGTTCCTCCGGACCCCACCACGCTCAATCCCAAAGACCTCAAGCAGCTTAATTTTCTGCTGCAGCGATTCCGCGAACTTTCCTCCGACGAGCGCTACACTCTTGTCCAGCTCATGACCATGAGCTCCGCCGATTTCCTCGACCAGTGGTTCGAAACGGACGTCCTTAAAGCCACCATGTCTGCCTCCGGAATTATCGGCACATTCCTCGGCATTCGTTCGCCCGGCACAGCCTATGTTCTCTTGCACCATTACATGGGCGAAATTGACGGCGCATTTCGTTCCTGGGGCTTCAGCCGCGGTGGCACCGGCGCCATTTCGAACGCCATCGCCGACGCCGCCCGTGAAGCCGGCGCAGAGATCCGCACCAAAGCGCCCGTCGGAAAAATTCTTACAAAAAACGGCCGTGCCTGCGGTGTCGCGCTGCAGAGTGGCGAGGAACTCTTCGCCAGCGTCGTCTCCTCCAGCGTCGACCCGCATCTCACCTTTGAAAAATTTCTCGAGCCTAGCGAGCTCCCCGCCGATTTCCTTGAAGGCGTCCGCCGCTACAAATTCCGCGGCTCCTCCGGCAAAGTGAATCTCGCGCTCAGCGCCCTTCCCAATTTCAAATGTTTCCCCGGTCCCGGCGCGCATCTTCGCGGAGCCATCTCCATTTCACCCAGCATGGACTACATGGAGCGCGCCTACGACGACGCCAAGTACGGCCGCTATTCCCGCCGCCCGTACATTGACATGGTCATTCCAAGCCTCACCGATCCCAGCGTTGCGCCTCCCGGCAAACACGTTCTCTCCTGTTTCGTTCAGTACGCGCCCTACAAACTCGCCGAAGGCACCTGGGACGAGCAAAAAGAATCCTTCGGCGACAACGTCATCAACACCATCGCCGAGTATGCACCCAACATCAAAGACGTCATCATCGGCCGCCAGATTCTCACTCCGCTCGATCTCGAACGCGAATTCGGCCTCACGCAAGGAAACATTTTTCAAGGCGAGCTTTCTCTCGAACAGCTTTTCTTCCTCCGGCCCGTTGCCGGATGGGCCTACTATCGCACTCCCATCCATAACCTTTATATGTGCGGCTCCGCCACGCATCCCGGCGGAGGCATCATGGGCGCCAACGGCCGCCTCGCCAGCCAGGTCATTTTGAAAGAATGGAAAGGCGGCACTTCGCGCTCAACGGCGACCGCATCCAAGGCGGCCAACTAGTCATGCCGCTCGGACAGCGCGTGGTCCTCATCGGCGGCGGGCATAATGCTCTCATCGCCGCGTTTTATCTCGCCAAGGGCGGCTTCAAGCCCCTCGTCCTCGAACGCCGCGAAATGGTCGGCGGCGGCGGCATTACCGAGGAATTTCATCCCGGCTTCCGCGCTTCCACTTTGTCGCACACGCTTGGCCCGCTGCGCGCCGACGTAGCGCGCGATCTCCAGCTCGAAAAATTCGAATACGAAGTGCTCAATCCCGATCCGCGCGTCTTCGCGCCCTCGCCAGACGGCAAAGCGCTTTTCTTCTACAATGACGCCGCCAAAACCTCCGCCGGCATCTCCAGCTTTTCCGAAAAAGACGCCGCGAAGTACGCGCAGTTCGCGCAATCTCTAGAAAACACCGCCGGCTTCTTCGCGCAACTCTCTTCCATCGCGCCGCCCGCGATCGATCATCCCACTCCTGAAGATCTCTGGAATCTTTTGAAAACCGGTCGCGGCGCCCGCAGCCTCGGCAAAACCGGCATCTTCGATCTCCTCCGTTGGGGCCCCATGGCCGTCGCGGATTTCGTCGCCGAATTTTTCGAAACCGAATTGCTCCGCGCCGCCATCGCTGCGCGCGGCATTTTCGGCACCGCGCTCGGCCCCTGGTCCGCTGGATCAACCGCCGTACTTCTTCTCCGCGCCGCCGCCGATGCGCATCCCGTCGGCTCCGCCGCGTTTCCGCGCGGCGGCCTCGGCTCGTTCACGCGCGCGGTCGCCGAAGCCGCAAAACAAGCCGGCGCCGAAATTCGCACCGACGCCGAGGTCGAGCACATTCGAATCAAGGACGGCGCCGTCACCGGCGTCGTTCTCACCGATGGCGAAGAAATCGCTGTCGAAGCCGTTGTCTCCGGCGCCGATCCCAAGCGCACCTTTTTCAATCTACTCGATCCTTCGCAGCTCGATCCCACCTTCGCCAATCGCATGAAAAATTTCCGCGCCAATGGCACCGTCGCCAAAGTCAATCTTGCCCTCGGCGGCTTGCCCATTTTTTCCGCGCTCGACGTCACCGAGAGTTCGCTGAAGTCCCTTTCCGGCCGCATTCACATCGGCCCGGAAATCGATTATCTCGAGCACGCTTTCGACGCCTCCAAATACGGTGATTTCTCGAAAGCCCCCTGGCTCGACGTCACCATTCCCACGATTCTCGATCCCTCGCTGGCTCCCGACGGCAAGCACGTCCTCTCCGCCTACGTCCAGTTCGCGCCGTATAAATTGAGGGAAGGGAACTGGGACACGCGCCGCAAGGAGTTGGGCGACACCGTCGTCAAAACTCTCGCCGCCTACGCGCCGAATCTGCCCGATCTCATCGAATACATGCAGATCATCACACCGAAGGATCTCGAAACGTCTTACGGTTTCACCGGCGGCCACATTTTTCACGGCGAACTCGCGCTCGATCAGCTCTTCACCATGCGCCCCATCCTCGATTGGGCGCGCTACAAAACGCCTATCCGCGGCCTCTTCCTCTGCGGCTCCGGCACGCATCCCGGCAACGGCCTCACCGGTGCCAGCGGCGCCAACGCCGCCCGCGAAATCATCCGCGAACTCCGATGAGCACGATCGGTCGCTCGAAACTTCGCCAGCTCCACGAGCGTGAATCGCAACGCTTCCTGGCCGACCTTCCCAAATCCGCCGCTCTCTACACTCGCGCGCAATCCTCCCTCCTCGGCGGCGTCCCCATGAACTGGATGAAAAAATGGGCCGGGGCATTTCCGATCTTTGTTCAATCTGCCAAAGGCGCGCACTTCACCGACGTTGACGGCCGCGACTACATCGACCTCTGCCTTGGCGACACCGGCGCCATGACCGGCCACTCCCCCGACGTCGTAGCCGAAGCTGTCGCCCGCCGCGCCAAAGAAGGCATCACCTTCATGCTGCCCACCGAAGACGCCCTCTGGGTCGGCGAAGATCTCCAGCGCCGCTTCGGCCTGCCCTACTGGCAATTCACGCTCACCGCCACCGACGCCAATCGCTTCTCCATTCGAATCGCCCGCGAAATTACCCAGCGCTCGAAAATTCTCGTCTTCCACTACTGCTACCACGGCACCGTGGACGAATCTTTCGCCACGCTCGAAAACGGCGCAGTCGCCCCGCGCCGCGGCAACATCGGCCCGCCCGTCAATCCCGCCGAAACCACTCGCGTCGTCGAATTCAACGATCTCAACGCACTCGAAGACGCCCTCAAGCATCACGACGTCGCCTGCATCCTCGCCGAGCCCGCCATGACCAACGTCGGCATCATTCTCCCCGATGCCGGCTACTGGAAATCCGCACGCGCACTCGCCCGCCGCTACGGCACACTCCTCATCGCCGACGAAACCCACACCATCTGCGCCGGCCCCGGCGGCTGCACCGCCGCGTGGAAACTCGATCCCGACATGCTCGTCTTCGGCAAAGCCATCGGCAGCGGCATTCCCGGCGCCACCTACGGCTGCAGCGAAGAAATCGCCCAGCGCATCTCCGCGCGCATCCATCTCGAAGACTGCGATGTCGGCGGCATCGGCGGTACGTTGGCGGGCAATGCACTCTCGTTAGCCGCCATGCGCGCCACTCTCGAACACGTCCTCACTCGCGCCGCGTTCGAACACATGATCCCGCTCGCCCAGCGCTTCAACGACGGCGTCGCCGCCGAAATCCGCGCGCACCACTTGCCGTGGAACGTAATTCAACTCGGCGCCCGCGCCGAATACACCTTTGCCTCCAAGCCTCCCCGCAACGGCGGCGAATCGGCCGCCGCCGCCGATTTCGAACTCGAGCGCTTCCTCCACCTCTACGCCCTAAACCGCGGCGTCCTCCTCACGCCCTTCCACAACATGGCTTTGATCTCCCCCGCTACCACCGCCTCCGACATCGACGCCCACACCAAACTCTTCGCCTCCGCCACCGCTGAACTCACCTCCCAGTAGGACAGACACTCCTGTCTGTCCGCTTTTGCCTTGGTGGCACAACCAATCTGGCTGCGCGTTTTTCCTGCGCGATCCTTTCTCAAGCCCCCGACCTTAAGGTCCTTTTGATTTTTGTCTAGAGCACGCATAGTATGCGTCTTGCAGCGATAATGCTTTGTAGCCGCTCGAATCGTGCGCAAAATTCGACTACCGTCATGACTTCCGAAGCGAAAAATCCCTATCTGGGCCTCCGCAACCAAATTCTGAAACTCAATCGAAAGCAGATCGGATTGCCCGCTCCTCCCAAGCCCACGGAACCTTGGGCCGCGGTCATGGATTGGGGCGTTACGAATGGCACCGCCACTGTTATCGCCATTGCTGATGGAACCGCAAGCATTTATCTGAGCAGCGGCGGGGGCTCCATTGGGGGAGGACAATCTCATGACTCGATCCGCAAAGGCGCGCAGAAAATGGTATCCGTCGCCGGTGAGTTTCAGTCCCAGATGCGGACAACGGACACCTTCCCTTTGCCTCAACCAGGCCAAGTCACCTTTTACGTTCTCACAGATGCAGGAGCATTCACCGCGAGCGCCTCGCAGGAAGAATTGAGTTCGCACCGCCATCAGTTGGCAAAACTGGGCGACGCCGCCCAGGAGATCATTACGCAATATCGTCTTATCCAGAGTAAGAAATGATGGCTTCCGCCAGACCCACGCCGCCAAAACCCACCTTCTTCCCCACCCCGTCTGACTTCCGCGCCTGGCTCGAAGCCCATCACGACAAACTTTCTGAATACCTCGTCGGCTTCCACAAAAAAAGCTCCGGAAAGCCCAGCATCACGTGGCCCGAATCCGTCGAAGTAGCCCTGTGCTTCGGCTGGATCGACGGCGTTCGCAAGAGCCTCGGCGAAACCAGCTACACCATTCGATTCACTCCCCGCAAACCCACTAGCACCTGGAGCGCCATCAACATCAATCTCGTTCAAAAGCTCACCAAGCAGGGCCTGATGCATCCCGCCGGCCTCAAAGCCTTCGCCGCCCGCAACGAAAAAAAATCCGCCATTTACTCCTACGAACAACGCAAGAGCGCCCGCTTCACCAGCGAACAAGAAAAACAATTCCGCGCCAACAAACTCGCATGGGATTTCTTCCAATCCCAACCCCCCGGCTATAAACAACTAACCACCTACCGCGTCATCACCGCAAAAAAAGAAGAAACCAGACAAAAGCGCCTCTCCGAACTAATCGCCCATTCTCAACATCAGCACAGAATCCCCCGCATCCTCCCCACAAAAAAGAAATAGTCTCTAGCACCGTAAGGAACGTCCTTTGGTAGGACAGCCATTCCTGTCTGTCCTCTCTACTCTCTTCGTCCTCTGTGTCTCTGCGGTTGACTCTCTTTTCTTTTTCGCAAAGCGTGTAAAATGCCTCTGCACGACCAAACAAAAGTGGAGTCTCCATGTCCTCTTACTACCTCCTGAAAACCGAACCATCCGAATACTCTTTCGCCGACCTCCAGCGCGACAAAGCCACCGTCTGGGACGGCGTACACAATCCCGTGGCCTTGCGGAACCTTGGCGCCATGAAGCCCGGCGACAAACTGATCCTCTACGAAACCGGCGACCGCCGCACCGCCGTCGGCACCGCCACCGTCGTATCCGCCGACGCCTCCAATCCCAAAAATCCCGCCGTCAAAATCCAAGCCGGGCATTTGCTCGCCAAGCCCGTCACCCTCGACCAAATCAAATCCAACAAGCTCTTTGCGGACTCCCCACTTGTCCGCATCGGCCGCCTCTCCGTCGTTCCTCTGACCGCACCCCAATACAAGTTCCTGACAGGCGACTGATTTCGCAAACGCGCGTATGATGCTCTGCGAAGTGTCGAGGCTAAACCCATGAAACGCTCCATCCTCGTCTTATTCTTTTTCCTGGCCGCTCCTCTTTTCGCCCAGCAGCCGCCCGAACTCCATTTCCGTTCCGTCCCCGACTTCCTGAAGCTCCCTCCCGATCTCTATCTCGGCGAGGTCGTTGGCGTCGCCGTCAATTCGAAAGGCCACGTCTTTGTGTTCACCCGCGGCAATTCCACCGGGCCCGCGTTCGCTGCCGCCGCCGCGCAACTCCTCGAATTCGCCCCCGACGGAAAATTCATCCGCGAAATCGGCCACCATCTCTACGCCTGGTCCTTCGCGCACGCCGTCAAAATCGACAAGGACGACAACATCTGGGTCACCGACAAAGGCTCGGACATGGTTATCAAGTTCAGCCCCGAAGGACGCGTCCTCATGGTCATCGGCCGCAAGCAGGAAGCCTCCGACGAAAACACCGGCCCGCTGAAGCATCTCAAGCCGCCGCTCCCTCCCATTGACGGAATGTTCCGCCAGGTCACCGACGTTGCCTGGGACGCCGCCGGCAACTCCTACATCAGCGACGGCTACATCAATTCGCGCATCGCCAAGGTGGACAAGGACGGCAACTGGCTCAAGTCCTGGGGCGAACCCGGGGATCAGCCCGGCCAACTAAACACGCCGCACAGCATCGCCGTAGACGCTCACGACAACGTCTACGTCGCAGACCGCGGCAACCGCCGCATCCAGGTTTTCGACGTTGAAGGAAAATTCCTCCGTCAAATGACGATTGACGTCCCTGTCGATCCCAACGCCCACCCCGCCATCGGCAACAAGCCCACCGCCACAACCGGAACGATGGCGCCCGGCGCGCCCTGGGCGATCTGCATCACACCCGGGCCAAATCAGGTGCTCTTCAGCTCCGACGGTTTCCCCGGCCGCATCTACAAGCTCACGCTCGACGGAAAAGTTCTCGGCGTCTTCGGCAAATCCGGCAAGCAACTCGGTCAATTTGGCTGGATCCACGAAATGGCCTGCCCCTCCGAAAACGAACTCTACGTCGCCGAAATCCTGAACTGGCGCATCCAAAAACTCGTCCTCGAACCGGCCCACTAGAAAACATCAGCCCGGAAACGCAAAAAAAAGCACCGCAGCAATAACATGCTGCGGCGCTCCAGAAATGCGCGATGCGTTTCGAAACTACTCAACCATGTGAATCGCTTCTTCGATGTGGTGATGCGCCTTGTCAATGTGGATTAAAGCGCGCTCCTGCAGCCGCCCGCGCCAATCCATCCTGGCATCTACGGGAGGGTGGTCGTCCAGGTTTTTGCCGTCATCAATCGAAGCCTTCTTGATTTCCTTGATGGCTTCGTCAATCTCGTGAATCGCGTCGCGCTCCTGCTGGCGCAACTCCCCGCCATCTGGGCGCTGCAGATGTGCGCGCGCGTGCCGCAAATCCGTCAACGCATGTAGATACGCCGGATGCTCTCTTGGCGGAGCTGGCTTTGCCGAACCCCATATCGGCAGCGCCAGAAGCAACGCGAAAACTGCGAACAGCAATCTGTAGACGTTTTTCATCGAATCGTTCGCTGCTCTTTGGAAGTTTTAGTAGAGAGTTGGCCCGTGCGGCGGAAACTGGAGATACCTCCTCCATGTTGTCCGGCGGCAGCTGGGGTGCAGCGTGCCAATATTTCAACGTTGCCCGAAGACGATGCCTGCGGCAACAGATGCCGCGCCGCGCGGCAGCCAAAAAGTAACCAGACCTTCGGACAGGCGCGTCCGCGCGCGAAGCAGTACGTTTGTACTATGGTCAGCGGCAGCCCTGCCTGCAAAGATCAACTGTCGTTCGAATCGTCGCGTGGACGGTTCTTCACGGCTTCCACCTTCTCAATCTCACAGCTGCGCTGCTCCAGCCCCAGCGCACGAGGGACAATCTGAGTGGCTTCCGCAGTGGACATCAGCCGTTCGAACGGCTCGCCCTCGGCGAGTTCTCCGCAATCCCCACGTCCCAATGCCGTCGCTCACGAAGCGAAGGTCGTCGCCACCGGTGCGCGCCCTTCAACCAATACGCGCAGCCGCGAACTTTTTGCCGAAGACACTACCTCGGTCCTCGTCTTTGAAAACGGCGGAGTCATCCGCCTCTCTGCCGCTGTCGTTCCCGGCCAGCTTCTCTTTCTCACCAACCAGGACACCAAGCGCGAAGTCATCGCCCAGGTCTCGCGCAAACGCGCCAACAAGCCCACCAGTTGCTACGTCGAGCTCGAATTCACCCAGCCATCTCCCGGCTTCTGGGGCATCGAGCTTCCCAAAACGCCGCAGCCCGCTCCCCAGGACTCCCCGCACGCCGAAGTCGCCGAGCTCGTGCATTCCGCCGAAGCCACCGCCGACGATCCCGGCACGCCAACTCCCGCTCCCACCGCCAATGAAGTCGATGATTTGGTCAAAGAAGTCGAAGCCCTCCGCGCCCAATTGAAATCGCTCCAGGAAATAAAAACCGCAGCAGCGATTCCGCCCGTGCTGCCCGCCCCCGCCGCGATTGCCGTCCCAACTCCCACGTCAGCGCCCGCCCCCGCCGTGGCTGCCGTTCCATCTCCCATCCCCGTGGAAACGCACGCTGCGCCACCCGCTCCACCGGTGGAAGTCCAGCCAACAAAAGTGCAGCACGTGGAAACGCCGCACCCCCTGACGCCGCACGTGACAGCTCTTCCCATCGACGCCCCTTCTCCCGCGCCGCCCCAACCGCACGCAACATCCGAGCCACAATTTTCGGGAGACGATCTTCTTCCCAAGCCTGCGCTCGATTTTCAAAAAGCCCGCCTCGCACCCAAAAGTTCTCCGCGCGCGGCAATGAAAATCCCCGCGCCTCCCAAGTCCGGCGCGCCTCGTGTCCTTTTTCTCTCCGCCACGCTAATCTTCGTCGCCGCCGGCGCCGCCTGGTACATGAATTGGATCCCCGGCCTTCCGCCACTCAGGCCTCTTTCTTCGCAAGCGAACACAAATCTCATTCCGCCGGCGAACCTCGCACATCCAACCGCGCCCGCCCCACAAAAACCCGCGCAGCCGCCGGCCGTTTCGAGCAACGCACAGCCATCTGCCACTGCGCCCTCGGCTCAGCCCACTTCGCCTGCTGCGAACTCTTCTTCCTCAGCCGAGCACGCCGCGAACGCCACGCCTGGGGACGTCCCCGCGCCGCAGCCCGCTTCCACCATAGACGCCGCGCCCAGTTCGAACGTCAAAGAAAAACCCGCCTCTCTTGTCTCCACCTCTAAACGCACTCCGGTCCGCTCCGCCGATTCCGTTCCGGCTTCCACCGCGCTCCTCCTTGAAGGCGGCCCCATCGTCCCGCCCAAGCTCGTCAAATCCGTCCGCCCCACCGCTCCGCCCGACGCCATTCTCGGCTACGTTTCCGGCAACGTCATCGTGGACGCCACCGTCGATCCCTCCGGCCGCGTGAGCGCCGCAAAAGTTCTCTCCGGCCCGGCCACGCTCCACCGCGCCGCCGTCGATACCGTCAAGCAATACCGCTACGATCCCGCCACGCAAGACGGCAAGCCCGTCCCCGCCCACGTCAACGTCACCATCCAGTTTTGGTACGAACCGTAATCTTTCCTAGCAACGCCGCAACCTCATTACTCGTTTCGCGGCGATGCTCCTTGCTCGCGCAATCACATTCCGTGGCTCGACGTATACTGTCCAAGCGCATTCCCCGGAGCCACGCTCGATGAAGAAGCTGCGGATCGTCGTTTCACTTCCCAATGACAACGCCTATCAGCACGAACAAGGCGCCGCGGCAAACTCCGCCGCAAAACAATTGGGCGTGACTCTGCAGGTCATCCGCGCGGACGACGACTCCATCACCCAAAGCCAGCAGTTGCTCAAGCTCATCCAATCCCCTCCGGACGATCGCCCCAACGCCATTCTCGTCGAACCCGTCACCGCCAGCGGCCTCCGCCGCGTCGCCGAAGCCTCCGTCGCCGCCGGCATCGCCTGGGTCATCAGCAACAGCGACGTCGACTACATCTATCAACTCCGCAAGACTCCCCAAGTTCCCGTTTTCACCGTCACGCAGGGCCAGCAGGAAATCGGCCGCCTGCAAGGCAAGCAGCTCGCCGCACTTGTGCCGCAGGGCGGCTCGGTTCTATGCATTGAGGGACCCAGCATGAGCTCCGTCGCCGTCCAGCGCCGCGAGGGCATGGAAACCACCAAGCCGCGCAGCGTGCAAACCACCACGCTCCGTAGCAAATGGAGCGAGGACAGCGCCAATCAAAGCGCCGCCTCCTGGCTCCGTCTCGCCACCTCTCGCGCCGAAAAATTTAATGCCGTCGCCGGACAAACCCACGAACTCGCCCTGGGCGCCCGCAAAGCCTTCCAAAATTCTGTCGACCCCGAACAGCAAAAAAAGTGGCTCGAAGTCCCCTTCCTCGGCATCGGCATCGCCAGCCAGGTCAAGCCCCTGGTGGACTCGCGCGTCCTCACCGCCGCCGTGATTACCTCCGTCACCATGGACCTCGCTCTCCGCGCCCTCGTCCAAGCCCTCGAAAAGCAATCCCAGCCCCCCGAACGCACCGTCGTCGAAGCCTCCTCCTACCCCGCTCTAGACAAACTGTCACCCAAGCGCTAGCGTGCCGCCCAGTAGGACAAACATTCTTGTCTGTCCTCTTCGTGCTTCTTCTTGTAGGGCTCGCCTTCCGAGGCGGGCCGCTCTCTTCCCGTCTCCAATTCCGTTTTCCAATTTCCAGTTTCTGATTTCTAGTTTCAACTTTCTTTTTTCCACACCCGATTCCTCTTGACACCCACACCTTCCAAGCACACTATCACCTCGTGCTCTCGCCCTTTTACGGCGAGACTCCCGCTCCGTAGTCCGAGGGCAGTTTCTTTAACAGCTAAGCTCCGCATCGAGCGCCAAGAGGGCAGTACGTCCTCCGCTCCTTTCTCTCCGCTCGCGCGGGGCTTCGCTCTCTGTCCGCCGTACACGACTGCACAACCAAGCCCGCAGCGGCTACACGCCACAACACTCGAGCTCGACTCGCTCCATGCGAGGACCGTTTTTCTGTTTCTTAAAAAGGAGATTCACTCATGTCTGAACACAATAAAGCTATCGTCCGTCGTCTGTTCGCAGAACTCTGGAACAACGGCAATCTTTCCGTGGCCGGAGAGCTCTTTGCTCCCAACTACCAGCACCATGACGCTTCCACGCCCGATTTTGGCCGTGGCCCGGACAGCGAAAAGAAGCGCGCCTCTCTCTATCGCAATGCCTTCCCCGACGTTCACTTCACCATTGAGGATGTCATTGCCGAAGGCGAAACCGTTATGACCCGCTGGTCTTGCCGCGGCACCCATAAGGGTGATCTGAACGGAATTGCCGCAACCAACAAGCAGTTCACGATTACCGGCATTACCATCGCGCGCGTCTCCAACGGCAAGATCGCCGAAGGCTTCGTCAACTGGGACGCTCTCGGCCTCATGCAGCAGCTCGGCGTCGTCGCCCAGCCCGTGCAAACCAAAGCCGTAGCCCTGGCCGCCACCGCCTCCAGGTAGCTGTCCGGCAGTCCCCCAATCAACCAGAAGGCCCGGCTCCCCCGCCGGGCCTTCTTTTTTAGTAGGACAGACACTCCTGTCTGTCCTCTTCGCTTCTCTCTGTCTTGGCCGCCAGGTAGGACAGACGCTCCTGTCTGTCCTCTTCGTCTTTGTCCGCGTAGGACCCACCTGGCGTCAACCACCCAAAGGCGGTTAGACCAGTCAACACAAGTGCGAATATGTGCACGCTGGCACTGCCACCATCAGGGGCTTGGCTCTGGAGTTCCAATCGATTCTGCGATGATTTGGAGCAGCTTTTCGAAGTCTACCGGCTTGCGTAAAAATGCGACCGCTCCCCCTCGTTTGGAGGGTTCCTCACTCTGGGCAGGATCGTTCGAGCTAACCACAATGATAGGAATTGTCGCCGTCGAAAGGAGTGTCTGCAACCTCTGCATCACCACGAAGCCGTCTCCCCCCGGTAATCCAAGGTCCAGAACCACTAGGTCTGGCTGTTCTTTGCGGGCGGTGCTGACGGCGCTGAGACCATCGCGGGCGCCTACTACATCATAGCCCGCTCCCTTCAGTCGCTTGGCGACCATCGTTAGCTGGCCGATCTCGTCTTCGATAACCAGAATCTTCTTTCGCGACATCGGATGGAGTGCTCTTCTTCTCCTCGGCTTCGAGAGACGTTCCTCGGTCTGGGCGCGGCTATGCAGCTGGATATTATCATGCGTGCACCATTCAAATCACACACTTCGGCCTGCATGTGTCGCAGCGCCGCCACAGTTTTCTCACCAACGATTTCCGCGCTCACATCTTTGCGCAATCTCCCACCTTTCCCGCCAGGCGCCATTGAAACATCCTCACCAACTCGGTACAGTGGAACGCCTAAGGCGGGAAAACCCTCCATGGATCTCGTGCCGCTCGATGAACAACGCCAGCTGTTTATTTCCCCCTCGATCGACGACTGGAAGTGCATCGAGGATCATGGCATTACTGCGGTGATAGACCTGGACGGTGATCTCGACTTGGGCATTCCAAACATTCCCAATCACATGCTCTATATTTACTTTCCCATCTTCGATGAGGGCCTGCCGGATTTGAATAAGCTGCACGCCCTGGGAAGGCTTGGAGCGCGATTGGTCACCAACGGCGAGAAAGTCCTGGCGCACTGTGGCATGGGACTCAACCGCTCGGCTCTGGTCGCGGGAATGGTGCTGACCTATCTCGGCATGAAAGGTGTGGATGCCGTGGCCCTTCTGAGGGAAAAACGGCCCGGCGCCTTGTTCAACGAAAACTTCGCCGTCTACCTCGCAGCCCTCCCGTCCAACACTACTGTACCGGGCCCTTCCTAGAACTTGACCTGTCCGGCACGGCATGCGAGCTCAAATGGTCGGGCACAACCGAACTTAGTTGCATTGTATTCGAGCAGAGCGACGCACGTATTGATGGTTCTTCGCGGCATCTACGATACCCAGGTAGCCTGGCGGTAAACAACTTGCCACTCACCGTTAACCTTGCGCATGTGAACGTAGCCACCACCGCCACACAATCCGGGGCAGAAGTGGTCAACGTAAAATAGTGCTTCGTTCTTGTTCAGACTCAACCCAACGCGCGAGACAACAAAGAAACCCAAGTCGTTCCTCTTCGTCCTTAGGTCGCTTGGGCTAAGGAAAACCGCCCGAGCTCCGGCTGGTAGACGCAAGTCTGTGCTGATGTCCGTCGAGAATATACTGTTTAGGAAAAAACTGGCTCGGGTAGTTCTTGATGATTGTGCAAACCAGGCACCGGAGAGCAAACTCCTTCGCGATTTCAATGATTGTGCAAACCAAGATTGTTCTTCTATCCCACTTCCGGGCCCCGGACACATGCGACAATCTGGGTTGCGCTGAACGGCTATCTCGACTGCGTTCCCGGCGCCCCACTGGTACATGTCGCGCAGTACTTGTTGCGAGAAAAATGCGGACAAAACCGCACCCGTTTCCGCTTCTGTTCGCCTCAGCTCGGCGCCGAGCAGCAGGCCAATGACCAGAAAGACGGAGAACATTCCAGCACTCGCGTAAAGAGCGATCCTTTTGAAGCGATTTTGGTTCATGGTGGCCATTCAGAGAGCAGCTTGCCATGCCATTCTACAGCTGAGCGCGGCATAATAGAAGAATCGCCGAGTGCGATTCGTGCAAGGGGCTGATAACCGCGCTTACCGGAAAAGTGGCTCATGGTAACGTGAGCGCAGCTAAAACAAACAATGTGGCGAGCGTTGCCAGGTGAAGGATCACGTGCAGGGTATTCGGTCGAATGCCGTTGCGTTCGGGCAGGAAAGCGTGCGTTGCCCCGAACATCGATTGGTAGCGCGCTGCGCGAATTGGCTCGGACCGGAACAGGTAGGGAACCCACCAAGCCTGTAGCTCACCGATGAATAAAAAGCTATAACTGATCCAGAGCCACCAGACCAACCACGACGGATAGGCTCCGCCAAAGTGAACAACACTTGCATAGAGTCCAATCGCAAAGGGCGTGAGACTGATCAGCGTCCCAGTGACCAACTTGTGAGTGGAGTTCGCCATCCGTACGGCCGTCAAGTCGTTAAGCGATCCCAGCGGGAATCCAGTCGTGCAAGGCCAGGAATAGAACATGGAAACACTGGAGCCCTAACAACGCGCCGATCGCAAAGGGAGGCATGACGGCCCAAGTTTACAGCCAATGGGCTTGTTTTTTCCGACACAGCTCTCGATTAGCGCGGTAACCGAACAACTGGAATCCGCGGAGGTGTGCGAATCGAGTGCAATCGCGACATTAAGCCTACCGGGTAGAGCAACATCGCGGGTGAGCAACAGGCCCAGCGACCTGCGATCATCGGACATCCGGCCAGCTCTCCCCGTCTACTTCTCCCCGCCCGCCTCACCCAGCCACTGCCGCTTTTTTCGCACCCTTCGGAATAAACCGCATGCACGGGCAATAGCCCATGCGACTGCCCGGCGCCTGGCACGTATATTTCCCCACCACATGCCTGTTCGCAGCATGCCCGCACTCGCAAACTTCTTTCGCATCCTTACTCGCACCGCCCGCAGACTGCCCATTCAATTTTTCGTCGCTCATCGTTCAACTCTCCCAAAAACATTTCCACAATTCGTTCGAATCCTACCCCTCTCGCAAGCCCTTTCCGTCCCCCAACTTGCGCCCCTCTGTGTCTCCCTTGCCACATCGATTCGAATCACTATGTAGTTAGTATCGACAAACGCCAACATCTATGCTACCATTCCGCGTGAATCGGAATCAACCATCTTCTTCGTATCAAAAGTACCCACACTCCAACACTACGCTTGTAACTCCGAAAATCTCTCCCAAACTCCGTCCTTTCTTTTCAATAGCTTCCGCACTCTTTCATTTTCCGTATCCCTGCAACTCCTTTGTTTGCCACTCTTACGAAAATACCCGGGGTGTATACCAACTCTTCCCAAATTGGGATATTCCGCCTATCGCTCGAAAGGAATGCACATGAATCCGCAAATCGAAACCATCATCGCCAATTCCAACTCGATCCAGCTCCACTGTCTGCAACGCTCTCCTAGTGGTCGCCATTGCCGTCTACCGATTTCTGATGCCGCAACCGGCCTGTGTAACAAACACGCCGCTTCACGGCAGAAAGGTCTCGACCAAGCCGACCTCGCCGCCACTCTCATCGGCGACAACCAGGAATTCCGCTCCGCCGTCGCCATCAACCATTCCCTCGGCGAACTCTATAAACTCCAGGCCCGCAACAAGATCACTCCACGCCGCGCCGCCGTCATGGCTTACACCGCCAATCTCCTCCCCCGCACTCTCCCCGCCATCGAAAAAGAACTCCACCCCGAAGACGAACCCTTCCGTCTCGACTTCGGCGACCTCCCGCGCCCCGAGCGCCAATGGCCTGAACCCGACCCAAAGATCTTCTCCGGCATCCCCGGCCTCGATCCCATGCCCGTAAGGAAAACGTCATGACCGTTTCACGCTCCCACATGCGAACGCGCTACACGCCAGTAGGACAGACACTCCTGTCTGTCCTCTTCTCTACCGGAGAGGCTTGTCGCGTTCTTTCGCGACGCAGTACAATGTCTTGTTTGCATTGTGAGGAGGGAACCCGCCATGGCTACCGCTGAACAGAAAATTCACGTCACCGAGTTCACCAACGAGCCATTCATCGATTTCTCCAAGCCAGAAAACCGCAAGGCCATGGAAGCCGCGCTCAAAAAAGTCGCGTCCGAATTCGGCAAGGAATATCCCATCTGGCTGAACGGCCAGAAAGTCACCACCACGGAAAAGCGTATGTCCACGAATCCCTCGCGCCCGATGGAAATCATTGGGATCTTCCAGCATGCCAGCGCGGACATGGCCAAGCAGGCCGTCGAAGCCGCCAGCAAATATTTCGACACCTGGAAAAAAGTCCCCGCGCAGGAACGCGCCAAATATATTTTCAGCGCCGCGCACATCATTCGCGAACGCAAATTCGAGCTGGCCGCGCTCGTCTGCTACGAAGTGGGAAAGACCTGGCCCGAAGCTGACGCGGACATTGCCGAAACGATTGATTTCCTCGAATTTTACGGCCGCGAAATGCTGCGCCTCGCCGAGCCGCAAAAGCTCACGCCCCAGCGCGGCGAGCGCAACTATCTTGTCTACATTCCGCTCGGCGTCGGCGTGATTATTCCCCCGTGGAATTTTCCCTGCGCCATCATGGCTGGGCTCGTGGCCGCCTCGCTCGTCACCGGCAACACCGTGGTGCTCAAGCCCGCCAGCGACTCGCCGACGATCGCCGCGAAATTCGTGGATATTCTTTTCGAAGCCGGCATTCCCAAGGAAGCCCTAAACTTCATCACCGGGCCGGGAGGCGCCGTCGGCGACGCGCTAGTTACGCACCCAAAGACGCGCTACATCGGTTTCACCGGCTCAAAGGAAGTCGGCTTGCGCATCAGCGAACTCGCCGGCAAAGCCATGCCCGGGCAAATCTGGATCAAACGTACGGTGCTTGAAATGGGCGGCAAGGACGGGATCGTCGTGGACGAAGAAGCCGACATTGATTCCGCGGTGGAAGGCACGGTGCAAGCCGCGTTCGGCTACCAGGGGCAGAAATGCTCGGCGTGCTCGCGCGTGATCGTCTCGGAGAAAATCTACGATACGTTCGTGCAAAAGCTGGTGGACCGCACGAAAAAAATCTCCGTCGGCCCGAGCGATGATCCGAACAATTACATGGGTCCGGTCGTCAGCGCTTCCGCCATGAAAACGATTCTCGATTACATCGAAATCGGAAAGAAGGAAGGGAAGTTGCTCACCGGCGGCAAACGCGCCGCCGGCGACGGCTACTTCGTCGAGCCGACGATTATTGCGGATGTCGATCCGCACGCGCGGCTCGCGCAAGAAGAAGTGTTTGGTCCCGTGCTCGCGGTGATCAAAGCAAAAAACTACGATCACGCGCTGGAAATTGCCAACAATACGGAATTTGGATTGACCGGAGCGGTGTATTCCAGGAATCCTGAAAAAATCAGAAAGGCCGAAGAGTCGTTCTACGTCGGCAATCTTTATCTAAACCGCAAATGTACCGGCGCGATGGTCGGCGCTCATCCCTTCGGCGGCTTCAACATGTCCGGCACGGATTCCAAAGCCGGCGGCAAAGATTATTTGCTGCTCTTTCTGCAAGGCAAGTCTGTCGCCGAAAAAGTTTCAAATTAGTGGTGGTCGAAGAAAGTGAATCAAACAGGAAACGTTCTTCAAGATCGTCGTTACGCTGTGGCGCTCGGACGGTTGGCGGCCCACTTCAGCGCGCGATACATCGGGTAACTGAGCAGTAGCATCAAGAGCGCCCACGGCGCATTTTCCCGGTCCGTGGCGATCGAGCCGATCAGGAAGACGACGGACGCGATCAGCGCGATCCCCGGGAGCCACGGATAGCCCCACGCGCGGTACGGACGTTCCATTTCTGGCTCGCGTTTGCGCAACAGAAACAGCGAGGCATACGACAGCGTATAATTCGCGACGAAGAAAAATGACAGCATCGCGATCACGCGCTCAAACGTTCCGGTCAGCAGAAAAAGCAAACCGACCACTGTGCTGAGAAACAACGCTGGCACTGGCGTCCCGCCTGCATTCACCCGGGAAGCGCGGCGAAAAAATAGTCCGTCACAGCTCATGGTATAGAGCGTGCGCGAACAAAAAAGCTGATTGGCATTGAGGCAGCTCAGCATGGAAATGATCATGATGGAGCGAATGATCGGATCACCCAAGGCCCCGAAGATGCGATTCGCGACGGTGCCGAGAACAAAAGTGTTTCCGGCAATTTCGTTCATCGGCAAAATGTATAGCGCCACCAGATTCAGCAGCAGATAAATCCCCATGATGGAAAAGACGCTGCCAAAAATCGCGCGCGGAATGTCGCGGCCGGGCTCGCGAACTTCTTCGCCGAAGTAAATCACGCCATCCCACCCATCTACTGTGTAGATGACGCCCTGCAGCCCCAGCATAAACGCAACGATAAAAGGCCACCCCGACGGCAGCGCCAGCGCGCGCGCGGCAAATTGCGTGGCGGCGTGGTGCGCCGGCCCGCCGAGAAGAAAACACGCAATCACCAGAATGATGAATGCTCCTGTCTTGATCCCTGCAGTGATAAGTTGCGCGCCGCTGCCCCAGCGGATTCCGCGCCACTGCAAAACAAAAAAACCGATGATGACGAGCGCGGCGACGACGACTTGCATTCGAATCGTGTGGCTAGCGATGGAGAAGTCAGCGATTAGTTTTGGAAAAAGCGCGCCGCTATATTCAGCGATTACAAATGCGACGGCGGCGGCGGTGCCACAGGTGGAAAGCCAATCGCTCCAGCCGACGATGAATCCGGCATAGTCGCCGAGGGCGCGGCGTGAAAAATTATACTGGCCGCCGCTGCGCGGGATGGCGGCGCCGAGTTCGGCCATGGCGGACGCGCCGGAAAGCGCGTAGAGTCCGCCGATAATCCAGACGCCGAGGAAGAGCCATGGATTCGGCAGGAGTCCGGCGACTTCGCCGGGTGTCCGAACGATGCCGGCGGAAATGGTATTTCCGATAGCGGCGGCCATGCCGAACCACATGCCGAGAACTTTCAGGAGTTTTCCCGTAGCGAGCGGAGGATTCGAATGGGCCAGCGGTGTGGTGGTCAATGGTTCCTGCTAGCGGGAAAAATGTGCGAGTGAAGCAAGGCGGCCATCATAACCGCGGAAGCTGGAATTGCAAGAGCGAAGTCACGGGCGGCGGGCCGCACGTTCGACGTGGCCAGAAGCTTGCGTGTTTAGACGGACGAACGATTCGAATCTCAGCGCGGCTTGCCGACGAAGTTCCATTTGCCCCATGCGAAGAATTCGTGGAGAGGTGTAAAATGCGTCCGGGCCAGTTTCAGAATTAGATCGGGCTGGGAGAGCCATTGCTCGTAGGTGCGCTTTTCGTGTTCGATCATGGTGGCGAGAGCGTCGATTCGATTCGAAAGGCGGCGCGCCAGAGCATTTTCGGAGATGGCGTGGACGAATTTCAGAAAGGGAGTGAGCCACGGTTCGACGAAGAGGACGCGGCCGTCTTTTCGCAGCACGCGTTGCATCTCTGAAAAAGTTCGGTCCAAATCTTCCGGTAACGCCGGCAGATGGTGAAGACCACCTTGCACGATGAGAACGTCCTTGGTGCGATCGGCGAAGGGCAGTTGGCGGCAGTCGGCGACGGCGCATTTTGCGGGACCTTGATATTGCGCGACTAAACTAGGAGACAAATCCACGCCTTGGAGGCGGGTAAATCCGAGTTGCTGAAGGGCGTGGAGTCCGTTGCCACGGCCGCAGAAAAGCTCCACGATTTCTGCATCGCGCGGCAAAGCGCTTGCGCCCAATTTTTGAAGGCGCGCGATAAATTTCTCGATTTCTTGTTGCGGCGTTTCGAAGCGCAGGTAGGCAGCTTCCCAAGGATCAGTTGCGAGCGCATTCGAAGCAGCCAAGTTTGGACTGTCGAAGCTATCCTTCATTTGCGAGGAGAGCAATTTTGTTCGGCCATGTGGTCATGTATGGGAGTTTCGCACAGTTCGCGGCTCTTTTCGAGGCGGTGGTTCAGAGCGGCTAAGTGAAATGCAGGGAATGGGGAGAATTGAGGACTGGATGGTTGCGGGGGAGGGGTTAACGGTATCAGTGGCACAAGGCAAAGCGAAGAGTGGCCCACCCTTCATAAAGACCATGAAGGGCTGGGCCACCCCAGAAATAAAGATAAAGTCAAAATCATCCCGCACGCTAAGGGTGATCCACCCGCCAGATGGCCCGCGCCGGATGCTCTTCGTCGACGAGTCTCTCCACATCCACCGCACGCCAGCTCATCTGCTGCCGGTTCACGTAGCGGATCAGCGGCTTGTTGCTCGGATTTTCTTGGCTCATGCCGCGAGCTTACGGCACCCTATCTTTTTTTCAAGAATGAAATTCAGAGGGTTTCTTCACAGCTCCAAACCAAAGGGTCCGCCACCCATCCGTGCCCACGTATTAAGGGCCTGCGACCCGCCTGTCAGGATACGCCTTCCCCGTCAGCCGAGGCACAGTATGTAATAGGTGTCGTCGTGTCAATAACAGCGCGGATCGCAGTGGGACGCTCGGTTATGGTCAGAGTGAATTTGACTCTAAACTCGGACCCAGCGTTGAAATTTGCCTTATCTCCCAACTAGAATAACAATCTCAACGAGTAGGGCTGCAGCACTCGAAACCGCGCCCAGTGCGCGAAGCATCCAAATATAAGCCTTGGTTTCCATCCAACCCAAGAAAGGATTTGGAAATCCCCAAACCGTCTTGCATTTCCTGAGGGCCGCTGCCTGGACTCTGTATGGAAACACCAGTGTACAAACACCTACTGCCAAAAAGAAGAGTGCCACCAGGTGGCCGAAATCGCTGTTAACAGTTGAGCTGTTCACGTTTAGAGTCTCCGCGCTCGACGTTCTCACGGGAGCAGTTTGGACAGAACATCCACTACCGTTATAGCGGTGCCAAGCGTGAGCGAGAACGTTCCAGAAACGCCCGCCTGGGGAGTGCCAATCCCGTACCCTGTTGCCCATCCCGTACCCGCTGCGGCGTTAGTTGGCGACACACCTTGCTGGACCGCTAAACCGAGAGCTGCGGTGGCGGTAATATTGCCTCCCGATAGGTAGCTGTCCAATTCTTTCCCTGTAGGCCGACATGAGTCGAGATGGTTTGCAGTTACACTACCCCCCAACAGAGTTGGGGATTTGCCGACTTGAATCCCAAGACCAACATAGACGTTTCCCCGTCTGTCAATACTCAAGGACCCAGCGGGACCCACATTGGGCCCATAGCCGACGCTCAGATTGTAGAAGTCTGGTCCGCGTCCACCACAGCAGGAGGCACGCGCCTGTCCCCTTTTTGTAAGATGCTGGCAAGGACCAAAGAGTGGGCACTTGTATCTCTGCAATCCCTGCGGATCTTCGAAATTTGTTGGGTTATTATCAACATACGAGTAGAAATCGACCCCTGCATCGAACCCTGTTGGATCTTCACTAAGGAATTTACTCGTACCGGGATCGTAGTATCTGGCGCGATAGTAATACAGGCTCGTTTCGGGGTCCAATTCGCGCGCCGTGTACTGGAATGGACTCGTCAGCGAGCCGCTGGAGGCCGTTTGCTTACCGAACGAGTCGTACTGGTAGGTTTGCACTTGCGAGCCAGCGGCATTGCTCAGAGAAGTGATCGAGCCTAAGCCGTCGGCGTGGTAGTAGCTCGTTGCGCCGCTGCGCAGCATCGCCAGCGGCTCGTCGATGTTTTGTGTTTGTGAGTATCGGGCGACTGCGGTTCCCGAGGAATTTGTTTCTTCGATGAGGTTGTCGCCGTCAAAGGCGTAGATGCTGGTCGCGGCGGACGATGACTTGTAGATCCGCCTTCCGAATGGGTCGTATTTGAAGCTGATTGTGCCGCCGCTAGCTGGCAGCGTCACGCTGGTCAATCGATTCTCAAAGTCCCACGCGTAACTCGTCGTCCCCGTGGAATCCGTTTTGCTCGTCGTGTTCCCGTCGTAATCGTACGCGTACGTCGTGCTAGAGGTCGCGGTCAGCTCGTTCGAGGAATTATTTGTGTACGACGAAACACCAAGCGAAGCCGTCCGATTGCCCACTGCATCGTAGCTGTAACTTTCCGTTGTGCTTGCGGCTTGCGTGACCTGCGTCAGCTCATAAATTGGATCGTACGTGTAATTCGACGTCACGCTCGCCAACTCATCCGTCTTCGACGTGCGGTTTCCAGCGTTATCTACGGTATAAGCCGCGCCGTCCAGTGTCGTCGATCCGCTCTGGTGCAAGACGCTCTGGAGCCGCGACAGAGTGTCATAGGCATAGACGGACTTCAGGCTGTTCGGGCGCGTCATCTGCGTGCGGCGGCTGAGAGCGTCATACGTGAAGCCGAACGAGCTCGTCCCGCTGAACGCGCTCGGTGGCGTCAACGTTTGCAAACGGTTCAGCGTGTCGTACACGTAGCTCGTTGCTCCGCTTTCCGGATCGGTGAGCCCCGTGCGGTTCGAGGCGGCATCGTAGCCGTAGCTCGTTGTGAAATTGCGCCCAGTCAGGAAGGAATAGCTGCTTGTGGCCCCGGTGAGCCGCCCCATGTTGTCAAACGTGAACTGGTACGTGCCCGTGGGGTCGGTCACTTGCGTCAAACGGCTGTCACATTTTTTCAGTACGGAATCTTGGAAAGAATAATGTGACGTGTAATTCACGGCTGTGCTATCAGGATACGCCTTTCCCGTCAGCCGGTTCAACTGGTCGTAAGTGTAGGTAATCTGCTGGTTCTTTCTGTCAGTTTTGCCAGTCAGATTTCCGACCGCGTCATAGCCATACGTCTCGACATAGCCGGACGGGAACGTGGTCTTCGTAACGCGCCCGAAGGCGTCATAAGTGAAAGAAGTGCTGTGGCTGTTGGCGTCCTCAATGCTCGTTAAATTGCTTTCTGTGTCGTAGCTGTACGTCGTCACGTTACTCGCCGCGTCCTTCACCGAAGTCAGCCGGTCCGCATCGTCATACGCGTACGTGGTCGCCTTCCCGTTCTGATCGGTCACCGAAGTTCCGGATAGAGTCTAGGAGCGGTTATTGCTGGTGACGCGCAAGAGCATTCCGGTTCCACTAGGAAGTTTAACGTTGCCGTTGTCGGAAGCTAAGACGATCACACCTGTGGGATCGGTGCGGCCGGCGTGCGTAATGCTGACGTGCGCGAGGCCGTAGGTGCCGCAAGCATCGGAAGAGAATACCCAGAGCGCCTGAGGACTATCATTGCCGTCGACAGGCCCGCGGCAGTTCGTGCCTTCCTTAGCCCTGACTTGCACCAGGACACCGCCACCGACTGATTTTCCGATAATTTGATTGGCGTTCTCTGCGGCTGCGACGGGGCCGCCCACCCCGTAGACAATGTCGCCACCGATTTGGATGGTGGTCAGCCAATCGAAAACATCGCTTTCGCCCGGACCGGTCTCGGGTGTTTGAGCGTTGAGGATTTGCATGAACCCGGCGATAGCACGGAGATTTGTAGTGAGGGAGATGGTCTCGTTGGAGGAGACAAGTTTGTCGAACTGGAGGGAGATGCGGGCTGGCGCGCCGGCGGTGGCAGGAGTTACTTCCACGATGTGGCCGATGACCTTGCTGCCCGCGCGGATGAGTACGCCGGATGGCAATGGAACGTCCTGCATGATCCTGCCGGTGATGATCTGGCCTGGTTTAGATTTGGCGGAGGAAATAGTGGAGTTCAAGCGAATCGGCAGGATTGTTCCGCTAGGAACGGTGAGCGGGGCGTCACCTGCGTTGGCGGGCGGGACGACGAGTGTTGTGCAGAGCAAAAGGAGCAGCAGCGGAAAGACAGCGATTCCAAAACCACGATTCGTTTCTACGTTGCTCATAGTTACCACCTAGATGGCCTGCTTTCTTGCGCGCCCTGACATCCAATGGATATCGCTCCCCCCTGCGTCAATAGTCCCACGAACGTATACCCCCGCCCGGCCCGCGCCGGACATTAAGTTTGATGCTGCAAGAGACGCCGAGGGTTCGGTACTAATCAGGGTCCCAAGGAGTCCAGTCCGGACTGACTTACATTGTCGGGAGGATGTTGCTGGCGTGGTGAAAAGTTGGAGCGAGCGGGTTATGATGGGTTCCCGTATGAAGAGTGCGCTGACTTCCGAGGGCGCGTTGCGTGAAGCGGTGGGCGCGATGCAGCCAGTGGATGTTTCCGTGGTGATTCCTTGCCTAAATGAGGCGAATTCGCTGGCGTTTTGCATTGATAAAGCGGTGAATGCGTTTCGCAATGCGGGTCTCTCCGGGGAAGTGGTGGTGGCGGACAACGGTTCGAATGATGGTTCAGTGGTGATTGCGGAGCAGCACGGGGCGCGAGTGGTGCACGTGGCGGAACGAGGGTATGGCGCGGCGCTGCGCGCGGGGATCGCGGCCTCGCGCGGACCGTACATTATTATGGGCGATGCGGACGACAGCTATGACTTCACCGAGGTGCCGCGATTCGTCGAGAAACTGCGCGCGGGTTTTGATGTGGTGATGGGCAATCGGTTCAGCGGCGGAATACGGCCTGGGGCGATGCCGCGGCTACACAAATATTTTGGCAATCCCGGGCTCACCGCGCTGCTCAATCTGCTTTTTCATGTGGGCATTGGGGACAGCTATTGCGGGATGCGCGGGTTTTCGCGGGCGCTCTATGATCGCCTGGATGTGCGCAGCTCCGGGATGGAATTTGCGCTGGAGATGATTATCAAGTCGGCGCAAATTGGCGCGCGGATTACGGAAATTTCCATAGTGCTATGGCCGGACAAGCGCGGGCGGGCGCCGCATCTGCGAAGTTTCCGCGACGGGTGGCGGAGTTTGCGGTTCATGCTGTTGTACGCGCCGAACTGGCTTTTCTTGCTGCCAGGAGCCTTGCTGGTTGTTTTGGGGCTAGCGTTAGTGTCTTGGCTGCTTCCTGGGCCGCGGGCGATTACGCCGCGCGTGACGCTGGACCTGCACACCATGATTTTCGGCGTAATCTTCACGCTGATGGGTGCGCAGGTTCTCTCGATCGGCGCGTTCGCGAAAGTTTTCAGTTATGCGGAGCGGTTTGACCGCGGGACGGTTTCGTTGAAGCGCGTGCTGCGGCGCGTGACGCTCGAATCCGGTCTGCTTCTTGGAGGGGGATTATTCCTCGCGGGATTTGCGGGCTGCGCGTGGATCACCTGGCAGTGGGCGGCGAGCGGCTTCGGCCCACTTCATGAGGTGCGGCAAGTTCTTTTCTGGTCCATGTGGCTGTTCCTGGGCTTGCAGGTGATTTTTGCTTCGTTTTTTCTGAGCATGCTGGGCATCAGCCGCGGCACGTTCATCGGCGACTACGACCTAAAATAAATGGCCGCGCCGCCGCAGACATCCCGGGCGACCTCGTGGCCACTTTCCTGGATCGGGCGCTGGCATCATGCGTTTGTATTCGAACGGCGCACGCGTGTGCTGGCAGAACTGCTCGCGGCGCAAATCCCGCGGCGTGCTTCGGTGCTGGATATCGGCTGTGGTGACGGGACAGTCGGAAGCTTGATCAAGCAACTGCGCCCGGACGTTGCGATTCAGGGCGTGGAATACCTGGTGCGGCCGGGCTGCAAGATCGAATGCCGCGCGTTCGATGGTTCCTCGCTTCCGTTTGCGGGTGCTTCGTTCGATGTTTGTTTGTTTGTGGATGTTCTCCATCACACGGAAAATCCGGAGGTCTTGCTTCGCGAGGCCGCGCGCGTCAGCAATTCTTTCGTGTTGCTCAAGGATCATCTGGGCGAAAACTTTCTTGATGATGCGACACTGCGATTGATGGATTGGGTGGGAAATCGGCCGCACGGCGTGGTGCTCACGTACAACTATCAGAGCCGCAAGCAGTGGGCGGAGCACTTTTCGAATTGCGGACTTACGGAAGTCAGCTGGACGACGAAGGTTCCGCTGTACCCGGGGCCGTTCAGTCTAGTAGTCGGACGCGGATTACATTTTGTGTCGCTGTTGAAGAAAGCCACGTAGCGCTGGTCTTCAGTGTTGGGGCGGCGGTTCCCCGATAGGGTAGGGAATCAATTCCGTATTGTCCTCTTCGGGTTCGATGAGCCAGATCTGACGATCCTGGAAATACGCGAAGAGCTTTTCGTTTTGCTGGGGATTGGTTTCGCGCGCCCACAGAATCTTGGCTCCGTCAATTTCCGCGCCGTTGAAAACCCAATCGTCATGGACGTTGTAGTCCGGCGGGTAGCGCACCATGACCAGGTGTTTTCCGGAAGTATGTGAAAGTTTTTCCATGACTGCAACGCGGCTCGGGTCGCCCTGGCACGCCCAACTTAGCGGGTCGCAAGCGCGGTGAGCTACGGCGACGGCGGTATTTAGGGCGAGAAGAACGACCGCGGCGCACGAAAGTGCTGCGCCGAGAGGCCGTCCACGGACGTCCATAATCCTCAGATGCCGGACAGCTTGCACCAACAGTAGGAAAATTACGCAGGTGACCGGAGCAGCGTAATGAGGCATGGACCAGATGATGGCAGAAAATCCAGCGGTGACGACGAGAAGGGTGGCCAGCGGCAGACGCAGTTTGCGATCGAAAAACACGAACGGCAGGCCGGGGACGAGCAGCAGCGATCCCCACCAGAAATACGTGCTTGCGCTGCGCGTCAATTTCTCAGCGGTTACTCTCCAAACATCCGGCCCGGTGTTGCGGTAGTTGTCGAGCTCCCAGCCATTGTAGAAATCTTCAAACTGCTGGTTGTTGTAGTGCAGCGGCTCGCGGGGATGGTCCCAAAGGAAGAGTCCGGCGGATTCGTAAGTTTGAGAATTCAAGGAGTACGGGAAACGAGTGGCACTTCCCGTCAGCCGCCAGTTGTAATAGCCCATGAAAGCGGCGGTCAATGCGAATACGGCGGCCAGTGGGAGCAGTATTTTTGCAGCGCGTTCGCGAAGCGCTGCGGGCGAATTTGTTTTTCTGCGCGACCACCAGAGCAACCAGATTGCGACTGGAAGGCAGAAGAGCAGACCTTCGTATGGCCGGCTGTTCGCGAGGATCGCGATGCCGAGCCCGAGCAATAAGACATCTTTCGTACGTGCCTGCTGTGCGATTCTCGGCAACGCTCCCAGCGCCAGCGCACCGCCAAGCGCTGCGACTGCTCCGCCCCAGTAGCTGTTGATCCAGTAGCTGGCGACGCCGAACTTCAACGCGACGAGCACTCCACCGAGAAGGGCCCAGCGCGCGGGCAGCCACGCCTGCAGCATCCAAAGAATTGCCGCGCACATCGCGGCGACGCTGAGGAGCACGCCGATCCATGGATGGCCAAGCCACTGGCCCAGGGCTAACGCGAATCCTTGCGCTGGAGGATATTTTGAGGAGTAGGTGGGGAGCCAGTTCACATGAAACGTTTCGAAGCTCATCCACATGGGGTGGGTGGGATTGGCGAGGCGGCCGTGCGCAAAGGTGTCGGCCATTAGCAGGTAGCTGAATTCGTCGTGAATACCGGGAATCGGAACTGGAAGAAACGGAAGAGCAGCCAGGCGCGCGGCGATCACGGAGAAAAACAGGAGCCAGAGCGTAAGCGTTTTGCGTTTCGCTAGCTTGGCGAATCGCGTTTCGATCACTCGAAACAGATCCCTGCTGGAGCGAGGCGTGAACACGGCGAGCAGAAGGAATGCGGCAGCGACAAGCAGAGTTTCACAGAAGGTGGAGGAGAAGTGCAGCGTCATGCTGCCGATGCAAGGATTCATCTCAGAGAATAGTCGTGGATCCCGGACCTGGATGTATCGTCATGCCCGATAGAGGATAACCGATTTCTGAGTCACTGCATTGTTTTTCGTCGAGTGCCTATCTTTCGATTTCGACGTCGACGGTTTGATTTGGATCCGGGGCGGGCCGGCGGTTGCGGGGCTCGTCGGCATAATCGGCCATTTCCAGGCGCAGATTTCCTGCGTTGGTTGAATACGTCAAGCCGGTTTCGAAGTCGACGATTCCCGCGCGGATGAGCTTCTCAATTTCGCCGTCGAAGTACTGCATGTCTTCGGTGGAGCCGTCGCGCATGGCGTCGAGCAGCGACTTGCCTTCGCTCTCGCCTTTTTCGACGTATTCGCGGGTGCGCATGGTGGATTTCAGGATTTCCACGGCAGCGATGCGGCCTTTCTTGTCCTTTTTGGGAAGCAGGCGCTGCGAAACGATCATGCGAAACGCTTTCGAGAGACGCGTACGGATGCCCTGCTGGTCTGACAACGGAAAAACGCCCACGATGCGTTCGATGGTCTTCGCGGCATCAATGGTGTGGAGGGTCGAGAGAACCAAGTGCCCGGTTTCGGAAGCTTCGAGAGCGATTTCGATGGTCTCGCGGTCGCGCATTTCGCCCACAAGAATTACTTTCGGTGCTTGGCGGAGAGCAGCGCGCAAGGCGAGCGCAAAACTTGGCGTATCGGTATGCAGCTCGCGCTGATGAATGGTTGATTTTTTGTGACGGTGAAGGAACTCGATGGGATCTTCGATGGTAAGAATGTGATAAGCCTTTTCCTCGTTCATTTTGTCGAGGACCGCGGCGAGCGTCGAGGATTTGCCAGAGCCCGTCGGGCCGGTCACGAGGACGATGCCATTCCGGAGTTCCACGATTTCGCTCAGCGCCGCGGGCAAGTGCAGATCCTGGAATCCGGGAATCTTATCCGGGATTACACGCATGACGACCGCGCAGCTTCCACGCTGCTTGAAAATATTCACGCGGAAACGCGCGACGCCGGTAATGCCGTAGGAGAGGTCTGCGGAGCCGTCTTTCTCGAGGTTCCGAACCGGCGTCTCGTTTTTCCCCATGATGTCTTTGGCAATGGAGCTGGTGTCGTCGGAGCTCAGACACTCCAGACCCTTGTATTTCAGCTCGACGAGCTGGCCGCTCACTTCGACTTGCGGCGCGCGGCCGGGAGAAAAAATCAAATCGCTGACGTGCGGGCTGGACTTTAGCATGGCGGTGACAAGCTGCGCGGTGTGGATCGTTCGCTGCACAGGAGGCGTTGAAACTGGTGCTGGCGCCGGCGCCGAATTCAATTGCGGTGGCAGCGTTTGCGTCGGAGTACTCATGAAATATGTCGCATCCTTTCGGGGCCCAAGGAAGGGAGGGCGGGTTATCTGCAGAATCGTCGTGTCGCTACACTCAACTCATCGACATCCATAGTGTAAGCGAGCGAACCATTCCGCAGGATAGGGGACTTCGGCGGCATTTCGTGAAGACAAACTGGCCGGAAGGACAGGTGAGTGCGGGAAAAGGGCCGCAGCTTTAACTGCTGTGGCCGGGATCCGGCGCACTCGCTGTCCGAGTATCGTTACGCTAGGGCTTGGAAGCGCCGTCAATAAAGGCCGCGATGTTGGTTTTCAGCTTCGCTAAATCTTCGTCTCGGAGATACATCATGTGCCCCGCGTCGTAATACTGCAGGTGTATGTTTTTCTGGAGTTTTGCGGGAAGGCCGAGGTGTTCCATGGTGTATTCGGTGGCGAAGAAGGGTGTGGCCAAGTCGTAGAGGCCGTTCTCCACTTCGATTTGCAGATGGGGATTGGTGAGCATCGCCAGGATCAGATCGCCTTCGACGTTCGGTGAACCGGGGAACCCGAAATTATCTCCGGTGTGGTGCTTCCAGTCCCAGCTGTTGTTGGCGTCGTCGGAGCCGGTATGATAGACCTTGTCCTGTCCGAATTTCAGTTCATCGCGAACGTAATTGTTGAACGCCGCAGTGAATGGACCGGTGATCGAAGTGTCCTGGGGATCGTATTCCGCGTACTCTCCGAGCAGATCGTAACTCCAGCCGGAAAAGCGGGCATCCAGGCGCCCCGTCGTCAGTCCGCGGGCGCGCTGCAATTCCTTCATGAATTGCGGCAAGTTGACGCGCAGATCGGCTTTGACCAGATAGTCTTCGTTCAAGCCGGTGAAGCGCGAAAGCTTTTTAGCGACCTCTGCTTTTTCCGCTTCGCCCAGATTCGAGCCTTTCATCAAAGCGCCGGCGTAGTCCGTCTGCGCGAATTTGCGCGCCTCGTCGAGAAAAGCATTCAGATTGTCCGGACGGTCTTTCAAGACTTTGTGATACCACGCGGTGGCGGCGTAGCTGGGCAGATAGAAAATGTAGGGCATGTCTTCGCCGGCGTTGAAGGAAATGGTTCCGAGGTCCAGCACGGAGGAGATCAAGACGATGCCGTTGAAGTACATGCCATCGTGGGATTGCAAGTAGCCGGAAAGCGCGGCCGAGCGAAACGTGCCGTAGCTCTCGCCGATCAGGAACTTCGGCGAATTCCAGCGGCTGTTGCGGCTGACGTAAGTATTGACGAATTGCGCCAGCGACTTCACGTCCTGGTCCACGCCCCAGAAATCCTTGTCCTGGGATTTGCCGACGGCGTGACTGAAGCCCGTGCCTACTGGGTCGATGAAGACGAGGTCGGTTCTGTCGAGCAGGCAATTGGAATTCTCAACCAGCTTGTATGGCGCGGGCGGAGTGGCATCGGCATTCACCGTGAGCACGCGGCGCGGCGAAAATGAGCCCATGTGCAGCCAGACGGATGAGGAACCGGGCCCGCCGTTGTAGAGAAAGGAGACGGGCCGCTGGCTCAAGTCCCTTACGTCGCTGCGGGTATAGGCGGTGTAATAGATAAGCGCGATCTGCTCGTCCTTTTCGTTCTTCAACAGGATCGTGGCGGCGGTCGCCTTGTAAGGAATAGTCTGCCCGCCCAGCTTGATGGTGTGATCGGTGACGGACGATTCTTCCTTGGCGGGGGCGGGAGTCGCGGCGTCGGCCGGCTTATCAGCGGGCTTGGCATCCTTGTCTTGCGCGCGCACGGTCGCTTGGAACGCGATCGTGCACAAAGCGAGCGCTAGCAGCGCGAGCATATTTTTCACTCGGATCATCGAGGCTCTCCTGGGAAAGAGATTCTTACTGCGTCGTTTGGCAAGGCTGGAATTCTACCTGTTTATTAGGAGACTGGAGCTAGTTTGTTTGACGGATGAGAAGGAAAAACTGACCGACGGGACTCTTCGACTCCACAGACAGGTCGGCGCAGTTGTTCACGATCCAGTCGGCGCCTGCTTGGCCGAGTTCCGCATCATTGGATGTTGTGCGCAGGGCGATCACGCGCGCTCCGGCAGCCTTGCCAGCGAGGACCCCCGAGGGTGCGTCCTCGATTACGATGCAGTCGGCTGGTTGCACGCGCAGAGATTCCGCGCCCATCAAATACGGATCGGGGTTCGGTTTGCCGCGTTTAACGTCCGTGGCGGTGACGAAGTGCTCGGGAATCGGAAGGCCCGCGGCGCGCAGTCGCACTTCCGCCAACCGTCGCGTCGCGGAGGTTACGATGGCATAGCGATTCGGCGGCAGCGTGCGCAACATCTCCGCGGAGCCGGGCAAGGCGCCGACGTCCTCCAGGTCTTCCAGCTCGCGCCGCTCAACTTCGCGAGCCTCCGCATGGTGATCCGCATGGGGAAGCAGTTCCCGGATGGTGGCGATGCTGGGCCGGCCGTGTGCTTGCTTCACCACCGCCTCCGGCTCGAATCCATGTTCGCGCGCCCAGCCGCTCCAGACACGCGCTACTGCCGGCGTGGAATCCACCAGCACGCCGTCCATGTCGAAGAGCACCCCGCGACAGGGAACAGGGACCATGATTGATAATAAGGAGAAAGCGGTCCACAACGAAACGCAAAATAGCGGGTAAGTTGACCTAGTGCAGCAAAGGGGTCGAACATGAACCTGTGAAGACAGTGAGTATCACGGAGGCAAAATCTCAGTGGTCGCGGCTGCTGCGCCGCGCGGCTGCCGGCGAGGAGATTATCATTGCGAACTGCGGCGTTCCGGTCGCCCGCTTAGTTCCTTTGCTCCCTGACAAGCCCATCCGGAAAGTCGGAATTTTTGGCGATACGATAAAGGTTCCCGACGACTTCGACGCCCCACTGCCCGACTATCTTTTGGATTTGTTCGAGGGCCGGAAATCAAAGCCGGAAAAGAAGTGATGAAAAGCTGGCACTCTCAAAAGAGATGATTCTGCTAACCGCCGATCGCATGTTTCAAGAATACAAGGTGGAATTGATTTTTTGCGGAAAGTGAAAGTTGGGGTGGGAGACGGGGATTGAACCCGCGACATTCGGTGCCACAGACCGACGCTCTACCAGCTGAGCTACTCCCACCGCCGAGGAACGCCTTCAGTTTACGCTAATTCCCGCGCAGCGAAAAGTGGCTCGAGATGTTTCATCTAAGGCACGGCCCGCTGCTTCTGGCAGCAATCTGCCTCCACACTATTGTTATTCTGGAATTCGCTCTAATGGCCATTTCCACACTTACTGCGCCGAACGTGCCAGAAACAGCGTTTGCCGGTTCGCCAAACGCGCTGGAATCTTATTTCAGGCGGCTGACGGGCGGTGCGGTGGTCCCGTGGAACCTCACGACACTTGGGGGCCTTCTGGCGCTGGTCCTTCTGTGGGCCGCGTGGTTCCACGGAACCTGGGCGAGCTGGGGAGAACTGACGGCGGACTGCGGCCGCGAAATGTACGTGCCCAGTGTTCTCTTGCATGGAAAAACGCTCTACAAGGACATCTGGTATCCGTACGGGCCGTTGGGCCCTTACTGGAACAGCTTGCTATACGGGATGTTTGGTGTGCATTTGACGGTACTTTATTGGGCCGGTTCGCTGTCCGCGTTGGGCTGCGCCATTTTCCTGTATCGCACCGGAATGCGACTCTCCGCGGCGATGGCGGGTTGGACTGCGGGAGCTGCCGTTTTGTTTCAGGCATTTCATCCCTCGCTCTTCTCATTTCCCCTGCCGTATAGCTACGCGTGTGTGTACGGCCTGCTGGTCTCGTGTCTGCTTTTTTGGCTGGTGGTGCACGCAGCGACGTCCAGAAACGTGGCGTGGATTTTCGGCGCTGGCATTGCCGCGGCCGCCGCGCTGTTACTGAAGCTCGAGTTCGGTATGGCCTGCTATCTCACATTGGGGCTCTTGATCGCCGCCCGCGGCTTTCAGCAAAGGTCATGGAAATCAGTAGCGCAAGATGTTGGCGCTTGCTTGCCCGGGGTGGTGGCATGCGGCATGGTCATAACCTGGATGATTTCCTTGCGCGGGGCGGAGTTCCTGACGCAGGAAAACCTGATGAGCTGGCCCGGTACATTTTTCATGCGGACGTACGGAAAGTTCTGGCTGGCGGAGACGGGATTCACGATCAGCGGTCCGATACTCGCCGATGCAGCGAAACGCTTGCTGGTCTTTTTGGCGCTGCTGCAGGGGCTGCACATGTTCCTCAGCAGCAGGCGGCCGGAGCGGCGCACCATGCTTTTGCGCGGAGCTCTTTTCGTTCTCGCGTTGGGCTACATCTTTATATATCTGACGTGGTTCAAGCAGCTGTGCGCGGTGTTCTTCCCGCAAGACATGGTCTTCTACGTAGGCGTGGCCACATTGGCGGCGTGGTGGCATTTCTTGCGGCGCCCGGAATCCCGGAACGCGCTGGCGGTTGCGCTCTTGCTCAGTCTTTCGACGCTGCTCGCGTTCCGAATCACGTTCAAGCTTTTGCCGGTAGACTTTCCCGTGTTTTACGACGGCCCGGCAATTCTTTGTTTCCTGTTGCTGATGCGTTCGCTCATTCCGGCGTCCGGGCATTCGAAACGGTTCGTTCAAGTGTCGGAAGTGGCGCTCTGCCTTGCCTGTTTGGCGGCGCCAGCGCTCTATTCACGGGAGGTGCTGGAAGCAAAGCCGCGTCCGGCGTGGCTAACGACCGAGCGCGGGAGCATCCGCGTGCCCAAACAAACCGCGGAAAACTATTGGGCGGCAATGGAGTTCATGAAGGAGAAGAATGCGCTTGGCGAAGCGGTTCTTTCCATTCCCGAAGATACTAGCTTGTACTTTTTGTCGGGAGTTGACTGTCCAACGCGGGTCTATGCGTTTACACCTGGCATGCTCGCTCCCGGCAAAATGACCGACGATTTGATCCAGCAAATCGAGCAAAGACGGGTTCGTTACCTGATTTGGTCCAACCGTATCTTTCCGGAGTACAATGTGCTTCGATTCGGTGTGGATTTTGATCAGACATTTGGCAACTACCTGGTTTCTCATTATCGCCGCGTTGCGTCAGTCACCCCGTCGAGTCCACACTATTGGGAGTGGAACGCCTACATTTGGGAGCGCATACCGGATCGAGAGGCACGATGAAACGCGCAGTCATTACGGGAATCACGGGGCAAGATGGCTCCTACCTGGCGGAGTTGCTGCTTTCGAAAGGGTACGAGGTCCACGGCATCATCCGCCGCGCCAGCACGTTCAATACTTCGCGGATCGATCACATCTATCAGGATCCCAATCATCCCGGCACAAAGCTTTTTTTGCATCATGGGGATCTCTCCAGCACCGAATGGATACTGAATCTGATTTACTCGCTGGCGCCGGACGAGTTGTATCATCTCGCGGCGCAGAGCCACGTGAAGGTCAGCTTTGACATTCCCGAGTACACGGGCGACGTGACTGGACTCGGCACGATGCGTCTGCTGGAAGCGATTCGGCGCAGCGGCGCGAAGACGCGTTTCTACCAGGCGTCGAGTTCGGAAATGTTTGGCTCTGCGCCGCCGCCGCAAAGCGAAACGACGGAGTTTCAGCCGCGGAGCCCATACGCCGCGGCAAAGGTTTACGCGCATTGGATGACGCGCATTTACCGCGAGGGATATCACCTCTACGCCGCCAACGGCATCCTGTTCAATCACGAGAGCCCGCGGCGCGGCGAAACGTTTGTGACGCGCAAAATTACGCGTGGCGTTGCCGCGATTCTTGCCGGCCGGGAAGATTCGCTTTACTTGGGCAATTTGGATTCACGGCGCGACTGGGGCTATGCGCCCGAATACGTGGAAGCGATTTGGCAAATCCTGCAGCAAGATTCCGCGGATGATTACGTGATTGGGACCGGCGAGACGCATTCCGTGCGCGAATTTGTGGAAGCGGCGTTTGTCTATGCGGGCCTCGATTGGCAGAAGCACGTCAAGATTTCCGATCGCTACCTGCGACCTCTCGAAGTGGACGTGCTGATCGCGGACGCGAGCAAGGCGCGCGTGAAGCTTGGCTGGCAATCGAAGATCGGTTTCCGCGACCTGGTCGCCATCATGGTGGATGCGGATGTGGAAGCGGCCGGCCTAAAGCCGCGCGGCGAAGGCAAGGCCATTTTGGAACAGAAAATCGGTCATTGGAACCGCTGGCAAACTTCTGTTACGAGCATGGTGCAGGCGGTCAGCGGGCGCGCGTCGCAGCACTAAAGGGGCAGGATGAGTTTTTGGACGAACAAACGTGTGGTCGTGAGCGGCGGTGGCGGCTTCCTCGGATCTTTTGTTGTGGAGAAGCTGCGCGCGGCGGGATGCGGCGAAATCACAGTTCCGCGCAGCGCGCAGTACGACCTGCGCGAAAAATCGGAAGCGCTGCGTCTTTACAAAGATGCGCGACCGGACATCTTTATTCACTTAGCGGCGGTCGTCGGCGGGATCGGCGCCAACCGCATCAATCCGGGGCGCTTTTTCTACGAGAATGCCGCGATGGGCTTGAATGCCATCGAGGCGGCACGCATTGCTGGAATTGAAAAATTCGTTTGCGCGGGAACCATTTGTTCGTATCCCAAGTTCACGGCCGTGCCCTTCCGCGAAGAAGATTTCTGGAATGGCTATCCGGAAGAAACCAACGCGCCGTACGGCCTGGCGAAAAAAATGCTGCTCGTGCAGTTGCAAGCGTACCGGCAGCAGTATGGAATGAACGGCATTTACCTGACGCCTGTGAATCTTTACGGCCCGCGCGACAATTTCGACCTGGAGACTTCTCATGTGATTCCCGCGCTGATTCGCAAGTGCTGGGAAGCCAAGCAGGCGCGCGCTCCGGAAGTATTGGCCTGGGGAACGGGAAGCGCCACGCGCGAATTTCTCTACGTTGAGGATGCCGCGGAGGCCATCGTGCTGGCCACTGAAAAATATAACAAGCCCGACCTTGTGAATCTCGGCTGCGGCGAAGAAATCAGCGTCCGCGACTTGCTCGAGCAAATCCGCTCGCTGGTCGGCTACGAGGGCACGATTCGCTGGGACGCCACGAAGCCTGACGGCCAGCCGCGGCGCTGCCTCGATACGTCGCGCGCGGTCGCGGAATTTGGCTGGCGAGCGAAAACGCCTTTGCGCGAAGGCCTGCGCGAAACGATTCAGTGGTTCGAAAGCAACGCAAGACTGGCGATGCGCGCGTGAGAGTTCCATTGCCTGTTAGATTTGCGAAATCGCCATGCGGCGACGGAATTGAGGCCGGCCATTACTACGACCGTTGAGACGCAGCCCGCTTCGTCATCTCAAGAAGAGGAAAAGAAAAGCAGGGATATGGGCACGAGTGACGCTCCCGGTTGGAAGAAGTATGTCAACGCGTATCTAGCGGCGCAGCTTTCTACTCTCACGCGATACTACGACCGTTTGATTCAGTGGCTGCCGCGCGAGGATGACAGCGGCATGCTGCTCGCCGCGATGGATGCGCCCGCCAAGCAGACCATCGGAAGGGGCGAACCGTTCCCCGACCTGAGTGGCGAAATCGAACGGCGCACCGCGATCCTGGTCAACGGCACGTTCAACCACGACTTTGATATTCAGGGCTTGCTGGTGCAGTTGAAATCGAAACTTTCGCGAACGTCCCGCGTAATCGCCGTCCTTTACAATCCGTATCTGCGCTGGCTCTACAATCTTGCGAATCGCATGGGTGTTCGGAAAGGCGAACTGCCCAGCATCTTTCTGACGCGCGTCGATCTTCAAAACATTGTCAAAGTGTCGGGCTACGAAATTGTTCGCTATCGCCTGGCCATTTACTTTCCTTGGAAATTGCTGGGGCTCGGCGACGCCGTCAATCGAGTTCTTCCGTTGGTTCCGCTGGTGCGCTGGTTCAGCCTGACTTCGATTGTGGTGCTGCGTCCGCTGGCCGCGACGTCGCGGCCGGGAATCTCCTGCGTTATTCCGGCGCGCAACGAACGCGGCAACATTGAAAATGCCGTGAAGCGCTTTCCAGACTTGGACTGCGACACCGAAATCATTTTTGTGGAAGGGCATTCAAACGACGGAACGTGGGAAGAGATTCAGCGCGTGGCCGCGCTTTACGGAAACCGTTATCGAATTCAAGCTCTGCAACAGACCGGCAAGGGCAAAGCCGACGCGGTAAGACTCGGCTTTGCTAACGCCACGCAGCCGCTGCTGATCATTCTCGACGCCGACCTGACCATGCCCCCTGAAATGCTCGGGCGCTTCTACGAAGCCTACTGCCAGGGCTACGGCGATTTTATAAACGGGTCGCGGCTCGTCTATCCCATGGAAGGCGAAGCCATGCGCTTTCTAAACCGGCTGGGAAATGTTTTCTTCGCCAAAATGCTAAGCACCATCCTCGATGTTCGCATCGGCGATTCGCTCTGCGGCACAAAACTGGTGACGCGCTACGACTATCAGCGCATGGTGGCATGGCGGCGTGACTTCGGCGATTTCGACCCGTTTGGCGATTTTGAACTGCTTTTCCCCGCGGCGGTTTTGGGACTAGGAATTGTGGACATTCCGATCCGCTACCTGGCGCGCACCTACGGCGAAACCAATATCCAGCGTTTCCGCCACGGGTTGCTGCTGCTGAAGATGACCTGGGTAGGACTAATCCGAATCAAAATGAATGCGTTCGGCGGCAGAGCTCGTTGAGACTTTGCATGCGCCGGTTCCAGGCACTTTCTTCGTCGTGCGCCAAGTCTCCTTCCTGAAGGTATGTGGTTCCTCTACCCAGCCACTTTGTCGTGCGAAACCGCAACGTTCGCGGACGGCTGGAAGAGTGTGGCAGCGTCCAGCAGAAATTCCCTCGCTTGTTCCAGCACGATCGGCAGAATCATCGCAAAGAGCGTGAATGTCGCCAAATCTTCAAGCGGTATGCCCTGATACATTCCCAGGGCAACCGAATTCTCCGCGACGAGCACGGAAGCAATGTAAATGATTCCCCATTTTCGATGCTCTATGCTTCGAACGAGCTCGCAGGCCAGCGGAAGCGTGGGAATCAGGAGAATCAGCCGATAGTTGTAGTTCGAACCGACGGCAAACGTAAAAGCGTACGTTCCTGCAAAGACCAGGAACATTTCTCCGAATCTTGAATTGCGAATGACTCCGTCCAGACTGGGCCGCGCCATCCAGGCCATTGCCAGAATTACCGCGCAAGCCACCAAGGAAATCGCCAAAAGAGCCCCATTTACGTACTCGGCCTGTAATTTAAGCGAAAGCATCCCAAACGCCAGTGTTGTGGAAACCGGCGCCGCGCGCCGGATGGCGCCCAGTTCACGCCACTTCCAAATCCATACCGCGGCGGCCACGGCTACGGCGGTAATGGCGACGCGATTCTCTTTGAGAGGGCGACGGATCGCGTCAACCGCTTGTGCCGCGATGGGGTAGACCTTGAGCACCGTGGCCGCAAGAAATATTCCGGACTTCAGAAATCGATTGGTCGCATTACATCCGACAAAAAGGAGAAAGAAAATAAACAGATCGATGTTTCCACGCTCCAGGGCGAGAAGCGGCGCCAGGGAAAGCGCGGCGATCATCAGGAGTATCGCTCCCAGACTGCTTTCAATCTTCAGGATCAGCCAGGAAATACAAATCAAATACAAAACGCAAAACGTAATTCCAAGAATACGAGTGTGAGACTCGCGGATTCCGAGCCAGGAAAATAGCTGCACCCAAATCCGTGGATACGGCAAAGCTCTGTGAAAGGGATCCTCGGGATTGTCGAGGAGCGGGTCGCCGCCCTGTTGGTGTACCTTCACTCCGTTGGTGATGGCGCAAAGATCCATGAACGGCGGCCGAAAGGACGGCACAGCAAATGTCTTCCACGTGTCAACCCAATCGGAGGCCAGGGCGATGTAAAGGATCGTTAGCGGAGCCAGCCACAGGCAGGCCAAGGCCAACATTCTTGTTCCGCGAACCATGGATCTCCCTCTCCAAGCGGCTCCAAGCGTGAACGCTGGCAATTCCGCTCTGGCAGTCTAAAGTATGGCGCAATTGGCGGAGCAGCTGCGTGCCGCCGCCACTGCGATTTCCTAATGGTTACAAGCAGGATGAGAACAGAACCGTTTTATGCGGCAGAATTTGCAGGCCGCTTCAGCGGCGTGGAAAATTCGCTTCGTCGCCAAAATAATCGTTTCGAGTGGGAAGCCAGCTTGATTCCAGGTGATGGCCGAACCATTGGCTGCGCCGACTGGAAACGCCAGGAGGCCTAAGCACGAATGAGTCACTCACGTCAGCTCGCTACCTGATCGTGGAAGGCGCCCAATACTCGCGGGGGCCTGAAAAAGTCCGAAGGCATCCCCAAAACAGCTTCTTGCTTTCTTCAAAAGGACCGTCAGGATCATTGCGAAGAGCGCGAATGTCACCATGTCGCTGAGTAGAAGACCAGGGAACATTTCGCGTGCAAACGAGTTTTCCGCCACCAGAGCTAAGAGGATATAGACAATTCCCCAATGTGCGTGAAGGCCGTTTCGCACCAGCTCGATTGTCATGGGGAGGGTCGGTACAAGGAAAATGAGCCGGTAGTTATAGTTTGAGCCAACCGCAAAGGTGAACACATAAATTCCGCCGAATATGAGGAAGAACTCCCAAAACTTTGAGTTCAATGCCGATTCATCGAGATTGGGACGAGCTAGCCAGGCGGCTATGGCGATCAGGGCCGCTACCAAGCAACTACATGCTTGGAGCTTCCAGCTCATGCAGGCGGCTTGGGCTTTTAAGGAAAGAGTGCCAAAGGCGAAATACGCGTTTATCGGGGCTGTGTGCTGAATGGTTTTAAGTTCACGCCACCGCCAGGCAAACAACGCGATAGCCGAAAGCGTCGCGCCAATGGAAACGACACTGACTTTGAGGGGACGGCGGATCATGTCAACCACCAAGGCTGCAATGGGATAGACTTTGAGTGCAGCTGCGGCAAGATATGCGCCCGACTTCAAGAATTTGTTCGTTGCAGCGCATCCGAGAAAGACCAGGAAGAAGATGAACAGGTCAATATTTCCTCGTTCAATCGCGAAGAATGATGATAATGACAGCCCTGCAACTAGCAATATGAGCGCACCCAGCGCGCTTCTACTCCCGATGATGAGCCATGACACACAGATCAAGTAAACGACGCAGAAGCTAACTCCAACAATCGAAACATTGGAGTCGTTGATTCCCGCCCAGGAAAATAGGTGCAGCCAAATCCTTGGGTAGGGCAATGCCCGTTGAGACCGATCCGCGGGGTTGCTTAGGATCGGGTTCCCGCCCATCTCCAGCGTCCTCACCGCGCTTGTAATCGCCTGAAGGTCCATGAACGGCCCCCAGTACACTGGGAAACGGAATTTTTGCCAAACAGAAGCCCAGTCGGATGTGAATGCGCGAGACAGAGTTATGAGGGGCACCAGCCACAACGCCGCCAACGCCATTATTTTGATTCCGCGGGTCATCTTCTTCCTTCCCATCTGGTAGTGGACCGGGCACATGTAGAAGTCCACTAGTCGCCTGAAAGCGCAGAGTCCGCTGCGCCCGCTGCAATCCGCGGACGCGAATTTTGCCGACCAATTATAAGTGTGGAAGGAACGACTTCACAGCCTAACCTCTGGGGACTGGTCGTGCTGTCGGGGACTTTCGGACCACAATCCGACAGCGATAGAATTGGCTTCGCTGCCTTTGAACTACATCCTCTATCGTCTCGCGCAACACCAAATCCCCGCGACGGAGTGGTTTCATCGCCTCTCTATTTCCCGCTCGTTCGGCAAGGCCATCCCCCCTATTCCGCTGGGGGAACTGTACGGAGTCTGGAAGCTTCCACAGTGACGTTCAGCGCTGAGTCTTTCGACGCGCCGGAGAGAGCATCGCCCGCCAACTGACTTTTTATCAGCAGTACACCGACTAGGTTGATCACCCATCCCGCCCGTTGCAAGCTGGAAACCTTTGCTCACGCGCGCGGCTCGACACTCCTCCGCCCTTGTTAGACTAATTCGCAGGATACCCGTCCCCGCGCATGAACCCCCATCAAACGGATCGGCGCCATTTCGAGCGGCAGATCGTTTACGCACGCCCGATTTTCATTTTGCTGGCGCTACTCGCTCTTCTGGAGCAACCGCCTTCGCCTGCGGCGCGCCGTTCCGTCTCATTCCTAGTCGCCTACTTGCTCGTCGCGTTGCTTGTCACGCAAGTCGAGCGCCTTCTCCGGAGCCGCGGCTGGCACCTTCCTCTCGCGTGCGATCTCCTCGCTCTTGGCTTCTTCATGTACGTCAGCCCTTCGACCGTGCCAGTTTGGTTTCCCTATATGTTTCTCTGTTACGCGGCTGGAATTCGTTGGGGCCTCAACGCCACGCTCCCCCTCGCCGGCGCGCTTTCCCTCGTTCTCGTGCTGCTCACCGCCGGCAAAGGCGAGCTCGACTGGATGCGCGTCGTCTCCTGGCTCGGTCTGACTACCGGCACGTTCGCGGGAGGTGCTGGTCTCGCCTTTCTCGGCGATCACAACCGCCACTTCGCCGCAGAGATTGATTTCTTGTCGCGCATCAGCGCCACGATGCAAGTGGATCAAGGCCTCGCCGAGTCGCTACGCCTATTCCTCGAGGAACTCGCCACCACGTTCCATGCCGAAGAAGCTCTTCTCCTTTACCGCGACACCGATCTTGAACGCATTTTCCTCTGGCGCCTCAGAGCCGGCGAAAGCGAGCGCCTCGTCCCGGAAAGCATGCCGCTCTCGCGCACCGACGGGTTCCTGCTGGATGACATGGACGCGACCCTCTGCTGGAACTCCCTCGCGGGCCCAGGTTCCGGCTTTGGCTGGGACCGCCGCGACGGCCGCAAAATCAAGAATCTGCCCCGGCTCCCCGGCCCTGCCCAACAGGAGTTCAAGATCCACTCCCTTATGACCGTAGCGTTCGAGCAAGGAGGCCAGGCGACCGGCCGCCTCTTCGTCATTAACGGCCGCAATTCCTTCCATAAAAAGGACTTAGCCTGGCTGGAGGACATCGCCTCCCACATCGCCGCTGGCCTCGAGAACATCTTTCTTTTGAGGCACTTACGTGCCCGCGCCATCGAAGCCGAGCGCAGCCGCATCGCCCGCGACCTCCACGACGGCATCCTCCAGACCCTCCTCAGCATCGAAATCCAGCTCGATGTCCTTCGCCGCCGCGTGGTTTCGGCACCTGAGCAAGCCGTCATCAGCCTTTCTACCCTACAGCAAACCGTCAAAAACGAAGGCGCGGAGCTCCGCCAAACGGTCACCGACCTCCGCCCCCTCCGCGTCCAGAGCGCCGACCTCGTGGACCTCATGCGCGGTTTCGCCGAGCGCTACCGCAACGAATCCACCGTAGCCCTCGACCTCCTCATTGATTCCACGCAACTTCGCGCTCCCGACCGCGTCTGCCGCGAGATCTTCCAGATTTACCGTGAAGCACTCAACAACATAAAAAAGCATGCCAAGGCTTCCCATGTCGTGGTAAAACTGTCGCAGGACGACAGCCGTCTAGTACTCGTAGTAGACGACAATGGTGAGGGGTTTAGCTTCGCCGGAAAATTCACTGGCGACGAACTGGATCGTCTGCGGCTGGGTCCCATTTCCATCAAGGAGCGCGCGCGAACTGTGGGCGGGGTTCTGACCGTCGAGTCGAACCCGGGTCATGGAGCGCGCCTGACGATCGAAGTTCCGCTGGGTTAAGGGTTTGTACATACAAACCCTTATGATGATCGGGTAACGGGTTTGTTTTGCGAACCCTAAGATATTATGGCTAAGACAGCGAAACCGCAGATACGGGTACTACTAGCCGACGACCACGCGATCTTTCGCGATGGCCTCCGCAAGCTTCTTGATTCCGACGAAGATATCACCATCGTCGGCGAAGCGCAGAACGGCGCCGAATGCATCAAGCTTCTCGCCAAGCTCAAGCCCGATATTCTTCTCCTCGATCTCCGCATGCCGGATAAAGACGGCCTCGCCGTCCTCGAGGAAGTCAATTTTGATACGCTGCCCACGCGCGTCGTCGTTCTCACTGCTGCCGAAGACGATCGCGATGTCGTCGGCGCCATGCGCCTCGGTGCGCGCGGCGTCGTCT